>Ga0153915_10000709_pt1 | contig 30897 bp, 25 predicted proteins | sample Opewatmetagenome_2_FD_107003 | JGI IMG/M metagenome (GOLD analysis project Ga0153915, IMG submission 107003) | Freshwater wetland microbial communities from Ohio, USA - Open water 3 Core 3 Depth 3 metaG | ecosystem: Environmental > Aquatic > Freshwater > Wetlands | place: USA: Ohio, Lake Erie... | reverse complement strand
CCGCCGCCCGCGGTTACATTTTATATGTCAGGCCCTCAGCAGGCCGCCCATTTCACTCTTAAAAAAAGGACCTCCCATGCCCTCAAGCAGGCTTTTTTTATATGCAAGATCCTAACCGGACATCGCTGTATCTAATTCGGCGGTTCTTCTGTTTTGTAATTATACCAATAATATATTAACAAAAAGGAGTAGATTAAGATGGAAATTTTAAAGGAAGGGATAGGCAGCCTTTTCGGTGATCCGGACCCGGATCATGCGAGGGAATTTTTCCGGAAAAAATCCCGAAAGATGGAAGGCAAACTCATGACTGTCAAGGATGCTGTCGAGAAATTCGTTCATGACGGAGAATACCTGGCGTCAGGCGGATTCGGCAGCAACAGGATATCGACTGTGGCGCTCCATGAGATATTGAGACAGGGAAGGAAAAATATGGGTTTTGCCGGTCATACAACTACCCATGACTTCCAGATACTTTCAGCAGGCAAGGTCTTTAATCGATTGGACGCATCTTACATTGTAGGTCTTGAGGCCAGGGGGCTTTCCAACGTTGCCAGGAAGTACCTGGAGGGCGGCAATGTGGATATAACGGACTGGAGCAACTATGCCCTTGCCATACGTTTTAAGGCCGCCGCAATGAACGTATCCTTCCTGCCCCTAAGGATCCTGATGGGCACAGACACGTTTAAATACAGCGCGGCCAAGACGATAACATGTCCCTTTACCGGGGATACCTATGCAGCAATACCTGCGCTCTATCCCGATGTCGCTATAATCCATGTCCATGAAGCGGATATATACGGAAACGCCAGGATAAAGGGGATTACAGTCGCTGATTTCGACCTCTCAAGGGCCGCAAAGAAAGTCATCATCACCGCAGAAAGGATCATTTCAAACGATGAGATAAGAAGGGACCCGGCTCAAACCGTAATCCCCTTCTATCTGGTGGATGCGGTGTGCGAGGCCCCTTACGGCGGTTACCCCTCCAATGTGGCCTATGAATATTTCTCCGATGAAGAACACCTCCAGGAATGGCTGAAGGCAGAGAAAGATACTGAGACACTAAAAGAATTTCTCGATACGAATATCTATAACTGCAAGAACCAGTTCGATTATATAAATCTCCACGGCGGCATCGAGAAGATGACGGCGCTCAGAAAGAAAGAACTTCAATATGCAACCAGGGAAAAAGCAGAGGGAGGTAAAAAATAATGGCTGATTATAATACAATGGAACTTATGATCTGTTGCGCTGCCAGGGAACTGGAAGACGGCGCTTCAGTCGGCGTCGGCACAGGGGCGCCATGCGCAGCGGCTATGCTTGCGCAAAAGACACATGCCCCGAACCTTCTGGTTGCCTTTGAGGCAGGCGGACTTGCCCCTCTTCTTCCCCAGATGCCCATCTCTGTCGGAGATTCCAGCACCTTTTTCAAGGGCATTATGGCAACAAGCATGACCGAGATCATGGAGACCTGCGCCAGGGGCATGATAGATTACACCTTCCTTGGCGGGGCGCAGATAGACATGTACGGCAATCTCAACTCCACGCAGTTGGGGCCGGATCATAATCGTCCAAAGGTCAGGTTCCCTGGAAGCGGCGGGGCCAATGACTTTGCCTGCTTCTGCTGGAAGATGATGGTCATAACGCCACAGGATGCCAGGAGATTTACCGAGAAATGCGACTTCATCACGACCCCGGGCTGGATGGAGGGAGGCGATTCAAGGGCAAAGAGCGGACTTCCCAAGGGTTGCGGACCTTACAAAATAATCACGAACATGGCTATTATGGATTTTGAAAACACGTCCAAAAGGATGAGGATCATATCCATCAACCCCGGATACTCCGTGAAGGATGTCCAGGACAATTGCGGATTCGAACTCCTTTTGGCCGACAAGATAACCGAGACGACCCATCCCACTGATGATGAACTAAGGATATTGAGAGACGAGGTCGATCCCATGCGAATAGTCATAGGAAGGTGAGTTAAGCTGTAAGCGATCAGCTTTCAGCCTAACCCGGTCGAGCCGGAACCAAATCGGCCCGTTCGGCGAACTGGCCCTACAGAAGAATGGTCTTGAGGGTTTTGTAGGGTCCGATCGCCGAGCGGACCGAAAAAATCTTGCCAAAATTTCCATCAATATTTTGGTTTAGTGCCTAAAAGATCTCGATCTGTTAATATTTGGCTGATGGCTGAAAGCTGACGGCTGAAAGCTATTATATAAAGGTGCCGCACAAGATGATAATTGTTAAAGAAAAGACGCCATGCAAGGTCTGCGGCAAAAGGGATGCTGTTATTTATTGTGACGGTTGTGATAAGCCTTTATGTGAGGATTGCAGGAAACTTGATATGTGGGGCTACGGTTGCGGCCACGTTGACCCCAAGGCATTTTGCCGTTCATGTCATGACGATATCGATATAAATCCATGGGGAGGCGAAAGGCCGTTGTAATAAGGCTTTAACATAGGTCATATAAGTCCTATATTATTTTTTAAGGATCGCAAGATGTCTCTCAAGATAAATGAAATTTTCTATAGCATCCAGGGCGAATCAACCTATGCTGGACGCCCCTGCGTCTTTGTCAGGTTGAGCGGCTGCAATCTTAGGTGTTCCTATTGCGATACGCAATATGCCTATGATGCCGGCGAGGAAATGTATATCGCAGACGTCCTTGATAGGATGTCCGAATATAATTGCCGGCTTGTGGAGATAACCGGCGGCGAGCCATTGCTGCAGGAGGAGACGCCTGAACTTGTCCGGCATTTACTGAATAACGGTTACAAGGTCCTTCTGGAGACCAACGGCAGCAGGGATTTAAGTATAGTTGATGAACGATGCATAAAGATCATGGATATCAAATGCCCATCCAGCGGAGAGAAAGACAGCAATGACCTGGAAAATCTCAAGAGGCTTGGAGACAATGATGAATTGAAGTTCGTGATCGCCGACAGGGCAGATTATGAATATGCAAAAAAGATACTGGATCTCTCGCGGAGTCTTTCTCCAGGGTCGCCAGCCGTGCATTTCTCCCCATGCTTCGGAAAGATAGATCTTAAAGAACTGGCCGGTTGGATCCTCAAAGATGCCCTGGATGTAAGGCTTCATATTCAATTACATAAATATATATGGGACCCCCATGAAAAAGGCATATAGCGTTCTTTCTCCCTGACCGGCCAATCGACATACTGCACCCTTCTCTTAAGCCCCTGTTGGGAAACGGTCTTGTGACTGGAGTAATCAGCGCGATAATCCTGGAACATATCGCTGTCAAAAAATCTAATAAGCGATCAGCTTTCAGCTTAAAAGATTTATATATCTATAATTAGCCTGATAGCCGAATGCTGATGGCTGATAGCTATAAAATAATTCAGCTTCATGGCAGATCAGAGAACATCTATCATGACCCTGAGAAGTAAATTTTCGAATACAATAAATTTTTCAGACTGAAACATTAAGGAGTATTTGATGGAAGAACGACATATCTCAAAGATCGCAACTGAACTTAACATTAAACCTCAACAGGCAACCGCTGTAGCCCAGCTCTTTGACGAAGGGGCGACGGTCCCCTTTATAGCTCGTTACAGGAAGGAGGCAACCGGCCTGCTGGACGAAGTCGCTATTACAAGTATCAGGGAAAGACTCACACAACTGCAGGAGCTTGACAAGCGCAGGGAGGCCATACTGCTTTCTCTTAAGGAGAGAAACCTCCTCACGGATGAACTCAATGCAAAGATCATGGCCGCTGAGACCATGACTACACTGGAAGATATATATCTCCCCTTCAGGCCCAAAAGGAGGACAAGGGCGACTATTGCGAAGGAAAAAGGTCTTGAACCATTGGCTGAGATTATCTTTAAACAGGATGAAGGCACAGACCCAGTGACCGAGGCACTCACCTTCATCGACGCTGAAAAGGGCGTCAATTCCAAGGAAGAAGCATTGTCGGGCGCAAGGGATATAATCGCTGAATGGATCAACGAAAACCAGGAGGCCAGGGAACGGATGCGCTCACTGTACTCTGAGAAGGGTATGTTCAACGTCAAGGTAATTGCCGGCAAGGAGAATGAAGGCGTTAAATACAAGGACTACTTTGACTGCGAAGAACCTGTCGCAACAGCGCCTTCACATCGCGTCCTGGCAATCCGGAGGGGCGAGAAGGAGGAAATCCTGTCCATGAAGATAAGTCCGCCTGAGGAAGAGGCCCTTTCTCTCCTTGACTCCCTGTTCGTGAAAGGCAAATCCCCCTCTTCGGTCGAAGTCAAAGAGGCCGCCCATGACTCTTACTCAAGACTCCTGTCCTTTTCCATGGAGACAGAGATACGACTGGAGACAAAAAAACGCGCGGATGAAACCGCGATCCATGTCTTTTCAGATAACCTGAGGGAACTATTATTATCATCTCCCCTTGGTCAGAAAAGGGTTATGGGTATTGATCCGGGCATCAGGACAGGCTGCAAGGTCGTGTGCATGGACAGGCAGGGCAACCTGCTCCATCATGAAACGATCTTCCCCTTCAGTTCGGAAGATGCTAGAAAGGCAGCCGCTGACGCCATTGTCAGACTCGCTGCCCAATACCAGACCGAGGCAATAGCCATAGGAAACGGTACTGCGGGAAGGGACAGCGAGGCATTTGTAAAGGCTCTGGGGCTCCCCAAAGAGATCCAGGTCGTGCTTGTCAATGAAAGCGGGGCGTCGATCTATTCTGCCTCGGAGGTAGCAAGGAGCGAGTTCCCGGATCTGGATTTAACATACCGCGGATCGGTCTCCATCGGAAGGCGACTTATGGACCCTTTGGCCGAGCTTGTCAAAATCGATCCCAAATCCATCGGCGTGGGACAGTACCAGCACGACGTCAACCAGCAGGCGCTCAAGGATAGCCTTGATAACGTGGTGATCAGTTGCGTCAATGCAGTAGGCGTCGAGGTAAATACTGCCAGCGAACAGCTTCTCACCTATGTCTCGGGATTAGGGCCGCAACTGGCGAAAAACGTGATCGCCTTTAGAAAAGAACAGGGGCCGTTGTCATCACGGGATGATTTGAAGAAGGTTCACCGTTTAGGCCCGAAGGCATTTGAACAGGCAGCCGGATTCCTGCGCATCAGGGGTGCGTCAAATCCCCTGGATTCAAGCGCGGTGCATCCGGAATCCTATCCCATTGTCGAGGCAATGGCGAAAGACCTGAATTGTTCCGTGGCTGATTTGATTGTCAATGCTGACCTGAGGAAAAAGATAGACCTCTCGCGCTATGTAACAGAAACAGTCGGAATGCCCACCCTTACTGACATAATGGAAGAACTTGCGAAACCAGGCAGAGACCCGCGTAAGCAATTCGAGGCGATGAACTTCGCTGATGGCGTAGAAACGATCGAGGACCTCAAGCCAGGCATGAGACTCAACGGTGTTGTCACCAACGTTGCCGCCTTCGGGGCCTTTGTCGATATAGGCGTGCATCAGGACGGCCTGGTCCATGTAAGCCAACTGGCTGACCGCTTTGTCAAGGACCCGCAACAGGTAGTCAAGGTAAATCAGCGTGTATCTGTAACGGTGCTGGAGGTGGACACGATACGGAAACGCATATCCCTTTCCATGAAGAGTCCCGGCAATCAGGGTGAGAAGAAGAGTGAAGTTAAAAAGGATAATCAGCCGGTCAGAAATGATAAAAGGCATCAGAAGGCAAATGTAAGGCCTAATAAACCTGCGCCCTTTAACAACCCGTTTGCGAAGTTACGCTGAATAGATCAAATTCATTTGGACAAAAAAATGTAATAAATTTCTTTTTGAATCCTTCCTCCAACTGATTCGGAGAATGAATATAATTATTAACATATCATGTTAATAATTATATTGACAGGAGCATTGGATGCGCATATCATTCAAGACAAGAAAACTACAGAAAATTTGTTCAGAAAGCTCCTCAATTGAAATCATAGCAATTACCGACACACACTAAAAGAGAGGGACATCATGGTCGTAGCAAAATTAAAATACGGTTTTGAACCGGATTATGCCGTTGCCCCGGGAGATTCGTTACTAGAGGTTATGCAATCTCTTGAAATGACGCAGAAAGAACTCGCCATAAGAATCGGACTTACCGAGCAAACCCTGATCCGCATTTTCAGAGGGGAACAACCTATTTCCTATGAAACCGCCAACAAACTCGAACTGGTAACGCAGGTTCCTGCCCGACTCTGGAATAATCTCGAAGCTCAGTATCGCGAACAACTGGCAAAACTGGGAGAACGCAAGCGACTTGAGTCTGACATCAAATGGCTGGACACTATTCCATACAAGGAGCTAATTGACCGCGGCTATCTCAAGGCGACACGCGATAAGGTCGTGCTCTTGAGGGAAACCCTGGCCTTTTATGGTGTCAGTAGCGTCCAGGCTTGGCGCGACATCTGGGAAATCCCAGCCGTGGCAGCCCGGCGTTCGCCATGCTTTGAAACCCGGCCAGGAGATGCCTCGGCATGGATTCGTCAAGGGGAACTTCATGCTCACAAGATCGAATGCAATCCATTTGATAAAAACCGTTTCAAGAACTCCCTGACCGAAATTCGAACTTTAACAAAGAAAGAGGCCAAAATATTCGAACCTAAAATGAAACGGCTTTGCGCTGAAGCCGGTGTGGCCGTTGCCCTGGTCCGGGAAATGAAAAATGTGCCATGGAACGGGGCAACAAAGTGGTTAACCCCAAACAAAGCTATGATCCAGCTCTGCCTTCGTGGAAAAGGAGAAGATAAGTTCTGGTTTTCTTTTTTTCATGAAGCCGGTCATGTGCTTAACGACAGCAAAAAGGATCTGCTGATCAACGACGGCAGTCGCGATGACCCGCGCGAAGAGCGGGCAAATAATTTCGCTTCGGATATTCTGATCCCTTCCAAATACAACAATGCCATTCGTGAATTTAGATCGAAGACAGAAATTATGAACCTAGCGGAAAAGCTTGGAATCTCCCCCGGTATTATTGCGGGACGTTACCAATTTCTAACAGGAAAATGGCACATTTTCAAAGGACTCATTCGCACTTTGAAATGGGCAGCTTGATGAACAATCCAATCATTTAGTTAATAGAATAAGATTGTTAAAGTTTTTGCGGCCCGCTTTATTAACGAAGAGAACACCTGGCCATAGGATAGATATCTTCCTCTATTGAAGTTTTAATAATGTGTATTTAAAATCCGATTATTGTATAATGCGAAGTACGACTTTTAGTGAGGAGAGACATGGACTCTGAACCTTTCAATTTAATTAAAGAAAAGACTTCACATTTGCCCCACAGGTTCAGGGCGTACCGACATGATTGGACAAATGGCGACTGCTGGCGTGCAGTTGTTGATGGCTTTCTGACAGCTAGAAGGCTTACTGCGGCTGCTTTTTATGGCAATATGACGGACACTGGATTTCTGAAGATCGGACTGGATAAATGCCTCAATGCGGATGGTAGGGCGCAGTTGCCACCGACACCGCCGGAGGATTCCAACGTAACAAAAAATCCGGCAATTACGGATATGACTGAAGTGCTCGCGTTGGAAGTGCTCAAATGGTCGGAGTCCGGCATTGTGTTGCCATATCCTAGGGTTCTGCACAAAGAATTTTTTTCTCTCCAACATCATGGAATAGACTCACTAGGTTATATCGAGCAGAACGGAGAATTCACACTTTATGTCATTGAAGTCATGGCATCGGTAGATTCCAAGCATCCGCCGAAAACAGTTAAAGACCATCTCAATCAGATTCTTCCTGACACCATCAACGCTGCTTCTTTTGATCGACTATTGAAAGAGTTGCAGACTATTCATGATGAATCGAAAGATGACAAAGATAAAAATGTATTGAATGGGTTTATTGTAGCAACACTTAACGGTTCACTTTCCCAAAATCAGGCAGTTATAGCTTCGCCTATACTCATTCGAAGATTTAATGAGTTCGATGAAAGCGATTGGGGACCGTTTATTGCCAGCAAATCTGAATTTGAGCAGGCTAAGATTCCTTCTACCGTGCTTTTCATTGCCGTTGAGTGCCATGACACCTTCTCAGGGCTTCTCGATCTGATAAAACAGAGTGCCTCGGGTGCTAACGTTTCGAAAACGGTATCAGAAGAGGGTGAGAAATAATGGGAATAAAACTTACCCTCGATCCATCGGAACAGATGGCGCAATTGGCGCAGGCGGCAAAACAAAACACAGACAATGCGAAAGCGCTTTACATTGAAGCGATTTTCTCAAGGGAACTTGGGCGTTCGGTTCCCAAAATGAATGGCCGCGCCAAAGAATATGAAAAAACTTTATTCGGGCTTGAGACTGTTGGGTTCGATCTAGTTAAAAGAGCATCGCTGGGGACTATTGAAAACGGGGAGAGGCGCGCGTGGCGTGAACTCGTATGGCCAGCGTATCGATTGAGAAGGACCTTGGAGATATGCGGAAATGGGCAACAGTCTTATAAAAAGATAATTGATAACCTTTTTTCTGAAACGCTAAATGGAATCATAGCTCATCGCCAACCGGAATTGAGACTTCGATTGAGTGAACTTAGCGGAATCGACCTCAGAAGCAGACCTCATAATGACTTCAGGTGGGATGAATATCTTGAGGTTGAGATAAAAAGAGCTTTTCTACTCCTAACAAGAAAACTTAATGGCTACATTGATCTTGATAGTGCGGCTGAAACAATCAACATGCTCAGGCAAGGGCAAGCTGACGGAGAAAAAACAATAGATAGTATTGAGGAACCATTCTTAAAGCAGACCGCTGCAATCAGGAGTCTGGCATTATATAATTGCGCTAAAGCCGTGGAAATCACGAATGATTTTATAGGTGGCTCAACACAATTCGACCGCGGAAAACGGATTACAAGTCAAGGTTTTAAAGATGAGATCGACCGTTTTATTTTCAACGCGAGAGAGATAACAAGTGGCATCGACCCTATACTCAGACAGGATCTCGGCAAACTAGGCCAAGCATGCCATGCGCTTATAGACGCCAGCGTTTTTTCATTAATCCGGACGCCCGGTATCCGAAATCTGATCCTGGATTTATCAAGCAGGCAAAAAGATAAGCCTATTTTGGAATTCTGGTATCCCCAAAGACAAGCCATAATCAGGGATCTGCTGAATCCCGCTAAAACAGCAATAATTATAAGTCTCCCAACAAGTTCCGGTAAAACACTACTTGCGGAAATGGCAATAACGCAAGCCAATAAGGATGAACCGGATAAACGAATTGTATATCTCGCGCCTACCCGGGCTCTTGTGACCCAAGTCAGTCTGACGCTTAAAAAAGACCTTCAGAATCAAGGCTTAACAATACGCGTTGCGACCCCTGCTTTTGAATTGAATCCGATTGAATCAAATATCCTCAAAGGTGATTTTAATATACTTGTCACTACTCCTGAGAAGCTTGATCTCCTGTTACGAAGAGACCACGAATCAGTGCGTGATCTTTCGTTAGTCATCGTGGATGAAGCTCATAATATTGCCGATGAAGAGCGTGGCGCAAAGCTTGAAATGCTACTCGCCACGCTTAGAAGAGAGCGCGAATGCAGATATCTTCTTATGACTCCCTTCGCGCGAAATGCGAAAGATCTTGCATTCTGGCTGGGTCAAGATCAGGGATCGGACATCGTCATTGACTGGAAGCCGAATGACAGAGTAGTGGGGATTGTAAAAGAAGGCGGCAAATTAAGGAGTACAAATAAGAGGAAACTTGTATTCCAGACATTGGGTTCAGTTCATTCTGATTGTCCGGCAGGGATTGAATTCGATATATCAGATGTTCCTGAAGAAACTAAAACAAAAAAATCAATAGCTGTAGAAGCAACAAAATTATTTTCCTCAGTTAAAAAAGGTGGAGTGCTTCTTTTGGCGGCTTCAAGAAAGGATGCGGTTGAAAGAGCAGAAAAAATTGCTGAAAGCATGAATGATATTAAAATTTCACATGCTGTAGATGTAGTTTGTCGTTTCCTTGACACTGAAGCCAGCAGTAGTCATCCTTTATCTGCTCTTCTAAAAAAAGGGGTGGCATTCCATCATGCCGGATTATCACCTGAGGCGCGATATTTTGTTGAACGCTTAGTAGAAGATAGTGATGTGAAGGTTATTTGCGCTACCACATCTTTGGCACAGGGGGTTAATTTTCCACTTTCGACGGCAGTGATAGAAGGATATCATCGGACTGTATATAGAAAAGGACAACCGTTAAAAGAAGAATTGAAACCATGGGAATTCTGGAATATCGCCGGAAGAGTTGGACGCACATTGCAGGATGATTTGGGAACAATAGCTTTTGCATCGTATGGGATAAAGAAGGATCAGAAAAATCGGAGAGATGTTGATAAGATTCAGGAATATCTAAACAAAGATGCCGACATTGTCATAAGTTCGCTTTTTAGTGTTCTTGAAGCCTTACAGGGACGGAACCTTATTTTTAGCACCGACACTATCGAGAAGCATAGGGCACTATCAGCTTTTCTTCAATACCTTCTTCATGCGATTTCAAGCGCTGGAATAAATGAACTTGATCATCCGACCAAGCTGATAAAACTACTTCAATCAAGTTTTGTTTTTCACGGAGCCCAAAAAAAAGGGATGGCGTTTGCAGACCAATTGCTTGGTTTGGCTAATGAATATGTACAGCAATTGAAAAAAAATAAAGGAACAGGACTGGCTGGTTATGCTTCAATGGTTGATGGAACTGGATTCAGCAGTCCGTCAGTCGATCACATCTTAAAAACCGGATGGAGAGAAAAACCTAACCCTTCGGATTGGCAAACAGAGAGGATATTCCCTCCTGATGTAAAAGATAGTGATACACTTGCAAAGATAATGCGGACTCTAGGTGAAATTCCGGAGATCAGATTGGGAACCCACGAATCCGGGACATTCAATCCTGTCAGAGTCGCAAGAATAACATCCATGTGGGTAAATGGTATATCCCTTTTGGAGATTGCAAAAAGGGAATACAAGGGTGACATTCTTGAATGCACCAAGCATATCTATTCTGCTATTACCAACTTAGTGCCATGGGGAATGCAGGCAATACAACGGATTTCGTTTGCCGGAGATGATGAAATCGCTTGGGCTAATATGGATCTTATCCCTGCGATGGTTTTGCACGGAGTCAAGACAAAGGAAGCAATAGCACTCAGGATGCTGAATGTCCCTAGATTTATTGCCGAGGAAATGGCAAAGACGTTTCGAAGCAGAGAAGTATCATTAGATGCTTTAGATAAGTGGCTTTCTGAAACCGATGATTATGTCTGGCAGGAATCATTGCCAACCGACGCAAAAATTACAGGTACTGAGGCTAAATACTTGTGGGAAATAATTGAAGGAAAGAAGACTTGGAAGAGCATATTTAACAAAGGAATAGTGAATGTCAAAAATATTTAACGAGAGATTAGCTGAACTACTCAAGACGGATTCCCGTTTTGTGGATGAAGAAGGTGAACTTATCAAAGCAGCAGTAATTGACAGGGCATGGAAAATCGACCGCGATCTTGTGAGACTGCTGCTCTCAACACCGGAAATGAAGAAAACTTTCTTTGAGGAAATCGAAGGACACTGGATTTTCAATACTAATACCTTCATTGAATATATCTTCGATAAAAACTTTCTTGCCGATTCATATACCCGCTTCCGGAATAAAATAGGTTTGAATATTGACATGAAATTTCTTCGTGAACGTGGCGAGGTGTCGCTCGTCTGGCCTTACAAGGATTGTGTGCTGGAAGGCGGACAAACCAAAGCGGAAGAAAAACGTAAGGAAATTTTCTTTAATGAAATTCTTGCACAGGATGAGATTAGCCGGCTTTTTGACCCTAAGGTTCTGACCAATTGGAAGCGATACACTTTTGACATGGAGCAGAAGGTGACGGAAATTTGTCGGGATGAAACCGGCATGATTAAAGAAAACCTGATTATCAAGGGGAATAATCTGCTAGCGTTGCATACTCTGAAAACGCAATTCAGGGGCAAGGTGAAGCTAATTTACATTGATCCACCATATAATACGGGTAATGATTCATTTGGTTATAATGATAATTTTAACCATTCTTCATGGCTCACATTTATGAGGAACAGGCTAGAAGCAGCGAGGGAGTTATTGGAAGAAGATGGTTCAATCTGGATAAATATTGATGATGATGAAGCGCATTACCTAAAGGTTATGGGGGACGAAGTATTTGGGAGAGAGAATTTTGTAAGGAATATCCTTTGGCAGAAAAGGACTTCACCTGACATGCGGGCAGTTATTGGAGATGGTCACGATCATATTTTAGTCTTCGCAAAAAAGAAAGACCTGTTTAAGGAAACAGCAAATAAACTGCCAAAAACTGAGAAACAACGAGCAGCCTTTAAAAATCATGATAACGATCCAAAGGGGCTATGGGTATCATCGGATTTTACAGCACAAGGTTATCGACCAAACCAGATGTATGGGATAGTCACTCCTGGAGGGAAAAAGTATACTCCACCGGAAGGCCGATGTTGGAAAAATATTGAGAGTGTTTACATGGAATTAATGGAGGAAGGAAGAATGTGGTTTGGCCAAGATGGCTGTGGGGTGCCTAGGCGAAAAACCTATCTAAATGAAGTTGAAGATAATGCTGTTTGGTCCTGGTGGTCAAACAATGAAGTAGGACATAATCAAGAAGCAAAAAAAGAGTCTATAGGGTTGTTTGGCGTTGCAGACTCTTTTCTAACCCCTAAACCAGAACGCCTCCTGCAACGCATTATTCAGATCGGCTCAAACGAAGGTGACATTATCCTTGATTTCTTCGCCGGTTCCGCAACAACAGCAGCCGTTGCCCACAAAATGAGTCGCCAATGGATCACAGTTGAGCAGATGGATTATGTGGAAACCATCACGGTTGAACGATTGAAAAAAGTCATTGGCAAAAAGGTTAAGAAAGACGGCAAGATGTTTGATGAACTGAAATACGATACCGGCGGCATCTCCAAGTCTGTCGACTGGAAAGGCGGCGGCAACTTTATTTACTGCGAACTGATGAAATACAATGAAGCCTTCATGGATAAGATTCAGTCTATAAGAACATCCGATGAACTGATTGAAACTTGGAAAGACATTGCTAAAAATTCTTTTCTTAACTGGTATGTTAATCCGGAAATGCCTCAAGAAGCGATCAATGATTTTATTGAAATTGGTAAAAAGGAAAACGGCCTGGATAAGCAGAAAAAATTGCTGGTTGAACTGCTGAATAAAAACCAGCTTTACATCAACCTTTCGGAAATAGATGACGAGGATTTTAGGGTCAGCGATGAAGATAAAAAGTTGAATCAGTCATTTTACGGAGAGACCTATGGTGACTGATAGGTTTTTATATGAAACTCTTGATTCAGCTTCTGAATTGGGATTTTTAAAAAAAGAAATCCCGGATTTTATCAAGGACAATCTTAATCCAAAGTTTGAACTACGCCCTTATCAGGAGGAAGCATTCGCACGCTTTTTTCACTGTCTTAACAATGAATTTCCAGGCAAGGATTGGCCACTGCATTTCTTGTTCAACATGGCCACTGGCAGCGGTAAGACCCTGATTATGGCGGGACTTATTCTATATCTTTATGAAAAAGGCTATCGAAATTTCCTTTTCTTCGTAAATTCGACCAATATTATCGAAAAGACAAAAGATAATTTTCTCAATCCCTTATCGTCCAAATTTCTTTTTAACGCCAACATCCGATTCGGCACAAAACGAGTGAATGTTACACCAGTGACAAATTTTGAAGGCATAAACGAAAATGAGATCAATATTTGTTTTACCACCATTCAAAAACTGCATTCCGACCTGACAACTGAAAAAGAAAACGCTATCACATATGAGGATTTTAAAGATAAGAAGATAGTGCTGCTTGCTGATGAAGCCCACCACATGAATACCCAGACTAAAGCACAAAAGGAGTTGTTTGAAAGCTGGGAAAAAACGGTCGAACGGATTTTCCATCAGAATGAAGACAATCTACTTTTAGAATTCACTGCTACTCTGGATTACTCGGATAATAACATTGAGGATAAATATAAAAACAAAATCCTTTATCGTTATGACCTCCGCCAGTATCGCGATGACGGTTTTTCTAAAGACGTTTATATCCTGCAAGCGGATTTTGAGGAAAAGGACAGAATTTTACAGGCGCTTATTCTGAGCCAATATAAGCAGGAAGTTGCGGCAAAATATCGGATTAACCTAAAGCCGGTTATATTATTTAAATCTCAAAAAACAATTTCCCAGTCAGAAGCGAACAAAGCTCAATTTCACAAGATAATTGAACAATTGTCAGATGATGACATTGAAAACATCCGGAACAAATCTGATATTCCTCTTGTTCAGCGGGCATTCAAGTTTTTTAATGAAAATCATATCAATTCAAAACAGTTTGCAGAAAGGCTCCGCAAGGAGTTTGACAAAAGCAGATGTATCTCGGTGAATGAGGAAGAAGAGAAAGAAAAACAGCAAATTCTGATTAACACACTTGAGGATAAGGATAACCCCATTCGTGTGATATTTGCAGTGCAGAAGCTGAATGAGGGATGGGATGTTCTTAATCTCTTTGATATCGTCCGTTGTTATACAACCCGTGATTCGAAAGCAGGTCAACCCGGCAAAACTACTATAGCCGAAGCACAGCTTATCGGACGGGGGGCGCGTTATTTCCCATTTGTGACCGACGGGAATAATGACCGGTTTCGCAGAAAATATGACACCGACCTGACAGACGAAAGACGTGTTCTAGAAGAACTTCATTATCACAGCATCAATGATTCACGATATATTTCCGAGCTTCGAACTGCTTTGATTGAAGAAGGCATGCTGGATGAGCGAGAGGTTACCAAGGAGCTGAAGCTGAAAGCCTCTTTCAAGGAGTCTGACTTTTATAAACAGGGACTCATCTATCTCAACGAGCGGATCGATAATAATTATGAGTATGTCCGATCGTTTTCCGATTTAGGGATAACAAAGAAAAACTATGAATATACCCTCGCAAGCGGGCGTGGCGCAATGGATGCCATACTAAGCGGCAATGGAAGTGTCGGTCAAATTGCAGAGTCAGGCAGGAAGGACATCAAAGTAAAGGACATTTCAAAACACATTGTTTGCAACGCGATTTCGAGACAACCCTTTTTTACTTTCAAGTCTATAAAGACCTATTTCCCTCATATTAAAACAGTGCGACAATTCATCGAATCAGATGAATATCTCGGTGGACTGGAAATAACATTTCAAGGTGATGTTTCAGTGTTACATCGCCTATCAAATAAAGCTCAGTTTGACGCTGTTACAGGCTTGCTCGATCAGGTTGAATCTGAACTGCAAAAAAATATTTCGGAATACAAGGGCACTGAAAATTTTAAGCCGAATAATGTTTCCTCTGTCTTTTCAGACAAAGTTCTCAAATTGGTTGAAGACAGTGAAAGAGCCGTGGGTGATGAACAATTTGTGGCTGATAAGGGTTGGTATGTTTTTAACGCAAATTACGGCACAAATGAAGAAAAGGCATTCGTCAGGATGTTGGATCGCCAGATCGACACTTTAAAAATAAAATATGACGGGATATACCTTGTCCGCAATGAGAGACATTTTAAAATTTACAGCTTTTCGGATGGACAGGCATTTGAACCTGACTTTGTCCTGTTTATGAAGGAAAAAAACGGGGAGATGCTTACCTATCAAATATTTATCGAGCCCAAAGGGAAACATCTGAAAGAACACGACAAATGGAAACAGGAATTCTTAAGAGAAATAACCGAAAAATTTAAAGGGGAAACTCTTGAATTCAAAACCCAGCACAAGACACAGCAATATAGGCTTGTAGGCGTTCCTTTCTACAACAACAAAGATGAAACCAAATTTAAGCAAAGCTTTTATGAAGTTATAGAAAATTGAGTAGAATGAATGTGCCATGATAATTGATTTCTAACTTATTTTTGTTACCTCAAAACAATCGGCTGAATGATAAAGTCGAAGCTCGTTTGCAGCGAGAGGTTAAAGAAAAAGCTTTTTCACTGTGGCGTTACAGGCTTGGCCTTAGATCGACGCTGCATACGACCAAGAGACATGCCATCTTATCGTAACTACTCACCACTAAACCAGAACAAGGAGGAGCTTCGATGGATAAAAAAACAGCGCTTAAATTCATAAACGTCATTATCGCCATCCTCATCCTTAATCAGGCTGCTACTGCGATTCTTAGCGACCTGATTGGTCGCGATGCATTTGAAGTCCTGCATGAAGGCGGTGGGATTATACTCCTGTTGGGCGTGACCTTTCATGTTATCCTCAACTGGGGATGGGTCAAATCGCAATTTTTTAAAAAGGGCTGATTTCAATCCATGACCTCGATCCGTTATTTAGCAGGCGGAAACGTTGACGAAAGACAACGATTGCTTGACAGGATGCTCTCCTCATGGAAAGGAGCCACTGTCCTGCACCTTGTCCCCGCCAGGGGAAGGGCCATTGAACTCGAATCGGATCATCGTTTCTGGCTCAAGAGGAGACAGGACACTCTAACCGGGCTCATCTACAGGATCTTTGAAGATAACATCAGGTTTAAGCAATTTAACAATTGCAGGCAGATAGACGATGGGATTCGATCTCTCATCGTGAAGAAGGCCATGGAAAAAAGAATGGCTCAACCGGAAGGCATGATCTACTTTAACCGCCTCCTGACGGATCATGATCAGGAGATCGATTTCCCCGGCATATTCAGGGCCGTCGCCTCCTTCTTCTCCCAACTTGTACAGAACAATTATCAGGACCGCTTTGTAAATGATCTGGCCGGAAAGATAATAAGGGTTGAAGAAAAAGGCAATCCCGCAGGAGACGAGGTTTACGCCCTGGAGAGCGATCTGGCCTGGATCTTCGGGGACTATGAGGAGATTAAAAAAGAGATCGGGGCATATGATGAGGACGATGTCCTTTCCAGTGTGAGGGATTTTTTAAGTCGAGACGCTGCCCCCTGCCCCATCAAGGGCGCCGATGTTATTATCTTTGACGGGCTCATCCATCTTTCAAGGATAGAAGAAGATATCCTCTATTATCTGTTCGGTCATGTAAAAGAGATCTGGTGGCCCCTCGATTATGTCGGAGGATCGAGTGATCCTGTCCATGATTTTAAGGAGTCAAGCGGGAGAGAATCCCAATGCCCATTCAAGGCAACCGATGTCGCAGTCGCCCCTAAAGGCATGGAGGCATACAGGATCTTCGCCCCCATGGCATCCTTTATGGACAGGCTTGAAGCAGGCGGTATTGAAACAATCACGGAAAAATGCGGCGATGCGCTTTATTTAAATCCCCTGGCTGAAGGGCTCTACATTGACGGACGCCTGAGGGAGACAGACAATAACAGCCTCAGGATCAGATATTTTCCAGGCAGGGTGGACGAGGTAAGGGCCATTGCCCGAGAGATTAAAAAGATAATCCATGAGGACAGCCTGGATATATCAAGAGACCTTGGCAGGATAAGGATCATCTTTCCTGAATTGCGCGAATACTCATCGCTGATATTCGAGATATTCAGGGAATACGGCATCCCCTTCAGCCTGACCAGCGGCCTTCCCCTTTTTTCACATCCCATATCAGATATCTTTCTCCTTTTATTCAAGCTTCCTTTGAACCATTTTAAAAGAGGGGATATCTTTCGCCTCTTCTCATCGGTCCTGATCCGAAAAAAAAGCGCCCATTGTCTAAACACTGATCACGGACGCATTTCGAGACTCCTGGCGAAAAGTCTTCTCCCTGGAGACGATGTTTGCAGCGTTGAGGCATTGATCAACGGATATGCCGGAAAACAACCTGTCGCGGATATTTTGGATATCGAGTTTATTGACAAGGCAGCTCAAAGATGCGGGCTTAACAATCTTGGAGATGACATTGAGGGAAATGATAAAGGGATCTCTTCAGTCAGGGATTATTATCATGGGAAATTGATAAAAAGCATTGAATCTGCCGAAAAGGATAATCTGCGATGGGAATATTACCGGTTCATCATCCAGCACGACCTGCTTGCCGATACGCTGAAACCCTTTAAGGGCCTTATTGAACAGGACAACGCCTACGACATAGAAAACATCTTTTCTATCCTGTTAAAGGACTTGGGCTTTCCGGAAAATATTGTAGACATCCCTGATTCAACGGATATACCCAATCCTCTCGGTCATAACAAAATGATTAGACGGGATATTAAGGCCTATTCCCTGTTAAAAGACCTTGTCTCCACGAGCGCGTCCGAATTGATGATTGATAATGAACTCTTCAGTGTCGGGTCAGGAAGAAACCTCCTTTTAAAATTCTTTCGCATCTTCCGGAACAGACTTGAGGCATCCTATCTCCTTGATGAACAGGACCCCAATGTCATAAGGGTCTCACAATGGCTGGAGATCAGAGGGAGGTCCTTTGATTATATCTTTGCGGGAGGGCTTACGGATAAGGCTTTCCCTTTAAGAGAAGAAACAAACTTTATTTCCCCGGAGCCTTCCAGGAATATTTTCAGGGTCCCTGACAATATTGATATGTCCAGACACCTCTTCAGCCACCTTTTGCGCAACTATAGAAAAGGTCTCTACCTTTCATCCCCAGGATATGCCGACGAAAAAGAAGTGCGTCCTTCAAATGTATTTGCGGATATCGAATCCATGATCTCGGATAATTCCCCATTGGGACAGGAAAGAATCAAAAGGTCTTTTAAATGGGATGACAGCCCCTATATCGCATCCGAACATGAGATGCTCGACGCCTCGATTATCAAGGGAAGTCCCGATATCAAGGCAACAGAAACGCCATTCCCGTTAAAGGACGTCATCGTTACAAATGAATCCCTTTTAGAAGGCATCATAAGAGGCATCAGGGCCATGGGATCAAGGTGGGCGCTGAACGGGCTTTTTGAGTATGATGGTCTTACGGGAAAGGCAAGGGGGTTTCAGAAATTTATCAAGGGGAAAAAGGATATCTTCTCCGCCTCTCAACTGGAGACCCTGGCAAATTGTCCCATGCGATATCTGTTTGAACGGGTTTATGGATTCAAGAAGATGGAGGTCATTGGCCCGGATGCCTCTCCCCTGGCTATGGGAGAACACCTACATGGTGTGTTGAGCGCCTTTTTCAAGAGGTTAGCCGACCAGGGAAAGAATGTATCGGGGATAGGCATCAATCGGGCCTTTTCCCAGGCAAAAGAGGTTGCTGATGATTATTTCAAGTCTATTCCGTTTCTTGACAGTATTGAATTCTTTGAGCACCAGAAGAATGAATTTCTTGCCGGACTGGACCATAATGCAGTTGACTCCAGCGCTGCTCCCATTGAAAGGGAGGGGGCCTTTGCCCTGCTCCTCCGTTTTGAAGAAAAGAATTTCATGGACAGGATTCCTGATGGGATAGAATATGAATTCGGTTTTAATGGCTTGTCATCTCCTCTTTTGGGGAGAATCAGGTTAAGGGGTTTTATAGATCGGTTTGACAGGGACATAAACGATAGAGGGCAATTCTATATATATGATTATAAAACAGGGGCCCTGCCCTCTCCCATCATGATAAAAAAAGGGCTTTCATTCCAGTTGCCCGTATATATAAGGGCCTTAAAGACATGCCTGAAGGCCGAAAAAATAACAGCAGCCCTATACAGCCTCAAAAAGGATAATTTTTTGAAGGACGGCCCGCTGGGTCAATTTCTATGCGAACACGCCGGCGACCCTGTGGGACTGGATATCGCCGGTGTTGTCATGCTGGATCGCTATGCAGATCGATTAATGGAGTTGATCAAGGCAGGATGCTTTCACCACTCAGCGGATATGATTGATTGCGGCTATTGCGACTTCAGATATGCCTGTCACAGGGATGAAAGAAGGATGGATCACCTCATCGGTTCCGGCGAGGATCACGGGATTTATTCAGGGGAAAGGAACCTTGAGACATGGAAGGAGGTGGACAATTTCAGGGGCGAATGGAAAAAGGTCCTTGAGGGCATGAAAAAGGCATTTAATCTGAAGACCGCCTCCGGAAGGATGACGCATTATGAATCGGTCCTTGCCTTCGGACAAAAGCTGATTGAAAGTAACAATTCCCTGCCTTTTGACAGAAAATATATCGATGAACTGCTCAGGGAGATAGAGGATTTTAAAAACAGATATCTTTCATCCCTATCCTATAAATAGGTAGTGTCCGTTGTTAGTGGTCCGTTGTATCGATATTATCAGATAGTTAGATGAAATCGCATTGTTTTATCGGCTACACGCCTATCTATCCGGATTGCTTTTATTCCTTTTACTTAACAACAGACAACGAGCAACAATCAACGGACTGTGCCGATGAATAAATATCCGGCAAAATAGTCATCGCTCCTCCATTGACATGCGATTATGAGTCACCTATAATCCGGGTCAAAAAATTACAGGCATCACCAGCAATGTCCGGTTAGGATCTTGCATATAAAAAAAGCCTGCTTGACGGCATGGGAGGTCCTTTTTTTAAGAGTGAAATGGGCGGCCTGCTGAGGGCCTCCCATGCCTTGAGGATTCATCCATGCAAGATCCTAACCGGACATTGCTGAGGCATCACAACTAAAATGATAAAAGTGAGGCAGTTAAAAAATGGGGACGATTTCCGGACTTATCTCTTTATTATGCATGGTCGTTGTTTCATCACTTAACATTGGTGACGCGGCCCCATCCCTTGATGGTACCCAATGGCTCAAGGGGAGTGCGCCTGTTTTTAAAAATCAGGTTACGATTGTTGAATTCTGGCGACCGTCATGCGGCAACTGCAAGGCTCAAATACCGCACCTGACAGCCCTCCAGAAAAAATACGGAAACCGGATATCTGTTGTAGCCCTGAGTAGAGAGCCCTTGGACACCCTTGCAGAATTCATCAAGGCAAACGGCGATCAGATGGGATACACGATAGGAAAGGTGACCAAGGAATTGGGGGAGCCCTATATGGTCGATGTAACAGGAGTGCCGTATGCCTTTCTAGTTAATAAAAACGGCATTGTCGTCTGGAAAGGACATCCAGGAGGCATCGATGATATACTTGCAAGGACCGTAGAGGGGAATATTGACATTGAGCAATTAAAACTGATAAATAATCTTGAAACAGCCCTTAATGAGGCATTAAAGGTCAATGACGCGGAGACCGTCGCCTCGATCGACCAAAAGCTGTTGCTCGTTGATCCATCCAATGAGAAGGGATTGGAGGTCGGCATGGAGGTAGCCAAATACAATGATGACCCGGCGCTGGTAAAAAAAATGTATGATCAAGTGCAGCAAAAAGGACTCGACGAAGAAAAAGCCGGCCTTTTAGCAATGCTGCTTGTCTCTGAAAGCGACCTGGCCTATCGATATCCGGAAGCGGCCCTGAAATTCGCGTTCCATGCCCTGACAAAGGACCCTGAAAACGATAGTTATATGGATGTTTACGCAAGGGTGCTTTACTGTCTTGGAGATATTGAAAAGGCTGTGCTCTGGGAAAAAAAGGCCCTCGAACTAAACCCGACGAAAACCTCCTATCAATCCAACCTGAATTATTATTTGTCCATTAAAACTATCAGGGGAAAAAGCGACTATAACTCTATGACTCAATTACAGGGATCAAAGACCGGACAATAGATTCCTGACAGAGATTTAAAAAGGAAAAAAGATATGAAAAAGCTGGAGGGTTTTCAAAGAAAGTATCTGCGCGGTCTTGCTCACGGCCTCAAACCGGTTGTCCTGATCGGACAGAAAGGCATGACAGATGATCTGCTGAAAGCAGCGAAACAGGCATTTGAGAGTCATGAACTCATAAAGATAAAATTTATCGACTTCAAGGAAAAGGAACAAAAAGAGGAAATTTCGCGAATTCTTGAAAAGAAAACAGGTTCCGAACTGGTCGGGGCTGTCGGTCATATCTACATTTTTTTCAAACAGCAGGATGACACTGAAAAGCGCAAGATCAATCTGCCCTTAAGACCATGAAACATATAGCCGCAAGCATCTCTTTTTTGATCCTTGCTTCCTCGTTGATCCTTGTCTGTTATTCCGTCCCCTGGGCTTCAGATCGTGATCTGACAGGCGAATACAGGGTCATTAAAATCCATCCCCATGATTCCAAGGCTCAGACAGAGGGACTCGAATTCCTTGACGGGTTTCTCTATGAAGGTACAGGTCCCTGCCTGAACGGTCCTTCCAGCCTGCGTAAGATCAGGGTGGAAAGCGGCGATATTGTAATGAAACGTGAACTTCCAATAAAAAATCTTTTCGGCGAAGGGATCACCATCCTCAAAAACAGGATCATAGAGCTTACCTACAAGACACAGATCGGATTTGTCTATGACAAAAAATCCTTTTACTTCCTCAAGAGGTTCAGTTACGGGACAGAAGGCTGGGGCATGACCAATGACGGCGCGAATTTGATCATGAGCGACGGCACTGCAACACTGCGCTACCTTGACCCTGAGACCTTTCAGGAGGTCAAACGGATTGAAGTAAGGGATGACAATGGGCCGGTATTCAAGCTGAATGAACTGGAATTTATTAATGGCGAGATATATGCCAATGTCTTTGAGACCTCGCGCATAGTGTGCATATCGCCTGAGACAGGGCGGGTCATCGGGTCGATTGACCTTTCAGCGCTGTTAAAAAACCGGTTCCCGGATAATGACCCCATAAATCTTGCCAATGGGATAGCCTATGATCCTGAGACAGAAAGGTTATTCGTGACAGGAAAATACTGGTCAAAGCTCTATGAACTTGAGAATATCAACTTAAAAAGATAGACTTCCGCAATAATTAATTTTACAGGATCAAGCTGAATGGATATTTTTTCCAACAAAAGAACTACTGCACGGCGTAGAACTTAAGCATCTGGGGCTCGGCGCGCTTTTAATGGCCTTCTCCGCCGTATTGAACTTTATTGTCGCGACACTTTTAAAGCGCGCCGCGATAAAAAACCGCTCCGTGGCGCTGGAGGCGGACGCCATGCATCTTTATCAGGAGGATCGCTCTATATAGATCTTCACATGGGGTGCCGGCCCGGGATATCATTGGAGCAGGGCCATAGTGTAAGCCACGAACTAAAGGCCAGGATTGAAGAATCTTTGGCCGGCGCCAAGGTCCTTGTGCATGTTGAACCGTCCGAGTGCATAGAACTCTTGCCGGAAAACGACAAAGACATCTGTTGCATGCGCGATGAGCTTATAAAGGATATGCGCGTGAGTGAGGTTAAAGGTCTCAGGGGAATTCGTTACAGGGGCGATTTGAGAGTAGAGGCCGAGCTTTTGCTTGATCCCAAGGTATCCCTTGCTGAAAGCAGCGCCCTCACATTGGAGCTTACAGACCGTCTTAAGACCTGCTTTCATCATGTCCATGAGATTGTCCTGTCCATAAGACCGGGAGACGGCTGGCAAAAGGCCATCCATGATGACGACAGGGAGCGCATCATCAAGCTTGTGGGCGAACATCAGGACTCCTTTGCCGGCATCCATAAACTGGACGTAGCATCCTCAGGCAACATACATCGGATACATCTGGCCCTGGGGGTGCCCTATTCACTCCCTGTCTATGAAGCAAATCTGGTCGCCCGTCATATTGAAAGCGATATAAAAAAACTTTTCCCGGAAAGTGTGGATGTTGACATCCATATCGAACCATGCAACGAAAATTGCGTGTCGTGCGGCGTGGCGTGCAAGTCAAAAAAATTAAGGACCCGATAAACCGGTCTTTCCCGTTTCTCATTTTTTAGCATCAGGGCTGTCTTTAGCCGGCTTCTTCCCTCTTACCCCGAAGATCCATGCGCCTATTACCCCCACTTCATAAAGGACAACAAGCGGACCTGCCACCAGGCATTGATTAACAACGTCCGGGGTGGGGGTCACGATGGCCGCCAGGATGAAAATGCCGAGAAATGCATACTTTCGGTGTTTGCTGAGAAATGCCGCGGTGACAATATGCGCTTTGGCCAGCAAGGTCAGCACCAGGGGGAGTTCAAAGGTGCAGCCGAAGGCTAAAAGCAGTGTCGATGCCAGGCTGAGGTATTCCTTCATGGAAGGCATTGCCTTTGTAAAATCAGTAGTAAAGCTCAATAAATACTTAAAGGCGTAAGGGAAGGCAACGAAATAACCGAAAAGGGCGCCGCCCATAAAAAAGAAAGAGGATAGAAAAACAAAGGGCAAAAGCAGCCTTTTTTCCTTGTCATAGAGCCCGGGCGCCACAAAAAGCCACCCCTCATACATGATAACAGGGACGGCAAAAAGGAGCCCTGCAACAAAGGCGGTCTTGATATAACAAAAAAAGGCCTCGGTGAGACCGGTAAAAATCATTTTAGTGCCCACTTGGGCCATAGGTCCTTTAAGGGGCTGCATCAGAATATCGAAAAGTTTCTCTTTAAAGGCATAAGACCCTGCAAAGGTTATACACAATGCAATGAGGCAAACGATAATGCGCTTCCTGAGTTCCTCCAGATGCGCGATAAACGACATGGTATTGTTTTGTTCCTGGCTCACGTATTCTACCCTATCTCCTTTACTGTCAGATCGTTCTGAAGCTGTTATTAAAATGCAAGATATCAGTTTCTGCGCGAAAATCAATCTATTCATTCAGAAGAAACCCTTGCCTTGTAATAATCGGGTTTTATGCACTGACTCAATAACCTTATATCATTTGATTTTAAAAAAATAGTGCGTTAATTATAAATGAAAACATTTACAGGAGTCATTAAATGACAGAAAAGAAATGGCACAGCACTAATATTAGAGTAAGATATAAGGATACAGACCGGATGGGTGTTGTTTATTACGGCAATTACCTGACCTTTTTCGAAGTCGGACGCTCGGAATATATGCGCGAACTGGGTTTTCCTTATTCCGAACTGGAGGGAAAAGGATATACCCTGGTGGTTACGGAGGCTGCCGCGAAATACCACGGCAATGTCGGCTACGACTCCATTGTAACGGTAAAAACCGCGATTACGGAACTCAAAAGAGTCACAATGCGTTTTGACTATGAGATCATATCCGAAGAGAATAATCTCCTGGTGACAGGCCACACAGTCCATGCCTGCCTGAATTCATCTCTTAAACCTATCAGGATGCCGGCGGATATGATTAAAAAAATGGAAGAGAGGTTAATCAAATGAATTTTATAAAAGCCATAGAGTCTTCCTGGGAAGACAACAATTCGTTGCTGTGCGTGGGACTTGACCCTGATCTCAACAAGATACCCGCACATATCCGGAAAATGGATGAGCCAATCTTTGAATTCAACAGGGCTATCATAGATGCGACCGGTGATCTTGTCTGCGCCTATAAACCGCAGATCGCCTATTATTCCCCTTCGCGGGCAGAACAACAACTGGAAAAGACGATAGAATATATACACATGAACCACCCGGGCATACCGGTCATCCTTGACGCAAAACGCGGCGATATCGGTTCCACAGCCGACATGTACGCGAAAGAGGCATTTGAACGCTATCAGGCCGATGCAGTGACTGTGAACCCCTACATGGGAGGCGATACGCTTGAGCCGTTTCTTAAATATAAAGACAAGGGGGTTGCCATCCTCTGCCGGACATCAAACCCGGGTGCAAGGGACATACAGGACCTTACGTCCGGTGGAGAAAAGATATACAGGATCATTGCGGCCAAGGCATCGACCGCATGGAATTACAACGGCAATGTAATACTTGTCGTGGGCGCCACTTATCCGGATGAATTGATGGAGGTCCGGGCCATAGTGGGTGATATGCCGCTCCTTGTGCCGGGGATCGGCGCACAGGGAGGAGATGTTGAAAAGGCCGTAAAAAACGGAGTGGACAGCAAGGGGGCCGGGATGATCATCAACTCCTCACGCGGGATAATATACGCCGGCGCCGGGAAGGACTTTGCCGAAGCGGCAAGAGTCGCGGCTGTGGACCTGCGGGATGAAATCAATAAGCATAGATAAGGCGCAAGGCGTAAGGTATGAGGCTTAAGGTATAAGGTACAAGGCTCATTCAGCCATCGTAGCCAAGGCTTCTATGGAGAAATAGGCTGGCTCAAGGCAACACCTTAAACAACATTTTTACCCTGTTATTTTAACCTTTAGTCTTCTTCTATAAATACCTTTTTTGTAGACACAGCGCGTGAAATTTAACAAATCTGAGGTAATCGCAAAAGTCCTCCACTTGTCATTCCGAAATTCCTCCACTTGTCATTCCGAACGAAGTGAGGAATCTAAAAGGCATTGATATCAAAAGATTTCTCCCTTTGGTCGAAATGACAATTGATGCTTTTTTGAATTTTGCAATTACCTCCGGGAACATTTTAATAAAAATTTTGTCTAAAAAGATGAACAACAACGAATTTCATTACAGTAAAAGCCAGGATCAAAAAGATGACTATTCACTTATAAGGGCCTTTCACTCCGGTGAGAAGTCAGCTTTTGACACCCTGGTCATTAGGCATAAGGATCGTGTATTCAATCTATGCCTACGTTTTCTGGGCGATTACCAGGAGGCCGAAGACACGGCCCAGGATGTCTTTTTAAAGGCATACAATTCCTTGAAACGATTCAGGTTTGAGTCTTCTTTTTTTACATGGCTTTACCGGATAGCGATTAACACATGTAAAAACAAGGTCAAATCCCTGGGGTACAGATACAGAAAAATGGATAACCAGATAGATATACCGGAGGAATCCATTGAAGGTCATCACGCGGAACACATGGAAAACTCAGGCAGAGACCCTGTTTCTGACCTTGAAAATAAAGAGATGAAAAAGATACTTCAACATGCCATTGATTCCCTGCCTTCAGACCAGAAATCGGTCGTGATCCTGCGCGATTTACAGGGGCTGTCTTATGAAGAGATTACAGATGTAACGGGATTCAAATTAGGCACCCTCAAATCCAGACTTTCAAGGGCAAGAAGCAACCTTAGAGAAAAATTAGGAGGTATCATTTGAAACCGGAATGTCCCCATATAAGACAACTCCTGTCGGAATATATTGACGGCGTCCTGGATACCGTTAACATGACCGCTGTCATGGAACATCTGCATGCATGCGAAGATTGCAGCCGTGAGCACGAAGCATTAAAGTCCTTGATCAGGGAGTTGGGGAATATCAGGGCAGTCAAAGCTCCTGATAATTTCCTTGAAAAGCTTCATGACCGCATGAGGGATGATTCTTTTTTTGACAGGATCAGAGAAATCCTTTCTTTCACGAGAATCAGGTTCCCTGTCGAATTGGCCGCCTTCGCAACGACCGCTATCCTGATCCTCTTCCTTTTTAATTTTTTCCCGACTAAAGAAAAAGCTGTGATCGGAAATTTTGGAAATGACAAGGCTCAATCGGCCCTGGATCAAGGGACTTTGCCGGCTCAAACTGCCGATAATCAGAATTCAGCCGGACAACCGGTCGAGAGTTCAAATCCGGCGACACAAACCCGGGAGCAACGAATTCCGGTTAAGCTGGCCCTATCCCTCACAAACGGTCAGGACAACACGCCCATACCTTCGCAAAGCGTGTCCTTCGGCAATTCCGGGACTGGACACACAGACGATGATCCGGATATATGGCCGTCTGAAAATGATTCCACAAAAAATAAAATACAACCTGATGATGTGAATTTAAAAATAGATGAGATAATAAAATCCGTGGAAGGGACTGTCTTATCCCGGGATTATCAGGCTGAGACCGGTTATCCCGCACATCTTAAACTGGATATCCCCGGCATTAATTACCGCCGGTTTATCTCAAAGATTAAGACCCTGGGCGCTTTGCAGGCCCCGGCCCCCGCTTTGCCGGAGGGCTCAGAGGACGCCAGGGTGTTAATTCAAATAGAATTAACACCGCCGGAATAATCCTCAAAGACTCTTATTTTAATACCTTTTGAAGTTTTGCCTGGAGGGTTTCGGGAGTGAAAGGCTTAACAATGTAGTTATTAACGCCGGCGTTAATAGCCTCCAGGACATTGCCTTTCTGCCCTTCGGCGGTTACCATGACAAAAGGTATGTCCTTAAATTTGCTGTCCCCTTTTACCGCCTTTAAAAATTCCAGCCCGTTCATATTGGGCATGATCCAGTCGGAGATAATAAGATCGATCTTTTCCTTTTCCAGTTTTTTCAGGGCAACGACGCCATCCTCAGCTTCAATAAAATTATCAAAGCCTATAGATTTGAGCGTCCCCTTGATAATCCTCCTCATCGAGGCAAAATCATCCACTATAAGAATAGTTATACCAAAATCCATTGTTAATTCTCCTTGGAGAACAATCTATTCTTCAAAGCTCACTTCGATAGTGAACTCCCCTTTATCGGTCGTAAAGGGAATGGCGATTATCTTATCCTTAGTCATGTGGGAGATCGTATGATTTTTCCCCATTATTACTATAGGAATAGATGCCTTCAGGTTCCTGCCCATAAGTTCGAGCTTTTGTCTGGCCTGGCCTGAGATCATATTGGATATCTCTCCCGCGGCATCTTTAACTTCGTCATTCAGTTCGGTCATCTTTTCTCCAAACATATTGGAGACTATAGCAAGGATACATTCCTCCCTAAAACTGACGGAGATGCTCCCTTTGACATCGCCTATCAAACCAATTACACCGGAGACGTCACCTGTGGCTACCTCATTCTTTTTTAAATAAGGCTTGCCTACCTTAGCTGTGGTGAAAGCCATGGTCTTAAGGACATGAATTGTAGATTCTATAAAAGGATTAATGTATCGAACATCCATATTTTCCCTCTCCTTATTTTTTATTATTAATTCACTATCGGTTTTCAGTGAAAATTTCTGAAATTATATATCTGGACAGTCCGAAGTTCTGTCATTCCCGCGAAGGCGGGAATCCATAACTTATTGATTTTCCTGGATTCCCGCCTTCGCGGGAATGACGGTTCAGAAATTTAAAATGCTATTAAAAACAGAATGTTATAAAGAACTTCAGACTCTCAAGTTATATATATAAGATTCTCCCATTTAAGGGCCTCCCATGCCTTGAGGATTCTTCTATGCAAGATCCTAACCGGACATTACTGATTTAAATGCTAACTTTCAACAAATTTCTATCTCGATAGAACATTATCCGGTTAGCCTGGCCGCTTGCCGCTGTCGCAGTAAGCGGCCAGGCTAACCGGATAATGCTGATCTCGATATCCTCTTCACAAATGCCTTGCCTGAGTCTGTGTAAAAACACACTTTCCTTGTATAAATGCCGCCTAGATCCTTGGCGATTACTATTATTCTCTCTCTTTTCAAAAAATCTTCCACAAAGCTGATAATCTTGTTACCCACGCTGAAGCCATGGTACATTACAGGAATTACGTGAGCCCCTCCGAATGCCTTTGCAACGAGGTGACGCCGGTTGCCGCCAAGGTCCAGTATTTCTCTAAGCAAGCATTCCATCGCGTTTTCACTATATTTGGTTATGGAATTGATTTGGCCTGCCTTTGCGCTGCCGGGCAAAAAGATATGATTCATTCCTCCGATCCGATTTTTCGAATCATGGAGACAAACAGCAACGCAAGGACCTAAAACAGTTTGAAGAATCACGGGACGCTTGCTGGCGTAACTCTGTCCAATATTTACATTTATCCTTTCCTCTCTCATAAATACTCCAGGAAGCGATTATTTTAACACTCTTTCAATATTTCCGACGCTATTGAATTAAGCGGGCGAATTTTGTCAACAGCGTTAAGCTTAATCGCCTCATTAGGCATTCCAAAGACAACGGATGTAGCTTCATCCTGTGCGATTGTATAGGCCCCGGATTCTTTCATCTCAAGCATGCCTTTTGCCCCGTCATCTCCCATCCCCGTCATAATAACGCCGATCGCATTCTTTCCTGCGTATCTGGCCGCGGACCGGAACAATACATCCACCGAAGGACGATGACGCGAAACCAGCGGTCCATCCTTGATCTCTACGTAATATCTGGCCCCGCTTCTTTTTAACAGCATATGATGGTTTCCAGGGGCTATCAGCACCTGCCCCCGCAATACGGTATCATTATTTGCAGCCTCCTTCACAGAGACCTGACATATCCCGTCAAGGCGTTTAGCAAATGCCTTGGTAAAATTTTCAGGCATATGTTGAACACAGACAATACCAGGGCAATCAACGGGAAGGGCCTCAAATAATACCCTTAGAGCTTCTGTCCCGCCTGTTGAAGCCCCAACTGCCACGACCTTTTCCGTTGTTTTGATCATAGCGCTGCTCGTCGGCTTCGACAATACCGCATCAGCCGTCAACTTCGGAGCCACCTCCCGCATCATGGAAATTCTTTTTATCTTTGACATGGCGGCTGCCTTGACGCTGTCGCATATTCCTATCCTTGACTCCATCAGAAATTCTTTTGTGCCTAATGACGGCTTCCGGATAATGTCAACTGCCCCGTATTCCAATGCCTTCAAGGTCGTCTCTGAACGTTCAACAGCAAGGCTCGAGCATATTACAACAGGTATTGGATGCTGGCTCATGATTTTCTGCAGGAACGTAATGCCGTCCATACGCGGCATCTCCACATCAAGTGTAATAACATCCGGGGTCTCTTCTCTCATCTTGTGAGCCGCTAAATAGGGGTCGGCGGCAGTCCCCATAATCTCGATTTCGGGATCTGATGATAAAATCTCCGAGAGCGTATTCCGCACCATTGCCGAATCATCGATAATCAGAACCCTGATATTTTTTTTCATTTTATCTCCTGAAATACTTGTCTTATCAGCAATGTCCGGTTAGGATCTTGCATATAAAAAAGCCTGCTTGACGGCACGGGAGGTCCTTTTTTTAAGAGTGAAATGGGCGGCCTGCTGAGGGCCTGGCATTTAAAATATAACCGCGGGCGGCGGAGCGTCTCAGGCGCCTGTCAGGGATTAAGGATAAGCGAGATCTGACGTTTCCTCTCCGCCCGCTTTATGGCGTCTTATGCCGGAATATTGCATTTAAGCCATTT
>Ga0153915_10000708_pt1 | contig 30933 bp, 30 predicted proteins | sample Opewatmetagenome_2_FD_107003 | JGI IMG/M metagenome (GOLD analysis project Ga0153915, IMG submission 107003) | Freshwater wetland microbial communities from Ohio, USA - Open water 3 Core 3 Depth 3 metaG | ecosystem: Environmental > Aquatic > Freshwater > Wetlands | place: USA: Ohio, Lake Erie... | reverse complement strand
CTAACCACGCCATCAGGAAGAATGATATCACTTTTAACTGTTCCGTCGGGTTGCTTAACGTGTTTAACTTTAATAACGCCGTAAGGAGTAGGAAAAGAGCCTTCGGCAAAATTTAAACCGCCAAGGTGAGGAGTAATTTTGACTTTCTTAAATCCCGGTTCAACGGGCACAATACCAAGCACATATCTGCTCAGCCATGCAGTAGGCCCCGAAGCCCATCCATGGCATAAACTATGCCTGAATCCGATATAGCAGTATGCGCCGAAACCGCCGTGCAGGTCATCTTTCCCTTCAGGCACAAGTTCATCAATACGGGATGCGTTCTTAATCCAATCGAGATCAAAATCCTCCCAGAAAGTAGTAGCGCCGAAATCGAGCATAGCTCCCCAGTACTCTCTTATATTATCAAGAGCTCCTTCGAAATCGCCGGCAATGGCTTTGGCTTCCAGCATATAATATCCGTAAAAAGTTGAGAACTTTTTGCTTCCCCCCTCTGCAATAACTTCCTTATTTGCTTTGCCTGCATCCATTAAACCTGCAATGGCCATTAAAGATGCAGCCTGCTTTGAATTATTATGAGGAGGAATATTTTTCTTAAGCCTATCCGCCGCACCGGCGCATTTTTTTCCTGTTTCGGGAATGCCGATATAATTACATATTTCGTTTGCGGCATTAAGGGCAATAACCATAAGAGACTGAAGCCCTGCATGAATAGCCTTTTTATCATCGTTGGAAGGCCAGTCAAGGAATCTTCCTCCGTCAAGAACCTCGTTATTATCTTCATCAATTTTAGAAACTATCTGATCGACCAATTTTACAAGATACTCCTTTTGCTCATTCAGATATTTTATATCCCCAGTATAGCAGAACCAGTTATAATGATTAATAATCCACCATAACGAATAAGATGAGATGCCGTTCATCCATTTAGGCAAAGGAGTAATATCGCGGCATAAATCGAGGCTTTTCGGAACAACCTCATTATAACCGAAAACCGAGTTGATAGTCATAATTTCCGGGTTCAGGTCTCCCGCCCACACAAGCCTGTCCCTCTTAATTCCATCCCATAAATACTGCTGCATATTAAGGTGTACCGTATATGCTCCTGTCTGCCATATTTTATTAATTTTTTCGTCATTGCAGTTAAAGGAACCGAGGTAAGGGATGTCTCTGAAAACAAATTTAGCAGATACTTCTTTAAGGGATAATTCACTTTCCGGTGTAAGCAGGTCAATTCTTACAAAACGGAAGCCTGTGTTCCCTATTTCAAGAGAACCGAGCCAGGGAACTCCGGTTTCAAGGTCGCGGAGAGAATGATCGTTGGTTGCATTTTTCTTTCTGCCAAGCTCAGCCATAGCTTCTTCGGCCGATTCACCGAATCTTATTCTAATGCGGGCGGCCTTCGTAGTTTTCTGGTCAGTAATAATTAAGATTCCCCCCTGCAACTCTTTCCCGAAATCCAAAAGGAGCGAGGACTTAGTGTTTTTATCGTTTTTAATATAACACAAATTACTGCCCGATAAATCAGCCTGCTGATTTCCCTTTTTTAATAAATTCTGCGCTCCTTTAATAAACTCATTATTGTTATCCGACTGCCATAAAATTCTAACCGGGCTTATATATTCAACCGCCCTGTCGTCTCTTTTATTGTTCTTTGAATTAACCTGAGCGAAGGAATATGCCGCCGGAATAAAAAACAGCATAATAATAAAAACGGGGAAATACTTCATTACCGCCTCGTTAAATAATTATATTCGATTTTATAATTTAAACTTAACAAAAAGAGAAATAATAAAAACGGATTAAGATCAGTTTTTAACAGATATAGGCAGAGTAAAATAAAAAACCGCGCCTTTATCAATTTCCGATTCAGCCCATATTTCCCCGCCATGCCGCTGAATGATCCTGTGAACAGTCGCCAGCCCGATTCCTGTTCCGCTGAATTCCCCCGCCGAATGAAGCCTTTTGAAAGGAGTAAATAAGTCCTTTGCGTAAGTCATGTCGAAACCGGCGCCGTTATCTTTAACATAGAAGATTCTTTTATCTTCCCTATTAATAGTCCCTACTTCAATTTCTGTTTTATGCTTTTTAGAGGAATATTTTAATGCGTTGCTTAAAAGATTTGTCATAGCAATTTTAATCATTTCGGGATCGGCATTAACGAACAATCCTTTTGTAATAATAATTTCCGCCAGCCTGCCTGGTTCCAGCGCAATAAGTTCATCAAAAACCGACCTGCAAATCTCGCTGAGGTTGAATCCCGAGTAGTTAAGTTCGCTCCTTTTAACACGGGAAAGAAGAAGCATATTATCGATTAATTCACCCATGTGAACCGCCGATCCTCTTAACCGTTTCAAATAGTCCTTCCCGGTTTCATCCAACAGATCAAAATAATCTTCAAACAGAAAAGCGCTGAACCCTTCAATAGAGCGCAGAGGAGCGCGTAAATCGTGCGAAACTGAATAAGCAAAGGCTTCAAGGTCTTTATTAGCAAGCTCTAGCTGCAATGTCCTGTTTTTAACTCTCTGTTCAAGTTCGGCATTAAGTTTTTTAATTTCCAGTTCAGATTTAATCCGTTCTGTTATATCCTGAAAAACAAAGACATAGCAGAGTTCGGCATTAATTTCAACAAGTTCATTTGCAAGTAATCCTTCCCTTATCGCCCCCGATTTGCATTTCCATTGAACCTGGATATTCCTTACCGATTTATCATTTAAAATCATTTCAACTACAATGTCCCTATGCCGCTTGTCAATCCATAATCCGAATTCAGCTGATGAATGCCCAATTACTTCATCATCTGAATATCCAAAAGTCCGCCTGAAAGATTCGTTTATCTCGATAAACTTATTATCTGAAACTCTTACAATCCCAATAATATCGGCAGCATAACGGAAAATACCGGAATACTTTTTTTCAGAAGAAAATAAAGCGGCTTCGGTGCGTTTTCTTTCTGTAATATCCATAAAATACCAAACGCGCCCATAATATTTTCCGTCTTTTCCGAACATAGGAAATGAATTTCTTTCGAGAATTCTTCCGTCTTTAAATCTTATTTCATCATGCCTGCTTATATTTTTGCCAGCATATATTTTCTTTACATCATCAATAAATCCATCCGGGTTATCAACCTGATTAATCGCTTTACCGAGCACAATTTCGTCGAGCCCTGTTTCCATTATTGCCAAAGGTATATTCCAGATTTCAAGAAAGACTTTATTGTAAGAGAGTATCTTGCCCTCTTCATCGACAATTAATATCCCTTCAAAAGAAGCTTCCTTCTGTGTTTCAAGGAGCACATTTCTGAATTTAAGTTCGTTTATTTTATCTTCCAGTTCATCTGCATGCCTTAAGAGGAGTTTTTCCCTTTCACCGAAATAATTTACTTTATCAAGCAGTTCCGAAGGAGACAGCTTATAATCCGCAATAATGCCTGTATATGCCTCTTTCAGCTCAATCTCATTCTCCTTCGTAAACAAGGAGCTTTTCATGATAATGTGGTGAGCAACCGAGGATCCTATTGATGCTGCAAGATGATGCTCGACGGCATTTTTTAGTTCGGCAAGTTCAATAATCGAAATAAGTTTTTTACCTTTAATTTTAGCTTCGTTAAAACATTTGTCTGTTCTTTCATTCGATTCATTCCGCGAAAAAAATTGCGAAAGGAGCTCATACACAATTTGTTTTTTTGGCTCAAGTTCTATTTTAGGCTCGCCCGTAATAACTATTTCAGTTTGAACATCTTCTTTTAAAGCGTCTACATAGCTCTCGGCAATTTTCTGCTCTGATGCTTCTTCTTTAAAAAAGAAAGAGCCGAAGAAATAAAATATAAGATTAAACAAGAGAGACCAGAATAATCCGTGGCTAAGCATATCAACGCCTGAAAAACCAAACAGCTTTACAGGAATAAGAGCCCCAATACTGTAGGGGCCGTCTGTAAGAATTGAAGAAGTCAAAATACCTGCGCCGCATAATAATGGGACAATCAAGGTATAAAACCAGATAACAAATCCTGCTACGAGCCCCATTTTTGCTCCGGTTGAATTTCCTTTTTTGAAAAACATTCCGAAGAACATTGAAGGCGCAAATTGCACAACAGCAATAAATGAAATTGAACCGAGATCGGAAAGCATATAAGGCTTACCGATATTTCTTTCGAATAAAAATGACAGAAGAACGAACAAAGCCGCTGAAAGCCACCGGAATTGAAGAAGATACTTTTTCAGGGGATGTATTTTTCTTATATATTCTATTAGCGGCAGCAGGATATGATTTGCAAACATAATTGCCATTGGAATTACAGCTGTAATTATCATACAGAATGACGCTGAAAGACCTCCAAGGAAAACAAGTAAAGAAATCCACATATTCCCGGTACGGTATGGAATCTGCAGTACAAAAGTATCGGCAGTCTGCATCGGGTAGCCTTTAATTACTCCCCCCATCGCAATCGGAATTACAAATAGGGCCATTAAAAATGTATAAAGAGGAAAAAACCATATTGCGGTTTTCAGATGTTTTTCGTTAAAATTTTCCACTACCGTTATATGAAATTGTCTCGGCAGCGTAAAAAAGGGAATCATCGTCCATATGAACATAGAGACCCAATGAAACATACTATTTGAGCTTTCCCCTTTCACTCCGGGAGTATATATCAGACTGCGCTCAACAGCCTGCGATATAATATCTCCGAATCCGTCGAAAAAGAAAAAAACGATAAAAACGCCTACAATTATTATGGCCCCAAGCTTAACTACAGAATCGACCGCAAGCATAGCTATAACGCCCTGATGTTTTTCCGTCGGAACAAGTTTTCTTAATCCAAGAACTATTGAAAGTAAGGTAATCAATAAAACAATCAGGATTTTAAAATCAAAAAGGGATGCATTCGCAGAGACAGAATTATTAATGATATCGTAAGTAGAAAAAATGGATTTCAGTTGAAGAGATATATACGGAATAAATCCGCAGATTGAGAAGAAAGTAATAAATGCGGCAATAAAACGAGATTTATTATAACGGGTGGATATAAAATCGGCTATGCTTGTTATATTATAACGATTTTTTATTCTTATCATTTTTCTAAGAACAATCCACCACAGAAGAACGGAAACAGTGACGCTGAGATAAGGTATAAGAGCGAAAAAACCCGAAGAGACGGCTAATCCGATATTGCCGTAAAACGTAAGAGAGGTAAAATATACGGTCAGAGATAATGAGTATATATAAGGATTATCCGCAATGTTTTTCCCTCTATCCGATTTTTTTTCGGCAATGCGCGCAGTTATAAATAAAAGCAGGAAATATAAAAGCACTATCCCTATTATTGTAAAAGAATTTATCATATCTTTTATTTGTTTATACTACTGCTGATAAGAAAAAGGAATAGGAGCATAAGCATCCAGATAAAATAAATATATATGTAAAATACAGATGTATTTCCCGCCGGCATTGAGATGAAAGGCCAGGAAAGAGAAACTGTAAAAATGCAAAAAATAAATATATGCGTCTCGCTCCTTTTGAATAAATCTTTCGGTCTTTCCATTCTGTTCCCCCTTTATAAAGAATACAAAACAAAAAAGATTTTTATTATCTGCATCTCAATTTTCTTTTACAAGATACAATTTATATACGAATAAATAAACCTTTGATTTATTTACTATGTCCGAATTTATTATCGTTTTATTTTTAATGGATTTGAGCGCTGATTTTTTCAATATGGGCAAATAAAGAGTTGAACGTCTCTTTATAAGCTGCAGAGGATAAAACGGAAAAGTTTAGTAAACCGCCATGTCAATTCATTAACTATCTTTTTTAAGAAAAGCCAATTTTATGAGGTTATAAACGCCTCTAAGCAAAAGGATGGACAGATATAAAACAATTGAAACAGCGGCAACAACATGCAGTTGGGTAATAAGTTCCAGCCAGTTAGTATTATATTTTATGATGCCGTAAATATTAATTCCTACCGATAATACAAAGGAAATGAGAAAGAAGATAATTTCTTTCTTAATTCTTGCTCCTTTTATAATAATGTCTTTCATATTTTATACTCGATTTTTTTCCCTTCAATAATAGCCTGTTCGCCGAGGAGAGACCAGATAGTTGCTTTATACCCTTCCAAAGTTAATTCTTCCGGAGCCTTTCCATCGCGTACATATTTAACAAAGGCTTCAAGCTGAAGCTGTACTTCATCCATTTTATATTTTCCTGAAATAAATTCCCCTTTATCCCGGATTCCAACTTCAGGAATCCAAGTAGCGCCGCCTATAGGTATAGTATCGAAGATATCTTTTTCAATATCGGTAATTAATTGCTGAATGCCCGGGGATTTTGGAGGATTCTCGCTGTAAACTTTATTTATTTCCAATTCCATAGTTCCTTTATCGCCGAGTATCTGCTCTTCGCATCCGTAATGTTTATTGCTTATAACCGAATCATAAATTAATTGAGTGCCATTTGCGTAACTGTATACCAAGGCGACATTATCGTAAACCTCTCTTCCGTCATTCCAATAATTAATAGAGCCGGCGCCCATAACAGAAACGGGGGCTTCCCCAATAATCCAATTCGCAATCTGGATCTGATGCGAGGCCAGTTCAGTCATAAGTCCGGCGGAATATTCCTTATATAAGCGCCAATTAATTTTCTTTTCAAGCAGCGGGTCGTTGCCGGGCACTTTTCTGCGCCAGTTGTTATTTCTATGCCAGAACATCCTCATCTGGGTAATTTTTCCAAGCTCCCCTTTTTTAATACGGTCTATAGCTTCAAGATAAACAGGATCAAACATTCTTTGATGCCCTATCTGAAGGATTTTACCCGATGCAGTATGTGTATCGTACATAAGTTTCGTATCGCTTATAGTCCGCGCCATGCTTTTTTCGCAGAAGACATGTTTCCCCGCATTCAATGCATCAACAGCTATATGAGCATGTTCATGAAGAGGGGTTGCAATAATAACAGCATCTAAATCTTTAATTTCCAAAAGCCGCCTGTAATCATAAAAGCCCTTAACTCCTTTACCGGCTATCTGAAGAGCTTTTTCATAATTCGGCTGATAATTATCGCACACAGCGGTAATTTCAACATTAGCATCAGCCATAAACTGCTGCATTGTTAAAAGGAGAAGCGAGCCTCGGTCTCCGACCCCTATTATTCCAAGCCTTACTTTATCGGAAGCTGATTTTACGGCATTCCCTCCCTTTACATAAGCATTCAGCCAAGGCATAGAGGTCAGCACAAGAGCCGAACCTGAGATAACCGAAATTTTTTTTATAAATTCTCTTCTGGATTGACTGTTCATTTCTTCCATCGTAATTCCATTAATTGACATTATAATTGCTGTAATCCGTTACAAGCGATCTATGCTCTTCATTGTACTCAATCTTCACACATTTTGCCGAAGGAAAGTTACTCAAAACTTCAATAATCTGCTCGTCGTTAAGGACCATGAATGCGGTGGATAAAACTTCGGCAAGAATAGGGTTTTTATCGGACGCAACGATTGTTCTGAATTCTTTAACAGGATATCCCGTAAAAGGATTGATTATATTTACCCTTCCCGGAATTGAATTATTAATAGTATTCCCCGAAGTTGAAACAGAGCAGTCATTAATTTCAAAGCTATAAGCATACTTCTCGCATCCGAATATATTTGGAATCCCGATACGCCAACTATTGCCCCCCGGATGATTCCCCATGGCCAGTATTGAACTTTCACCGAAACTTATAAATGCATTTTTAATTTCATTCTGCATCAGAATTCCATCGATGCTTTTAAGCGCCAATCCTTTACCAATTGCTCCGAAATCAAGTTCCACATTAGGGCTTGAAAAGAAAACGGAGCATTCTTTTTCATCCAGAACAATTTTATTCATTCCAACCGAATTAAGGATTAAGTCCAGCTTGTTCTGAAATTCATCCGATTTATCATCGTTAACGGAATTTCCATTCCAGAACGCCGCAACTGCTCTTAAGGTAATATCAAAAGCGCCGAAAGTTTTTTTACTATATGATATAGAATCATTAATAACATCCCACAATTCCGGTTCAACTGCAACCGGCTTTTTGCAAGCGGTTTTATTAATAAAAGAAACAGCGCTGCCGCTCTTGAAACGGCTTATTTTGCTTTCGAGTCTTTCAATTTCCTCTTTAATTAAGGAAGAAACCCCGCCGCCTTTACTTGAACTGCAGCCCGGAAAAACAAACCCTAACCGGGTGCCCATTCCGTAGAAATTATCGTTATAAATTTCTTTTGTCATATGCCTTAAAAGAAGCGGTTATTACACTGTTAATTCCCATCCCTTCTCATATTCTCTTTTCCAGTATTTCATTGCTTCGTCATCATTAAGAATATGCCCGTTCTCTTTGTTCAGATGAAGGGCGCGCTTAACTTTCCATGCAATATTCGAAAGAAGAAGCATTGTAACGCTTATATTTCCCTCCTCAATCGGGGAACGGAGCGCTTCTCCGTTTCTAATACCGTTTATAAGATTTTGAAAATGGTCTCGCGTCATCGTATCGATGCTTAAAAGGTCTTTCGAAGATGATTGTGTTTTTGTATCGAATGATTCCACTATCTTCTCATCAAGGTTGAATACGGTGTAACCGCCTCTATCGAGAAGCACAGTACCTTCAGTGCCATGAATAGTAACCCCGCGGTCTTTATTATAGTATTTTTTCCCCTGACAGCTTACGCATTCCCAAGTAATAAGTTTATCTTCATATTCAAAATCGGTCACAAGAGTATCATAGAACTCCCAGTCGTCTTTATAATGGAATCTTCCGCCGGAGGCATTAATTGTTCCGGGGAATCCTGCCTGCAAAGCCCACCGGCATAAATCAACTTCGTGAGTTCCGTTGTTCAAAGTTTCTCCGGTGCCCCAATGCCAGAACCAATGCCAGTTATATGGATGTATATTATCTTTATAAGGTTTCCTAGGAGCAGGCCCCTGCCATAATTCCCAATCGAGATATTCGGGAACCGGAACTTCTTTCCCTAGGCCGATTGATTTACGGGAATTGCTGTACCATGCTTTTCCGAAATAAGGTTTGCCTATAATTCCACTGTGAATTTTTTTCATTATAGCGATTGTATGTTCAGAAGAGCGCTGCTGGTTGCCGAGCTGAACAAGTTTTCCGTATTTTTTCTGAGCCTTGACAAGCATTTCACCCTCATAAGGATTATGACTGCTCGGCTTTTCAACATAAACATGTTTGCCCGCCTGAAGGCCCATAACGGCCATGTGAGTATGCCAGTGTTCAGGAGTGGCAATAGTAATAACATCAATATCTTTTAATTCCAGAAGCTTTCTGAAATCTTTCTCTTTAACCGGGTCATAACCATATCTTTTATTCACCTCAACGGCAAATTTATCAAGCTCTCTTCTATCAACATCGCAAATATGGGTAACATAGGCATTCCCGCAATTTTTTATGCTTTCAAGATGCCCGAGCGCCCTGCCGTGAAGCCCAATAACAGCAATATTTATTCTTTCGTTTGCTCCGGCAATTCTGGAATAACTTTTGGCAGATAACCCCAGACCTCCGATTGCAAGCCCTGCTGATGCAAGCGCGGTCTTTTTAAGAAAATCTCTTCTATTCGGCATAGTTTTTATCCCGGTTTTATTATTATAATTTTTTAATTTTTATATTTCTGAAAGATACTTTATTTCCATGATCCTGCAGCAGAATATGCCCCGATTTATAATCTCCGAAGTTAGGCCAGTCTTTGTATTTGCTGTACGATACAAGAGCATGCCACATCTGAGTTCCTCTTTCATATTCAACAACTTTCTGGTTATTAAGCCAGTGTTCAACATGGTTTCCTTTCACAACAATTCTTGCCCTGTTCCACAACCCTACTCCGTTAAAGCGAACATTCTGCGGGGGAATTAAATCATAAAGCCCGGCATTTGTCCTGTTTCCTTTAACGCCGAGTTTTGCATCGGGGTGTTTTTCATTATCAAGTATCTGGTATTCGCATCCGATAGCTGAACCGGCTCCTTTATTAAGCATTGGATCGACAAAATATTTTATGCCGCTGTTTGCCCCTTCGGTAATCATAAAATCGACCTGAAGTTCGAAATCGGTATAGGTTTCTTTTGTTATAATGTCGCCCCCGTTAGCCGATTCGCCCCCTTCGGCAGGAAGAACTGATAAAATTCCGTCTTTTATTTCCCATCCGTTATTGGGAAAATGATCAATCTTAGCGCCTCTCCATCCATTGGTGGTCTCTCCATCCCAAAGCAGTTTCCATCCTTCTTTCTTTTCCCTGTCGGTTAAAGTATTAGGCACAAAACTGAATTGAAGGATTTCATTTTTATTGGGAGTTTTAAATTTGCCAAGCCCTTTAGTCATAATGCGGATATTTTTCCACATTGCTTTTATACCTTCAAGTTTCTTATCCTTGCCGATTCCATGAACCTGCAATCCAATAAAACCTTTCGGGGTCATATCGTCAATCAAATCGACGCATGGAACGCCGTTAACCCAAGTTCTTATCGAATTGCCGATTGCTTCGATTCTGAATTTATTCCATTTACCGTTTTTGAAAGCTTTTCGGCCTTTTTCATTTCTTTCAAGACTGTAGAGCCACATTCTTCGGGATTCATCATAAAGCCCGCCGGTCCATGCTCTTGCCGAAGGGTCTATCTCAACCTGATAACCGTGTACAACCCCTTTCCGGTATTCCGGATAACTTTCACTTCTTATCTGAACGCCTGAATTAAGATTGGTATCGACTTTCGCTTCATATTCAAGAATAAAATCAGAAAAAGTTTCTTCTGTGCATAGAAAACTGTTCGGCGAACCAAGTACTGTTTCACCAATAAGGACGCCCTTCTCGACATAATATTTAGCTTGTCCATTTAATTGTTTCCATCCGTCAAGGTTCTTTCCGTTAAACAAACTACGCCAGCCTGTCTGTGCAGAAAGCGAGGTTGCAAGCAGAAAGCATATTATTATGACTGTAAACTTTCTCATACTTATGTCCCTTTTATTATATAAAGTGATTGTTAAAGCGCCGTTTTATGATAAACGTTTTTCATTTATCTGAAATATACACTTATGCAAAAAAATGCACAAGACAGTAGTTAAAGAATAATGAGGATATAAAAGAAAAATTCTTTTGTAAAGATACTGCCTGCTATTATAAAATTACCCTTAATCTTTTTATATTATTGTTTATTAAATTTAGAAATCATTACCGGAGGACTTGATGAAAAGGAAAGCAAGCATAATAAGAACCTTAACTGTGTTGTTTCTTTTAACGTCCCTTATTTATTCCCAGAAACCGGCCAGTTCAATATTTTATACTGTCTCGATGGACAAACCTAATACTCATTATTTCCATGTAGCCTTAAAAGCGGAAGGATTTAAAGGCGATGTTCAGGAATTTAAGATGCCTGTATGGACGCCCGGGTACTACCTGCTTATGGATTATGCCAAAAATGTAATTAATTTCAGCGCAAAGGACGCTTCGGGCAAACCTTTAGCCTGGGAAAGGAGTTCAAAAAACGGATGGACTGTTAAACAGGGAAAGTCTTCTTCAATTGTTATTGAATATGATGTTTATGCATTTGCAAGATCGGTTGCCGACAGCTATCTTGACGATATCCAGGGGTTTATTTCCCCCACCGGGGTATTCATTTATCCGGCTGAAAAAATTCAACATCCGGTAAAACTTAAAATCATCCCTTTCAAGGAATGGAATAAAGTAACCACCGGACTTGATCCGGTTGAAAATGAACCGAATACTTTCTTTGCACCTGATTTTGACATTTTATACGATTCGCCGATTCTGGCAGGCAACCAGGAGGTTATATCTTTTAAAGTTAGAGGAATACCTCATGAATTTGCCGGCAATATGCTTGGACAGGTTGATAAAGAGGCTCTTATAGATAATCTTTCAAAGATGATTGAATCGGCTTGTACAATTATGGGAGAGATGCCATATAAACATTATTCCTTTATTGCAATAGGTCCCGGAGGGGGCGGGCTTGAACATCTTAACTCGCAGGCAATAACGCTTACCCCTTCAAGCCTGAGCAGCGCCGCAGGAATTAAAAGGTTACAGAGTTTTTTGGCGCACGAATATTTCCATAATTTTAATGTAAAAAGAATTCGTCCGGTAGTTCTGGGGCCTTTCGATTATGATAAAGAATGCCTTACGAATATGCTCTGGGTTTCTGAAGGCATTACAGTTTTTTATGAAGGGGTGGTTTTATACCGCGCAGGACTTATTACGCGGGATGAGTTCTTCAATCATTTCAAATCGAATATCTCTCAATATGAAAATATTCCCGGACATTTGTACCAGTCGGCAACACAAGCAAGCTGGGATACCTGGCTTCAATTCTTCAACAGGAATCCTAATTCCTCCAACACAACAATTTCTTACTATAACAAAGGAGCAGCGCTCGGCCTTCTGCTCGATTTTACAATAAGGAATGAAACTAAAAACAGCAAATCCCTCGACGATGTTATGCGGTTTATTTATAAAAAATATTATAAAGAACTTAAACGCGGCTTTACTGATCAGGAATTTAGGGACGTATGCGAAAATATTGCAGGAGTTAAACTGGATGAAATCTTTGAATATGCCTCGACTACAAAAGATATTGATTATGCAAAATATTTTGCCTACGCCGGATTGACAATAGATACAAAACCGTCAGAAACACCGGGGGTCTTTTCAGGCATTTCGATGCAGGAACAGAATAGCGATCTTTTCGTAACTTCGATAGAATTCGATTCTCCTGCTTACAACTCGGACCTTAGCATTCAGGATGAAATTATTGCGCTTAATGGAACACGGGTTAATATTAAAAGCATAAATGACGTTATAAATAATTATAAACCGGGGGAAAAAGTAAAATTGTTAATCTCAAGAAGAAATAAAATAAAAGAAATTGAAATTACTCTTGAGAAGAGGCTGCGCAAGCCGTTTACAATACAGCCGGTTGATAATCCTTCCCCTTTGCAGAAGACAATTCTTGATGGATTGGTTAAATATTGAGAACGCTTTTAGGGTCAGGATTAAAATCCTGGCCCTAATATAAATATTGGCTATTTCTTATTCCTGTTGAACACGGATTTTGTTTACCAGCGTATTCATTTTATCATAATGGCTTCCCTTCCAGTAAATCTTATTGCATTTTGTACAAAAAGAAAATTCCGTTTGGCGCAATCTTATTTTTGCCGGAACTGACGGGAGCGCTTTTTCTTTTTTTATCGGTTTTAGTTTTGTGTTGCACTTAATACATCGGGTAAATTCCTTAATTTCATTTTTCAAATCGAACCGCTCAATAATTTCTTCAATTTGTTTAACGGGATTAGTATTTCTTACCCAGCGCCCCCTTTTAACGCAGCTGTGTTTAAGAATACCAATATCCCTTGTAAGTATTGCTCTCTTTTCCTTTTCCGATATATCAATAATTTCATTATCCTTTAAATTGTTTCCATACTTTGCATCAAGGCCGAGCATCCTCATATATCTTGCAAGAGCGCCGAGATGAACATCAAGAATAAATTTTGGACGGCGCAGAGGGTGGGGACGCAATTTCTGGGTTCTTGAAATATCAAATGATTCAAATTCAGGATAAACAGAAATATCATCGTCATCTTGTATTCTGTAAGTGAACCGGGCTGATTTGCCATTGACGAGTATCATATCAACTTCAGTGTGAGGAACCCCCTGCGATTCGATAATATCTTTTACCGAAGGAGTTCCGAAGACAGCAATTTCGAACCGGATTTTTCTTTTGCTGCGCGGTAAAAAATCGTTTAATTCTTCGTAGAATCTGATATTTACTTTTTTCAATTTAGCGCTTAATTACTCTTATAATATAATAAAACCTCCTTCATGCCGCATATATTCTTTTGTGCAAAGAAGTATTCAGCAAAAAAAAATGAATAGGCAAAATAGAAGTGCCCCGCGTCACAGACCATGGCAAAATCAGAACTGTAAATAAATCAATAAGTTATCCGACACAACTTTAAGCCGTTTCTTAATTGCTTTATATTTTAGTTGTTGAAATTTTGGTTTGTTGAATTTTAATTTCTATATTAACACATATTCAATATGCTAATATTAAGAATGAAACTTATATTTTCTTTGTCCGTCTAATGGGTACACGTTAGGGAATATGTTTATACAGTTGTTTTGTTAAAACAGCCGTTAAAAATATTCCACTGAAATACAGGGATTAATATTCTTTTCCGGGAAAAAACAATACAAACAGCTGAAAACCTCAAAATAGGATGAGGTAAAAATATTGTGCTCAAGATTTTGTTATGAAAGAGACATGCTTTCAAAATAAATAGATGAGAGTCACACTATGAAATACTTTCTTCTTAATGCGGAAAGCTATTTTGTCGAAGGCGCCATAAGGAGTACAATTTACAATTGCCGCACCGGCAGAATACTTTCACTCAATCCTCAATTGACAAAAATCATATCCAAATCGGAACAAGGTTCCCCTTTGAGTAAAATCTCGGAGTATTATAATTACAAAGAGATTGCAAAAGAAGCGCTGCAGAAATTAAAGAAAATGGAATACGGAAGTTTCTACGATAATTTCTACAGAATTGAAAAGCTTAAGCCTCCGACAACCAAAAATTCAGTTCTTGAAAGCTCTCTGCCTTTTGTTACAGGAGGATTCATTGAGCTTACTCCCGAATGCAATTTAAATTGTTCATTCTGCAATCCCGACAGTTTCAAAATTAATCGTTTAACCGGATGCAAAAGATGGCCTTCGTCTGCATCACCCAAAGGAAATAAAGCGATGCAGTTGAAAGACTGGAAAGAAGTAATTAAAAAATTGTATCTTTTAAAATGCAGGACTCTCTATTTTATCGGCGGAGAACCCCTCCTGAAAAAGAAAGATTTAATTGAACTTTTTGCTTATGCCGCTGAAACAGGCATTACGGGCATCCATATTTTCACAAATGGAACGCTTTTTGACGCCGAAATTACAGAGGCTTTCAGAAAGTATAACGTTATGCCGGTCATTCAGGTATATTCCGATAATGAAGAAATAACCGACGCAATTACCGGGATAAAGGGAAGCCACAGGCAATTAATTAATAATCTTGAACTTCTTAAACAGAACGGCGTTAAATTCTCATTGATGCTTGTTAAGCTCGATAAATACGCCGATTCGTACTCTAAAGCGGCTGAGTACTTTAATGGTTTCGCACCTATTAAAGTAATAAACAGTAATATCTATCCTGATACAAAAGATAAAAGCGGTTTTGCAAAACAGCTTTTCAAAAAAGACGCTAACGACATATACGGAGGCCATCTGCCTGCAGAACAATTCTATCTCAATTGTGAAAGAAATTCATGCTGGTTCCAGAAATTATCTTTTACATTCCGCGGCGATATGACCCCGTGCCCTATGGCCCGAAGCGAAATAATAGGGAACTTCCTCGATAACAGATTTAATAACCTCATAAAGCTTCAATCCGATATCTCAAAATTATGGAATATGACAAGAGATAATATTGAGATATGTAAAGACTGCGAATACCGATATTACTGCAAAGACTGCAGGCCTCTTGAAAAAAGCACAAGCGGAAGCAACAATATTAAAATGAGAAGCAGATTCTGCCTTTATAATCCTTACACTGGAGAATGGGGAGGAGAAAATGGAAAATAAGAAACCGAATATTTTTTCGTTCGTAACAAAATCGAAAAGCCGTTATATTTATGACGCTTGCACAAACCGCGTTTTTCCAGCGCCGGAACCATATCTTGAAATTATTCAGAACTTTAACATATTAAGCAGAGAAGAAATAATTAATAAATTTGCCGCCGATTACGGTTCAGATTATTGCGCCGAAGCGTACAATACAATTGAGAACTGGGTGACAAATGAGAACGCTTTTTTCAATTATGATGACAAGGTAAATGAGTTTACATACTCAAAAGAAGAGCTTACAGCGGCTTTAAAAAGAAATTCAACGCCGCATATAATTCTCGGCGTAACGGAGGATTGTAATTTCAGATGCCGGTATTGTGTTTTCGGAGGGCAGTATGAGCATTTCAGAACTCACACAAAAAATTATATGACAAAAGAAACGGCTCTGAAATCGATTGATTACTTCCTTGCCGAAGTCGCTAATCCTGAAACCGCCGGAACCCTTTTAGAGCAGAGCACAATTTCATTTTACGGAGGGGAACCGCTTCTTGCATTCCCTCTTATTAAAGAGGCGGTAAATTATATTCTCGATAAATACAAAGGACAAGAATTTGATTTTCGAATGACTACTAACGGTTATCTGCTCAGAAAAAATGTTGCAGATTTTCTTGTCAGGAATAATTTCGGAATTGCAGTTTCTTTGGATGGACCGAGAGAAGATCATGACAGAAACCGGGTTCTTGCCGGAGGAGAAAAAACATTTGACATGGTATTCAATAACCTGATGTATATAAGAGAACATTACCCCGATTATTATAAGAAGAAAGTAATGCTTCAGGTCAGTTACGACTGGAATTCCGACCTAATAAGAATAAATGAATTTTTCAAGAAGAAGAGAAATATTCTGCCGAAAGGTAAAACTTATAGCCAGGTAAACACAAAAGACACAGGGTATTACTCGCAGTTTACAGAAGAAGAACATAATGCGTTTCTGGAACGGATGAGAACTATAAAAAAAGAGTACGTAGAATACCTTCTTGATTCTGAATCAGAGAATAAGCCGGGCATTGAAGCAATTTTCAGGGGTTCTCTTTACAAATTTTCCTGTCGTCCGCATCACAAACGAGTTGCTTTCACCGGAATCTGCTCCCCCGGTTCCAGGCTTTTTGTATCATCAAACGGCGATTTCCACTTATGCGAAAGAATAAACAGCGCTTTCCCAATCGGAAACTGCAATACTGGCCTCGATTTTGACAAGATATATAAGCTTAAGAAAGATTTTCATGAAACGGTTGTTAAGGAAGGCAATTGTTCAAGCTGTATTGCAAGACAGGGATGCCCTATTTGTTTTGTAGGCGTTGCCGGCGAAGGATGCTTTTCTGCTGACGGCGTTTGCGAAAACGCAAGACAAACCTTTAAACAAGACGTTGCAGAATATTACTCACTTTTCGAACGCAATCCATTAATTGCTAAGAAATTTTTACAGGACGCTTCGTTTCTTGAACTTAAATAATTTTTTAAATACTTATTGAGGAGAACTAATAAATAGCGAATCTTATCCGGAGAGAGAAATAAATAAAGGAGGCAGTTATGTTTCAGGAGATATCAGGCAATTTACTCAACGGCAAAACTCCGGATGAATGCGAAGTCTTATGCCAGGCAGACTGTTTGGCAAACTGTTCTTGTTCTATTGAGGAAAAGCCGAAAGCTATGATGCAAGTCGCCGGCAAGTTTTCAGTAGCCGTTCTTGTAATAGAAGAAATTTAATAATCTGATTCACGTTGTTCTTTAGATACTGAATAATTGTCCTTATAAAACAAATTGGGAGAGATAAATTGAATATAAAAGGAGGTAATTATTATGTTCCAGGAAATAAACGGGATTATAACTGGCCAGCCTTCGTTTATCGACTGTAAAGTTCTATGCAGCATTGACTGCTATAACAGCAGTAATGCCGCGCTTTTAATTTATGACAAGGTTGAGATAAGAGTTGCCTCAGCAGAAGAATAATTAAACTAATTAACTGATTTATAAATATCACTCTCCCCATTCTTGAACATATTTTAAGTGAATATCCCGTCGGGAGGCTTAAAAATGATTAATCCGTGGAGTATTTAATAAAAGTAAAGGAGGTAACAGTTATGTTCCAGGAATTATCAGGCAACATTGCCGGAGGGCAGATGCAGACCTGTATTACAAGTTGTGTGACTTACTGTTCCAGCGCATGTAATTACTGCAGTTCTGATCTGCCGAGATTAGAAGTAAGAATAGTTGAAAAAACCGACTTGCTATCGCTTTTAATCGAGTCGGAATCTTAAGCGGCGCACGTTTGCTAAATTCAATATCAACAAAATAAGGAGGTTATAATGTTCGTCGAAGTATTAGGAAATCCATTAAACGATCAATCAGCTCAGTGCGGAGCAAACTGCGTTACATCCTGCGCTTCGGCTTGCGTATGCACCGGAACTGAAGAACCAAGAATTGTAACAAGATCAGTTGAAAGGATCGATATTCTGAGCTATTCCGATGCCGAAACTGTATAAGCAAATTAACTATCGACAATTGTAAAGCTGTTAAGAACCGGATTGTTGTTATGTCTTATGAGCCATTTTAACGAATTATAGCTCCACGGATTATAAAACACTGAACGGCAAGCATAAAACATATTGATATTCAACAACTCCGATTTTTAGAAAACAGCTTTTTAATATCTTTTAATAATTAAGAACAAAAGGAGGTGATAATAATGTTCCAGGAAATAATGGGAAACTTCAATACCGGTAAAGATTTTGCCATTTGCGTATCAGAATGCACTGTTTATTGCGAAAATTCATGTGTTAGCTGTTCATCGCTTGAACTTGTAAAAGCCGAATTAAGGCTTTCCGAAAGAACAGATAACTTGCTTGTAATACGCTTAGAAGCCTGATATTAACCGGTCTCTAAATAATCTATTTCTAATAAATGAGATATTAAAGGAGGTGATAATAATGTTCCAGGAAATAATTGGAAGCATTCAGACGGGAGTAGAACCCGCTCTTTGCGCATCCGAATGCTTTACATATTGCGCAAATTCATGCACTTATTGCACAGGCGTTGAACTGCTTAAAGCCGAAGTAAGAGCTGTTGAAAGATCCGATCTTTTGACGGTAATAAGAGATGAAACATAATTACTAATGCTTGTTCAACAGACAAAAAGGAGATCTATTAAATGTTTCAGGAAATTGCAGGCAGCCTTTCAAATAGAAGCAAAATACAGTCACGCATCACAAGCTGTTCGGTGTATTGCATAAATTCATGCACTTATTGCGCTATCGATCTGCCAAAGGCTGAAGTGAGGGCATTTGACAACTCCGAAGCTTCCGTTATTACACAGGGATAACATAACAAACTGATTATTATAATTTTCCCTGAGGGATATTAAGCATAATTACTTTATCCTTTCAGAGGAAAACAAAACAAAGGAGGATAAAATGTTTTTCGAAATTATAGGAAATTTGACAAACAGCGATTCTGCAAGCTGTCTTACCACCTGCGTAACATACTGCGCTTCTTCCTGCGTATGCACAGGAACCGAAGATCCGAGATCCGTAGTAAGAACTATTGACCGGTTAGACATTCTTGCTGAAATACAAATAAGCGCTGAATAATATTCCGGCGCCGGTTTTATTTTAAATTCTCGGCTATAATTACGGGGAGAGGCTATAAAATAAAAAGGAGGTGATATTATGTTCCAGGAATTAACGGGAAATATTCTTAACGGCAATACGGCGGGCGAAATGATTACCTGCGGATATTACTGCACTCAATTCTGTCAAAGCGAATGCGACGATGAATACCCAAGAGCCCAGAATCAGGCTTTCGAATATGCCGACATATACTCTTTCATTGAAGGATGATTTCAAAAAGTATTTTTGTTCTTAAACATTATATTACAATAACATTTCCTCTCCCTGTAATTAAGCTATGCCGTATATTCCGATAATGTTCTTATATCCTGATGGTTTATTTTCTATGTACAGAATAATTTTTAACAAAGAAGGAGATTGTAATTATGTTCCAAGAATTAACAGGAAATATGCTTAACAGCGCAATAGCGGGCGAAATGATTACCTGCGGATATTACTGCAGCCAGTTTTGCCAAAGCGAATGCGACGATGAATACCCGAGAACCCAGATGTACACCTTCGAGTATGCAGAGACTTATACTATAATAGAATTGTAAATTGAAACTGTTTGACCGCTCAAAATAATTAATTGCTTCTTTCCCTGTAGGCGGCAATTATTTATTTCCGGCCGTTATTAATGTTCTTTCTCAAATTGTTTTAACGAGTTAAACTTCTATTCTTCCTCCGAGGAGAGATTTATAAAAAGGAAAGGAGGTGATAGCTATGTTTCAGGAAATAACAGGCAATTCTCTTCTTAATACCGATAATTTAACAGTATGCGACTGTAACGGTGAATGTTTCACATATTGCTCAAGCGTATGCACTGTAGAATATCCGAGGGTTTATTACAGGGTTGAAGAGAGACTGCTGACTTTGGAAGACCTTTCGGGGCTAATTTAAGAGAATATAAAACCGTAATCTGATATACCGGCAAAATAAATCTCTCCCGGAGTTATAAAATGATTTAAAATATTATATAAGGCTCTTATATATGGGATGCATAAACAATAAAGACTCGGCTAAAAATAAATTAAGCACTGCTGCAATTTATAATGGAGACAGGCCAATGGGAATAAAGCGCTTAAATTCATATTCATCATACTCCGCTTTACACCCGGCGGCAATAGCATATCTCCTGCTTTTGTGGTATTTTAAAACCAAAGGGAAAACTGCATTATGGAAACCATCAAATTCATAAAAAGATCTTTTGCAAAGAAAAATATTTCATCCGAGATAGCCGAAGATTTTTTATATACCGGCGGAAAGAATAAGTTCAACATGAAACTTTTAAAAAAGCTGCTTCCCTTCCTGATAATTAAATGGAAAAAAGGGGCGGCGGCTTCCTTTCTTTTATTTCTTGCTACGCTTGCGAGCATTCCTCAGCCTTTAATTACAAAATACCTTATCGATGATGTATTGCTCAAAAATGATATGGCTTTACTGAATATTGTCATTATGTTCTTTGTGGGACTTGTGCTTATACAGTCGCTATTTACTTTTATGCGGGACTATCTTTTTACCCGTTTCGAGCAGGAAATTGTACTGGAGATACAAAGCCAGTTGTTTCAAAGAGTTTTAAGGCTGCCGAAATCTTTCTTCGATAATAAAGAGACCGGATACCTTATGTCGCGTCTGGTCGGCGATTCAGCAATGCTGAAAATGTTTTTTTCGCAGATGACTGTAGAAGTATTCACCAGTTTTTTTAAATTTGCCGGGGGTGTAATTATTCTATTCTTTCTTCATGTTAAACTTGCATTAATTTCGGTAATTATCGTTCCTGTTTTCTTTTTAATATCCACTTATATGAGCAGGAAAACTCACGAAATAAGTTTCCATATGTATGAAAAATCAGCCCAGGTATCCAAGAGGCTGCAGTCAAGCATATCGGGGGTATCGCTTATAAAATCATTTTCAACTGAAGACAGAGAAACCAAAAGAATTACATCGAGCATCGAAGAATCGATGAATGCAAGCATCGAACAAGGGGTTGTAAGCTCTGTTTCCCAGCTTTTTGTCGGGCTAATAGCTTCCATGGCAGGCATTATTGTGCTTTGGGTAGGAGCCGTTGAAGTATTTGCCCAAAGGCTTTCACTAGGCGGACTTATTGCATTCAATTCCTATCTTGTATATTTATACGGACCCGCCCGTTTCTGGGCTACAGTACAGATTCAGTTTCAATCGGCATTTGTAGCGCTTGAAAGGGTACTGGCATTGCACGAGCTTGTCTCGGAAGATGAACACGATAAAGGTAAAAAAGCGGTCGATAAACTCGCCGGCAAAGTGCAGTTCGACTGCGTATCCTTTTCATACAACAATGGAACTCACGTATTAAACAATATAAATTTCAGCGCCGATCCCGGGGAAATGATAGCAATTGTAGGGCCTACGGGCGCCGGCAAAAGCACTCTTGTAAATTTAATGCTCAGGCTGTACGATCCCGTAAAAGGGAAAATATATTTCGACGGCACAAATTCCGCCGATATTAAGAAGAAATCTCTAAGGGAAAGGATCGGGATTGTATCGCAGGAAATATTTTTATTCAATGAAACGATTTTTGAAAATATAAGATACGGCAACCCCGAAGCTTCCGAAGAAAAAGTATTTGAGGCCGCAAAAGCATCCTTTGCAGATGATTTTATTAATGAGCTTCCTGAGGGATACAATACTAAAGTGGGCGAACGAGGGGTAAAGCTTTCGGTAGGACAGAAACAGAGAATTTCCATCGCGCGGGCCATTCTCCGCAACCCCGATATTCTTATTTTCGATGAACCGACTTCTGCGCTTGACGCTCTTGCCGAAAAAGCGATAAAGAAAAATGTATTTGATAATTCTAACGGTAAAACTGTTTTTATTATAGCCCACCGCTTATCGACAGTTAATAATGCCGATAAAATAATTGTTCTTTCAAACGGATCAATTATTCAAACCGGAACTCATAACGAGCTGATAAAAAAGGAGGGATTATATAAAGAAATGTGGGAAGAACAGAGATTAGGTTAATTATCTTCTTCGGATGGAAATAAAGATTATAAATTCTTACTATTTTTTAAAAGAGAAGTTAAAATCCGGTTATTTCAGGTTTATTTATCAAGCAGAAATTTATAATTAATAATACCCGAAAAAGAATTAAACCGAAAAAAAATGGCCGTAATTGAAAAATGGTTGAAGATATTTAATTGTATAGCGCTATTAATTTGTTTTGCATCATATTCCAATAATATTCCGGCAGTTTTATGCAGAAAGGCGGAAATACCTCCGAATATTCCCACAAAAGTATGGTTTGCCGCTTTCATCCAATCTGTACCATACCCTGCATGCAGACCAACATCAATCATGCTGCCTGACAATAATATATGCTTAGAACACACAAAATATGCGGCATTATAGTGAATCGATTCCACATCCCCGACAGCCCACATAAAATCATGCGCCCCCAATGCAATTGAAGGAAGCGTTTCGCTTTCCTCAAGAATTCTTATTTTAATGCATGGCATCCGGTCGCCAAGAGCCTGTGCGCCATTGAAATTAATCTGGCGGGATACCCGTAAAGATACTTCGAGAAACGGCAGGTAACCCAGGGCGGCATAGAATACCGACTGATGATATTTATCAGGATAGAGCAGATTATCTTTTTTATGAATAAAACCAGCGCCGAAAGATATTTCTCCTTCCCCCAGCATATCGGCCGTCGGTATGCTTATCAGGCCGGTAGTTCCGTATATTGTTTGCGCGCTTATTTTGTTTTCATTCAAACTATATAAAATTATCGCGGCCAGAACTATAGTCCGGATAAACTTATCGTATTCAATTTTCAGAAATACTAAATCACTCAATTATAATGCCGCTAAAGTTGTTAGAAATCAAGGAAGCAAAAATTAACGGCATAATTGATAGTCGCCATAATATTAAATCCGGAAATCGAGACTTTATGATCGCTTATTTCTTCACCAATATTTTTTTCCTGCTGAGTATATTCGCCAAGAATATAGGATATTTCAATACCGGCGTTAAGATTACAGAAAATCTGTTTTTCGAATCCTGCAAAAATATTGCCGGCAAAACACCACCCATTATCGGTATCTTCAATTGCCTGCGCATCAACTGGCGACCTTGTAAATTTTTTTTCAATAAAAAATATTTTCCCGCCTGCGCCAAAATATGGAGTGATTTGGCAAAATCCGGTTAAATGCATTTTATAAATTAAATCTACGTTTATTGGAATTAACCTTATTGAAAGTTTTTCGTTTTCATAATTGGAGCCGACCAAAATATCTTTCTGCTCAACCGATTGCTTCCAGTAATCTGCTCCGATCCGTAAATTAATTAAATCCATAATCCGGAATTGTAAATTTATGCCTGCTATAACCGAACCGCCGAATTTTTCATCCCAGTTTGAAACGCTTGAGCTTTTTACCCAATAATCGAAAGAAGGATTGTACCAGCCGGCATTAATTCCAAAAGAACTAAGTTTAACCTGGCCTGTTATTTTAGATATGCCGCCCCAAAAAATAAGCAGTAATATGATACAAATAAAATATAAAAATATTTTTTTCATGTCTGCCTCTATTCTTTTTATATATCAATTTACTTTTTATGAATTATTGCGCTGTTTCCCCCCTGATCGTGCCTGCAGTCAAGATACCAGCCGATTATAATTCTTCGCTTAACAATTAAGTTGATAACGATAATAGTCCATTTTCCATAACGGACTTTTTCCCTTATTATTATGATAACATATCTATAAATAGGCTTGTACCGGCATCCGGCATATTTGGTTTTTAAAAGTTTCGTCAAAGAATCCGGTGGAGCGCCGGTATAGCTTAACCGGGTATAAGTAGAATCGGTAAAACTGATTCGTCCCCCCTCAAGCAGAGTATTTTGTGCAACAGCATTTTTCAGCCACTCCGGCGAAACTCCATCAGGAATACCATTTGGATAACTTATTTCGGCTTTCCATCCGATTTCCATGGATGTCTTGTTCGTATCAAGGAAATTCATATCCTGTTCTTCAGAGCTTTCAAGCGTTTCTTCGTATCCCCCTGCTACACCGAGAGAATAAGTCCCGAATTTCGATATTTGCGCTGAGGCGGTATTATTAGAACTGTTTATAACGGCATATTCGCCTGTCAACTGCCAATCATTTGTTTCAGTATTATAAATCATAAGCGGTAAACTGTCAGCCGTAGCGCTTGTAAAAGGGAGCGGAATAGTCAAAGTTGCTTCTTTATTTAGAACAAATCCATCCGGTTCAATATGTATTACACCTATATTCAAATAGCCTGCCGGAGGAAGCCCGGGAACGTCTATCCCTTCAAAAGGAGTAAGAGATATACTCTTCGATTGACTAAGCGCTCCATTAGGTATATTTAGCGTAATACCGGTATCCGAAAACCCTTCCGTATTATCTACGGCAACTGAACCTCCGCCGGAGCCTATTAAAACCGGCGTTTTTAATTTTACAAGCTGAATTGTATTCACGCTTGCTCCGTTATCGTTCAGCCTGATATATGCCTGAGTTGTTCCATAACCGTAGTCATCCGCTTTAGCCGATACAGTAATATATCCGCTCCCGATATTTTCCGCCTTCGCTTTATAATACCCGAGTCTGTCTGTACTCACAATAATATTATTGCCTATTTTTACAACAGCGTCTGCTATTCCAGAATGAGTATCTTTATCTACAACCCTTCCTGTTAAATATAATATATAAGTTGTGCCGTCAATCGGCTCCGTTGGTCCCACTTCCTTTACAGAGCAGCGCCAAATAATTGCAACCGCGCCTATTAATAAGGCCAGCAAAGCTGCAAAGCCGCTTTTATAAATTTTCATCTTCTTTCCTCCTTTTTAGTTTCAATAACTTTTAAATTGCCGCAAAAGCCGGTTCTTAATATAATCCGGATTGAACATATCAATAAAAGTATCAATCTCATTTCCTGTCGAATATCTGATGCCATAGACCGGTAATCCTCTGTATTTGTATTCCCACTTGAAATAGCTGGAAGGAGAAATACGGAAAATTGAAGGGTAAAAATATTTTGAAGGAAAAAGAGGTATTGTAAAATTGAATCCGCCGTTTGTTCCGCCGGTCGTTTTCAAAATAAAGAAACCAATATTTACTTCACCGAACTGCCGAAGCAGGTCAAAACGCCAGCCCGTATCTTCATAAAGATATTTTCCATAGACCGCTTTAACAATTAAATCATAATCTGCAAAACGGTATCCGCAGTCCAGAAAATAAGTCCAGCGGTTCATTTTAGTATAGTACCATGTATTGTCTGAATAAGAAGCAAACCCTGTATATCCTGCATTTGCTCCAATAGCAAACCGTCCGTTGCTTAAAAGCGTTTTTATTCCGGCGTCAAAACCGTAACGGCGCTGTGTGAAATAGCCCAGAGCTGCTGAAAAATAAGTATTGACCGGAAGCCTGATAATCTGATTTAATGCAATAATCCCCGGCCTTACATGATTTCCCTCTTCACCAAAATCATTCTGCAAAGGAACAATTCCCTGAACAAAAACCGACATCCCTTTCCACAAGGAAGTTGTAAAAGCCGGAGCCAGATTTATCTGGGATTCCACCGGATCATCGTAATTTCCAAACCTCAAATTAATCTGCGGACTTATAACAATATCCAATTTGAATGTTGAAGGATTTTTTATATTACGGCACCTCAGTTTACTCCAATATTCCTCCGGGTCACAAATAACTTCTATATCTTTAAAAGAAAGTTCGCCGGATTGTTCTTCAGAATATTCTTTTCCGGCGCCCCCCTTACCTGCAATTACTGCAATTATAGGGATGCTGTATTTTTGGGGAATAAGTATTATTACAGATTGTTTTTTAACGATAGAATTTACCAGCCTCAGCGCTATCTCGGCAGCTCTAATTTCATACCGGTAGATTCTGTTTTCATAAGCGACATAAATTGAATCTGCCGCGCAATGAACTGCCGTATTTTCGAAACCTTCTTTAATCAACACATTCTGGATTAGCTCTTCAAGGCGGCTATCCTGCTGGGCATTAATATTCATTACCACAATTAGATATACAGAAAATATATACAACAATCTGTGATGCGTTCTAATAATCATCTCGCAAACCATCAGTTCAAACTAATGCATAGAATTTTAACGGGAGGTTTTTATATTATTTATTACTTTTGCCGGGCAGAAGAGGTTGCCCGTTCAATAATATAAATACCTTCGGTTATTTCTTATTTAAAGTTCTTTTCCAGAAAGGCAGGGAGAAGGTTTTTCGGCGGCATAAAATTTTTTCATGATTGGCCTCTTTTTAATTATTACTGCTTTATTCGCTCAATCAATTTTGCCGGACTGATTAGTAATCTAAAAAAACGTTAATTTAATTGGATATTTCGTTTATTTTCAATTATTCTTGTTTTACAAAGCTTATCCGGATATTTCCTCGGAATAAATTAAATTCAACGCTCCTTTTATCAGGGCAGATTACTATTTGGGACAAAGCATAATCATATATATGCGAGATAATGCCAAAGAAGATTTAATAAATGGTTTCCTGAGAGAATAATTTAATGTAATAATTACATTTTTAAATGTCAATTATTAAATTTTAATATAGCTATCCCCCGAAAGCTGCAAAACACATCAATTAGTCTGAAATACGAGTATTGATTAGTTGTGGCCGGATTTATCCTACTCCGGTAAAGGCAGGTTTAATAATATAGGCAGGTTTCTGTTGGCTGGTCATTCCGCATTAAATTCTGTCTGGTCGGTAAAAACAATTTTAACCGGATTAAATGTAAAGCCAATTTTTTCCGATTCCATATCGCCGAGTTTCTGATCCCCTTCAATTTTTTCATTATAGTTCATCTTGTAGTAATAAGCCTTTAATTCTTTTGCTTTCAAAACAGCATCATACTTGAATTCCTCTTTTTTAATAACCTCGCCAAGGGGGTCGAGAAAGGAAATAATTCCTTTAAACGCTTTTACTGCTTTATTCTCATTATTCTGGATATTAAGCAAAACTGTAAATTCCCCGCTTCCATCATCGGCTTTTAAAAGAGCGACAGAAACAAGCGTAACATTAATTACTTTTTTAAGCTGCGCTTCTTTCTTATCGACTGCTGAGTTAGCCGCAGTAATGGAGTCCCTCTTGCGAAATTCGGACAATTCCCTTTTCATTTTTTCATTTAAAGCTTTATCAAGAATCTGTTTATAAGTTGTTCCCTCTGTAAACCTTCCCGAATCGTTTATCACTTTTTCTATATAGTAATCAAGTAAAAGGATATCCCTTTCGGGGGCTCCCGTTTTCCGTATTTCAGTCAGGTCTTCTTTATACTGATTTCGGTTATATTTTTTATCCAGAGGGCCGCACGAAACCAAAAGGAACAAGAACAAAAATAGTTTTTTATTAAAGCAGTTCATTTTTCCTGCTCCATTAAATTTCATTTTTAGCATTATAATGGCTGTCGCCCATCTTGTTAATTTTATTACTAAATAAAACTATTGTTTATATGAAGGATGTCATTTATAAGCATTTCAGTTCCGGTTTTAACTTTTATTGTTTTTATATTTTATTCCCATGGGCATTGCACCTCCACTACATTAAAACCGGCATCATATCCGTTATAAAAATGAACAAACCCTCTGAATTCATTCCAATAGCGGTGTACAAACCGAAGTTCACGCGGGGATACATTATAAGCATACTGCCCTATTTTATTTATGACATCAAAAACATTCCCTAAACCGTCGAGATGAAAATGAATATTGCTATTAAATGACTTTAGAGCGAACCAAAGTTCGGATTTGGACCACCTTACTCCTTTCTCCATTTCCTGTATTTTATAGAACCCCTTATGTATGGCATTTTTATAATATCTTGCCTGCCCCGAAAGATCAATAATCTGCCCTAAAGCATCGGTATAATTTGCCCCGGCCGGGTAGTTCCTTTTATTGGGTTTTAAAATACACCGCATATTCCAATCATAAATCATATTGGGTATATCTTTCCTGAAATCATTTTGTGTCGCCTGCACTTCGGGAAAATTTCTATACGCCTGTTTGAAATTATAAAACCAGGTATCTTCGGCAACCCTTCCTCCTCTATTTGCAATATCTATTGCCCGCGGCCCGAGAATTTGAAGATATGGAGTTAACACCGGACACCCCCCTTGCCCTGAAATTGCCGTCATCCGGGCATTCATTCCAAAATGAATATCGTGTTCAATATTTAGCGTATTTCTGCCTACTATTACTCCTATCTCTGGTATTTCATGCCCATTATAGTTTGCGAGGCTCATTTCCGGTACTATTCCGCTTCTGTCAATTGCATGAGGCATAAGAAGACTCCATTTTTATTATTACTCATTATTATATATTTCCCCTATAAAGTATCTCCGGTTCCGGATATTTTCTTATCACCATAACATTTCCCTGGTCATATAAATAAATAAATTTGCCCGATTTTCCTTTTGAGCGGTCTTTAGCTTGCGTAAGCCTGTTTATTCTTTTTTTAATTTTTTTGTACCTAAGAATAATCATTTGTTCACTCGAAAGCATACTCCAGTCAGTTCTTCCCGATTCCATTTCTCTCACAATATCATTTTCCATTAAAACTAAAGCGCGGATATTCCCATACTTAGAAAGGTACAATTCTTTTAAACCTTCATAAGCCTGATTCACAAGAAATATTTCTTCCGACTCCTGTAATAAATTGAGTTCAACTTCACTTGCAACGGCTTCTTCGGTCTGTACCATCGAATGCCCTGTCCTTTCGTGAAACTCAATCGAGCCTGTCCGCGCAGACATCCTAACGCGTATAGACTGAACTAATTCCCTGTAAAATTTAAATGCAAAACTGCTTTTTATCATTTCATTCGTCAAACCTTCCCTGTGATCTAAAAGAGGGTCTTCAGACCTTGCACCAAAACACATTATCAGGGATATCCGGTACTCTGAATTCCGGTTAGGCAGGAACTGCAAAATGTATTGCGCAAATATCCTATAGTTAACTTTAATAATATTTTCGCCAAATTCCTGAATATAGCCATTAACAGTATCTCCCGGTTGTCCATGTATTGCAACCATTATTCTATCGGCTCCTGTGCATTGAGCGCTGATTTCCCTCCTCTGCTGAATTGACAATGAATTATTTTTAAACGTATCAACTAAATCGAACAACTGGACGCTGTTGTTATCAAGGTAGTATTTATACAGATTCCATCCATTGTATTCTGGATATTTCAATCTTAACGCTCTTACAGCTTTTTCAGTAACGCCATGTTTATCGGCAAAATTAAGATATACTATTTTCATCTAACTAAACAAAAAGTTTAAATTACAGAATGAACCACTAGTTACATAACGCTGCAATTAGACTTTGAGACCCCCAGATCGGCATGGCTTGTTCTTAAACCGACTTTTACTTTGTTAGCAATGTCCCAAACCGGCACATTTCCATAAGCCATTGCATTCCATTGCCCCCTTATCTTATTGTCCGATACAGGTTCATTAATCCAGGGACCAATCCCGATGCATATAAGATCGTCTAAAAGATCATCTGGTCCGGAAGGTTGTAATCCCTGAACAGAATAATATACATGAACCAGCTCATGTGCTAATCCGATAGATGAAGGACGCATAGTTATAAATGGATCATCTTCTGCCAGATTATATAAAACAGCCGCATTGCAACCACTGCCGGCTATACTTGCATTATATAACATTATGATCAGAGGATACCGAACATTAGACAGCTTCGGCACATAGCCATGTATGGCATTAATCCGTTGAGCAACCCATTCTAAACCGGAACCGGAATTTGGCGCACCCGGTTTTACTATACCAGTTTTTTGAATTTTTGTGCGGAATCCATCCCAGTTAAAGACAGGTGTAAATTCCTGCCTATATATAGGGATTTCCTTAAAGCAATTAATACATTTCAATATATCATAATTACAATGATCAAAATAATCGCATATATCCTTCCCTGTGCCAGTTTCGATAATTAAGACAACTTCTTTCAATTCATTGCCGTTTCCCCTTTTATCATATCCCATGGCATTTCCTGTTGGATCAATGGAAATTATTTTAGTACAGGAATCAAGATAGTCAAGAACAACCCTGCCGGTAGCCGTCATATATATGTAACTAAGACATCGTTGAACCTCATCAATAAATTCCGGTAAATCCTGTGTAACTATTCTTCCGCGGTAATTATCGTCCTCAACTCTGTGTGCAATTCTTATTCCTGTTCCTTTCATTGGCGGCACAACAGATCCCGGTGTCCACCATGTATATTGGTACGCCATATATTCTCCCGATATATTTTATTATTGACGAACTTTATCTATATGCACAGCCCCTTACTGGATTGCCTTTAATGTTGCACGGGTTACAGTGTATTGTTCGTTTGAAATATCCCGCGGAGAATTGTACGCTTCAGAATCGACATAGGGGCAAAATTTAGCAATAAACCTGTACATCATCCTCAGCCTTCCGAAAAAATTATGGATTACCTCGCCTTTCCTGTTTACCTCGGCATTTGCGGCATTATAAAATTCAAATTCAGAATTTCGTATATATGAGCATTCACCGTTAAGCATATCCCTTAAATCACGAAGCACTGTATAAACATCGTTGCT
>Ga0153915_10000707_pt1 | contig 30947 bp, 44 predicted proteins | sample Opewatmetagenome_2_FD_107003 | JGI IMG/M metagenome (GOLD analysis project Ga0153915, IMG submission 107003) | Freshwater wetland microbial communities from Ohio, USA - Open water 3 Core 3 Depth 3 metaG | ecosystem: Environmental > Aquatic > Freshwater > Wetlands | place: USA: Ohio, Lake Erie... | reverse complement strand
TTGTGGAACCCTGAAGTTCTATCGGCTGGATGATAACCGTTATAAGCCGTTTCCAAGAAGCGAACAAAGCCTCAGGTCAGTAGGTACGAGGTAGCACACAATGTCCGAGAGAGAATACCGGCACATTATTCGTATGGCCGGCACAGATATTGATGGCCAAGAGAACCTGTTGCAGGGCATAACGAGGGTCAAAGGAGTCGGTATGAGGATGTCGAAGAGCGTACTGACACGACTTAACATGGACCCTACCTCTCGTCTAGGTTACCTGACCGATGCTGAGATACAGTCGATTGAGAAACTCTTGGCTGACATTGGTGCTGCTGGTTTCCCGGTCTGGTACGTAAACAGGCCGAAGGACCGGTCGAGCGGAAGGAATCTGCATCTAACAGGTCCGGACCTGGAATTCGCTCGTCGCACAGACATAGACCGTCTGAAGAGGATTAAGGCTTGGCGCGGGATCAGACACTCATTCAACGTCAAAGTAAGAGGGCAGCACACCAGATCGACGGGGCGCCGGGGTGTGGCCGTGGGTGTGTCGAGGAAGAAGGAATAGATGGAGGCAATGAGCGATGGGTGATCCGCGACGACAGAGAAAGCAGTACACAAAGCCCAAGCGTCCGTTTGAAACAGACCGGTTTGAACAGGAATTGGAGCTGATTGGCACCTATGGTCTGAGGAACAAGAGGGAGCTCTGGAAGCACAGAAACGAGTTGTCGAACTACAGGAGAGCGGCACGTGGTCTTCTCGCGCTGCCGACATCCGAGCGGGCCGCCCTCGAGAAGGAGATCATTGACAAGCTCACAAGACGTGGCATTCTGAAGACGGAACCCAGCCTCGATAGTGTGCTGGACCTTACCCTCAAGGACGTTCTGGAACGCAGACTGCAGACGATTGTCTTCAAGAAGGGTCTTGCAGCTTCACCATATCACGCCCGGCAGCTTGTTGTTCATGGTCACATCGCACTGAATGGTGCGAGAATCACAACTCCCAGCAGAATAGTCACGATTGGCGAAGAGGAAGGAATCGGTTACGCAGGCAATTCACCCTTGGGCGACGCATCCCACCCTGCTAGAGTCGCTGCCTCGATGGCGGCTCAGAAAGCGACCGCACCTCCTGAAGAGGCAGAGGAAGAGGAGCCTTCAGAAGGTCTCCGTCGGGGGCCCCGTGATAGAGTCAGTCGAGTCAGACGAGAGTATGTAGAGGACACAAGGGTTAAGGTCCCTGAAGAGGGCGTTGATGAAGAGGAAGGTGAAAAAGGAGGGTCAGAGGATGAGTAAGAGGGATGAACCCCAGAGATGGGGCATCGCACACATATTCGCTTCATACAATGACACAATCGTGCACATCACGGATTCTACAGGCGCAGAAACAATCGCCCGCTACACTGGTGGGATGATGGTCAAGGCCGACAGGAACGAGTCATCTCCCCATGCTGCTATGCAGGCAGCATTCCAAGCTGCCCGTGATGCAAAGGACAAGGGCCTCTATGGCATACACATCCGAGTACGTGCTCCTGGTGGTCATGGCCCGAAGACGCCTGGTCCCGGTGCACAAGCAGCGATACGTGCACTCAGCAGAGCCGGTCTGAGGATTGGCATCATAGATGAGGTGACACCACTTCCTCATGACGGTACAAGAAAGCCGGGTGGACGACGCGGGCGTAGAGTCTGAGTTCTAATCGACCGTATGAGCAGAGAGGACATGACGGTCTAGGGGTAGTGCCACTCGTGCATGAGCCGAGTAGGTACACCTGAGTTTCTCTTGGTTGTCCTTGTCTTAGGACGAGTAAGGTGTCTTTGGGCCCGTGGAGGGGGCAGGTAGAGCCCTCTTTCCAGACCCCTCGTGACTGAGGTTTCAGTCTTCGTGCTGTCACGACCCTTGAAGCCACAAGCCGTGCATTTGAACCCCTTGCCTTGTCCTGCGCTGGTCATCCGCTTTCCGCATTGTGGACAGACTGGATTGCTGAACACCACCGTTTCAGACATCTCAAGTACCTCGAAACCTTCAACGTTCAAAGTGAGACCGTGGTTGCTCGCGGCTGGTCGCACCCCGGAGTGAAGTGTGACATCATCGTTCGGGGCAAGCATTAGAGCATTCTCTCTCAACTCTCCAGCGGGCTCATAGATAGCACAGTCGATTTTGCCCGTTTCATCTGCCACAGAGAATATGACATGACCACCCTCAATCATTCTCGGTGGTGACACTACTCTTCCTTGGATTACGGCTGCCATATACGGACGAAGGTCACAGACACTGACACGGTGGGTCAGGTGTTCGCCTGTGCCCTGGTTTGTCCTCATAATCATCCACCGATCCTTCGCCTGAACGCTACGGACATGCTCGGCCGCCTCTGTGACATAGTAGGGCCTTTCGCCCCGGATCCCGTAGATCACTGGGTCGGGTCCTCGAGGCGCGATGAGTACTTCTCCGGTCATGGGATCAATGTTCGAGAAGAGCTTGTCACCCATCATCTTGTCCATATCGAAGACAGACCTCGCATCCACGCCTCGCTCTTGAGAACAAGCATCGATCGATCGATAGGCCAGATACTCGTATGTGTGATCATCCGTGAGTTGGTTACCAATGGCGGATAGTGAGCCTATCAAGCCACGTCCATTCCCCATGCTGAAGTGTTTCAATGAATTCCTCTGGATGATTCGCTGCGCAAGTGCGATAGGCACCGTTCTCCAGAGTGTCCTTCCTGCGAGTGTCATTAGCTCGTCAGGCGGTTCTCCTGTCACAACAACGAGGCCTGGATTCGTGTTGGGATATCCTCTTTCTACGTAGTTCACTGTCATGTTTCTTGTCATTGTCAGGATTTGTGCTATCATCTCTGATCTCACGACGAACCGCAGTGCGACCGCGCCATTCCCACGCGTACGGAATGGGATGTTCGGGTTCAGACGGATCAGGTTTGGATAGTCTAGCCACTGTACATGGAACTGCTCTAGCTTCTCGGCGAGGATACATGCGAAATGTGTCGTGCAACCTCCTCGGGGGCTGTCAATATCGTCCATTCCGAGATGCACGGTCATGTAGCTCATTCATTCTCCACCTTGCAGATATCACAGATAGTCGCCTCTCCTACCCTAGTTCCGTGATCCTCACAGACAAGCCTTCCACAGATATTGCAGGCCCTTGAAGAGAGGTATTGTCCACAGATTTGGCATCTCGCCTCTGTGCAGACTAGGCAGACCGATTCCTCGATGGACATACAGTCATCGCAGACCAATGCTCCACACATCTGGCACTTACTCAGTCTGACTTGGGCTGCCCCACAGATCTCACAAGACTGATCGTGCTTGGACATTATCGCCTAGATCCTCGCTTCCTGAGAAACGGGAACGTTGAAATCCGTTTTGTAGCGAACGTTCTCTGATGATCTCCGTGAAACCTGACCCTGCGTTGAGGCTTGTGATATTCAACGCAGGCCAATGTGACCCAAAGAAGTGTACTGGGGTCAGGTTAGGACGGATGAAACGAGCAACTATCATCACGGACATACGGCAGATCCCAGTTCACGCAGTGGTGCTAAACCCGACATCTGAAGTCGCATTCTCGCCTGCGGACCGAAGCGTAGTCGAAAGAAAGGGGCTTGTTGCGCTCGATTGCTCATGGAACCAGGCTGAAGAGATCTTCAGAGAAACCAGACTGGGAGTCCTCCGTGCGTTACCCTACCTTCTCGCTGCTAATCCGGTCAACACGTACAAACCAATTCGACTGTCTACTGCAGAGGCAATAGCGGCAGCCCTCTACATAGCTGGATTGAGGAAGAGCGCCGAAGACATAATGTCTGTCTTCAAGTGGGGTCCTGCATTTCTAGCACTGAATCACGATTGGCTCGAAGCCTATTCAGAGTGCAAGACCAGCACTGACGTTGTGAAGGTTCAACAGGAGATAATCAAGAGTCATACAAAGGCCAGTGACATGGGTCCGGGCGGCAGGGACACTGCCTAATGGTTAGAGTGAAACATATCAGAGTAGGTCGAAAGTCGTTCTATGCGAGAAACAAGGCGGCCTTGGTTCGAAGAGTAGCCCCAATTCTGTTGTGCCCGTCCGCGTCACCGTGGAGGACTCCGCGACATCAGACTAAGCCTCCTACCCTACGCCTCAGGTCGGCACGTCATAGGCGTATTCTTGGAGTTGCTACCCAGTGTTGGGCCGTTTCAGCAATCCTAGGCAGGTCCTCAGCGGACCAAGACTGTTCCGCATCATTGTCATGTCCTGTCCGGACGTATCGTTTCTGTTCCCAGAGCGAGGTTCTCGCCTCCCTGTTCGCACAGGACTGGCGTCGACACGTAGTTGGGAGCTTCCTCAGCCCTGGCCCCGCAAGGGAGCCAGTACCGTCAGTCGCGCTTTCGCTCCAAGGCCACTTTATACCCGCGCAGAATCGTAATGAACTTCTCGGCGGCACTCTGCGACAGCCACAAGAACACAGAAGTGGTTGTCTCATTCGCCAGATGGTCTCTTCTTCCACATAGGAGGATAGCGGCCCCTCTCCATCAGTACTCTGTCGACCACTGCCACGATGCCACTGCCAGCTTTCACGACTTTTTCTGTTGTGTCATTGCTTTTGCCAATGGCGACAGCCTCGCCCTTGATCGTCTTCACTGCCACAAGATCGCCCTTTTTGATACCAGTGCTCAGGCTGACAACTCCGTTTGCCGCAAGGCTGGCCCCATGGCATATGGCATCTACTGCACTATCACGAATCGTCATTACAGGCAAATGGCTTAGTGCAAACTCAACGGGGAGCAAGTACCTCCTCAGTTCGGTCTCTTCGCCGTCTTCGATCCAGAACTGGTAAGCGTCCTTTAGGTCGTGCAGAGTGCAGAGATGCTCGTCTTCTCTAAACGAGCCTACGCGAGTACGCCGCAGCTCCTTCATGCTAGCCCCCGTTCCCAGCGCTTCGCCAATGTCGAAGCATAGCTTTCTGACGTAAGTGCCAGCTTGGCACCCCACATGAAACAAAACGAGTTTGCCTGTCATTTCAATAATGGTGATGTAGTATATCTCGCGTATGCGTAGTGTTCTCTTGACAGAAGACTTGAGCGGAGGTTTCTGGTATATTCTCCCAACAAACTGACCCATGACCTCCCTAACTTGGTCCTCGCTGGCCGCAGCATGCAGTTCCATCACGCAGACGTACTCCTTACCGGCTAGGAGCAGTGCCTGCATGGCCTTTGTTGCATTGCCAATTCCCAGTGGCAGTATGCCAGTGACTCCTGGGTCGAGGGTCCCGCCGTGACCCACGCGATCACAGTTGAGGACTCTCTTTACCCAAGTCGCAACCTCATGGCTTGTTGGTCCTGCGACCTTGTCAAGGCAGATCACACAATTCTCTAGCAGGTACTTTATAGGCAGAGCGTCGAGCGATGCAAATCCAAAGGCAGGATCTGTGGAATCGCTAGCCCTCAAAACTACCTCTCGGGGTCTGTCGGCAGGCAGTAGCTCAGGCGTCTTCGAATTTCCTCCCAGCAGTCATCTCAAAGGCAGCCTGCGCATCGATGAGCTGGTTGATAGAGTCTTCGAGGCCGCACGAAACAAGCCACATCAACCAGAGTTGTTTCTACGGCGTAAACCTGATCTTGCTCCTGAACTTCTCTGTCAGGCCCGCATCTGAGATTGCCTTCTCGACAGCTTCGTCATCGGATCCCTTGGAGATCGGAAGCACAGTTTCAAGTGGTTCAAGATGCTTGATGTTGCATGGACGTCTTCGGACTCCACTCAGGTTCTTGGGGCCTGTGATAATGACGCGTGTTTCGTCCTCTATGCTCACAATGACGCAGTAGCTACCAGTTTCGCGACCCATTGTCTTCACACATACTCTTCCAGTTTCAAACAGTTTCATTATTCTTCACCTCGACCTGTCCTCAGTCACGCGAAGCCACGGAGTCGCCTCCGAGTTTCATCCCTTTGGACCGACTGGAGATTGCGGGTCCGGTCACGCCTGCTGATATCAGTCTTCCGCTTGATGCGCTTTTCCCTCAACCGAAGCAAAGTATAACCCGATAGCCGCCTTGAGAACCGCCACGACACCCTCTAGGTCGTACTTGTCTGTGTTCAGGACTATGTCATAGACCGTCGTGTCTGCAATGTTGATTCCATACAGCTTCGTGTATCTGGCCTTCTCGCTTCTCTCTCGCGCAATGGTTTCACGTTTAGCGAACTTGAAGTCACTACCATCACGATCGGCAATGCGCTTGACCCTGACGTCCAATGGCGCAGTGAGGAGTATTCTGAGGTCGGCATGTTCACCAGCCATCCACGCCGCGAGCTGGCCATCAAGGACAACAAACCCTTTCTTCGCTTCCTCTTTGAGAGTGTCGTCCAGCATCTTGTCAATCTCTGTATCGCTTTCAGCGGCCTTGCTGAACTCCTCAAGAGTCAGCCCTCTCTCCTTGGCAAGCGTCCTGAAGATGATTCCTGCAGAAACTTTTCTCAGGCCAAAATCCTGAGCAAGTCTGTCGGCAACGGAGCTCTTGCCTGTACCGTGGAGCCCGCTGACAGTTATGACGCGCGTCATCTCACAGTTGACGGGCATTTCTGACGATGCCGCGCCTGACGGCCTTCGATGTAGCGAACCCACCATATGGTCGGTTGGGTCTCTTGGACGAAAGGCTTGCCTTTCGGCTAAGTCCATGTTTCGCCTCTTTTGGAAGAGACATTATGGCACCACAGAGAGTGCATGTGCCCTCTGCCCTGTATATCTTCCGTCGATGAACCACGGTCCTGCCGCCTGGGGTCCTCACCATGCGGTTCGCCCTTGTCCGTGTCAGCTCGCCGTGTCGCATGCTACCTTCTCAGTCCTCTTCTAAGTCAGTTCTCGGGGAACCCGTCGCACTTCCCTTTTAAACAAGATGGTGGGTTCTACCCCGACAGGCAGTCTATGACGGATATGCTCTGGGAGGGACTTGGAGCTACTCAAATTGTGTTCTCTCATGCCAGGCATCTATGACGGCAACTTCTTCGCCGCTCTCTGGGTGAACGAAGGCAACGCTCAGACCTTGACGCCGACATTCATCCACCAAGAGTTCCTTTGCGAGAGGCGTCCATCCTTTTGTTTTGATTTCACCGGGCATGATGAGTTCTCTGATCATTGCAGTAAATGGTTTGGCTTGGTTGCCTGTGACAAGTTGAGCGAGCCTGCTGAGAACGATAGCACGGTCGTGAACCAAACAATCGAGGCAGAGCCCAATCAGTCTTGTCACTGCATAGTTGCCACCAAGCTGAGCGAGAGTGTCAACAGCAACAAGGAAGTCGTCAGGATCTCCAGACTTCAAGAGGGCCTCACAAAAGTCGGCCGTTCTGCTGTCTCTTCTTCTTGCGAGTTCACGAATGGCAGGCTCTCTCAGAAAAAGATGGATGTTACGATCCACGGCGCGGGTCCATAACTGGCCGTTCTGAATCCCGGCTCTAGCTTCAGCCGCATCATTCTCAAGAACCAAGCTGAATCCCGGACATAGACGCGGCTTCCCCATGCAGTCTGGTCTGGCAGCCTCTATTTAAGGTCACCAAGGCTAGGTCAGGTTGACTCCCATGGCTCTCTGCACAATCTGCCCAACTCCGAAGCCGACAAGCATGTAGAAGTAGAAGAAGTACAGTCCAAAACCTCCTGCCGTCGGTTCACCCACAAAGCCTACGAGAAACGGCAAGAGCTTGTGCGCATTAAAGGGAATCACAGCGACGATTTGGGCCACACCGCCTACGTTGTAGAAACCAGACAACAGATAGAAGATCAGCATGAACGGAATCATGAAGATCAGCAGTGGCTTGCACCGAGCCCCCAGCATCTCTTTCTGGATTCTGTCGATGTATGCCTTCCTTCTTCTCACCTTGCGCAACAGCTTGTCATCTTGTGTCTTCTGTGCCTTCTTCTGCATCTCTTGGTACTGCTTGATTTCGATTTGGTACCTCTTCAGCCGCCGAACGTCTGAGAACCGTTTCATCGCAAGGTTGCTCAAGAGCGTGACACCCAAGGAAACTGCTGTTATGAGCAGGCCCGCGTACGGAGGATATCGAAAAACCTCGAACCATGCTAGGAATACGGCGAACAGGTCTTGCATCCGATGTCTACTCCATTAGCGTCTGATAGAGATCTGCAGCAGCAGCCTCCACCTGGCCCTGGCGGTTCTTGATGACTCTCACAGTAGCCCCGGTGAGTGTGCCACCAGCGACTGCAGCAGCCCTGCACATCTGTTGATGAACTTCTATGTCTCCAACATCTTGGCTATCACGGGTCCGGGTGGGGTCTTCACTTCTGCGGGCAGCAATCTTATCTGGCTCTGCCTCAACCAACACAATGGTCTTCGGTTCAAGAGCGGTGACGACCCACTCGGGGAGCCCGATGAGATAGCCGTTGCCCGTCTGAATCAGTGTGTGCGTGTCCACTATGACTCTGGCCGACCTCGCTTTCTGGGCGATTGACTTGCCAGCAAGCTTTTGAATCTGCCTCTGCGTCTTTGTGGGCAGTTTCCTCATCTCGTCTCGGTCCTTCACCAAGCCTCTCTTCGATGCGACTTCGAACATGGCTGTCCCAAAGTTGAGCACTATGACAGTCTCATTGTGCTTCTTCTTCACCATGTCAACAGCTGTCGTAATCACGGTCGTCTTGCCAACACCAGGGATTCCAGTGACTATGACTAGGTTGTTTCCTTCGCCCATCGGCATGAACCACCAGTATTGAGGCTGTGCCCGCCTTCGTGTGTCCTCGTTATATCTCCTTCTGTGGAAAACCGGGTTCATACGGATTGGTCTCCTAACTGTCAAACGAATGCTAGACCGCTCAGACCCTGAGCCCTCCAACAGAATCCTCATTCACGGTCAGCGGCTCGCCTGTGTGAATCGGGGCGCTGCGCCAAACTAGAGTGTTATAACAAAGTCAAGTTTCACACGCCGAACTGTGGTGACAAATACGTACACATGGCCTTCTGTCAGTATGAATTCCAGAGCAGCTTGCTTGGCCCTAGTTATGATCGCATCCGCCATGATGCTCTTGCCACCAGTTGTAGCAGATTCAGGATATGCAACGAGTACTCGGAGCGACCTCAACGGCGTTCGCGTGGCTGTTTATGTGGGTCCTGATGCTTTGAATCACAGCGGCTTGGCATTAGCCCGGCTGTTCGAATGGATGAATGCCACTGTTCAGTTTGTCACGCCTGCTGAGGTCAAAGGCAGCGTCTTAGATAGTGTCGACATCATTGCTTTTCCCGGTGGGTACTATTCCAGCTACAGTCGCGACTTGGGCGAAAGCGGAAAACAGAAGATCATCGACTTTGTTAGGAACGGTGGTTCATACTTTGGAATCTGCGGTGGCTCTATCTTTGGAGCGTCCTCACTACGCTTCTTCAACGGGTCAGTGAGACTCGTGAATGAACCCGGAAACCCGATGCATTTGACAATCATGCATATCAACCGAACGTCCGCAGGTCCCGATCTCTCAGATTGTCCCGAGAACGTTTCAACAATGTACTGGACTTCATCGTACTTCTCTCCACGGGAGGGAGCTGCCATCATTCCCATTGCGCTGTACGATTACAATGACCGCCCTGGCATGATAGCCCTCAACTACGGTCAAGGTACAGTGTTTCTGTCAAGTCCCCATCCTGAGTATGAGGAGGGAAGCAATCAAGACGGCACCACATTCGGCGATGAACTGAGTGATCCCGAGTCTGAATGGGGCGTTCTGCTCAGGGTTTCTAGTTGGTTAATCGATGCGTCGGCCGTTCAGCCCACCACAACCAATGTATCTCCAAGTCCATCAACATACACTTCTCCAGATCCGTTGACAATCGGCCTGTTGTCCGTTGGATTAGTCTTTGTGACCGTAGGTTTCGGTTTCTGGAGATGGAGAGCAATGGCCAGAGGGAGTCCACACTCGGCGTAGGCCCAAAGCGAGCATGCTGGCTATCAACACGGACGTCTGTGAACCACCTAATGATGGGTATTTGCGTCCAATTCCGAGCCGGGTCGAACATGTCAACCCGGCTGATTGGACAGGCCGCTTATTCTAGACTATGCCGAGCAGACCCTGTATTCCTTCGCCACCCATTTGTCTAAGCTGTTCTCTTGCGAGCTGCTCGTAGTATTGTTTGATGATTGACACCATAAGCAGTATCCCGGTGCCGCTCGTCAGCGCACCCATCACGTCTGCCGTAGCTGCGAGGATACCAATCAGTACTCCTCCGAGTCCTGCCACCACTGGAATGTATCGCTCAAGCAGTCTCTCCAGAACCTTCTCACTCCGCCTGAAACCCGGCACAATGTAGCCTGACTTCAGAAGCTGTTTTGATACGTCTCGCGGGGCGATGCCAGCAATATCTATCCATATGCGGCTGAAGCCCCAACACAGGAATATCATGAACAGGGAGTAGAAGATCACGTGGAACCAGCCATCATACGGTTCCAAGGTAAGGACCGAGAAGATGCCCTGTGGAGGTGTGATGTATCTCGCGAGACCGTATATCGGCACCAGCCTGCCGCTCGCCGTGTCCTTCTCGAAGACGCCTAGCAGGTTGAGGAATGGGTTGTTTCCCGCTGAATTCCAAGTGTTGTAGATAATCTGGGTGAAGAAGATGATGTTGGCGTAAAGTGCCTGTGCGAGAATCACTGGGATATTTGATGTGTAGAGTAGCTTGATTGGGTACTTCGCTCTCATTCCTCTGTATTTGGCATATTGGAGGGGTATCTCAACCCGCATGGACTCCATATATAGGACTGCGAAGAATATCCCGAAGGTCACTGTTAGTGAGAAAATGCTCGGGTTGATGCCGTCTCTAATCAGCAGCCAAGACGCATCTACTGGAGGTGCGCCGCCTATGCCAAACCATCTTAGGAGGTTTGACACCATTGCTGCAATTATGCCCTTCGGAAGACCGGTACTGGCCTCTGTATCGACGACGTTCAGCATGTTGTACATGACCTCGCCGGCTACGTTGGTCATAATGAAGAGTGATACACCTGAGCCAAGTCCCCAACCCTTCTGAACAAGCTCGTCCATCAGGATGACAACTAGCCCTGATGTGAAGAGCTGTGCGAACACAAGCACTGCATTCTCCGGCGTGAGCGAACCATAAGCGTTTCCGGCTATGTATGCTGCTGCCTGAAATCCAGTCATCAACATTGCGAGCACCTTCTGGCCGCCTGTGAACAGTGCTCTGTCCTCGGGATCACTGAAGTCAACGTTGATTATCTTTGAACCTGAGAGGAGCTGCATCACTAGACCTGCAGTGACTATTGGCCCTATGCCGAGCTCCATCAGAGTTCCCCTCGTGCTGGCGAGGATTACTCGCATCGCCCAAAGGTAGTCGGTGATTGCTGCTTGATTCACACCGTAGAGGGGCATGTGTGACATGATCAGGAACACGACAAGCACAAGAATGGTCCAGATCGCTTTCTCTCGGAATGACACCTTGCGGCCTGGCGCCTTCACCTCTGGCATTATCCGGACCATGGGAGATAGGGCCTTCAAAAATGTCGATGGCAACTGACCTATGGTCTCCTGCAGGTTTTCACCGCGAGCATCCGGGCTAGGCCTTTAAACATAGTGGTGGCCCCAGCACAGCATGGGCTGCTGAACACAGATGTCACTCATTTGCACATGTGCTTGCTCGCCGGTCGCTCCTGAGATGAGCTCTGGTCACGTGATCATATGATACTCACGCAACACGGGAACCCGAACATGGTCTGTGGGGACACCCGGGTGTGTTTCTCATTCTTCCGGTAGGTCTACTGAGCCCCCGACACTGGTGAGCTTCTCCCTTGCGCCAGAAGTGATCACTTTGACACCTGTGAGGTTGAGCTTATGTGCAACCTTCCCTGAGCCTAGCACCTTATCAACGCCCAGACGTCCCATGTCGATCGTGTATGCCGTGCCAGACTTGGTCGCAAGTCCCCTGGCCACAAGCCTGTCTACAGCTTCATCCAGGTCGCCTACGTTGATAGTCTTAACAGGACTGACAATTCCTTCAGGACGCTTGAAGCCATGCTTCCCGAAGTAGTGTGGATCGAGCTTCATGGTGCGTATCCTGTCGCCCTTCTCACTCCCCGCCATGCCTTGGCCTCCTCTCTGTCCTGAGGCTCGGTGCCCGGCGCCATCCCCATAGCCGGCGTTCCTCCGTCCTCTCAGATCGCGTATCCTCTTTTCCTTTCGTTTGTACATCGTGGGCCTCTCCAGTCCTATGCTTTTTTGAGACGTACCTCAAGGACTCCGTTGCGAAGTGCTGACTTCGCCTCATCCTTCTTGACCTTGGCCGGAAGCTCCACCTCTCTGTGGTAGGGCCGATCAGGATTGTTGACATCCAAAGTGAGTATCTTTCCCCTAACACTGACCTTGACCTGATCCTTCTCAACACCAGGTAGGTCTGCTACGACTATGACCTCTTCTTTCTCATCAATGACATCCACTAGCGGCTCGAAACGAGGAGTCATTCGTTCACCCGGCTGTTCCGGGATTTTGTTGCCGAACTTCTGAATCACGGGCTTTCCGTCCGGACCGATTCTGACTGAGAATCCGAATACAAATGGGTTCACCTCATGTGGGTTCTTCATGAACTCTTCTATGAAGCGTTGGTCAAACATGCTGCCATCACCCATCTGGTGGAGCATCTTCTCCATCATGTCTTCGATGTTCTTGAGCGCCTCTTCGGGCAGAAACTCTCCGAGCCATCGGCGTAGCTCCTTGCTTGGCTCGTCGTCATCATCATCGTCGTCATGGAAGTCATACGGTTCGTCCGGTGACATACCTTTACACCTCAGCAGTACTCATATCATACGTTGCGCAAACTCGTTTATGGCTTGTCCTCTGTCCCCTGTCACCCCACCCATTCTGACAGGGAGTTGTATCCGACCCTTGAAACCCTTCTTGGGCGGTGTCAATCTGAACACCGGTTTGAGTCCCTCAATCTCCGGGATGCTTGCGGCGCCCGATGCCAGAGCCTTCGCAAAAGCTTCCATGGACCTGTAACCGGAGTTCTTCTTGACGTACTCATCAGTGAGGTGCTTATTGCCCGGCAAGCGGCCCCGCTTTGAAACAAGCAACACAGCAGTTTCCTCGGATATCGGCCCCCAGGTGATATAGTCCTTTGCTCTGACTATCATGCCGCGAAGGCTGGGCGTCAGTTTGAGGACCCTTGCCTGGTGCACCCTTCCGAGTTTCAGCTTTCCGAGAGTGTCCTCTATCTCTGGTGCTACCCGTGGGAGTCCTCTCAGTCGTATTGCCAGAATCACGCTCTCTTTTCCACTCATGTGCCATACACTCCGGCGGATGCCCACTCTTGGGGCGGCAGCATCCGGTATGTCTTCGTGAGAGCATACACGAACGCCTTGGCGAAGTTAGAGGATGTGCGAGATCGACCTTTCGTTATCGACCAGACGTCCTTTAGGCCAGCAATTCTCAACACCAGTTTTCCGACGTCCGCGGTCACAAGACCTGTCCCCTTTGGTGCAGGCTTCAGTTCTACCCATACAGACCCTGAAGCTCCACGGACCTCGAACGGGATGCTGTGAAGGTCGTCACATCTACACTCCCATGACCCGCAGCCTCTCCGGAAGACGGTGATGTTCAGCTTTGCCCTGGCCTCTGCTGCTCTGACTGCTGGGACAAACTCTGGCGCTTTGCCCACGCCAACTCCTATGACTCCTTCGCCATTGCCAACGACCACGGTGATACGGAAGCTCCTCAACTCACCAGAGTCCGACTGTCGCTGGACCATGCTCACATCAACGACCTCCTGTCTGAGCTCTGGAAAGAGGGCATCCACAATCTGTGCTTCCCGTATGATGTAGTTGTTGGCGAGGATCTCCTCTAGGCTGTTGACGTGGCCTTCCTTGACCATATGCCCCAGTCTTGTTCTTGGAGTCCACTCCTGTTGAGGTTCTTCCTCGGCACGGGGTGCTCGACGTCTTCTTTGCTTGCTACTCATTACTGCTCATCCCTTGCTCTTGGTTCCTTTGCCTTTCTTCCCTTTGCCCTTAGCAACCAGCTTCTTCGGCTTGGGCTTTGTGGGCTGGGCACGAGGGGCTCGTTCAACGACCTTAACCTTCTTGACTTTCCCAACTGCCTTCTTTGCAGGGGGCGCTCCTGCCTTCGCCGCAACATGCTTCTTCTGTACCTTCAATTCACCTGAAGGGATTTCTAGCAGCCTCTTCTTTACTGTCTGGAACTGCTTCGGGACAGACCTGATGTCTGCCTTCTCTCCTTCTAGCCGAGTGAACATGTGTCCTGTTCCCGGGTCCTCCCTGAAGTGCTCGTACCCTGCGGCTATGTGCTTCCCAGTTACTCTCTCTTCGTCTGGGAGCACTTCGGGATTGTGAGGCACTTGGAGACCTGCATCGATTGCTCCCTTCAGGGCCGCATAGACTCTTGACCCCTTCACCGGAGGGTTCAGACCTATGTCGAGTACGGCCGACTCCACTCCTCTCTCTCGGGCTCTTCGTCCCGCCAGGAGGCCTGTCAAGTATGCGGCAGGCAGATTAGCTGTCGCATATGACCATCCGTGGTTTCTCAGTTCCTTCGACACTGCAGAAGCCAGTGTCTTGTCCCCAACCATTTCCGCATTAACGACTTGAACGATAGTGTTTGTGTTTGTCTTCCTGACGACAAGACGCGGTCGTCTAGAAACGAGAAGGCGACGTCTCCTGTAGTAGTCTGTCTTACCCTCTCGGCGTCTTCGGAACTTGACCCGATATGTTGGACCTTCTGCCATTAACGCGACACCTCCAGCTTATGCTCTGCGATGTGGGCTTTCAGGTGTGCCGTGTTCCTGAATGAGTTACCCTTGGCCTTTAGGTACAGTTCGCGATAGACCCTGGGTGTAATCTTGCCTTCTGCTCTGAGCTTCTGTAGCTCACGACGCATTGGTCGGATCTTCATCATCCAACGGTCCTTGCCTGTCAGGACTGCATGCTGGCTGCCTTTCTTTCCTCCCGGACCACTTCTTCGACCTTTGCGTTTCTGCTCTATACGGAATCGCGCACGTCCTCTGCTGACTCCTATCTTCTGGTGAGGCTGGATGGCACCCTCTTCGACAAGACGTCGTACGTCGTCCTTGGTTATTGCGAGGGAAACTTCATCCTCAAAGTTGGGGTCTATCCACACTCTAGTTGTCCCTACTTTCATTACGTCAGCAGCGAGTCGTTTCTGAACGGTGAGCTTCATTTCTTCTCAGCCTCCGTGTCAAGCTCGGAGAACAACTCCTCCTCGCCCACAGCCTCAGGAGTGCCGGGGTTGAGGACTCTGAGAAGCATTGCATCTGCCTTCTTCAGGATCTCCTGACGCTTTCTCAAGCCAACAGTGCCACCAATGCGTATTGCATGCATCTGAGGGTCTAGCCCTTCGAGTTCCGTAGCACGACAGACAGGCACTTCGATGTACATTGACGGATGAATGTTCCTAGCCAACCTTGGTGTACGATATCCCGCAGCAACCATGGCGATACGTCCCTTACGTTTCTGTCGTGTGAAGCTGTCATTGCCTCGTACGTTCCTCCAAGAGTTGTTCAGCTTCATCCAACGATGGGCATTCTCGCGGCGGAACTCTGGAAGCCTGCGCTTCTTCTCCATAGCGATTCTGAAAATCCTCTGGTGGACTAGGCTCCTTCTTGCCGGGACTTCCGGCTCGGCCTCTTTCTTCTTGGTCGCCTTAACCTTCGTAGGTTTCGCTGCTATCTCTTCTGCCGGCTTACTCTTCCGGACTGGTGGTTTTGTGACCTCAGCTTCTGGCTCGGGGGCTTTCTTCTTGGCAGGTGCCTTCTCGGCCACTTCGACCTTTGCAGCAGCCTTCTTTCTAGGAGCTCTCTTCGGCTTCTCAGCCCCGACAGCAGTCTTTTGGGTTACAGTTTCGGTGACAGGCTTCGCTTCATCCTTCTTCGAAGCTGCCTTCTTCCGGACTGTACTGACCTTCTTAGGCTGCTCCTTCGCTGGTTCAGTCTCTGAAATGTCTTCAGGCTTCTCTGTCGGGTTCTCCTTGTCAGTCTTTGACGCTCTTGGCATGACCTCGCCTCCTATACAACAGACTTCTGGACCTCACCCTTGCGTTTCCTGCTCACGTAGATACCGTCCAAGAAGACACGTCTGTCCTTCTTTCTGAGCCGAGTGGCATTCTGAATATTGGCGGCACTCTGTGCCACCTGTTCAATGTCGATTCCCGTGATTGTGATGTCCTCCTCGGTCACCTTCGCTTCAACATCTCCAATCAACCTGGTCTTTCTGAGACCTCGTTCTCCGATGAGGTTCTTGACGACCACATCTCTGCCCTTGACCTCTACGGAGATTGGGAAGTGGGAGTAGACAACCTTCAGCTGATACTCATACCCGTGTTGTACTCCGACCAGCATATTGCGTACATGTGCAACTATTGTTCCCACCAACGCCCTTGACCGCTTCCGGGCCACGTCTGTGCTGGCTACGAATTCACTGCCTTCCATCTTTATGTGGGCGTATGGCTCGGGGAATGTTCTCTCAAGTGTGCCCTTAGGGCCCTTAACAGTGATCGTTTTGTCACTTAGAGTGACTTGGCAAGTACTTGGTATCTCTATGCGCTTTTCGTAGACATCATTGACCATAGCTAGGCCTCCTAGTACACAAATGCGAGCAGTCTTCCTCCGATTCCACGGCTCTTAGCATCGTCATGAGTCATGACACCCTGAGGTGTGGTCACTATTAGTATGCCATAGTTGTAAGCCGGAAGGAATCTCTTCTCATACTTCTCGAAGCCATCACGCTTGACAGGAAACCTTGGTCTGATCACGCCGCACTTGTTCGTCCTTCCCATGAGTTGTATCCGGTACCTGCCTTCCCTACCGTCATCGATTCTCTCGAACTCTCCGATGTAGCCCCTTGTCTGCATGACTTGCAGGACCCTCCCCAGCAGGGCCGATGCCGGTGCGATGATGATCTCCGGCTTTCCAATGAGCTCACTGTTGTATATGCTCGACATTGCATCAGCCAATGGATCTAGCAGTGTCATTCTCTTCATGACCCCCTAGGAGTACTTGCGGAACCCGAGCTTTACGGCTGTTTCTCTGAAACAGCGTCTGCACATGTATAGTCCGTATGAGCGGATGATAGCTTGATGCGTGCCGCACCTGAAGCAGGTGCGGGAGCCTTTCCCAGCTCGCTTTCGCTCAACTTGCTCCTTCTTTGTCGTACTCATCTTTGCTCACCTCAGAACAGATACGTGCGCTCCTTTTCCTTCTCCAGGATTTCCACTGCAAAGTTCCTCTTCATGAGGACCATACTCTCCTCCGGCGTCACTCTGTGACGATAGGGCACCTTGGACCGCCGAATTCGGCGTCGTTTCACTCTGAATCCGTTGCGTTCAAGGCAGACGGTGATGTTCATGCCATGGACTCCGAGCTGTGGGTCATACTTGACATCAGGAATGTCGATGTGTTCGCTTATGCCAAAGGCGAAATTGCCATCGAGGTCCCAGTTCTTTATCAGGAGGACTCCTTCCTTCGCCTTCAATGCCCTTGTCAGGAAATCTGTGGCCTTCTCACGCCTCAGCGTGACTCTCACCGCGATGGGTTCCTTCTTTCTTATGCCGAAGTCTCTGATTGTCTGACGAGCCCTTGACTGAATGGGCGTCTGACCAGTCAAACTCTTGAGTACAGTGCTGGCACGTTCAAGAGTTTCACCGCCACCCGAACAGATGTCTACAACTACCTTGGCGATGTAAGGCTGGCGCATCGGAAAGGCCTTCCACTCGTCGAGTATGAGCTGTTCATTGGGTGTGGTGATCAATTCGCTGGAAGTGCTCAACTGCTTTGACCTCCTGCGGTGCCCAGACTCACCTCGGGGCTCTGAGCGCCAAGAACAAACACATACTCAATTGCAGTCTGAATCTTGGTACCAGCAGAGTCCTGTAGTGTCACTGTGCTGGCGTGCGTTCCGAATCGCTTGTCAATCGCGAGTACCTTGCCCTCAGCGCCGATGTTCTTTCCTCTGGTCACGACTGCGTAGACCCCCTCAGCGAGGGGCAGAGTCTTGATGATTTTCTGCTCGGGTATCGAGATTTTGACAGTCTCTAGAGTCTGGTGTGCCGATGGCTTCTCTCCCTCTGTGGACAGAATACTGCGGCCATCATGCAGAGTCATCTGGAACCTTCCTCCTGCGACCATCTTCTTCTTCTCGACCCGACACAGCTTGAAGCCTGCTTCAGATTCATCGATGCTCACGAGGCGTAGTCCTCCACGCACCTTGGGCAGCAGTCTGTACTTCTCTCCCGAGGACTTCATCTCTATGACATCCATAAGGCCAACGGGGTAGCGAGGGTCTCTGCGTGGTCTGCCATCGACGAACAGTTCGCCCGCTGACAGAATCCTCCTCACTTCCTGCATGTTGTCTGCATAGCCGAGCATCTCTCTGAGGAGAATGGCGAGAGTGAAACAGTCTTCCTTTGGATGGGGCCCCGGAATGGGTCTCGTTGTAAACTTCGATTCCTTCCTCTTGATTGGCCAGTGTGCTGGTGCTGGCAGACGCTTGAGGTGCTTCTTCTGACCTCCTCTTGTCATCTACTCACTCTCCGCTGTCTTGGCGAGCTTGCGCTCGATGTACTTCTTCCTCTCATCGTTCAGTTCCAGCTTGACGAGCATCAGGTTCGAAGGACTGACTGGCACGCGCGCCTCCTTGCCGTCAGACTTCGTTGTGGATGCAGCGTCGACATAGACTCTGACTGCTCGATAGTCGACACCCGTCACCTTGCCCTCAGTGTCTCGGAACTGTCCTCTCATGATGCGTACGAGATCTCCTTTCTTCACTGCCAGTGAGCGGAATCCGTACTCCTCTCTGAGCAGATCATCGAGTCGGCACTTGAGCATCCTCCTGTGCACATGTTGTGGCGACTCACGCTGGAAGCTACGCTGCTTTCGCGGCGACTTTGAACTCACCCTGTTCGTCATCTTGACACACCTCAGACTATCTTTGAAGCTATGGCTGCCACTCGGGGCCATTTCAGGGTGACTTCTCTCGCCATCGGTCCCCTCAGCTCTGAACCCTGAGGCTCTCCGCCAATCTTTACCAGGACCGCCGCATTGTCTTCGAACTGTATCCACGTCCCATCAGGTCTACGGAAGGGTTTCTTCTGTCTCACCACAATCGCTTGGAGAACCTGTTTCCTCAGTTCTTGCTTGCCCTTTGTGACTGAAACGTTGATGCGGTCTCCAATGCCTGCCTTGCCTATCTTTCTCTGCTTGCCCTTGTAGCCAAGGACTGTGATTACTTGCAGTTCTTTTGCACCGGAGTTGTCAGTACAGAGAATCTTTGCTCCGATGGGCAGTCCGCGTGCGATTCTCGGAATGAACTTCCTGATTCCTCTTGTGAGCTTCCTCGACACCATCTATTCCTCCTCAGTGGTTCCCGGTCGCGTCACTGAGATGACGACACATCTGATTGTCTTGCTCAATGGACGGCACTCCGCCACCTTCACGATGTCTCCCACTTGTGCTTCCATGCACTGTGGGAGGTGAGCATGCTTCTTTGACCTACGACGCTCATACCGTGTGTACTTCTTCACAAGGCTGAGATAGTCCGTTCTGAATGTGAGTGCATCGTGCATTTCAGTACTGGTTACTACGCCCTGCATGAACCGACCTCTAATCGGAAGGCTCCCATGGAATGGACACTGCTGATCCGTACAAGTCTTCTCAGGTGGCTCTATCCCGGCGACGCCTATGTTACGTACCTTCTGAGTGGTTTTTGGCATCTTCACAGCTTCCTCCTTGGGGACCTCTTGACTCGCTCTTCGGGCCGTCCTCTGAGCACTCTGCCATCAACATTGACGACTTCGCCGCTAGGCAACGTCATGCTCAGTACGCATACCCTCTTTGGCAGAGTGATTTCCTGTGTACCCGTGTCAAGTCGAATGGTTTCCTTTGACTCATCGATTACTGTTCCTCTTCTGCACACAAGGCCCGGGTCACTCGAGCTGACAACATGCACGCTCATACCTACGAGTTCGTGTCGGACTAGGTTTCTGGCCGTGATTGTCATTGTCTGCCCCCCATCTCCTCTTCGCGTTGGACCGTCTTGACACGTGCTATAGCTTTTCTCACAGAGCGCGTCCTGTGTGGGTTCTCAGTTCCACCGCCAGTCGACAGCTGGATTCGAACGTTTGTCAACTCGTTGTAGAGATCATCGAGTTTCTTCTGGCGCTCCGGGAGAGTCAGCTTTCTGATGTCCTTGGGTGTCAGTCTTGCCATCTTTCACCCCTCCTCTTCGTCAAGGGAGTCCAGCTCATCGAGGTCGTCTACTGTTTCATCCTTCTTGGTGCCGGTAGTGGTTGCCGGGGTTTCCTCATGGACTGTGGGAGGCTTCTCCCGTTCCGGTTTTGGCGGTTTCTTCTCCTTGTCCTTCCCCTCGACCAGTTCCAGCCCATCGAGTTCCTCGAGTTCGCGCAGTTCCTCGATGTCTGTAATTCCTTCTAGGCCTTCCTCAATTGCCTCGGCCTGTTCTTCCGCACCTTCCGCTCTCTGTCCTGCGGCCGCGGCTTCCATTGGCTTCTTGGCTTTTGGCTTCTTCACATGGATGATGCCCGGTATCTTGGCATCTGGACGCATTATTCGGACCTTGACGCCAATCGTGCCAGGCTTGAGAACTGCAAAATCATTTGCCTCATCAACGAAGAGCTCTGAGGGTCGTCCTGTCTTTGCGACAGTGGCCTCTCTGAACTTCTGGTATCTGGCTCGTCTGCTGCCGAGTTTGCCTTTCACGATTATCTCACAGCCGAGTGCTCCTGCTCGCATGACTCGTCTGAGAATCCAGTAGGCCATTCTACGGTAACGCACTCCGTGCTCGAGCTGCCTTGCCAGTTTCGATGCCATTACCTGAGCATTGAGCCATGGGTTTTCGATCTCAGTTACTTCGACTTGGACGTTGTCGATTCCATACTCCGTTTCGAGTGCGTAGCTGAGGTCTCTGATCTTGGCCCCACGGCGGCCAATCACGACTCCGGGTCGAGACGCCTGGATCACAACTTCTGTTCTCATCGGCATTTTTCTGATCTCGACACCACCGTACCCCGCAGCGTTGAGCTCCTTCGCCAAGAACTCGTCGATCTTGAGCTTGCGTGTGTTTTGTTCAATGAAATACTTGATTGCGGACACTTATCCTACCTCCTCAAGCACAATCTCGACATGGGACGATTGTTCGTTATAGGCGGAGCTCCTTCCGAAGGCCCGCGGTATGAAGTTCTCGAATACCCTGCCCTTCTGGGTGACTGCATGCACGATCTTGAGCCTGTCAATATCGAGGCCCTTGCTGTCTGCATTGCTCTCCGCATTCTTCAAGACTCTGAGAATCTGAGTTGCCGCATTCACCGGGTGTCCTCCAATGGGCCACTTCTTCATCGCTGCGTGATGTCCCCTTCCCTTGCTGAAGCGTCTATATGGAATCCATGCTTTCTGCTCGGCCACACTCTCAAGGAGTTCGATTGCCTTATCGAGCATCATGCCTCGGATAGTCTTGCAGATCTCCCTAGAGTGCTTCGGGGAGCATCGCATGTTCCTACCGCTAGCTATAGCTGTCTTGTCGGGGTCAAGCCCGAGTATGGAGTATCGATAGGTCGGCATCGTACTTCACTTCCGGTGTGGCGATTACTGTCAACGCATCGCAGCCAAGTGCCTGCACGTTGTCAGCGAGTTTGCGCGCTCAACAGACCACTCCAAGACTTCACCGGCACACGTCTGCAGACCGTTCTCGCGAGCAGAACCAGAGGCCTGCACTGGCTCCGAAGCCCCGAAGCAGTCGTTTCAGAGAGCGACTGACAGTCCGCGACCGGTTCATCTTTTAAACATTGTCACTTGGCGAACTCCTACTTGGTCATCCTGTCGGTTCTTGGACTGAATGGTCAAGGGTTGTCGCCAAACTCCGCTGTCACTCTACGCAGGGCTGAACGTTTCACTGACTTGTGAACCAGATCAACACCTGCCTCAGTGAGTGTTGCCTTCACAAAGTGGACCCCGGCAGACAAAACGTACACGAGGCCATGCTGTCGCAGGTTCTGAAGGCTACCCAAGACAATTTGTGTCAGCTCCTCGTCTGACATCTCAAAACCCTTCCCTGGCGTCTGCATTGCCTCGCACATTCTGAGGACTGCCTTCATGCTGCTGAGCTGACGGCGATTGCTATCATAGGGATTGGTGAACAGCCACAGAAGCACGATCAAATCAACGATACTGAGACCGATGTCGGGGTTTGATTCAAGTGTCCTTTTGGCGACAAGTTCAACAATTGGCATTGGACTCACAACCCACTGAATATGCACCATCTGACTCCGGCTTGGCTCTCATACAATGCTCACCACCCCCGGTCTGGGCTCGAAGATGGCTCCTGACTGCATCAGCTTGTCAAGAGAGTCCTCGATTGACGTCTGGTTCACTCCATTTGCCCCAAAGTGGCTCAGAATCTCTTTGACGGAGGAAGTGCCACCCGCTTCTCTTATGACTGCAAGGATTTCATGACTCACGTCTGTCTTCTTAGGGGCCTCCTCCGTCTTCTTCTCTGACGACTGAACGAGCTGCACTGTCCATGGGCGCGGGAACACCAAGAGCCCACTATCAGCGAGTTTCGCCAGTTCATCTTCAACCCAGAACCATTCCAGCCTGTATTCTCTGCAAAGCTCGGAAATACGGTCGAGAGAGCACGGCTTGTCCCTAGCCTCCTTTTCCAGCATTTCCATGAGCATCTTTCTTTTCCCTACATGCATCGGGGCCTCACCCTTGGAAGAGATATGCTCAACGCCCAAGACTGTGCTAGGCATCAATGCTCTGACCCTGTCCCTAGATCGTTCTACGGCTGCCTGAAACTCGTTGTCACCTCTTGCATTAAACTCCCTCACCGCGGCCGCTGCTGCATCAGGGGTGTCGAATACAGCACACACAGCCTTTGTGATGTCGATTATCTTCCCGCAGTAGCTACATCTTCGATGCCTTTGACCTGCAGGAGCGTTTGTGAAATGCTTACACTGAGGGCACGCAAAGACGAGGAACGATATCACCAGTCGAACACCTGCTCCCGCCTTCATGTTCTCAGTTCGCTATATAATGGATGCTCTTGGACGGATGAATACGATTATATCACGACAGGGCGAAGTTCTCCAGTTGGCGACCTGTCATGCCAAAGAAAGCTCGGCGGATTATCATCAACCCAAAGCTATGCAAGGGATGCCATATCTGCATTTCAGTCTGCCCGCAAAAAGTTCTAGACAAGTCTAAGAAAGTCGACAACCGTGGCTATGTGCTCCCGATTGTGATTGACCTAGATGCATGCCGTGTCTGCCGCCTTTGCGAGATCGAATGCCCAGACTTCGCTATCAGTGTAATCGCTGACTAGCTTTCCTATTATGTTGACTCGTCTTCTTCCAACGTTGCTGGAAATACCCCCCATCTCCGTAATCCCATAATACACGGAAAGATATACATACAGTACAGGACTTATTGATTACTGAGTCAAGGTTAGCGGTGTTACACTTGGAGGACCCACGGATAAGGACCCTTCTTGAGCTCAGGAAGGATCTCGAAGAGGAAGTCGACAGGCTCAGGGATAGAGCTGACAAGCTGGAATCCTTCATCCAGGCGCTCGATGCGACCATTGGTGCGGGCAGTTTCGCGACTGCAGACACAGCATTGGGACGGACTGCGGAAGTCCCAGCTGCGGCTCCTGCAGCTAAGGTAGCTCGTCCGACACCTCACGCCGCGCCGGAACCGCCGAAGTCAATCATCGTGATGAACAAGGCACGGGACCTGGAACTGGCGAGGATAGAAACCAGTGACCGGGACCTGAGGATAATCCCTGCTGCACATGCGTCATATGATATCAAGAGGGGTGCATTTGCTCGTTTCTTTGTTGAGCGGATTCTGGGTCTCTTCCAGCAAGAAGACAGACACAGGGTTGAGAACGAAGAGATTGAGTGGGACGATGCCTTCGACTTCGAGGTACGAGCAGAGGACGGCATCCTAGAAGAGGTTGTCGTCAAGAACTATGGGGGCGAGAGCCGGCTCGCCGAGATTGAACGTGCCCTGCGATGGGCTTTGGAGAAGACCTATCGCGCGCGCTAGAGTTCCAAGCGCGCCTCGTCTACACACCCCGGCTTCTCATGCACAAGCGATATATCTAACTGCCTCTCCACACTCGCCAGAGCCATACCCACGGCCTGGAGTTGTTCAACTATGCTCGATGCCAAGAACGAGAGCGTGATGGTCAGCCCTCAGGTCGTTGTTGACCAGGTGAGAGAGGCGCACGAGTTCTACGCCGAACACAGGGTCGACGAAAGATACGAGCTAATGGCACTTGATATTGTTCGCAGGTATGTTTCCAAAGAAGGCCCGGCTCGTGAACCCGAGCCCTTACACGGGGCGGCCCTCTATGTCGTTACTAGACACCCTTGGAGTCACCCAAATCCTCTCACAAAGACTGAGTTTGCGGCCAAGCTACGGATGAAGGAGTCTAGTCTTGAGTGGTATACTGACAGCATAGTGGAGAAACTAGGCTTCACTATCCTTCACGATAGGGGACAGCTGCCGTTCTTCATAGACCCATTGGGTACCATCGCTAGTGTCGTTGATTCCGTTGTCAGGACGAGCGTGAGCGAGGAAGTTGTGAGAAGTATCGTCAGGGGCACTGTCGTTTCGCCGCATGAACTAGCTGAGAGGATTGTCGACCGACTCTGCAGCGTTGTCAAGATAATCCCAGACGTCTTCGAGCAGGAACTGTATGGTGTGATCGAACGAAGGATAGAGGAAGAGAGCAAGAGGTTGCTCCACGAGCTGGGTGGTCGAGGTCAACCAGTCTAGGGATCGACGTGACCAACAAGTAATCCGCGCACTAAACTCCTGTCGTAGCGATCTGGCCGACTGATTGCATTCGTGAACTCCCACGTTATTTCTGACGGGTAACCTGACGGGCCCTGGGTGGCTCAGACTTCGAGCACTGTCAAGACGCGCGCTTTGCCGAATGAAAAGATAGACTTCCCGAATCCTTATAATGGAAATCGGTCAAGCCATGAGCGACCTCGGTCGAGGTCGCCGGGAAGCAATAAGGAAGGGACGCGAAGATGAAGCAGGCGAGGCTGACAGACCGCCCTGTAGCATCCACATCAGGTTCTGGTCCTGACAAGGTTACTCAGAAGGCGTCTGACACATCCACATTCCGAATTGACATTGAAGGTATTAACTTCAAGAACGATGCTCTGTGGCCATTCCTTGTTGAGACTGTAAAGAGGAACCCACTGTACGCAGGTCTGATTGGATACACACGCGACAAGGTGCTTCCCAATGAGCCGAATATCACCGTGAGAGAGCTGGCAAGCAAGCTGTCGATCTCCCCCGGTGAGGCCATGGTCCTCTTGTTTGAGTCCCAGTCTGAGAAGTGACTATCTAGTCTGCATGTACCGTTCATTGTTTGTTAGACGGAGCTGGACACAGGAGTCTTTGTCCTCCCAGAAACGGCACTGGGGTCGTACTCTTTGAGGCTGAAATGTGTCGAGTCTCCCTCAAACAGATGTCTGGCTCGAGCCACTTAAGCCCCTACTCAAAAAAGTCCAAGATTGTCCGACTTCTACGCGGCTGTTGCATGTACTCTTTGCAAGCTTTATGTGCAAGACCTACATTCTGCTCTTGGGAGCCTAATGATTGACCAGAGTGAGTTCAGAAGCGCTCGATACGCCGAAGCAATCGTTGGAGAGATAGGCCATCTCGCTGATGGTCGCAAGATCAGAATTGTCCATGTCTGTGGTACACACGAGGACACGATAAGCCGCCATGGACTAAGGTCACTTCTGCCGGAGGGCGTCACTCTAGTTGCAGGTCCGGGGTGTCCAGTGTGTGTCTGTGCGGCTGAGGATGTTGACATGGCTGTTGAGCTTGCAAGACGAGGACATATTCTGACCACGTTTGGCGACATGATGCGGGTCCCGTCTACGACGTCGTCTCTGACGAAGGAACATACAAACGGTGCCGATGTCCGGGTTGTCTATGGCGTGAATGAAGCGGTCGAAACAGCTCGAGCCAACCCTGATCGAGAGGTGATCTTCTTGGGCGTGGGCTTCGAAACGACAGCCCCGACTCTGGCTGTCGAGTTGTTGAAGGGCCCCCCACATAACTTCTCCATGCTCACATCTCTCAAGGCAATTCCACCAGCGATGGAACTCCTACTGAACATTGAGGGGCCTCCAGTTGACGGTTTCATAACGCCTGGGCATGTATCGTCGATAATTGGCACTAATGCATTTCAGTCTCTTGTCAAGAAACACCATGTTCCATGCGTCGCAGCCGGTTTCGAGCCTCTCGACGTCCTCGAAGCGATACGGATGATACTACTTCAGATTGAAGAGGGGCGTGCTGAGTCCGAGAACGAGTATAGCCGTGTTGTACGCCCAGAGGGCAACCTGCAAGCTCAGAAGGTGCTCAAACAGGCCTTTCGCCTTGACGATGGACCTTGGAGGGGGCTGGGTGTCATCAAGAAGTCCGCATACTATCTCCGAAGGAATCTTGCAGAGTATGACTCTCGCCAACGGTTCAACATCCCGGCGACTCACTCAGTTGACATCTTACCCGGGTGTGTCTGCCATAAGGTCATTCTGGGAATGATTGACCCAACCGAGTGCGCACTGTTCGGCAAGCGTTGCGTTCCGGATGATCCCTACGGACCATGCATGGTCGGGCATGAAGGCACGTGTAGGATCAGACACGAGAATCTCGGACTTTGATCCCTGCGACGATTGTAGAGCCTTTTTCAGTCGATGTGCCTATTTGGCAAGGAGAACGACCGATGTAGACCGGTCGGGTTAATTAGCTCGATCACTCGAGCTCTTGCTTGCTTCCAAGCGACGAAGTTCTGCTTCAGTGTTGAAGTTGACGAATGTTTTCAGTTCCGGGTCAATCGTCTTGAGCACAATAGTTGACACATACAAAACATTGTGCAACGCATCTAGTAAGTCCTGCATTCTGTGTTTGCCTTGCTCCAGTACTCTGAGACCGCTTGAGTATGCATGCTCTGACAGATAGACGGCGTGAAGTGGCTCCACATTTCCTGACGGCCACGAAGGCACAACAGCTCCATGCCCCTGCCTGAGATCAACCAACATCTGCAGCAATCGCACATTTGTAAGCGGCGTGTCCACAGGCAACAACAGCACATGCCGCGTCTTGCAGAACTCGAAAGCAGTGACAGCTCCAGTCAATGCACACCTGACTGCGTCATCAGGGTCAACGACCAGCTCATTCTCACCGACTACGCCCTTCAGACCCTCTGCCTGCTTATCGCTCGAAACCACAACCAGCGTTTCGGGAGAGATATGCTTGGCGATGCCAATCATGTGCGCGAGCATTGGACGGCCCCGAAAGACTGCAAGGGCTTTCTCAGACTTGAAGCGTTCGGAGTTGCCGCCGGCGAGTACTGCCACAGTGAGGTCGGGATTCTTCATGCAGGGTGTCCCCATTATTGGCTCTGTCTGGCCGCTTCTTTCTCATATAGCTAATTGATGTTGGTGTGGCGGCAATCAGCCAAGTTTTTAGAGACAGGTCTTAAGTTCATATGCTGGAATCGTACAAGAGGATGAGAGAACAACATGAAGGAACTGCAGGTCAGAATCGTGAAGCTCAAGCCAATGCGGGTTGCAAGCGTCAGGGTTGTCAGCGAAACTCCCGAACGTGATGCTTGGGGCAGAATGAAAGCGTGGGCTGAGCCAAGAGGCTTGCTTGCTAACATCCAAGAACACCCGGTGTTTGGATTCAACAATCCCGACCCGTCCCCAGATAGGAAGGACTATGGGTATGAGTTCTGGGTTCCCATTGGAAAGGACACCAAGGTCGAAGGAGAGGTAGAGGCGAAGGACTTCCGTGGAGGGCTTTATGCAGTCACCACATGTGATGTCAGGGAGTGTAAGCTAGAGGGCATCCCTCATGCTTGGGGCATGCTTGCGAAGTGGGTTGAGTCAAGCAAGTACAAGTTTGGCAAGCATCAGATGCTGGAGGGTATTCATAATCCTGATGCCTCAGAGTCAGAACTTGTCTTGGACCTTTATTGCCCGATTGAACCGACGCGCGCAAGAGGGGCGTCTGTTCCAAAGACTCACTAATGGACTGACAGGTACTCCTCAATCATTGAGGAAATCTGTCCATCAGTGTAGTGCTGTGAAACAATCGCCGATGAAGGGCACGATGAAGTGCAGGTCCCGCATCCCTTGCACATAGCAGGATTGACATGGGCGCGACCCTCTTTGGTAATTGTCACTGCATTGTACGGACACACTGCTACGCAGATTCTGCAGCCTGAACACTTGTCCTCATCAACAACGGAGAAGTAGGGCTCAACGGTGATCTTGCCCTTGCCCATGAGCGCCATCGCACCCGACGACGCCGCCTTTGCTTGAGCCACTGTGTCAGGGATGTCCTTTGGACCCTGAGCCATTCCTGCCACGAAGATGCCATCATTGAAGGAGTCAACGGGTCTGAGCTTGGGGTGGGCCTCAAGGAGGAAACCATCGGGCGATTGACTGAGATTCAGGACGTGTGCGATGTCCTTGGTCGAAGGCGGCGGCACAACACCCGTGGACAGGACTACCAAGTCGACATTGTCAAACTGCATTGGCTTGCCCAAGAGCGTGTCCTCCCCTCGCACTATCAGACTCTTGGTTTCGTCGTCCTGAAGGATCTCGCCCACGCGTCCTCTGATGAATGTCACTCCAGCTGATGCGGTCGACTCGTAGAACTCCTCATAGCCCTTACCAAACGTCCTCAGGTCGATGTAGAACAGAAAGACCTCAGCCCCAAGTTTGTCCCTGATCATCCGTGCCTGCTTTATGGCTGTCATACAGCAGACTCGAGAGCAGTACTTGTTCGTACGCTCATCGCGGCTTCCGACACACTGTATGTAGACGACTCGTTTGGGTTCTTGAAGGTCCGAAGGCCGCACTACATGGCCCTGTGTTGGACCGGCTGAGCTGAGCATTCTCTCGACCTCAGCGAGGTTCACCACGTTAAGGAACTCGCCATAGCCGTACTCCTCTTTCTGCGAGGCATCAAAGACCTCAAAGCCCGTGGCGACTATTATGGTACCGACCTGCAGCTTGATGATCTTCTCATGGTCCTCATAGTTGATGGCACCGGGCTCGCACTTCTCCTTGCACTTTCCACACCTTATCACATCAACACCCAGACAGTTCTTCATGTCTATGAGATAGGATGAGGGTACAGCTTGAGCGAATGGTATGTAGACAGCTCTTCTGTAACTCAGGTTGGCATCGAACTCGGCAGGGACGTCGACCGGGCATACCTTCGAACAGTCACCACAGGATGTGCACTTCTTGACATCAACGTATCTTGGCTTCTGACGGACAGTCACTTCGAAGTTGCCAACGAAGCCATCGACTTTCTCCACTTGGGCCATCGTGAACAACTCGATGTTGGGGTGTGCACCGACCTCGGCCATGCGCGGAGTGAGGATGCATGATGAACAGTCCAAAGTCGGGAAGGTCTTGTCCCAGCGACTCATCTTGCCTCCAATGCTTGGCTCCTTCTCCACGAGATAGACCTTGAATCCGGCATTGGCGAGGTCAAGGGCTGCAGAGATGCCAGCGATGCCCGCGCCAATTATCAAGCTAGCCTTCTTCACCTCGACTACTGGTTCTTGAAGCGGTTCCAGGAGTTTCACACGGGCTACTGCCATGCGGATTAGGTCTATCGCTTTCTCTGTGGCGGCCTTGGGGTCATTCTGGTGTATCCAGCTGCACTGCTCCCGCAAGTTCGCAATCTCCAAGAGAAAGGGATTGAGACCGCTGTCTCTCATCGTCTGCCTGAAGGTGACCTCGTGCATGCGCGGAGAGCATGACCCGATCACGACTCTGTCTAGTCTCTTCTCCTTGATTCTGTCATTGATGATCTGTTGACCCGGCCTTGAACAGACATACTTGTAGTCCTCTACGTGGACCACTCCGTCAATCCTCTTGACAGTATCCATGAGACGAGGGATATCGATTACTCCCGCGATGTTGCTGCCGCAGTGACAGAGAAAGATGCCAACTCTCCTCTCAGTCATCTCTTGATCCTCAGTTGTCATGCTCAAAGACTGACGCAACTTTGTTTCGAAGTCACGCCTTGTCGACGGCGATGCAGAAACCAGAACTCTGGAGCTAATAAAGGGTATGCAACAGCTGTCAGGAGGCTGGAGCCCCAGTACCTCTTCGGCATGAATCCGTTGTCCGAAATGCTGATAGACGTAGAGGACTGACGGGCCTCTCGTGTTGGACTTCACAATAGCAGGTCCGATCGTCGGTGTTCTCTCTCTTGTGGATGTCGTACTCCATGCGGCCTTGGATGCGGCAAAGGTAAGAAACCGTGGCCCTTCGAACTTAACAGAACCTGAGGAGAGTGTTCCTGCTTTGGCAATGACGGCTGTGGCAGTCTCGACGCTGCTATCATTCGTACTCGTGTTGGCCATTCCACTGGCATGGCTTCTATCAGCAGGAGCCTTCCTGCTGCCGTATCTGGTGCCAATCATTGATGCCCCCGGGTTCATTTGGGTCCCGGGACTGGCAATCCTCTGCTTCGGGATTGTGCTCCATGGCTGGTCCCGTTTTGTCAGAAAAGACATGGCCTCCTCATGGGTCATGAGTTCTGGCCATCGATTGATAACAAGGGGCCCCTATGGATGGATTAGGCACCCTTCCTACACTTCCTACATGCTATCGTTCGTTGGGCTTTTCCTGATGATGCCTTCGGTCGTCACGATAGTATTGCTGGTGGGTATTCCTGGATACTACCTAGTGACAGTCCCAGAGGAATCCATGTTGATTTCCCAGTTCGGTGACGAGTACAGGGAGTACGTCGCTAAGACTGGACGGCTCTTCCCAAAGTTCGGGAAACGTCGAGTCCAGTTTCGACCAAAACCATAAAAAGCGGAATCGAAGCCGACGGACCATATTCGGAGGACCTACTGATGGCCGGCAAGGTATG
>Ga0153915_10000706_pt1 | contig 30958 bp, 56 predicted proteins | sample Opewatmetagenome_2_FD_107003 | JGI IMG/M metagenome (GOLD analysis project Ga0153915, IMG submission 107003) | Freshwater wetland microbial communities from Ohio, USA - Open water 3 Core 3 Depth 3 metaG | ecosystem: Environmental > Aquatic > Freshwater > Wetlands | place: USA: Ohio, Lake Erie... | reverse complement strand
TCCAAATCTTTTCCGCCATTTTTTATTTATGGCAGGGATTACTTCTAAAGCATATTTTTCAACAGCTTTTTGTTTTTCCTGCTCAAATAATAAAAGAAGTCGGTCAATTATTCCTTTATTGTAGGGAGCCCACACTTCTCCTTCTATTATCTCTTTTATCTTTTGTTTTAATTCTTGGGACATATATCTTATTTATTTTTAATTTCCCTCTCATCATAACCACAGGCAAAACATAAGATACACAAGTCAGCCCATTCGTCTCGGTCATCTTCTTTAAGAGTAGTATTATCGCTTCCGCATTTCGGACATTTTGGGGCACGACCCTTATTTATTGTTTTATCCATATCTTATTTATTTTTGTAATGATTTATAATTACTTTCTAAAAACTAACCAATAAGAATGATATTTTCTTGCATGTCTTTGAACTAAATTACTATTCCAAACCCGCCCTCCCTTGAATACCATAATAAATAAATCCTCTATATTAAAACCTATTTTTAACGCCCAATTATGAACAAAACAATGCGTTAAAGTAGTTTTGCTATCCGTATAATCTTGACACTTGAAAGCAACTATTCCGTTGCTAACAAGCACCCTATAAAACTCTGATAATGCCTTTTTATACATAGTTTCTAAATCCTGCCAACTATCAAACATAGTAAATCTTTTTGTCATTATGTTTTCATCTGTTTTTCCGTGTTTTCCAAACATAAATGGCGGGTCAAATATTATATTACTTATTGAATTATCAGGATAAGGCAACCCATTAAGAATATCATTTTTAATAACTCCTTCAACCTGCGGTTCTTTATCTAATCTTGCTAATGGTCTTTCCAAATCTTCATAAAACTTTCCAGTAGAATAACAAGGGTCTAACGCAAAATTATCTCCATCAAGATATAATTCTTTTATAGCAACTAAAATATCTCTATCACTGTTCTGAACTGATTTTATTACTTGATTTCCGAATAAATCTTTCATTTTTGTAATGATTTTAGGTTGTGGATTAGGTCAGAGAGGGCTTGGTTATAACCAGCTCTATTTCTATAACATTGACACCCTTCAGGGTGAGTTTTTAATTCTTCTATAGGAGGTTCTTCTTTTTTCATTCCCTCCGCCATTTCTATAATTTCTTGGAGTTGGGTGTCTAATTTAGAGAGCCAGAAGTTTTCTATTGTATCAATATTATTTTTTCTATTATTAAATACTTCAGGACTACAACCACAGATATGAGATAATTCCTTACTTCCACAACACGGACATTTATTGATTTCTTCCCAAATATTCCTAAACTCTTTTATTATATTTTCTTTTTGGGTCATATAATTGTATTACTTCCAATTTGGAAAGTTTATTGAATATTTATCATCGCAATAATGACTTCCTTTTGTTACTACTCTTTCGCAATTAGGACATTTTTTCTTTTTATATTTTTGTTTTATATTCTCTTTTATTCCAAATCTTTTCCGCCATTTTTTATTTATGGCAGGGATTACTTCTAAAGCATATTTTTCAACAGCTTTTTGTTTTTCCTGCTCAAATAATTGAAGAAGTCGGTCAATTATTCCTTTATTGTAGGGAGCCCACACTTCTCCTTCTATTATCTCTTTTATCTTTTGTTTTAATTCTTGGGGCATATTTATTTTTGTAATGATTTTAGGTTCTACTTATTGGATTATAATTTACCCCGAAAAGTTCCAAGTGATACGATTTTTCCTCTGCCTCTTTTTCATCAAGGGCTTCTATTTCTTTTGAAAGATAATAGCATTTTTCATTTACCCAAACTTTATATTTTTTAAGTTGTTTTTTGTTTTTCATATTTTTTAATTTGTTTTTTCAAGATATTTAATAAGAGCTTCTATTTCTTCAATACGATCTTCTGCATCGCCATCGTCAACCATAGAAGATATATTATCTTCTTGATATGCCTGACTTAAAATACTTAAATAATGAATTACTTTTGATAAATAATTTTCTTCTGTTATTTTCATATTTTTTAGTAAATTTCTTTAATTGCTTTACGATATTTTTTTAATTGTTCGGCTTTTATTGGTTTTAGCGATAATTCTTCTTTTCTTCTAAAATTGATTTCTTTTAAAGTCATCTGTTCTACTTTTGTATAATAAGAAAAACCACAATTTAAACATTCTCCAAAAACACTATCAAATGGTTTCCAATCGCTATAAACAAACATTTCTTTTCCACAGATAGGACATCTTGCTGACGATAATACTCCTGACATATTTTTTTTATTTTTAATTATTTTGACCTTTTATGCGTAAGACGACCTTTACTATTACTTTGACCCTATATCTTTTTCTTTCTGTGTGAAAAATGCTTATAAATGCGAAATTCGGGGGGTCTGGAAGCTACTTTAACAATTCTGAAACAAGCGTTCTAATAAGTTAATATTTTATTTATTCTTTATTATTGATTTAAAATATAAATATTTTTTTATTAACTTATTCCAATTAGAATAGCGTTCTATTGATTCAACTAACTGATGACATTGAATACATATCCAGATTCCCTTTACAAAATGATTTTTTTGTAAATCATTATCATCACAATGATGATAATTTAATCTTTTCTTCTGTTCTTCGCATAACTCACAATGGTTATTTTTTGGATATTCTCGTTTAATAACTCTATAATATTCATTATTTTTACCTCTCAAGATAAATCTTCTTTCTCGTCTTTGCATATAATTGCGATAATATTCTTTGTTTTTTAATCTCCATTTTCTTGAGTGATAATAGTGTCTTTTGGGATTTTTGTTTCTCCAATTTTTATGAGTGCAATTTTTGGAACAGAAAATTTTATCCTTTCGGTATGCTTCAAATTCTTTTTTGCAAATTGGACATGTTTTAAGAATTATTACCATATATTATATGATAACAATTCCTTTCTTAATGTCAATGGTTTGTTAGAAGTTGAAGAATTAACTCCTGATAGTGATTCGGGGACAATATAAATAAATTGAACGATTGAGAAAGCATCCTCAAATTAAGTTTGTCTGAATTTCTGCCAATTTCTTCCAAGTAATCAACTATTTTCATTCTTTGATTAAAAGTAAGATTTTTATATGGTTGTTTAGCTTTTTCTTTTATTAAGCTAATTTTTTCTTGATTGTTTAATTCTAAATGATAATATAATCCTCTTGAAATTAAAGCACTAATTAAACTATTTTTTAAGTTAAGTTTGTTAAGTAAGAAGATTATTCTTCCGGTAAATTCAAAACTTGTTTTTTCTACTTTTGGAGAGTTCCAACAAACTATTCTTTTATTATCAATTCCATCCCATAATGCTGATCGTAAAATACTTAAAATCTTTTTATCGTTTATAAATTCTTCGCAATCATCTAAAATAAGCAAACGAGGTTCTTCTAAATCATTTATTTTATCCAATGTTTGATAAAATTCCAATGGTGAAGAATGAGTATTTAAGTATTTGAAATGTTTATCTTTCTTTAATTTTAGATTTTTAAGTGCTACCAATGTTGTTTCAGTTTTTCCTATCCCAGTTGAACCAATTATTAGTAAAGAATTTGATAATCCTTTATTTAGACCCAAAACAAATTTTTCAATTATTTGATGTTTATTTAATTTTTCCATAATTAGAAATCATCGTATTGATGTTTTTCTGCAAAATCAATACAATTTTTACAAGCAGGAGCTAAAAATCCATATTCATCTTTCGGGCTTTCAATATATCTTAATCTTGTTTTTTTCCACCAAATACATTTTCCACAATGATAACACCTTTCAATTTTTAATAACCTTTCTATTTTATCAAGAAGTTTGGCAAATTTTACTATTATTTTTTTTACTAACATAAATTTTTAAATATCTTTTTAAGATGGATTTTTAGTTTGTTTTGCCGACCATTCCATCAGTTCTATTATGGTCGTTTTGGATAAATCTTTATTCTTATTATGAATTATCCAATCGGCTATCAATTCATCTAACGCTTCATGTAATCCTTTATGTCTTTTTATATGTATTTTTTTATCCATATTTTTAAAGAATTAAACCTAATTTTTTCATGTTTATTTCTTGATTACAATCTCCACAATAAAATTCTCCCCAATCTCTTGCTTCAAATTCATCTTCTTCCCAATTTCCTAATTCGCCTTTATCGTTTATAATATCACAATCATACCAACAAATACCTTCTTGGGCGTTTCTTATTCCGACCTCTTTTAAATCTGCCTTGCAGTTCGGACAAATATATTTTTTCATATTTTTAGGTTTTTTAGTTTATTATTTATTTTTTGAAATTCATTTTCAAAATCAATTAAAATTTCAATAAATCTTTCTCTATTATTAAATTCAGATGGAGCATCGTAATCAAATATAATTGTAAATCCCTTTCCCCTTGTATTAACATATCCTTCGGCTTGCATCCAATAATCCATATCAGTATTTCTACCAACAATACTATAATTGATTATATTTTTTGCTTCCAAATCTCTGGTAAAATCTTCAATATCTTGATAATCAAATTCTTCTTTATCTTTATTAAAGAATTTATCCAATTCTTTTTTTATTTTTGTTTCAATTTTCATTATTTTAATAGCAAAGAAAGAGCAAAACCACTAAACTCTTTTCTTTATTGCTATTTTTAAGGCGATAAACTTTCTTATCAAGTCAACTTGTCTATTCCAAGTAGCCATTAGAAATAATTTGTAAGCAACTTTTCTAAAACTTAAAAAGAAATATCAGATAAAAATAATATAAAACTGAATACTGAAATAAGATAAGTGGTTTAATAAAATTGAACGCAGGTTCAATTTTTGTATCAAATATCAGTAAAAACAATGAGGAATTTTCTATCAGTTTTCTTTCAAGTTTTAAATGTCCTTACAAACTAATTTTCTAAAAGCTGGGTGCGTGGGGTGTCGCAGTTGACTATCCACGCTTTGAACCGGACATTAACCACTTTGGCTAAATATAGGAGCTTTGGTGAACGCTGACCTATGGCATATTTACACCTTGCCTTGCCAATCCGACCCAGCTTTTAAAAAACTAATTATTTTGTATTTTCATTAAAAGAGCTTCGGCTTCCTGTCCACTTTGTCTTTTAGCACTAAATCTAATAGGATCAATATCGTTTTTTGATATTTTAATTCTTAATTTAGGGGTAGAAGTATCGCAAAATTGGGAATAAAAATCAATTATTTCTTTTAGTAATTTTGGATTAGCTATTATTTCAATATATTTTCCTTTTTCTTCGTATAGTTTTTGATATTCTGGGTATTGTCCCTGTATTTTTCTGGCTATTATTTTATTAAATCCTTGTAATTCATTATCAATTTTTCCTATTTCAATAATATCTTCTGTTTCTTTTAAAACAATGGCATTATTTAAAATAGGCAGATCTTTATTTTCTTTTCTAAATAATCCGGCAATTTCATTTGCTTGTTCTTTTGGAATAATAAAACTTTTGAAGTTTTTAGTGGACTCTTCATTTTGTATAATAGGATAATCTTCTTCTTTAAAACCCTTTTCGGCACTTACTTTTATCAATTTAAAGCTATCAGTAGCCACACTTTCACCCTTTGAGTTAATAAATACTCCAGTTATTTCAGGATTTCTACTGCTATTTCCACAAAATTTTGATATTTTAAAGTTATATTTATTTAACAACATATTTTTTAATTTATTTTTGTTTTTTAATCCAATTTTTAAATTCTAATAAATCGCCTCCAAATACCTTTTCTTCCCAGTTATAGACAATAACTTCTTTTGGTTGAAAAATATAGGTATAATCGGTAATAAATCCATTTGTAAAATATATTTTTGGTTGTCCGCCCTCTCCTAAATCTTCTATTTTTGCTTGATAATTTTTTTTAATCCAATCTTTAAACATTTTTGGTGTTATTTCTCCATTTTCAATCGCTTTATCTATCATATCTAATACATTGAAGAAATTTTTTAATCCGCTTGGGTATTGATCGCCATTATGATATAAAAATAAAGTTCTTGGATTTTCGCCTTTATTTTGATATACGAAATTTAAATTTGCTCTTGTCATAAACTCTTGACTTTTATTTTTAATTTTGCTAAAATTAAAGTATAAAAGTTATTATTTTGATAATTTTTCCACATAGTATTTTTTAACAATGTTAGAATGTTTTTTAGCACCGAATTTTGCTCTTTTAATCGCTTCTTTTCTATTTTTGGCTTCAATAATATCAACTTCTGGGAATAAATAATATATTATTCTATATTTCATATTTTTTTTGCTAAAATTAAGATATAAATCAGTCCATTTTTATTTCTATTTTGGTAATACGACCATCGTTGTTATAGTGAGCAAAAACAGGATAATAACCATCACCATAACCACTTGAAAAGACAACCCCTAATTTACTATGTTCGCCTGCACCTTTTGAACCGCAAGTAATTTTGGCACATTCATCATAATCATTTTTTATTTTCTTGCTTTTGAAATCACACTCTCCATCTTTCCATTTATTAAGATAACAAGGATCTATGATTAGAAGTTGACCGCTATCTACTGGGCAATGCCCTATTTTTACAATTTTATTTTTTATCATATTTTTTAGTCAATTTTATCCATTTTGTTCAATATAGTTTTGAACACAGGTTCATTGACATTTTAATAAATTATTATGTAATTTTGTCTTATTTAAAGATTTTCGGCTTTATTAAATTATGTTATTAGGAATTAAACCTTACAAACAAAATAGTAATAATAAATATATCTAAATTTTGACAACTTCTAACTTGCGAAGATTTAAATATATTTTTGGGCTTAAAACCATTTTGCCGTAAAGTTTAATTCCTTAATTTATGGCTCAATAAAATTAAGCCATATTATCAAAGAATCAAACTTTATATTTTTTAATTAACAAATCCCACATAAAATTCCACCATCTCATTGTAATTCCGTTGCTAAAAGATCTTATATCTATCCAACCTCTGCCTATTTTTATAATCTGTAAGTTTTCGTTTCGTTTAATAGCTTTAATAACTTCTTTTTTTGTTGGTTTCATGGATTTTTATCTTTCTAATTTTTTTATTTTTAAGAATATCTTTTGGAGATAAACTAAAATTAGGATTTTTCGCTTTATTAAATAAATCTTTTGAATTAACTACAAATGTCTTTGCCATAATTTTGTTTTAACCATTTTTCTAATCTTTTATGCTTTTTATTTTCTTGTAATCTTCCTTTTATTATAGCTGTTATTATTATTTTTGGGGTTTTCATAATTTTTTGCCTCTTTTATTCTTCTATAATACTAAAATATCCTGTAATAATATCTTCATTTCTTAAATCTCCCTCTAAATAACCATTTTCTATTTGTTTAATAGCTTCCTGTAAAGCATAAATAAATTCAGAGTTGTTTTTATTTTCAGAAGTATTGTCTGTATTTAATTCTATTTTTAATGTTTTCATTTTTTTGTTGATTAGTTATAAATTATTTTTAAGAGCTAAAATTATATTTAGATAGGAAGAAAATTAAGTATTTTCACCCTCTCTCCTTATATCTCTGGAATACGCCAATTTAAGTTCAATATATCGTTCAAATTCATAATTATCAAGATATTTTCCAGCAAGATCCATAATCCCAATTTTATATGTCTTTTTATCTTCTTTCCACCTATTAAGTATTGTTTTTTCTATTTTTTTAAGTTCTTTGTTCATTTTTATAGATAAAGGGCTTATTAAATATATGGGTTCTAAAACTAAATAATAAGCACCTTTATCTATCTCTATTGTAACAAAAGCAAGAACCCCTGTCAATAGTTAAGCTGTGCAAAACTATTATTGCTGTTCAAATATAGTTTTTTAATTTATACCCCATTGTATTTATTTTGTTGATATGCTATAATTAAGTACTATAAACTAACTAAAATTATATGACTAAATGTATTATATGTAATAAAGAATTTGAAGCAAAAAGGAAAACTGCTAAATTTTGTTCTTCTAAATGTAGAAAATTAGCGTTCCAAAATAAAGAAAATAGCGTTCCACAGAACGCTAAAATTAGCGTTCCAGAAGTTAGCGTTCCAGAGAATAAAATTATTATTCCAAAATATATTGAGGGACAAAAAATTATTGCTATTGTATGTTTTTTCCTATCATAAAAATCTTTCCAGTTTTGTTTTCTTTTTCTTTCTGGAAATAATATAAATTGGATCATTCTTCGGCAAACTTTCTTTTCAAACTTTCTGGCTATCTCTCTAATAGTAAAACCATCATCATATAATTGCTTGATAATTTTTTTATCTTTGTCGGTTAGTTTTCTTCTTCTATCTTTGTTTTTTGGCAGTTTTATTTTTTTTGTTTCAAACCAATATGGCATAATTGAACACGGATTCACTAATAATAGACCTTTATTCAACTCTTAATAGGCAAGTATTAAGAGTTGTAAAAAGTTATTATTCTTTTTCTTCTAAACTATCGTTTAATAACTCTATGGCATCTTGTAGCCATTCAAACCAATCTTCGTTTTTTGCTTTATCAAAATCTGATAAAAACTTCTTTATTTCTTTTTTTAATTCTTTTTTCATTTTTAATGAGCTTGCTTGCCACAAGCGTGTTAATTGATAATCCTCAACGAATTGCCCATATATCCCCGTTTTTATACAGGCAATCGGGTTGAAAATTAAAGTAATTCGTCTATATCTTCTCCAATTTGTTTTAGCTCCTCAATCGTTTCATCTACTAATTCTCTTAAATTGCCAGCATCTCTTATTTTTTTAATAAGTAAATCAATCCTTTTTAATACTTCTTCTTTATTTTTCATTTTTAATGTGCGGGGACTTATTTTATAATCCACTTATGACTACCGCCAAGCCCGTTATTTTGGCGGTAGAGCATAAAAGGATTATTTTTGTTCGTAATACCAAACACTTTTTAATCCTCCATTTACTAAATCTAATAACCAATAAACTTTATCATTTCTTCCGTCTTCTCTTGTAATTGTCGCTAATATCTTGTCATTTTCTATTTTGTCAATTTTTAATTTATCGCCCAATCTTTCAACTTCACTTTTCAAAAACTTTTTAATTTCGTTTATATTTTTTTCCATATTTTTTAATGAACGGGCTTAACTAATAAAGTAATACTAATTATCAACTATGACCATAAAAACCTTTTATAACGCATTTTAGGGGCATAGTTTCTGACACTTTTTGATAAAATTGTCAATTTTCTTACTATCCTTTATAGGATGCTTTATAGGGCTTGTGTTTTATAAAGCATTCTAAAAAGATATTAAAGCGTTAGTAATAATGCCTTTTTTGATATATTCGGTAATTTGCACCAATCGTTAGATCCGCCCGTAAAATCTTTCTCGTTTTTTGCAGTTCGGATCAATAAATTATTATACCAATCATTTTTCCAAAATCTAACATCACTACTGCTAAAATAAACATATTTTCCTGTTAACTTGTTTTTAATAAATCCCGAAAAAGCAAAATGCAAACTGCTAAATGGCATAATCAATTCTAAATTTTTATCAAGTATATTCTTAATATACTTTTTAATTTCTCTTCTAAACTGACTAAACTCCGGTGTTAAACTGCATGAACTTTCAAAATCATAATCAATCCATTTTTCAATTCCTGTTTTTTCTTTGTTTAGTTTCCATTCTTTTTCTGCTAATTCTAATTCTTTTTTGGCTAATTCAAAATTCGTTTTTGCTTCTTCTAATTTATCTTCCCATATATTATTATTCATTTTTAATGAACAAGCCCTTAATTTTTAATTATTCAGTCCTTTATTCTTGCCACTATCAATCCCCCGTTTTTAATTGATAATGGCAAGTTATAAAATACTCAATAACTGCTTATTATTCCGGCTCTTCTTGAAGCGTTAGTTCCCATTGCATCCCAATTCGGATCGTCTTCTGTTCCTTCATCGTTTAATAGCATTTCATTTTCAATTTCTAAATATCTTTGTCGGCATAATTCAGTAAATTCGTCAATTATTTTTGCTAACTTTTTCGGCAGTTTTTCAGAATAACTACTAACACAAACTGATCCACGCAAACCACCTCCCAAGTAATTGCAATATGCTCCAATTTTATTCGGTAATAAATCTGCCATATCTTCATCTATCATAAATCTATTAAGAAAATCATCTACACTTATTCCGTATGTTCCGCCTCTATATCCAATATCCCAATTCATCAAATTTTCATCTTCTAAATCGTAAATATCTTGCATTTTTATTTTCATTTTTAAAAGAACGGGGTTATTTTTTAATCACCTTTGAAATTTGCCCCATTGATATACCGGATATAATGAGACAAATTCTCAAAATTGACTAATAAATAGCGATGCCGTCTGTATAATTATACTCTTGTCTTGTCTTGTTTTTTGTTAAGTATAAACTGCAACCTCTGGGATCTCCCTGATGATAGACATAAAGTCCTATATCTTTGGCTAACAGATCGGCTTTCTTCTCCAAGTTCTCTTGTCTTTTCTCTTGTCTTTTTGATAGTCCATAATTGCAAGCGTTTTCATCTAATGCATGCAAACTTTGGCTAATTTTTACAAGCTGTCTATAAACATAAACAAAACTTCTTAATTCTTGTATATTCATATTTTTTAAAAGAGCCGGTATCTCTTTGTTAACTTATAATCAATCTTTTTATGTAGCTCCTGACATAGTCCGGAGCTATAAAAAGGATCAATCTGGGTAAGTTCCGCCCGCAATAGCCATCGCCATAATCAATCCTATTAAAAACAATATCACGCATACAACTTCTTTTGTTTTTTCTTTTCGGACTTTTGCTTTTTTTTCTTTTTGTAGCATTGCCCAAGTTATCTTTTGCATATTTTTATCTTATTATTTTATTAAAGACCTTTGATAGAGGCGGGATATAGCCGGATATTCCGCCCCCTCTCAAATGTTTTTAAATAGTTATAAACTGCATTTTTCCTATTTCTGCCAAACCGATTGCTTGCTGTTTCAATTCCTTTGTTAGTTTTTTGGCAAGTTGCAAAACTTTTTTCTGCCCTATGCTTTCAATTTCTATCATTAAACATTTTTCTGCCTTACCTTGCCAATAGCCAACGCCTTGATATGCTGTAAATCCTTCAAACTGCTGACCTGTTATTTTGATCGCTTTTTTATCTTCTAACTTTTTTGTTATATTATTGCTTCCAATATAAAGTTTATAAATCATATTATTTTAAAAGAACCGGCTTTCTTTGATTATTTTATAATCACCTCTACTTGATAGCCAAAAGCGATTGGCTACCATAAGAATTGATTATCTTATTTCTATTGTTATTGCTCCGCCCTCTCTTGCTATAACTATCTTATCACCACTTTTTAGATTTTCTATGTTTATGTCATTAAGAAAATCCTCGTTCCCTGTATTCTCATATTCTTGAAAGTTCTCTGGCGAACTTACAGAATATATCTCAACTTTTTTGTCTTTCATATTTTTTACTTAATATCGCCTTATTAAGTTGTTAAGTTGCTAATCCATTTTAAGAGTTATCCACACCCCTTTATTTCAGTATAGCAAAACAAGACACCCCTGTCAATAGTAAATGGGGATAACTAAAACACCCAAAAAAAGAGTCGGATAAAAAACTAACAAATGGGGACATTTCAAAAAGGGACATTTTAAAAAGGGACAAATTAAGTAAGCCCCAAAAAAAAGACGACAGAAAAAAGTTTTTACTCTTTATCTTCCCCCATTCAATATCAATTTTAGGATCCCCATTAGAACATACTGTTCAACAATAAACAACTTCTTTATTCTTATCTATATAAAGATATATTTGAGCAATTTTTATTCTTTATGTTCTTCTACTTAACACAAATTTCTATATTCTTTCTTGACATATATTTCTATTTGTTGTTTAATATCTTTATTGTTATACTATATGTTATTTTTTTATCGATATTAAAATTTCAAAATACGCCAGCTCTTGACCCTTTTATATAATAATGTTATGTATTTAATAATATATGATAAAAACTACTAATTGATTATTAATATTTATGGGACAAAACAATATAGAAAGAGCTCTCGGTAAATTAGAAGGAAAAATAGATGGAGTTCTCTCTCGATTAGATAAAATTAATGGCAATCTAATTAATCACGATACCAGAATAAATGTCTGCGAGAACTTTTGTGCTGACCACGAAGGCAAAGAAAAAGGAGGAAGAATTGTTTTAGGTTTAATAGCAGGAGGGATTGGCTTGATAGGAGCAATACTTGGAGCTGTTGTTTCAACAATAGCAATAATGTCATATTTTAATTGAAGTTCATTTAAAGGGTAGCCAAAAAAGAAAGCGAGGTGTCTTATGAAGACCATATTCAATATGACCATAACTGACCTTACTCAAATCGCAACCATTTGCCTCTATTTAAGAGAAAATTGGTTCACTAAACTGGTGATTATCGCTTTCCGAGTTGGAAAACGAAAACCAAGAGTAATACAAGTGGATAGCGAAAGGGTTATCAACGAAGTGTCCCAGTTTCTATTAGAGAACTGGACAAGAAAAGGCAGTATTAAAGTCAGAGTAGAAGCTACTTAAATCGGCTACCTTATAGGGTCGTATCATAGTTGCGACCGCAAGAGAGAGACAGCTGGCAGATAAACCCAGCACACAAAAAACGGGATAGTTCCCAAAAGCAAAAATAAAGGAGCTTTTATCGGGCTGTCTCTCTCCTTTATCTACGATTAAACACATAAATCATAGATAACAAAATAATAATCTATGATTGGCAATGAAAAAGAAACTAACCAAAAAACAAAAAAAGGAACTTGATAGATTTCTTAAGAAGTTTATCAAGGAATATGGAGAAACAATAAAAATGTTAGATAATCAATAAGTTAACAAACAAAAATATATGGCGTAAATAAACTCAAACGAAAATTAAAAAGGGTTTATTTTGTCATATATGAAACAAGAAATGATTAAAATGAGTGCTATTGTTTTAGAGGCACTTCGGAGCAACCAGTTTTTAGTGGAATTGGAAAATGGAAAACAAATAAGAGCTTATCTGTGTGGGAAGATGAATATATATAAAATAAAAATCGTGGCTGGAGATAATGTTATTGTTGAATTATCTTCAACATTGCCAATTCGAAATCAGGTTGGTAGAATAATTTTAAGGAAATGATTTGACATTATTTTTAAAAGTATAATAATAAAATAATATGAACCAAATTTATAGATCATATACGATAAGAACTGCTTCAATACTTACCAATTCTTATGTGGCTGGTAATTTAATTAGTGGAGATGATTGTAATCAATTAATTCTATATATTACATTTGTCAAAGGAAGTTTAACAAGTGCTGATATAAAAATATCTTTTTGTTATGATGGAATACATTGGTTTCAGGAAAGTACTGGAAGTCATACAACTGGAACTACTACTGAATATGAAACTGTTCATAGATTTACTTCCGATGGAACATATAGATTAGTTGTTCCTATTATGGATAACTTTGTTAAAATTGAAGCGATTGGAAATGGAACAGTAACAGATAGTAGTTTGGCTATTTCTGGATATGTAGGAACAGTTTAATATATTTAGATAATTGAAATTGAACCTGGGTGCATTTTATAAATTTGTGCCATTTTTTGATTTTATTACAAAACCATTTACTAAAAAATCAGAGGTAAAAACCGAAGTGGAAGATAAAAAGAAAGTTTTATCTATTTCTGAATTTGTAAAAGAATTTGGTATTGGAAGAGAAGGAGTTATTGGTTCTTATGAAACCGAAGAAAATCCAGATGCGTTGAAACCCGATGATTATATAGAAATGCAAAGGAATGATGGAGAAGTTCAAGCGATTGTCAGGCTTCTTACTTTGCCGATAGTTTCTACTTCTTTATATGTTGTTCCTGCTTCTGGCGATAAAGGCGAAAGGGATTTTATAGAAAATGTTTTTTTTAATCCTCCAAGTTTGGGTGGAATGAGTACTCCGCTTCCTTTTATTGTTGCTGATATGACAAGAGGTATTTTTGAAGGATTTAGACTTTATGAAAAAGTTGCCAAGATTATAGAAGAAGGAGAATACAAAGGAAAGATTGGTTGGAGAAAATTAGCTCCCAGGGATACAAAAACTATTTCTTTGAGGGCGGATGAGCACGGAGGATTTAACGGAGCTCTTCAGTCCGTTTTTTTTGGAACGGAATATAAGGAAGTTGTCATTCCTCCTGAAAAATGCATGCTGTTTACTTTTCAAAAAGAGAAACATTGGTTATATGGTGAATCTATTTTAAGAACCGCTTATTATCATTATGATAAAAAACACAAACTATATTATATTTCCCACAAAAAAGCGGAAATTGATACCATGGGATTAAAAATACTAAAAATAGGACAAACGACTACTGCTGCCGAAAGAACTGCTGCAGAAGAAGTTGTTGATACATTAGGAGTAAATACAAGAATAACTTTACCTCCAGGAGTTGAATTAGAAATACAAAGGGGCGGAGAAGGTGGTTTTAATCCGATGCCACTTATTGAACATCATAATCAAGAGATGGCTAAATCGGCTTTAGTTCAAGTGTTGGATCAGGTTAAATATGCTTATCCTTATGGGAAAGGAACTCCTGCTTCTCAATATGTTGATTTAGCAATAGAATCTATAATGAAGCAAATGGAAGCCACTCTTAATACTTATGCCGTTGCTCCTTTGATAGATTGGAATTTTGGTACTTCTGCTTATCCACAAATAAAGTTTGAGAAATTAGCTGATTCTTCGGTAGCGTTTTTAAGAGATGTGTTTGGTCAGATAATGAAAGCAGGGCATACTCTTCCAGATGGATTTATAAATGAAATTGTTACTGAAACAGCAAAAGTTTTGAAGTTAAAATGGTCGCCAGAAAAAGTTTCCAAAGATAAAAATGATAGTATTGGCAAAAAAGCGTATTCTGCTTTTGAAAGAGGCAAAAAAGATAAAGCGGATAAATTAGAAATTGATGCACCAAAAACTCCTTTGGAATTAAAGAAAAAAATATTAAGTTTAAAATCTCAGCCTGATTTAGAGAATAAGTGTTATAAATTAGGCGAGAAATTTGTCGATGGAACCGTCAAAAAAATGTCCTAAATGCGGGACAAGAAATGAATCTGATAGAAGTCATTGTAAAAAATGTCAATGGCCATTGGATTTAAAAGTTAAAAAAGATGACTAATATGAAAAACATAGAAAAAATAATAGTTCCTTCTGAAATTTCTGATTTATTGAGTCCTGGAAAGATCAATCCACTTCCTGGAAAGATATTTTTTAGACCAGAGGGAACAAAAATATGGAATAAAAAAATAAAAGCGATAGTAAGTGCCGAAAAGTTTTCAAAATATGTTGATATTCCTGTTTATTTGATAGAAGATGATATTGCTTTGGGTATTATAAGGATAAAACCAGCAAGAGAAATAGATGAAAAGAAATTTAATGAACTGAGAGAATTCCATGGGATTTCTAATAAACAGCGTGAAACTTGGTGGCCTAATCAAGAAATACTTTATTATTATAGGATAGAAGTTATTTCTAAGTTTAACCCTGGCAAAAAAATAATAAAACCAATAGGCTCTTATTCTTGGTTGGATAATGTTGTTTTTAAGAATTTAGACATAGGAAATCCAAAAGAATTTAAAGATGAAGATTTGATAAGAGGACATGAATTAATACATGGTTTATGGAATCGGCTTGATGCTCCTTCTGATGATTGTATTAAATATCATATTCTTTTTGAAATTGAATTATTAAAAAGAAAATTAAAGCATGAAGATATTGATAGTTTAGATAAAAGGTGTAAGGAGATAAAAGATAAATTGTCTGAAGAAGGATATGAAATTATTTTTGACAAAGAACAAGGATTAATAAAAGTTGAAAAATCAAATGAAATATCAAAGCCGTATTCTGGAGAATATAGTTGCAGATTAAATTCTCCAAGCAAATATACCAGTTTTGCCAGAAAGAATTGTGCTGCCAAAAGTAATGGAAAATGCCTAGATTTTATTTTTGGTATTAAAGAGGGAAAGTCTGAATTGCAATCAATAAGATATAAAAAGAATATTTGGGATGCTTCTTCGGCTAAAAGCCATTGTAAAGGGAAAAACGGTTCTTTTGAAAAATCATTAGAAAAAACAAGAGAAAAAGATATAAGATGGAATTTGAATTTATCTGAAGTGTTTGATGTTTGTGATGTTGAAAGTAGGGCAGCTAATTTTGAATATGATTTATTTACTAGATTTTTAGGATGTAGTGTTAAGAATATTTATCAGAATAGTTTTTCTATACCTAGTCCTTTGTTGGGAACATATTTAGCTGGATTTAAAAAGATTTTATCAGAATTTGAATTAAAAGATTCTAGGAATTTTACATATAATGGAGGTGAAGTTCCCTTAGTTTATGAAACAATAAAACTTAATTCTAGTAGTTCCGATGATTTTTTGGTAGAAGGTATTAATTTTTATGAAGTTGATGGAGAAGATAAATTAATCGTGAAAATTAATCCTACTATGTTTGGACTTAATGTTTGTTTATTTAGTAGTAACAATGATAGAAATTGGAACAAAGAATTGTTGGAAAAGATTCATAGATGGGTAAAAGAAAATAATTTTTTGAAAGGAGAAATATTTGGATTAAGTGGTGATTTTCTTAATAAAACAAAAGATACTTATGATGATTTGTTTTTAGAAAAAGATGTATTAAATTCTATTGTAAAATCGGTAAATCAGTTAAACAAGGAAGGAAAAAATTCTCCAAGCAGAGGTTTGATGTTTATCGGTAAACCGGGCACAGGCAAGACGAAAACGGGTAAGATATTAATGAATACTTTGAAAAATACCACTTTTATTTGGGTTTCAAGCAGGGATTTTGATAAAGTTGGTTCGAATACTGCGATAAAGTTAGGATTTAATTTAGCAAGAGATTTAGCACCTACTGTATTATTTATGGAAGATATTGATAGTTGGTTAAGAAATTATTCTATTGATTTATTAAAAACAGAAATGGATGGCATGAAAGAAAATAAAGGAATAATTACTATTTTAACTTCTAATACTCCAGAAAAGTTTCCAGATGCTTTATTAGATAGACCTGGAAGATTTCATGATGTTTTAGAGTTTTCTTTGCCGAATAAAGAAATAAGAAAAACAATGATTGAGAAATGGGTTGATGAAGATATAGACGATGAATTGATGGTTTCTATTTTGGAAGAAACAGAAGGATATTCTGGTGCTCATATAAAAGAATTAGTTGATTTTGCTAAATTAATTAAAAATGATGATAAGATTGGTATTGGGGAATCTTTGTTAGAAAGTTTGGGAAAACTTAAAAAACAGAGAGATTTAATAAGTAGAATTAAGAAAGAAAATGTTGATGACAACAGAACTCTTGACCCTAATGAATAATATGTTGTAGAATAAAAAAATGGAAAAGGAATTAAAAATAAATTTTGAATTTCCGCTTAATTTGACAGAGAAAAAAGAAGATAAGGAGAAATTTATTCTTGAAGGTTTTGCTGCTGCTAATGATTTTGATTTACAGAATGATATAATCTCTGATACTGCTTTAAGAAAATGTATAAATGATTTCAAAAAAGAAGGAAAAGTTTGTCTTAATCATACCGAAAAGGAAATCGGAAAATTATTGGACTGTCATTTTAGTAAAGGAAAAATTTGGGTTAAATTAAAAATAACCGACAAAGAAATAATAAATAAAGTCAAATCTGGCGAATTGAATTGTTTGTCGATAAAAGGACAAATAATAAAATTTGAAAAAGTCGGCTTATCGCCTGATTTGAAAATGACATTAATAAAAGAATTGCATCTTATTGAGGTATCGTTAGTGCCTCAAGGTGCTAATCCAGAAGCTAAAGCCATTCGGTGGTATGTTTCAAAGGCTATTGAAATGGCTGAAGCTGAAAATAATATGAAAAAGAAAAACTTAAAAGAAGAATTAGATATTGAGGAAGAAAAAGATTTAGATGAAGAAAAAGAAACAGAATTAGGCGAAGAAGAGACTGAAGGGATTGAAAAAGAAGAAAATGAGTTCGAGGATGAATCAGAGGAGGAATCAAAAGAGGAGCCTGAAAATGACGAGTCTAATGATAAGTCCGATGATAAATCTGAGGAAAATAAAGAAGATGAAACAGAATTAGCTGAAGTTGATAAGGCTAAATGGACTGTTGCTTATATTAATACTCTTCCAGATTCATGTTTTGCCTATATAGAAGCAGGTGGGAAAAAAGATAAAGAAGGAAAAACAGAACCAAGATCTTTAAGACATCTTCCATATAAAGATGCTAGTGGAAAAGTTGATTTGCCACATTTGAGAAATGCGATTGCGAGAGCACCGCATGTTAAAGATAAAAACGGCAATAAACTTTCAGAAGCTATTGTTGCTAGAATTCAAAGCAAACTTAGGAAATTATTGGGGAATAATACAGAGAAAGAGCTTTCAGAAGAAAAGGTTATTTATCAGGTAATGAATTCTGGTAATATTGAACTGGAAGATAAGCAAGACCTTTCTGAGTTTCGGAAAGAATTATTGAGAGTTGGTTCTTGGTATCATGGTGCTAGTAAGGATGGTATTTTGAAAGTAACAAAGGAAATGCTAAAATCTATTGTTAATAACTTTAAGAATAAAGTTCTTGATAATGTTTTTGTTCCTTTGGGGCATCCCACGGTTGATGATCCTTCTAAGAATGTTGGTGAAGTAAAAGATTTGGAATTAACGAAAGATGAAGATAAGCTTGTGGCAACAATTGATGTTAAAGAGAAAAGTATTGCCGAAAAGATTCGTAACGGTTTAATCAAGGGTATTTCTGCTAGTTTTATTGAAAACTATGTTAAAAAAGATAATGGAGAGCATGTTGGCCCAACTTTATTTCATGCGGCATTAGTGAATGAACCATATATTAAAGGAATGGAAGGATTTGTTCCACTTTCTGATGATTATAAGGATAGTTTGGTAATACCAATATTGAATATAGATGTTCCGACAGTTCTTAGTGAAATGGAAAAAAAGATTAAAGAATTGGAAGAAAGGATAGAATTAAAAGATAAAAAAGAAACTTCAGAAGAGCCTTCAAAAGAAGAAACTCCAGAAGAGGCTCCAAAGGAAGAAACTCCAGATGAAACCAAGTCTTCAGAAGTCGGCAAAGAAGCCGAGGAAGAAGAGGAGGGAAAAACTGAGGAATCTAAACCAGAAGAGCCAAAATCTGAAGAATCTGAAACTGAAGAGGATTCTGAAGAGGCTGAAGACGATGAAGAAGTCGAGTTGTCTGAAGCTGAGAATTTATTCGAAAAACTCTTAAGAGCAGGTAAGGTAACTCCTGTTGAAAAAGAGCTTTTAATTCCGCTTTTGGCTTCAAATACTAAAATCGAATTAGCTGAGGGTAAAGAAGTTAATTTACGCAAGGCTATGGAAAAGTATTTGAATTCTAGAAGTCAAATTTTCTCTCTAGATGAATTTGGAACTATTGAATCTGATTCTAAAAAGAAAGAAGAGGAAGTTCCTGCTGATGTGAATAAAGAATTAGAAGATATGGGTTTTGAATTTGATGAGAAAGAAAAAAAGGAAGTTTACGAAGAGTTCAAGGGTAAAAATGAGAAAAAGGAATTAGGAGAATCGACTCCATTCTAGAAGAAACAATAAAGGTTGAATTAGTAAGTTCATTAAAAAAAATAAATAATGGCACTTAGTGCGGATTTTGAAGATAAAAGACAGGATGGCGATATTATATACTATCTGATTTATGCGGCTGAAAATATCTACAAAGGAGCTTTGTGTGTAGTACAAAGCCCTGGAGATGGATATTTAAGGGCTGGTACAGATGCTACATCTCGTATTTTCGAGGGTGTAGCAGTTGAACAGTCTTTAGCTGTTGCAGGGGAGTCTAGTGGTAGTAGAGGAGTAAGGCTATATAGGAATGGTGTGTTCCAAATTCCATGTTCTGGTGCAACTCAGGGATGGGTTGGCAGACAAATGTATTTATATGATGATAATACTGTTGCACTTCGTCAAGGAGTGACAAATGGTGTTGTTGTTGGAACTTGTGTTGGTTATGTTAGTTCAACATTAGTTAAAGTTGACATTTGCTGTGCTTCTATGGCTGGTTGGACAGAGGAATCTTGGAGTTCATCTTCTTCTAGTAGCTCGAGCTCGGTGAGTTACTGATGATGATTATGAATTAAAACTTAGTAGTTCTTCGAGCTCGAGTTTCTCGAGTTCAAGCTCTAGCTTTAGCTCAAGCAGTTCATGTTCTAGTAGTTTCAGTTCAAGTAGTTCAAGTTTTAGTTCAAGTAGTTCTTCGAGCTCGAGTTTCTCGAGTTCAAGCTCCAGTACATCTGCTTAATGAAATATGTTAGTAAAAACAGATATACCTAATCTATTACTTGCTGGGATAAAGAAAGACTTCATGAAACAGTTGAAGATGCATACGCCAGATTGGACAAAAGTCGCTACCAAAATACCGTCAACAAAGTCAACAGAGCCATACGCATGGCTCGGAGCTGTCCCAGATTTAAAGGAATGGAAGGATGAAAGAATCCCAGAAGGTTTATTGGAAAATGATTTTTCAATTAAAAACTATAATTGGGAGGGAACAATCGGTGTTGATAGAGATGCATTTGACGATGAATTTTCGTTGTCTTTAAACTCTGTTAATTTAGGGAAACCCTTTTTAAAAAGGGCAATCCTAAGCCAAGCTTTCTTATGAAAGAAGGTTCAGAGACTAGGTGGCAATTTAATAAAAAGGAATTGGCTTACGCCATGTTAATGGGTGATGGATATTTAAGTCCCTTAACCAATGGATCCAAAAATAGTAGATTAAATTTTGCTCAAAGCATTAAACATAAAGATTATGTTGATTGGCTTTGTGAAATAGTTTCTCGTTTTTGGAAAGTTAAAAAATTTAGAAGAATTGTTGGTTGTGGATTTAATGATAAAAAGTTTGTTCAATATGGTTTTAGAACATTAACTTATCCATTATTTACTCATTTGAGAAAAAATGTCTTTTACAAAGATGGAAAAAAGAAAATTAATCAAAGAATTATTTCTCAACTTACTCCTTTTGCTTTAGCAATTTGGTATATGGATGATGGCAGTCTAAGATTTAATGAATCTAATAGGAAAAATGGAAAAAAAGGTGATAGAAAATTAGTTCTTCATACTGAAGGTTATTCAGTAAAAGAAAATAAATTGATTATTGATTGGTTTCAAAAGAAATATAACATTAAATGGAATTTGTCATCATGCAGAAATAAACCATTACTTTATTGTGGTATGAAAGAAGGTTTAAAATTCATTGAATTAATTAAACCATATATTCATCCTGCAATGAAATATAAAATTGATTTGAAGTACAAAATGCTAAATAAATCGCCACTAAAAGCAGAGATACTTAGGGTTTTTCCTGAGTATAAGATATAGTCCGATACTCCTAGTAATAGGAGACCGAAAGAGAAATCTTCGGTAATAAACGATTTGGATCAATATGGACAGGTAGCCATCAGAGTAAGAGAATTAGCCAACAAAGCAATTAGGTTTTGGGGAAGATTAGTCTATACCCTTTTGGGTCAAGGTAATCTAACCACTGGAACTGGATTATTTGCTGGTAAAACTATTACTTGTTATGATGGTCAACCGTTCTTTTCAGCTAGTCATTCTACTGGTAGTTCAGGAACTCAGTCAAATATTGCTACAGGCACTGCATTTAGCTATGCTGCAATGCAAGCTGCTATAATAGCAATGGAGCAATTTGTGGATGATAAAGGTGATTATTTAGATGTTACTCCAGATTTGTTAGTTGTTAACCCAACTAATCAATTCTTGGCAAGAGAAATCTTAAATAGCACCTATTTCCCAACACAGATTACTAATGCACAGAGACTTTCTACCAATACTATGAATGGTATTGTTGAACTGTATGTTACGCCTCGTGTTCCGACCAATTTTTGGGCTTTGTTAGATACCAGAGGAATAGTCAAACCGGTTATTCTTCAACTTCGTAAAGATATTACTTTTTCTACTCTTGCTGGTAATACCCAGGAAGATTTTATGAGAAAGAAAATATACTTTGGAGTTGATTGGCGTGGAAACGCTGGATTTGGAATGTGGCAGTATGCTTACGCTGGAAGTTCTGACTGGTAATAGTTATCTTCAATTAATAGATTATTAAGAATCCTTAAAGTCTTCTATCAGTGGAGAGTTGCTTGTGAAACTCAATGAAACTGATAGAATGGAAAGGTCTTAAGGATTAAGACTGATTGAGAAATTAAATCTTTCCAAATTTCTCAATCTTAAAAAAAGATTCCTAAAATGATAAATAAAAAAAATACATTCCAATATAACAAAGAATATTGGAATTTAATGAAAAAATTAAATACAGAGACAGGAGAAATTATTAATAGAGTGAGATGGAATTTTGTCAAAGAATTTAAGCCAAAGGTAGTTTTAGATTATGGAGCTGGACTTAATTTATTAAAGAAATATGCTCCTGATGATGTAATAGTTGATTCTTTTGATATTGGTGATTTTCCTATTAAATATACTGGAATCAGGCATAATAAATATGACCTGATTTTTTTATGCGATGTTTTGGAACATATACCAGATTTTCAGATATTGGATAAAGTTTTTGAAAAAACCAAATATGTTTATGTTTCTGTTCCGATTTTACCGAAAGGGAGAAAGTTGGAAGGTTGGAAGCATTTTAAGTATGACACAAAAGAACATTTGCATTATTTTACGAAAGAAAGTTTGGATTTATTTTTTGAAGCAAGGGGATTTAAATTATTAAAATCAGGCTATCCAGAAGTTGATTGTGGATTAAGAAGTGATATATATAGTGCTATTTATGAAAAAGAATCTATTGTATTTACTAATGGGTGTTTTGATATTATACACAAAGGTCATGTTTATTTATTAGAAGAAGCCAAAAAATTAGGTGATAAGTTAATAGTTGGTATTAATTCTGATAATTCCGTTACAAGAATAAAGAGAAAGCCTATCCAGAATGAAAATAAAAGAAAAGAAATATTGGAATCAATAAAATGGGTTGATAAAGTTATAATTTTTAATGAATTTACTCCGCTAAAGTTAATCAAAAAAATAAAACCAGATGTTCTTGTGAAAGGTGGAGATTATACAAAAAAGACAGTAGTTGGGCATGAATTTGTAGAAAGTTATGGAGGAAAAATAGTGATTATTCCACTTATGAAAGGAAATTCGACAACAAATATAATAAATGAAATAAAGGGTCGTTCTTTTGAAAAAGATTTATCAAAAAATAAAAAGGGATATTATTTATGAATGTTGCAATAGTTGGAGATAGTTTTATTGATAGATATTGTTTTGGAGAAGTGAATAGAATTTCGCCAGAAGCTCCTGTTCCTGTTTTAGATGTAAAAAGAAGAGAAGTTCGTTCTGGCGGTGCTTTAAATGTGGCATTAAATCTTTATGGTTTGGGAATTTCTCCTGTTGTTTTTACTATTATTAATGATGGATTTGGGAAATTTCCATTTGAAATAGTTTCTCCAGTTGGTTGTATTCCTTTGGAAAAAACAAGATTTATTGCCCAAAACCATCAATTATTAAGGGTTGATGAACCACAGATTTATCGTGAAGAAGATTTGAAAAGAATAGAATATCCTTCATTTTCAGAATTTGATATTATTGCTTTTGTTGATTATGACAAAGGTGTAATCAAAGGTGGAAAAGCTACAATCGTTGATACAAAGAAAAAAGATCTTTCTGTATTTAATGGAACTCAAATTCTTAAAATAAACAAAAAGGAATATTCTGAAGCTGTTAATAAAGTATTTCCAAAGTCATTTATAACCCAAAGTGAGAATGGAATAAATTATTATGAAAATGGACATTTTATAGTTAATGAGCCAGCTAATGCTAAAGAAATTATAGATGTTTCTGGTGCTGGAGATACTGTTATGGCGATAATTATTTATTGTCTTGTTAATAAAATTAATAATCCAATAAAAATAATGAAGTTGGCAAATAAAGCTGCTGGAATTGTTATTTCTAAAGTTGGAACATCGGCAGTTACTTTAGAGGAAATGAATTATGAATAAAGTAAAAATAGTTAAAAAAGAATGGGGAGAGGAAAAATGGATAATAAATAAATCTTATTGTGGGAAATTTTTATTATTGAAAAGAAATTTTCGTTGCAGTTTACATACTCATAAGAAAAAAGATGAAGTATTTTATGTGATTCGTGGGAAAATATTAATGGAAATTGATGGCAAAAAATTTATAATGAAACCAGAAGATTCTGTTCATGTTTTACCGAACATCTGGCACCGTTTTACTGGATTGACAGATGCCCAGATTATTGAGTTTTCTTCTCATCACGAAGATAGTGATTCTTATAGGAAAGAATTATCTGGTAAGGTAAATTTATTTAAGGCTTATGATTATGATGGAGTAGTTAAAGGCGGAATTATTGACATAGAAAAAGGGGCACCAATAATTACTGGAAGAAGCATTGATGAAATAGATAAAATAGATGAAAAAATCAAAAAGAATCACCCAGTTTATTTTAATCCTATTGGATTAAATGAAAAATCTGTTAAAAGAGAAATTGAATGGAAAGCAAAAATGATTAATTTATTAAGAGTGGAGGAATATTATGAAGATACAGCAGAAGTAGTTGTTGGGTTATCGAAATTTTGTCCAAATTGTAATATAATTAATGTAGGAAATTTGAAATATGGCAAATAAAATTCTTATTACTGGTAGTAAAGGATTCATAGGTTCTAATTTAGTTTCTGAGCTTAAAAAAAATCCTGAAAATATTATAACTGAATATATTTATGATGTTACTAAAAAGTTTAATTTAGTTGATACTTTTGATGTTATTTATCATTTGGCGGCAAATACAGATACTACTTTTCCAGATGATATAGAAATGTATAGAAATAATATTATGGGATTTTTAAATGTTCTTGATTTTGCCTTTAAGACAAATACTAGGTTAATTTATGCATCATCAGGAAGTATATATGGAAACGATGGAAAGCCATTAAATGTTTATGGTGAATCAAAAATGATATGTGATATAATGGCTAAAAGATATTTTGATAAGATTTTATTAGTAGGATTAAGATTTTTCAATGTTTTTGGAAAAGGAGAGATTAAGAAAGGAAAAATGGCAAGTATGATTACTCAATGGAGAGAACAAATAAAAAATAAACAAAGACCAGTTATATTTAATGGGGAATATAAAAGGGATTTTGTTTATGTAAAAGATGTTGTTAAGTCTTTATTGATGGCACAATATTTGGAAAGTGGTATTTATGATGTAGGAACTGGGATAGCGACAGATTTTAAGGATGTATTGAATATTGTGGCGAAAACAATGAATACTAAAATTGAACCCAGGTTCATAGATAATCCTTATTTGGGTAAATATCAGATTTTTACAAAAGCAGATATTTCTTGGGGATTTAAACCAGATTATACGGTTGAAACTGGTATAAATGATTATTTTCAAAATTATGACTAGATGGGAACTAATAGAAAAATTTATATTTGAAAATGGATATAAAAAAATAGCAGAAATTGGAGTGGCTGAAGGAGGAATGGCAAAAAGAGTAATAGAAAAATGTACTGGTGCTTTAGATTGTTATATTATGGTTGATTATTTAATAACAAAAAGATTATATGCAGTTCTTTTAGAAACAGATTTACCTGGTTATCTAGAAACTGAGTACCAAAAAAATCCAATAGTTCTTATGAGAATGGATTCAATTAAAGCATCAGAAATTATTGCTAATGAAAGTTTAGATTTAGTATTTATAGATTGTCAGCATGAATATGAATATGTTAAAAAAGATATTAAAGCATGGCTTCCTAAAGTTAAAAAGGGTGGGATTATTTCAGGACATGATTATAATCCAAAAGAATTATATGTTCCTGGTTTCAATGGTGTTGGACGAGCTGTTAATGAGGAAATTGAAGAAATTAATTTAGAACATGATGATGCTGAACCAGATGGTAATAATAATGTTTGGTGGAAAAAAGTTTAATTATGAATAGAAAAATAACAAAAGATGTTATAAGTGATTTGAAAAATATTAAAGATAGAAGTATAGATTTAATTATTGTTGATCCTCCATATCAAGAAGGATTTACAAAATACTTTTCTGATTTTAAGAAAAAATTGAAACCAAATGGACAAATATTATGGTTTTGTCAACCAACTGAATTATATGAATTGCCAGAAAAACCATTACAAATACTTATCTGGAAAGAACCTTATAGTCCCAAACCAATTAGAAAAAAATATAGAGAGTTTTTAGATATAATTGCTTGGTATGCATACGGAAATTATACTTTTAATAAATTGCTTTGGAATTTAATGAATAGTGTTTTTGAAGATGTGATTGTTAGAGATAAAAGATTACATAAATGGGAAAAACCAGAAACCCTAATAGAGAGATTGATATTAGTTCATACAAATAAAAATGATTTAGTATTTGACCCATTTGCTGGCAGTGGAGTAGTTCAAAAAGTATGTAAAGAATTAAAAAGAAATTATATCGGTTATGATATATTAAATAAAAATTATGACTAGGAATTTTAAAGTTAAATCAAGAACAAAAGATAATATATTTTATGAAGTTTTAGACAATGGTTCAAAATGTGATTGCCCTTCTGGAATAAGAGAGAAAAATTGTAATCATAAAGATATTATTAAAAAGTTTCTAAATCGTGAAATTTTACCATTAAACGATTTAGAAAGAATTAAAGAAATTAAATAATATGTGTTTACCAAATCATTTAGCTACACAAGAAGATTGGAATGAATGGGCAAAAAAACATCCTGATATTGTTAATAAAAAAAGAAAAATAATCCTTCGTCAATCACAGTCGCCTGGAGATATATTAACTATGAGTAGGGCTGTAGGAGATTTGAAAGAAAGTTATCCAAATTATCAAATAGATGTCAGGAGCCCCGCCAATGAATTATGGGAGAATAATCCTAGATTAACTCCATTAAAAGATGATGATCCAGAAGTGGAAGTTTTTAATATTACCTATGATTTAATAAATCAAAGTGGATGGATGGGACTTCATTTTTCTGATGCTTTTAGATATGATATGGAGAAAAAACTTGGTGTGCCAATCAAAAAAACAGGAATTAGACCAGAATTATGGTTATCTAATGAAGAAAAAAGTTGGTATAATCAAGTTCATTGTGAATTTAACGATGATTCGCCATTTTGGCTTTTAAATGCTGGTAGGAAACAAGACAATGAGCTCAAGCAATATCATAGATGGCAAGAAGTGGTTAATTTGTTTAATGAGAAATTTCAAGGAAAAGTTAAGTTAGTTCAAATAGGTCATCAAGACCATATACATCCGCCATTAAAAGGAGTTTTAAGTTTAGTTGGTAAAACAAATTTGCGTCAGTTAATAAGATTAGGTTATTGGGCAGATGGAATGATTGGTCCTATTTCTTTCCAATTTGTAATGGCCGCTGCATTTGAAAAACCTTGTGTGTGTGTAGCTGGTGGAAAAGAAGGTCCGAGATGGCAAACATATAATTGGGTTAGATTTATTAATAATGTTGGGTGTTGTCCTTTTGCTATGGCAGATGGGTGTTGGAAGGGGGGTGCAAATAAAATATGTGAAAATCTAGTGGAAATTGATGGTAAACAGATACCTAGATGTTTTAATATGATAACTCCAGAAGAAATAGTTAAGGCGATTTACGATTATTACGAAGGTGGAAGACTTTCTTTTGAAAGAAAATAGTCCAATATTTTCTATTGTTATTTACCAAAATTTATATGAAAAACTATTGGGAGAAATTTTATAAAGAATACAATTTGACAAAAAGTCCTACTAATTTTGCTAAATTTATAACAAAATTTATAAAAAAAGACAAAATTTCAGTTTGTGATTTGGGAAGTGGTAATGGTAGGGATTCTTATTATTTTGGCAAAAAATGGAAAGTTATTGGAGTTGATTATGCTGTTTTACCTAAAGATAAAAATAATGTTCATTTTGTTAAAGAATCACTAAATGATTTTATAAAGAAAAATAAATGTAAGGCGGATTTAGTTTATACTAGATTTTTGTTTCATGATATTGATAATAAACTAATAAATAAAATATTAAAATGGTCTAAAAATATATTTGCTACTGAATTTCGTTCTATAAAAAATAGATATGAGGATAAATATTTTAAGCATAAAAGAATTTATAGAACAAATAAAAAAGTTTTAGAATTACTTTGGAAAAATAATTATAGAATAATATATTTTCAAGAAAGCAGAAATTTTGCTAAATTTAAGGAAAAAAATCCATTAGTAGTCAGAATAATAGCTAAAAAGAAAAAACATGCCAGAAATAAATAAACAAGATTCTATAAATAATTTGAATTGTTTTACTAGGTGGGAATTTTTTAGTAAATTAATTAATGATAACGGTTATAAAAATATAGTTGAAGTTGGAATGTATGCTGGAGAAATGGCTTTCGAGTTAATAAAAAATAAAAATATCGATAATTATATTATGATAGATAATAATCCTAATACTGAATTTTATAGTTTCTTAAGTAAATTACCAAATAATATAGGTATAGATAGAAAATATATTTTTATGAAAATGAAATCTATAGAAGCTAGTAAGTTTTTCCCAGATAACAGTTTAGATTTAGTGTTTATCGATGCAGACCATTCATATGAGTCTGTATTAAATGATATAAAAAATTGGTTTCCAAAAGTTAAAAAGGGAGGAATCATTTCTGGACATGACTATGAACATCCCTCTTTTTATGGGGTTAAAAAGGCGGTCGATGAATTTTTTGGAAATAAGAAATTTAATTTAGAAACAGATATGGCTGGTGAATCATTATCTGTAAAAATATGGTGGAAAAAAATATAATAGATATAATTTCAGTAATAGGAACAAGACCCGAAGCAATTCGTGTTATTAGAGATTTGCCAAATCATTTGATAGTTAATACTGGACAGCATTATGATAATAATATGGATGCTATTTTTTGGAAAGAAAACGGTTTTGAGCCAGATGTGAACCTGGGTGCAAAAAGTTTCTCCGAGATTTATAATAAGGTTGATGAATTGCTTAAAAAAGAAAAATCAAAATTAGTCATATCTTATGGAGATACAAGGACTTCATTCATAGTTGCATTATTGGCGAAAGAAAATAATATAAAATTAGCACATTTAGAAGCGGGAGTTAGATGCTATAATATGAAAATGCCAGAAGAAAGACATAGGATAATGATAGATTCAATATCTGATTATTTATTTGCTTTTAATGAAAGATGTAAAGATAATTTATTAAAGGAAAATGTTCAAGGAGAAATATTCGTTGTAGGAGATATTGTCTATGATAGATATGTTCAAAAAAGAAAGCACAAGGGTTATATTTTAATGACTATTCATAGAAAAGAAAATCAAAATTCAGAATTTCTTAATTCTATTTTTGAAAAATATAAAAATGAAAGGATTATTTTTCCAGTTCATCCTGTTATGAAAAAGTATCTAATAAATGTCCCCCAAAATGTGGAAATAATAGAACCAGTTGGGCATTCTGAAATGTTGAACTTGGTAAAAGATGCTAAATTAGTTTTGACGGACAGTGGAGGACTTCAGCGTGAAGCATTTTTTATGGGAGTTCCTTTGGATGTCAGATTAGAAAGAAATCCTTTATATTATGAAATAAATATTTTTGGTAATGGACAGGCTGAGGAAAAAATTAAAAAGATAATTTTAGATAAAATATATGGAAAATATAAATAATCTTGAAAAAAAAATTAGTGTTGGAAAGGTTAAAAATTTATTAAAAGGAACGCAGTCATTATTGAAAGTTAAAGAGATATTAGATGATATGGGTATAAAATTTTTTCTTATACACGGAACTCTTTTGGGGATAGTAAGGGATGGATTTTTATTGCCCCATGATGCTTTATTTGGTGCTGGTGGAGATATAGATGTTGCTAGTTTTAATGAGATGCCAGATTATATGTTTGGTGAATTTATTAGGATTGTTCAAAAACACGGATGTAAAATGTTCCAGATAGAAAGTCAAGAATGGGAAGGATATAGAGTAGTAGCTGCTTATATAAGAGGAGAATTACTTCCATGGCCAATAGGTATAGAATTTTGGAAAAAAATTCCAGGAGATAAATTTCTAACCTATGATCAACTTAAGACTATTCCCAGTGATTATTGTGAAGAGTTAATAGAAATAGAATATATGGGAAAAACCTTTAATATTCCTAAAAATTATGACAAGTTTCTTGAATATAATTACGGAAAAAGTTGGAGAATTCCTGCTACATTTGCTATAGTTAATGGAAAAAGAGTTTGGGCAGAATGTGATTACGATGGAAATATTATAAAACCTATAAATGTTTTGGAAGAAACCAACAGTTTCTTTTTAGGAAGTATTACTAATTATAAAAAAATATCATGAGTAAATATAAAGTAGGTGTAATAGGTATAGGAAATATGGGAAGTAATCATTTAAGAGTATATTCTGAAATACCAGAAGTAAATTTAGTCTCTGTTGCTGATATTAATACTGATATATTTAGCAATTTGATTAATAAATATAATGTAAATTTTTATGTAGATTATAAAAATATGATTAATATGGAAAAACTTGATATTGTTTCTATTTGTGTTCCAACGTCTTTTCATTATATGGTTGCAAGATATTGTATAAATAATAAAATAAATGTTTTATTGGAAAAACCAATTACCGATAATTTAGAGGAAGCAAAAGAACTTTTAGAATTAGCAGAAAAAAATAATCTAAAGTTTTTAGTTGGTCATATTGAAAGATTTAATCCAGCAGTTAAAAAAGTAAAAGAGATTATCGATAGTAACAAAATAGGTAGAATAACTTCTATAATAGCAAGAAGGGTGGGAATCTTCCCACCACAAATACAAGATGCTAATGTAGCAGTAGATTTCGCAATTCATGATATAGATG
>Ga0153915_10000705_pt1 | contig 30964 bp, 23 predicted proteins | sample Opewatmetagenome_2_FD_107003 | JGI IMG/M metagenome (GOLD analysis project Ga0153915, IMG submission 107003) | Freshwater wetland microbial communities from Ohio, USA - Open water 3 Core 3 Depth 3 metaG | ecosystem: Environmental > Aquatic > Freshwater > Wetlands | place: USA: Ohio, Lake Erie... | reverse complement strand
GTTTATGTAAGGTGTTTTTTTCGGGGTGTTACCTGGCGGAAAAACCCAAAAGAAAAAATACTCTATCTGACATTCGATGATGGTCCAATACCCGAGGTTACACCTTGGGTATTGGATGTCCTCGATCAATACCACGTCAAAGCAACTTTCTTTTGTGTCGGTGAAAACGTAAAAAAACACCCCGATATTTATCAGGAGGTGTTGAAGCGTGGTCATCGTACAGGAAACCACACCTACAATCATTATCGAGGGTTGTTCAATAATACGGAAGCTTATTTGGCCAATGTTGGATTAGCTGCCACCTATATTGACAGTGATTTGTTTCGTCCTCCCCACGGTGATCTTCGGTTATCTCAACTCAGAGAATTGCGTAAGTCTTCTTATCAGGTTATTCAGTGGGACGTTATTTCACGAGACTACAATCCAGATTTAGAACCTGAAAAAGTCCTTGGGATTGTTCTGAAATATGCCAGAAATGGATCTATTATTGTTTTTCATGATTCACTAAAGGCGCGTAAAAACATGGAATATGCCATGCCAAGGGCTATTGAGCAATTGTTGCGTGACGGTTACCGGTTCGAAAGACTTTGAACGGATCAGATTGTTTTTCTTGAATACAAATTACCAGGTAGCGACTGTATCAATCCCATCAATTCAAGTTGCATAACAGAAGATAGAATTTCTGAGATCCCGAATCCACTACGCTCTGATAATTCAGTCAGGCTGATTGAATCATCAGTATTTATCAGGTCGAATAATGCCTGTTGATTCTGGGGTATATCCGAAAATAGCTTTTGTTGAATGATTTTTTTTCGTTTTGCAGGAAGCCAGTTCATGGCTTTCAATATGTCTTCAGCTTCTTCAATCAACGCTGCGCTTTGATTTTTAATCAGCAGGTTGCATCCTTGCGATGATGTATCTGTCGGTCTGCCTGGATAGGCAAATACCTCTCTGCCATAATCGACAGCCATTTCAGCGGTATGAAGCGATCCTCCTTTTTCGGCTGATTCCATTACAACACAGGCATCACACAATCCAGCAACAATACGGTTGCGTTGAATAAATCGCCAACCTTCTGAAGGGGTGCCGCTTGGCAATTCTGTTAAAAGACTACCATTTCTGATTATTTCCAACGCGGTTTGCCTGTGTGCTGGTGGATATAGTTGCTGAAAACCGTGTGCCAATACAGCTACGGTGTTTAATTTTTTTTCAATCGAGGCTCTATGGGCGGTAATGTCAATGCCATAAGCCAATCCACTTACAATAATGATGTCCGGACAAAGTACAGCAAGATCCCGGATTAATACCTCTGTGTTTTCTCGGCCCCTTGGTGTTGACCGGCGGGTACCAACCACTGCCAGCATTTGTTTGGCGTTGAGGTTACTGTCGCCTTTGCCATATAGGATGAGTGGAGCGTCTTCACAAGCTGACAACCGATAGGGATAATCTGGATCTGACAGAAACCTGATTTTAATGGTGTATTTCAAGCAATATTCGATTTCTTCATCGGCTCTTTTCAATAGCTTATCTGTAGGAATATTGCCGATGGAATGAAATAGTTTATCCTTAATGATGGTTTCTGCCGAACCAACCTTTTCCAATAGCTTTCTGGCGTCCGTTGGTTTAAGGTTAGGGATCATTGAAAAGGCAATTTCATATCTTCGCTGTTCTTCCATAAACCTTTTACCGAATATTTTTTTCCTCAAACAGGTTAATATCCTTTAGTTTGCCATTCACGAGACAAACAGTATCAACCTTAGCTTTTACGGCTATTAGCTGATCAGGCTCCCGTAGTATCGTTTGGTAAAAAGCCCAACGTATGCCTTCCTTTTTTATCTGTACGGTTACACTATAATCATCACCACTTTTAAGTGGGATTTTAAATGCCATCTCAATTCTGGCAACAACAAAATCAATGCCTTTGTCGTGCATGTCTGAAAAGCTTAGACCCAACGTCCGGATGTATTCATGCCTCGCATGTTCAAGATAATGCTGATAGTTGGCATTGTTTACGATGCCCTGAAGGTCGCATTCGTAATCACGTACTCGTAATCGGAGCTTGTAGGTTTCCATGTTGATTGAATCGATTACTGCAAAGATATAAATAATTAATAATAAAACAATAATAAATATATGGTCTAAAAGTGAAAAAGTTTTAAAATAGAGGGTCAATTGGCCGGAATAAGTTTGAATAGTTTATCAGAAGGCCGGATTTTTTCGTTCAAAGGAACGGAAATGTGTTGACCTTTGACAGCTTTTTCAACTGGAATCAGATTAACTCGTATTTCTTTGACTAATGTCTCTATGGCGCCGGTTGTTGGGCCGGTGATCAGAATTTCATCACCAACCTTCAGTTCATTGCTTTCCAGGATAAATTCAGCGACCTTCAAGTTGGAAAAATACTTTACGCCTTTACCAATCAGGATTTTACGTTTGGTAGCAGATGATCCGTATTCATGTGTCCATTCACCAAGGTGTTGCCCAAGGTAATAGCCATTCCAAAAACCTCTGTTAAAAACGGTAGATAACCTCGTATCCCAATCAAAAATTTTTTTTTCGTTAAATTCTCCGGTCAAATGGGCTTCAATAGCTTCTCTGTAACAGCTAACCACCGTTTTGACATATTCTGGTCCTCTTGCCCTACCTTCAATCTTGAAAACACACACGCCGACATCCATCATCTTGTTCATGAAATGGATTGTTTTCAGATCTTTTGGAGACATGATGTACTGGTTATCCACGTCGAGTTCAACGTCAGTTTCCTTGTCTTTTACCGTATAACCTCGCCGGCAAAGCTGGTAACAGGCACCACGGTTGGCCGAAGCATTGTATTCATGTAAACTAAGGTAACATTTTCCGGAAATGGCCATGCATAACGCTCCATGACAGAACATTTCAATGCGAACAGGATTGCCTGAAGGACCACAAATATTTTTTTCCATAATCCTGGTATGAATTTCACGTACCTGATCAAGGTCAAGTTCTCGGGCTAATACCACTACGTCGGCAAACTGAGCATAAAAAGACAGTGCATCGCTGTTTGAGATATTTAGCTGTGTGGAAAGGTGAACTTCTACACCAATTTGTCTTGCATAGGTCATTGCGGCGACATCGGCAGCAATAATAGCGGTGATGCCGGCTTTTTGAGCTTCTTCGATAATGGTATGCATCAGGGGTAAGTCCTGGTCGTATAAAACACTGTTGACGGTCAGGTAGCTTTTTACACGACGGTCGAAGCATTCTTTAGCAATAATGTGCAGGTCACTAATTGTAAAATTGTTAGATGAACGCGAACGCATGTTTAACTTTTCAATACCAAAGTAGATTGAATCGGCACCTGCCTGAAAAGCGGCAGCCATTGACTCCCAGGATCCTACCGGAGCCATAATCTCAAAATCCTGACGGTTCATACTTGTTTAGGGATGAAGTAATTTATAACAAAAATACGATTAATGCCTGAAATATGATACTTGGGACTGCCATTTGAGTAAAATTGGATACTTTTGCGTTCGGAAAACCAACAAAATATGAAACGAGCATGCTTGTAAAAGCGCTCAAGCGTGGTATAATCAGGGCATGCGGTGTTCCATCTGTCCTTAAACGAAAAATATAGTAGAAGATGAAAATTGGCAACCTTGATCTGGGAAAAGAACCGTTGTTGCTGGCACCAATGGAGGATGTGACGGATGTTGCGTTCAGAATGATGTGCAAACGGTTTGGAGCTGACATGGTATATACAGAATTTGTATCATCGGATGCACTGATCCGTCATGTTAACAAGACAAAACAGAAACTGCATATTCTTGATGAAGAACGTCCGGTAGCCATTCAGATTTATGGAAGAGACCCTGTGGCCATGGCCGAAGCTGCTGCCATTTGCGAAGAAGCAAAACCCGATCTTATCGATATAAATTTCGGTTGTCCTGTCAAAAAGGTAGCTGGAAAAGGTGCTGGTGCTGGGTTACTAAAAGATGTTTCCAAGATGTTGGTTATTACCCGGAGTGTAGTGAATGCTGTTAAAATACCAGTCACGGCCAAAACCAGACTTGGCTGGGATGCGGATTCTTGCATTATCGTTGATCTGGCAGAATCACTTCAGGATTGCGGCATTGCTGCATTAACTATCCATGGACGTACAAGAGCCCAGATGTATACCGGAGAGGCCGACTGGTCATTTATAGGCGAAGTAAAACGGAATCCTCGTGTGCATATCCCGATTATTGGAAATGGCGATATCACGTCACCGGAATTATGCCGCCGTCGTTTTGACGAAACCGGTGTAGATGCGGTTATGATTGGCCGTGGAAGCATTGGAAGACCCTGGATTTTTGGGGAAATCAAGCATTATCTGTCCTTTGGAGTATCAGTAGAGCAAAATAGTGCGAATACAAACGAGAATATATCTCAAACACCCTATTCGTTAAAATGGAAAGTCGAAATTTTAAAAGAACAAATCACCGAAAGTGTACGAAGACTGGATGAACGTCGTGGAATCATTCATATTCGCAGGCATTTGGCAGCTACACCCGTTTTTAAGGGCATTCCTAATTTCAGAGAGACCCGAATTGCCATGCTACGAGCCGAAAATGTAACGGAGCTATTCTCGATTATCGATTCAATATCGTTCGAATAAAACGGTAGAACGATGACCGGTGTCTTTTAATAAACGTTTAAGGCTACTCTGCGTACGCTTTCAGTTGCCATCAACGTGTAAAAATGCATACATGGCACACCTTTTGCCTTAAGTTCTTTTGCCTGCATAGTACACCACTCAACACCTACTTCGACAGCATCGGCGTCTGTCTTGCATTTTGCCAGTTCTTTGGAAAAGGCCTCTGGCAAATCAACATGAAAAATTTTCGGTAAAACGGTAAGCTGATTGGCAAATGTTATCGGTTTAAGCCCTGGAATGATTGGGACATGGATGTCTGATTTTCGGCAGGCGTCCACAAAATCGAAGTATTTCTGGTTGTCAAAGAACATTTGGGTTACCAGATAGGAAGCACCAGCGTCAACCTTGACTTTTGCCCAGTGTAAATCTGAAGCCATATTGGGTGCTTCTTCATGTTTTTCGGGATAACAGGCCATCCCGTAAGAGAAAGGTATTCCAGGCTTTTTGATGGGTGATCCGTCAATAAAGAAACCTCCGTTAAACGTATTCACCTGTCGCTGGAGATCCGTAGCATGAACATGTCCCGTGGGTATAAAGGCTTTTTCGTGCCTGGCCTTGTCGCCTCTGAGAAGTAAAATATCTGTAATGCCCAGAAACTGTAAATCTATCAGGACATATTCTGTTTCAGCTTCTGTAAAACCGCTGCACAAAACATGAGGTACTACGGGGATAGTATACTTGTTAAGAATGGCTGCGGCTACAGCAACGGTTCCTGGCCGGTGACGTTCGGCTACTTGTTCAAAAAGCCCGTTCGGAAGCTGACGAAAGACCAGTTCGCTTCGATGGGTGGTTATATTTATATAGCTGGGATTGAATTCCCGTAGGGCATCTATTGTTTTATAAACGCCACCTATGCCGTTTCCTTTTAACGGAGGAAGTAACTCAAAAGAAAAGGCAGTGGATCTGTTTTTCAGAATGTCATTAATTACGCTCATATATCAGTTATTCTCGTTCTAGCAAATCAGCGTATTTTTTCTTGTCATTCAGCATTTCAAGTGCTTTCAACAACGATTCATTGTCTGTCCACATGACTCTATAATATTCAGCCGATTTATAAAGGTCGCGGGCCATATAGGCTTTTAATTGTTTTTTTAGTAAAGTCATGTCAGACATCTTTTCTGCATCTGTTACCTGCACTTTTTCATCTTCAGCAAAACGTAATAATTCCTGAAGGAGCGAATCCGATACGGAAAATTGTTCGATGAAAGTATCAGATGAGGCATAAGCATAGCTCAGTTCTTTTCGGTGTGTATCTACGTAATGCAGGCTGAAACGATTTAGTACGCCAGAGGCTGAGAGTCGTTTGTGCAGGGTTGTGTATCGGCTCGTGTCGTAGGGAACAAAGATGTCAGGCATAATACCGCCGCCGCCATAGATTGTACGTTTTCTTATTAACGTGGTAGTTTTTAGTGAATCAGGGAAATGGGTACTGTCTGCATGAATCATTTCTCCTCTGTTATAACGGTCTATTAAATCCATATCATAACTTTCAATATCCTCATATGGCTTTTGTATAAAACGTCCGCTTGGTGTATAATACCGCGAAACGGTCAGTTTCAGGGAGGAACCGTCAGGGAGTGGGACGGGGCGTTGTACCAACCCTTTTCCAAAACTTCTGCGACCAATTATGATTCCTCTATCCCAGTCTTGTATGGCTCCAGCTACAATTTCACTGGCCGAAGCCGAATATTCATCGATTAAAATGACCAGTTTCCCTTTTTCAAATACACCTTTTGAATGAGCATCACTTTGCATACGAGGACTATGTATACCTTCTGTATAGACAATGCATTTTCCGTCCGAAAGAAATTCGTCCGCAAGTTCGACAGCTGCATTCATCAGCCCTCCTCCATTGGATTGAAGGTCAAGAACAATATCTTCCATGCCTTGTCTTTTCAGGTCGTCAAATGCTTGTCTGAATTCATCGGCAGTTGTAGCACCAAACCGGTTGAGTCTGATGTACCCTGTGTTATCATCGATCATAAATGAAGCATCCAGACTGTAGATGGGAATTTTATCCCGGACAATCCGGAAACTCAGCCATTCCTTGCTGGATCGACGTTTCACCTGAAGTACGACTAACGTACCTTTTGGCCCCTTAAGCCGTTTCATTACCTCCTTATTTGATATCTTTACGCCTGCAATGTTCTCGCCATCCACTGTCATGATACGATCCCCTGGCAACAGCCCAACTTTTTCCGAAGGGCCACCCGATATGACTTCGACCACAAACAGAGTGTCATTGAGCATATTAAACGAGATACCAATTCCATCAAATCCACCCTGCAATGGTTCATTCATTTCCTTCATTTCTTCGGGAGTCATATAAGCGGAATGGGGATCAAGTTTGGCAATCATGGCTTTTATAGCTTCATCTACCAGCATATTATCTTGAACGTCATCAACGTACAGATTTTTAATAGCCGAGAGGGCTGAATACAGTTTAACAGCTGAAGGTGATACAGTGTATTGTGCCTGAAGATTCAATCCAGCTGACATAATGAGCAGACAGAGTAGGATTCGTTTGTAGTGTTGTATCATTTTTTAAGTTGATTGCAGATGGCTTCAGGCACATAGGCGCTGACATCTTTGTTGTATCTGAGTAAATCCCTGACCATACTGGATTGAATACCTGCCAACGCAGGTTCAGTAAATAAGCAAATGGTTTCAATGCCCGATAATTGATGATTGATATCAGAAAGCATCCGCTCGTATTCATAATCACTGATGGTTCTGATGCCACGGAGAATAAAAGAAGCTTTTTTTTCACGAGCTATATCGACTGTCAACCCATTGTAGTAGCAGACTTCAACCCTGGGTTCGTCCTTGTAACAGGCTTTGATTTGTTGCAGCCTTTCTTCCGGTGAAAAAAGTGTTTTTTTATCAGTATTGATTCCAATGGCAATCACAATGTGGTCAAAAATTGCCAGACTTCGTTCAACGATTGAAGCATGCCCCAGTGTAAAGGGATCAAAAGTGCCAGGAAAAATGGCTGTTTTCATACTATAATATCTATTTTTAAATTAAGGTAGTATGCACGCCGCATGCCCTAATTATACCACGCTTGGGTGCTTTTACAGGCATGCTCGTTTCATACTATAATATCTATTTTTAAATTAAGGTAGTATGCACGCCGCATGCCGGATTATCATCTGCTTGGGGGACTGGTACAGGCATGCTCGTTTCATAGTTGAGTGAATAGAAGAAAGTTAGTCTTCTTCGACTACTAAATTGTCAATAATGAACAATTGACGTTCAGATGTATTCTTCCCCATATAAAACTCAAGCAACTCCTTCACTACATCTTCCTTGCGCAAACTGATCCGATCCAATCGTATATCTTTACCAATGAAATGTTTGAATTCGTCGGGAGAAATTTCTCCCAGTCCTTTGAATCGGGTTATTTCAGGATTTGGCCCCAAGCTTTCAATAGCAGCAATTCGTTCTTCTTCCGAATAGCAATAACGGACTTCTTTTTTATTACGGACACGGAAAAGCGGTGTCTGTAAAATATAAACGTGTCCTTTTTTGATCAGTTCAGGGAAAAACTGGAGAAAAAAGGTCATGAGGAGCAGCCTGATATGCATACCATCAACATCGGCATCGGTTGCAATGATGACTTTGTTGTAACGGAGTTCTTCCAATCCTTCCTCAATATTCAGCGCTGCTTGCAGAAGATTAAATTCCTCATTCTCATAAACAATCTTTTTCGTCATTGAAAAAGAATTGAGTGGTTTGCCTCTTAAGCTGAAAACGGCCTGGTAATTTACGTCCCGGCTTTTGGTGATGGATCCGCTGGCTGAATCACCCTCAGTGATAAAAATACTGGTTTCTTCGAGATTTTCGCCTTTTCCATCGTTGAAATGGAAGCGACAGTCACGCAATTTCTTGTTATGGAGATTGGCTTTTTTGGCCCTTTCCCTGGCAAGTTTGGTTACCCCGGCGATAGCCTTCCGCTCCTTTTCAGAATCGGCGATCTTCTTAAGCAAGGCATCCGATGTCTCGCCATTTTTATGCAGATAATTGTCCAGCTCCTTTTTCAGAAAATCGTTGATGAATTTTGCCACACTCGATCCGGAAGGTCCCATGTCTTTCGACCCCAACTTGGTTTTTGTCTGAGATTCGAAGACTGGCTCCTCAACCTTGATACTAACTGCGGCAATGACTCCCATTCGGATATCGGAGTAATCGTGGTTTTTATTGTAATATTCCTTGATAACTTTCGACAACGATTCACGAAAGGCAGACTGATGTGTTCCGCCTTGCGTCGTATGCTGTCCGTTTACAAATGAATAGTATTCTTCACCATATTGATTACCGTGTGTGATGGCTACTTCGATGTCTTCTCCATAAATATGAATAATGGGATATAAGGGTTCAGACGTCATGTTGTCGTTGAGCAAATCGACCAATCCGTTTTTTGAAAGGTACTTTTTCCCGTTGAAAATGATTGTAAGGCCCGAATTCAAAAAGACATAATTCTTTAGCAGGCTCTCGACGAAATTATTCTGGTATTCGTAGCCAGGAAATATCTGGATATCGGGCATGAATTCAATCAACGTGCCGTTTACCTCATTCGTGCTTTGCTGCGGGATGTCTTCGGTAACGACACCACGGCAGAAATCAATCTGTTTTGTGGATCCATCACGAAAACTCTGAATCCGGAAAAAGGATGAAAGTGCGTTGACAGCCTTGATACCTACCCCATTCAGCCCTACGGATTTTTTAAAGGCTTTGGAGTCGTACTTGGCACCAGTATTCATTTTGGATGCCACATCCAACGCTTTACCAAGCGGTACTCCACGACCGTAGTCACGCACTGAAACAAAACCTTCATCGATTTTAATTTCAATGGACTTACCATAGCCCATCATGAATTCATCGATGCTATTGTCAAGAATTTCTTTAAGAAGAACATAAATGCCGTCATCAGCCGAATTACCGTCTCCAAGCTTCCCAATGTACATTCCCGGACGGCGACGTATGTGTTCTTGCCAGTCAAGGGTAATGATGTTGGAATCTTCGTAGGATACGGGAGCTTTAGGAATCAGTTCTTGCATAATAAACAATGATGAAAAAAGGTCTGTACCGTACAAAGGTACAAAGAAACCGGACAATTGTCTAAAACTCTTTTATATAAACTCGGCGGCTTTTGATGTGAATGGGTTCGAACTCAGACCATAACGCCTGAACTTTTCCATTGTATTCAAGTTCCGGATTTGTTTCTGCGGTTTTGTATCCGTTTTTAATGAATTTTGGTACTAAATCGGTAAAAATCATTGCATTCAAGCCTTTTCCCTGATAATCCAACCGCACCCCCATCAGGTATAAATCAACCTGATTATTTTTGTGCAAGGCATTGATCAGATGGACAAAACCAAACGGGAACAAACGGCCTCTGGCTTTTTGGAACGCTTTACTAAGTGATGGGATAGCGATGCCGAAACCAATCAGGTTGTCATCCTTGTCAACGATCAGACTGATTAACTCCCGTTTAATAACGGATAAATACAGGTTAATGTAGTATTTGATCTGTCTTTCGGTTATGGGTGCAAAATCATACAACACTTTATATGTTTCATTCCAGAGTTCAAACAATTTCCTTCCGTAGTTATTAACAAGTTCCTTGTTGTTTTTGAAGGTTGCTATATGGAGACCATATTTTTCTGCCACAATACGTGAACCTCGGATAAAGCGGTCTGGTATAACTTCAGGCATAATGATCTTGAACTCTTTCCAGTCCACGTCTTTTTTGAATCCCAACTGTTCAAGATGAACGGGATAATAGGCATAATTATAAATGGTGGCAAACGTGCCTACTTTGTCGAAGCCTTCGACAAGCATGCCTTCGTGATCAAGATCACAAAATCCCAAGGGCCCTTTAACGGCTTTCATACCCTTTTCTTTTGCCCATTGTTCGGCTCTATCCATCAGTGCCTTCGTTACTTCCGGATCATCAATAACATCGAACCAGCCAAATCGGGCATGTTCCTGTTTCCAGCATCGGTTGGCATCGCTGTTGATGATCATGGCAATGCGGCCGACTACTTTTTTATCCCTAATGGCAATGAAACACTCAGCTTCACAAAAATCAAACGCTGGATTCTTTTTAGGATTGAATGTGTTCAGCTCATCAAAGGTGAGTGAGGGAACAAAACATGGATGGTTTTTGTAAAGGGTAAGAGGGAATTTGACAAATTTCATCATCTCTTTTCGAGATTCTACCTTTTTAATTTCTACGCTCATGGTGTTGGATAGGTTTGGGTTTAGCAAACTTAAAAAATAAACTCGGCAAATATAAAAAAAAAAGCCGTCACTCTTACGAGAACGGCTTTTTACAATTCAAATTCGTTTTTCAACGACGAATACCCAATTCCTTAATAAGGGTACGATATTTTTCAATATCTTTTTCTTTCAGGAAATCGAGAAGACGACGGCGTTTGCCGACCAACATTCTCAGGGCGCGTGCGGTGCTATAATCTTTTTTGTTTGACTTGAGGTGCTCAGTCAAATGGTTAATACGGTATGAAAACAATGCAATCTGGGATTCCGGAGAACCAGTATCAGTGTTAGACTTCCCGTATTGGCCAAAGATTTCTTGCTTTTTCTCTGGGTTTAAATACATAAGAATTAGAATTTCTGTTAGTTGAACACTAAATGAGCGTGCAAAAGTAGGGATTTGTTTTTGAAAAACAAGCGTATTCTGCAAAAAAACGCTTATTTTTGCAAACTGAAAGGTAAAATAGGTTATCAGGTTACAAAGAATATATAGAGGATGCAGGATATCAGGAATGTTGCGATTATTGCCCACGTCGATCACGGAAAAACTACATTGGTCGATAAGATGTTGCTTGCCGGTCAGTTGTTTAGAAACGCTGAAGTGGCAGGAGAGTTGATTATGGACAATAATGAACTGGAACGGGAAAGAGGAATTACCATTTTGTCAAAAAATGTTTCCATTAATTATAAAGGAGTTAAGATTAACATCATTGATACCCCTGGCCACGCTGATTTCGGTGGAGAAGTGGAACGTGTACTTAATATGGCTGATGGTGTGTTGTTGCTTGTGGATGCATTTGAAGGCCCGATGCCACAAACTCGTTTCGTGTTGCAGAAAGCCCTGCAGATTGGATTGAAACCTATCGTTGTCATAAACAAAGTTGACAAGCCAAATTGTCGTCCTGAAGAAGTGCAGGAAGCTGTTTTCGATTTGATGTTCAGTCTTGATGCCACGGAAGAACAGCTCAATTTTCCGACTGTTTACGGAGCTGCCAAAAAAGGCTGGATGTCTGATGACTGGATAAATGAAACCGATAACATAACCTACCTGCTGGATCAGATATTGGAACACATACCCGCTCCTCAAATCCTTGAAGGTACACCGCAAATGCTGATCACTTCCCTTGATTACTCTTCCTATGTGGGTCGAATAGCAATCGGACGGGTTCACAGGGGCGTTTTCCGTGAAAACCAGGATATAACCCTTGTAAAAAGGGATGGATCTACACAAAAAGGACGGATCAAGGAGCTACATGAATTTGTTGGTTTTGGACGTAAACGTTGCACTGAAATGGCATCGGGTGATATATGTGCCATAGTTGGTATCGAAGGATTCGAGATTGGTGATACCATTGCTGATCCCATAGAACCTGAAGCACTGAAACCGATTGCCATTGACGAACCAACCATGAGTATGGTCTTTACTATCAATAACTCACCGTTCTTCGGAAAAGATGGTAAGTTTGTCACTTCGAGGCATATTCACGATCGTCTCATGAGGGAGTTGGATAAAAACCTGGCACTCAGGGTTGAGAAAGAAGAGGATTCGGATAGTTGGACTGTATATGGCAGAGGCGTGTTGCATCTTTCCATCCTCATTGAAACAATGCGTCGTGAAGGATATGAGCTGCAGGTTGGTCAACCTCGTGTTATCTTCAAAACCATTGATGGGATCAAATGTGAGCCTTTGGAAGAGATGACCATTAATGTGACAGAGGAAGCAGCCAGCAAGATGATTGATGTAGTGACCCGTCGCAAAGGCGAGCTGACCATGATGGAAACCCGCAATGACCGTGTTTATATGGAATTTAATATTCCTTCCAGAGGTATCATCGGCTTACGTGGTATATTGATGACTTTATCTGCAGGCGAAGCTGTTGTTGCACATCGTTTCACTTCTTTTCAACCCTATAAAGGTGATATCGAAAAGCGGGAAAACGGTTCCATGATTGCTATTGAAACCGGAACAGCAGTTGCCTATGGCATGGACAAACTCAAAGATCGCGGCAGTTTCTTCATTTATCCCGGAGAAGATGTCTATGCCGGTCAGGTGGTTGGAGAAAGCAACAAGGAAGGTGATTTGGTCATTAATGTCAACAAGACAAAAAAACTGACCAATGTGCGTGCATCAGGTACGGATGATAAGGCTACCTTGCCACCTCCCATCATCTTTTCGCTGGAGGAAGCATTGGAATATATCAAGGAAGACGAATACGTTGAAGTGACTCCCAAACATATCCGCATGCGTAAAATCATACTGGATGAAAACGAGCGCAAACGGCTCAACCGGTCATAATACCATCAATTTGAAAAAAGCCATTTTACTGTTGGTTTTAGTGGCCTCAGTCATTTACGGACAGGCTTCTGAAAAACTCAATCCAGTTGAAATGGTCTATCCTCAGATGGGATCAGCCTGGTCACGATGGTTCTATTTTTCTTCAGCCTCCTTACCTTTTGGTATGGTGAGTCTTTTCCCTGATACTGAAATCAATGGTGAATGGGAAAGCGGTTACCGATACAACAGCAATACTATTCATGATTTCAGCCATATTCATGAGTGGCAATTATCGGGTGTGGCTGTCATGCCAGTTGTTTTTTCAGGTAATAACCTGCGCTCGATTTTCAACGACTGGTCTTCCTGTTTTTCACATGAAACAGAGTCCGTATATCCTGGTTTTCACTCAGTATGGCTTAATCGTTGGCACATCAAGGCGGAACTGACAGCCTCCAATCGCGTTGGTATACATCGATATACTTTCCCTGAAAAACAGCGTCGTGGAATTGTATTTCAGCTTAGTGGTCAACTTGGGCCCTCTGAACTGATTGAAGCTGGTTACCAACAGTCTGGTCTGCAGGAAATCACCGGTTATATGGTGAACGGACCGACTATGCGAAGGCCAAAGGCAACTCCGGTTTATTTCTGCGCCCGGTTCAGCGAGCCAATTAAAGCGATTTATTGTATAGACGGTGCAGATTATTTCCTTTCGAACAGTTGGAATGGCCAAAAGGGGAACATGATGGTCGAATTCAACGATGAAAACGACACAGTATTAATGAAAGTAGCCGTTTCATACACCAGTGAGTCAGGAGCCGTGACAAATATGGAAACTGAGATGCCTGACTGGGATTTTGGACAAGTAGCAGACGATGCTACCAATTTCTGGAACGAAATGCTTTCTCGCATCGAAATTGAAGGTGGTACTCTTCAACAACAACGTCGTTTTTATACCGACCTGTCACATGCAATTACCGGGCGTCGAATCACCAGTGATGCAGATGGAAAATATGCTGATTTGACCGGTGATCAAACAGTCATTCGCCAACTGCCTCTTGATGAAAACGGTATGCCGAAATTCAACATGTACAATTCAGATGCTTTTTGGGGAGCACAATGGACACTGAATACCCTTTGGCCATTGGTTTATCCCGAAGTAGCCAAAGAATTTTGTCTTTCTTTCCTGGAATACTATAAAAACGGTGGTCTGATTCCCCGGGGCCCTTCAGGTGGCAATTACACGTTTGTGATGAATGGAGCCTCCAGCACACCCTTTTTTGTCAGTGCCTGGCAAAAAGGTATCTGTGATTTCGATGTCAACTTGGCCTACGAAGGATTGAAAAAGAACCATCTTCCCGGTGGATTAATGAGCAAAGCCGGTTACGAACACCAGACATCGAAAGGTGGAGGGCTGGAATGGTACATTAGTCAGGGTTATGTACCGTATCCATTATCGGATACCATTTTTGGAATGCATCAGGATGGAGCTGGCATTACGCTGGAAAATGCCTATCAGGACTGGTGCCTGGCACAACTGGCGAAATCATTGGGTAAAGTTGACGACTATCAATATTTCCTGAAGCGGTCAGAAAATTACAGAAATTTGTTCAATACAGAAAAGGGTTTCATGGTTCCAAAAGATAAAAATGGTTGTTGGAAATCACCTTATGACCCCTTGATGTATGACAATGGATTCATTGAAGGTAACGGAGCTCAGTTCACATGGTTTGTACCTCATAATCTGCCAGTTTTATTGGAATTGCTGGGAGGGCCCGATTCTGCAGCCAATCGGCTGAATAAGGAATTTGAAAAATCCAGCCAGTTCCGTTTCTGTAATGAACATCCTGATATAGAGCCGATTACAGGGAATAAATATGTCAATGACCGCCGTACTTGGATTAATTATTCCAATCAGCCAGGCAGCCAGGCAGCTTTCATTTTTAACCATGCCAGACAACCCTGGCTTACTCAGAAGTGGTGCCGTACGGTGGTTGATAGTGTGTTTTCAGGCCTTTCACCAACTATCGGGTATCAGGGGGACGAAGATCAGGGATTAATGGGTTCATTGGCTGTTCTGATGAAAATCGGACTTTTCCAGATGAGCGGAGGTTGCGAGGAAGACCCTATTTATGAAATTGGTAGTCCGGTTTTTGACAAGGTAACCATCCATCTGAATCCGGATTATTATCAAGCAGACACATTCGAGATTATCACAACGAACAATGGTTCTGATGCGCCTTACATTCAATCAACCACGTTAAACGGAAATCCTCTGGATACCTTCTATTTTAGGCATTCCCACATCAATGCCGGTGCCAGACTCACTATCGAAATGGGAAATCAGGCGAAAAATAATAACGATAAATATAGATTAAAGGGCTTGCCTGATACGGAAAAGTGACGTAGTCACTTCGTCTGCTTGTTCTTCCAGCATAGTAGCTGCGATGCATAATTCATCGTACCATTCGTGACCAAATTTCCGAATCAGTGGTTCTTTCAGAAACTGATAGACCGGAGTGCCTTTTTGTTTGCCGAGAACCCTGGCCCCTGAGCAGATGGACCATTCCTGATAATTTACAGCATGATAATCCGGATATTTTTTGACGCGGATGGGATATAGATGACAGGAAACAGGCTTCATAAAGGATATTTTACCAGATATCCAGGCCTTTTCGATGGCACAGTAACAAATACCTTTGTTGTCATAGCAGGTAAAAACACAGTCTTTGCCATTTACAATCGATGTTACCAATTCTCCGTCTTTATCAGAATAGGCAACACCTTGTTCTTTGATCAACCGTTTGGCTTCATCTGAAAGGTCTTCCCAGATATGAGGCAGGGCATTTTCCAGTTCAGCAATTTCTTCCAGTTCCAGTGGGGCACCAGAGTCTCCTTCGATACAACAAGCCCCCCGGCAATGAGATAAGTCACAGCAAAACCGCTGCTCAAAGAGATCAAGGCTGATCAGCGTATCCTTGATTTGAAGCATTTTTAATCAATCAGGCTGTGTCCGGTCATGTCAGCAGGCTGTGAAATGCCCAGAATCTGGCAGATGGAAGGTGCAACATCTGCCAAAATACCATTCGAAACCTTGGCTTTTTTATTATCTGTTACATAAACGAAAGGTACAGGGTTCAGTGAGTGCGCCGTGTTGGCTGAACCATCTTCATTCACGGCGTTATCAGCGTTGCCATGGTCAGCTATAATAAGTATCTCATAACCGTGTTTTTTGCCGGCTTCAATAATTTCAGACAGGCAGTCATCAACGGCCTTCACGGCTTGTGTAATGGCCTCATAAACGCCGGTATGTCCAACCATATCGCCGTTGGCAAAATTGACAGTGATGTATTCGTATTTTTCGGATGCTATGGCTTCGGTAAGGGCATCAACTACTTCAAAAGCACTCATTTCGGGCTTGAGGTCATAGGTTGCTACCTTGGGAGAAGGAATCAGGATACGGTCCTCGTTTTCAAAGGTGCTTTCGCGGCCGCCTGAGAAAAAGAACGTGACATGAGCATATTTTTCAGTTTCAGCAATGCGTAACTGATGCATACCTGCTTTTGATACAATTTCGCCCAGCGTATTTTGGACATTATCTTTATCGAACAGGATGTGCAAACCCTTGAAGGAGTCATCGTAGGGTGTCATTGTATAATACTCCAATGGTATGGTTTTCATACCAGTTTCAGGCATATCTTTTTGTGTCAGCACGATGGTAAGCTCTTTGGCGCGGTCGTTCCGGTAATTAAAGAATATCACCACATCGCCATCTTGCAGGGTCGCAATAGGTTTTTTTTGTGCGTCAACATGAACGATAGCTTTCACAAATTCGTCAGTTACATTGGCATCATAGGAGGCTTGCATGGCCTGGGCCATATCAGTGGCTTGGATTCCCTTTCCTTTTATCAACAGATCGTAGGCTTCACGAATGCGTTCCCAGCGTTTGTCGCGGTCCATGGCGTAATAACGGCCGATGATGGAAGCAATGGCTCCTGAATTTTTGGCCAAATGAGCTTCAAGACTTTCAATAAATCCTTTTCCACTGCGTGGATCGGTATCGCGTCCATCCATAAAGCAATGAACAAACGATTTCTCAATACCGTATGACTTGGAAATCTCGATGAGTTTAAATAAATGATCCAGCGAACTATGAACACCACCATCGGAAACAAGACCTAAGAAGTGAATCTGTTTGTCGTTGTTTTTGGCGTAGGTATAAGCATTGATAATCTCCGGGTTTTGTAAAATGCTGTTGTTACGGCATGCCGTATTAATTTTCACCAAATCCTGATATACGACACGACCAGCACCTATATTCAGGTGTCCTACTTCAGAATTACCCATTTGTCCATCTGGTAAACCGACATTCTCTCCGGAAGCCTGTAATTGTGAATTGGGATAATTTTTTAACAAAGAGTCCCAATAGGGAGTAGGTGTATTATATATGACATCAGCTTTATTGTGATTACCGATGCCCCAGCCATCCAGGATGACCAGCATTGTTTTTTTGTTCATCTTCTACTATATTTTTCGTTTAAGGCCAGATGGAACGCCGCATGCCCTAATTATACCATGCCTGGGTGCATTTACAAGCATGCTCGTTTCATAAGGAGTAAAATTTTTAAATAAAAAGAATGTTTTTGTGAAAGCATTCACCAATTAATAAATGGTGCGCGAAGATAGTTTTTTTTAGCGAATTTTCAGAGACATGACTATGAAAAACTGAAAGCTCAAAATAATATGTTCCCTCCTTTGCACAAGATAGATAATATCGATTACATTTGTAATCCCGTTATACTAACCAGAACGAACAAAATTACTAATTTAAAAAAAGATTTATGAAAGCTACAAGAGTGTTGACGATCGGTTTGTTGAGTTTTTCACTGGTCTTCAGTGGTTGTAAGTCGTTGAATAATATGACAAAAGGTGCTGCCATTGGTACAATTGCTGGTGCTGCTGTTGGTGCCGGAGTTGGGAAACTGTTGGGGAATGTGGCTGTCGGTGCCATTGCTGGAGCTGCTGTCGGTGGAACAACCGGTGCATTGATTGGAAAGAAAATGGACAAACAAGCTGCTGAACTGGAAGCTCAACTTGGTGAAAATGCAGCTGTTGAACGTATTGGTGAGGGTATTAAAGTTACCTTCGAATCGGGTATTCTCTTTCAGACTGGTAAAGCAATCCTAAGCAATTCATCCAAGGATGCTCTGACTAAATTTTCAAAAACACTAATTGATTATCCTGACACCGATGTGATGATATATGGCCATACTGATAACACAGGTTCAGACGCTATTAATCAGCCTCTTTCTGAAAATCGTGCCAATGCCGTGAAGGATTTCCTGGTAGCACAGGGTGTCGACACCAAACGTATCACTACACAAGGTCTGGGTTCTTCTTCACCAGCAGCTACCAATGATACAGATGCTGGACGTCAGCAAAACCGTCGTGTTGAAATAGCCATTACAGCCAACGAAGAAATGATGAAAAAAGCACAAGCCGGTGAGCTTTAATTTTGTCTTATAGCAAAAAACGAGGAAGCAGAAACGCTTCCTCGTTTTTTGTTGGAGGCCTATCCTAAAGGACTTAGCGCTTGACAACTTTTGTTTTTATGTAAGATTCGTCACTCAACTTTATATTTACCAGGTACAGTCCGGGTTTTAATGTCGCCACTGAAACTGAAGATGGTTGAGCACCGGCAGTGGCCATTCGCATACCGTTAATGTTGTATACTTCTACGGAAATAATTGCTTCCGGATGGCTGAATTCAATATCACTACTGATAACTGTGCGTGTTAATGAAGGTACTGCGTAGGCTTGATTGTTTAAGCCATCTTTAATATAGTTGACAGTCAGTGATTCCATTTCACTTAAGGAACCAGATTCGGAAACAGCGATAATCTGATATATATGTAATCCTTCGGTCATGGTAACAGAATCTGTTGTTGAAAAGGAGCATACAGCACTATCTTTCAATATAATATAGCATACAGCACCATCTACAGAATCCCAAATCAGGTTGGAAGAATTGATTCGCAGATTGGCCGGAGAGGCAGTTGTTTCTGTCTTGCTGTCAGCCGCCCAGGAGTCTGCACCTCCCAACACATTAGCCATCGTGTAGGCAGCTGCTTCATTTTCTGTCAAAACAGCTGTGGGGCTGCTTCCGGTTATGGTATCGCCCGTGCTGCTGTTTACATAGCTGAAGAATGTATTCCGTTTGCTTACATCCAGTGCCGCATGGGCACTGTTTACACTTCCATATTCTGCAAACAGGGCAGGAATAGTACTCATATTAATCCACCCAACTTCAGCAGGAATGATGTTGAATGTTGTGTTGATATAGACGACACGAGGCGAATTCTGCCATGGACGACCCAGGTTAAAGATACCATCCTGACCACTGGCTCCATCCACAGTACACTGGCTGAATACATACCCATAATCATTGCCCGTAGCTGTTGATGGGGCACAAATTACATCACCGTTGGACCGGTCTTCAAGGTAAATACCACAATCGTCAAAGAAACAAACACCATTCCCGAAGATAAAGTCAACCGTACCGTGAATCTGGCAATTCAGGTAATACTGACGGTCAGAACCTGTATTCGAAGTCAGATGCGTATCCTGATAACCAGTCAGCTTTACATTTTTGAATACAGCCTTGTCGGCATAAACTTTAAGTGCCACAGCCTGACCGGCATTTACTCCAGCAGTATTCTTCATCGTAATGTTTTCACAATAGAAGTTATCGGCAAAAATTTCCACCGTCTGACAGGTCGATGTTGTATAGCCATCCACGCCACTGCGTTTGTCGCTGGTAATAATCACACTGTCACGATTCTGACCGATCAGTGAAACATTTGGTTTGGTTTCTGCCAGCGTTGGACGTTCATCATATGTCCCGTTTTTCACAAAAATCAGGAACATCGAAGCATTATTGGTTGGAACGGCATCAAAGGCAGACTGTATAGTTGTACCATTGCCAGTGCCATCTTTTGCTACAACAAAATCAAACAGTTTGGCTGTAACGGCTGGTTTGTTTTTCGTTGTAAACAGCAACGTATCTGCTACGTTGGCATGGCCATACTTATCGAGGAATACGCCAACAGGTATAATTAAGGTATAGGTGGTGGCATATTTCAGATTTGCATACGGCAAGGTGACTGTCTTACCAACAATATTTGGTGTCAACGTCTTGTCATTCAGCAAAATGGATCCGGCGCCAGTGACGATACTTTCATGATAGGTGAATTTGATACTGCCATTGATTGTCACACCCGTGGCACTGTCAGTTGGAGTAGAAGAGATAATGTATGGGTCAATACCATCATCAGGAACGATAACTTCTTCGTAAGCATATACATTGATGGTATAAAACCAAAGATTGGTTCCATCATACATCAGACGTAACTTGGTAGAGTCAGAAGACTGAGCGGCAGCACTCCGAAAGGTGGCTGCATCGTTGTTACCAATGATGAATGTTTCAATTGTATTCCAGGTTTTCAGCGAGTCATTACTCTGTTTCTGAATGAAATACTGCTGGGGAGCAGTACCACCTCCGCACTGGACGTACATACTGAATTCACCAACGGAGGGCAGTTTTGGTAACTCGACGTAATTGCATTTGAAGGCATACGTATAGGATGAAGAAGAACGTGAGCCAGCACTCAGGACTGTACCAAAAATAAGGGAATCACCAGGTGTGGCAGTCACCGCTATTTTGACATTGTCACTTGAGGAGGATGGTACTGTTGTGGCCGTCGGCGTGAATTGTATCAGCGTGTCACCAGAAGCTTCAACACCTGTGTGGAACGTAACGGTAGTACCTGCATAGCTGTTGCCAGTCAAGTCAACAATGGCATTTTCCGGTATGGTTACAGTATAATCCATATCATATTCCAGGCCACTGTAATTTAGATAGACCAGGTAATTGTTTGATGAAGAGATAGCTGCAGTCAGATTTTTCTCGCCCAATGAAATGGTTGCGGAACCCGCTTTACAACTTTCACTCATCACCAAGGAAATAAATCCGTTCACTGACATGGTAGCGCCAGAAGCAATGGATATTTTTGACAGGGTTGGTAAAATTGTGTCCAGTGTTTTGAATGTATACGATAATGTAGCCTGGTTGCCAGTTCCTTCCAGATTCAGGAAAGCATTAGGCAAAACAATAAAGCTGTAGGACATATCCGTTTCCAACGAATCATAGTTGATGGTTACAACGGAATCCTGAATTGTGATATTCGAATCGGGAATAGCGATACCACCCAATGTGATTGCGGCTGTACCACGGGTAATTTTTTCTGAAAATACCAACACGATGTTTCCGCCTCCATACGGGATTATATCACCGTTCGCATAGTTAATTGATTTTAGAACAGGTACCACTTCGTTTGTCATACCGTATACAATCAGGTCGTGTAAATACGCATTCTGTGAGCTTGTATTGCCTTGAAAACGTAAGCTGACATTTGTCCGGTTGACAGATAATGTATCAATTTGTCCGGCCGCAGCGGTTGTATTGGCACTAAACAGTGTTACCCAATCTGCATCTCCGTCACCCTTGCAACTGATGGTACAACCACGTGTTCCACCGGTATAGGAATGTTTGAACACGGCTTTTGTAACACTGGCAAATCCGGTTGCAATAAAATAGGAAGAAGCCGGGTCGGTTTTTTGAGTTTGAATAGCTCCAATACTGGTCACTCCATTAGTGTTTTTTGCCGTATAGGTTGGCATAACAGCAACGTTGTAGAGATTGAAATCAATAGAATCACCATAATAGGTAATCCCGCCCACTGTGCTGAGGGATGCAGTCGCACTGACAGCCGTCCAGCCCTGGAAATTTTCTGCGATCAGCACTTGTTCAGTCGCTGTTGTAACATGATATTGAGCTGCCTGAAGTGATGTCATGCACATCATACAGAAAGCGACAAAGAAGAAACGTGCTCTTTTCATAGGTTGTGACTTAGATTGTTGGTTTTTTATTGAACTGTTTTATGGTTTGAATGAACATGCTATCTCCTTTAGATTCAGCAGACATTCAACCAGAATAGGACAAATATATAAACCCTAAAAGAAAAAGGCAGTGTATTTTTTGGCGAAAAAATTGATTTAATAAACTACCGCAATTCAATGTGCTATGTTTGTAAGCAAATAATAGGGCTATTTCACCATTTTTTACTTTTTTTTTTGTATTAGTGTTTAATCTTTGTATCTTTGCGGCCGTTAAGAATAGATGCGGGGGGCTTTGGGTCCCCCTTTTTTACCGGCAAAAAGAGGCCAGATGCAAAAAGAAGCCGTAAAACAGGCAGTCGAAGAATGGATGGAAGGAACATCATTCTTTTTGGTTAATGTTAGAATCAGTCCCGATAATGACATCCGAATCGAGTTTGAATCCGAAACAGATGCTGTTACTATCGATGACTGTGTCAGTTTGTCTCAATATATTGAATCCAGGTTCGACCGTAACATAGAGGATTATGCTCTCGAGGTTGGTTCCGCCGGACTGGGACAACCTTTTAACGTGTTGAAGCAGTTTGAAATCAACATTGGAAACGAAGTTGATGTTCTGCCTAAGTCTGGAAAAAAGCACACCGGCATTCTAAAATCCGTTAACTCAGAAGGGTTTAGCATTGAAGTAAAAAAGAAGATTAAAACAGAGACGTCTAAACGTCCGGTTTTGATATCCGAAATCATAACATTCAGGCATGAAGACGTTAAAAGTGTCTGTTATGTCGTTCATTTTTCCTGACAATCGTATAACAAAACTATATCAAATCACCAATGGCAAAGAAAGTTGAAACAATCAATCTGATTGATACCTTTTCTGAATTCAAGGAATTGAAGAACATAGACCGTCCGACCATGGTCAGCGTCCTGGAAGAGTCTTTCCGGAACGTGTTGGCCAAGATGTTTGGCACAGATGAAAATTACGACGTCATAATAAACCCTGACAAAGGAGACTTCGAAATCTGGCGTAACCGTACAATCGTTGAAGATGATGCCCTGGAGGATGAAAACTTACAAATAACATTAACCGAAGCTCACAAGATTGACGAAGACTTTGAGATTGGTGAGGAAGTGACAGATGAAGTCCATTTTGCTGATTTTGGTCGTCGTGCCGTATTAAACCTGCGTCAGACGCTGGCTTCCAAAATACTTGAACTTCAAAAAGATAGCCTGTACAATCGTTTCATTGAACGGGTAGGCCAGATTGTCAGTGCTGAAGTCTATCAGATCTGGAAAAAAGAAATTTTATTGCTTGATGATGAAGGTAATGAAATGTTGTTGCCCAAGACGGAACAAATCCCGTCCGATTTTTTCAGAAAAGGTGAGAGTGTCCGTGCTGTTGTGGAACGTGTAGAAAACAAGAGCAATAACCCGAAAATTATTTTGTCAAGAACCTCGCCCGTTTTTCTGGAACGCCTGTTTGAGCTGGAGGTTCCTGAAATACATGAAGGACTGATTCTGATTCGTAAAGTAGCCAGAATCCCTGGTGAAAGGGCCAAGGTGGCTGTAGAGTCATATGACGAACGCATTGATCCCGTAGGAGCCTGCGTTGGTGTTAAAGGTGCCCGTATCCATGGTATTGTCAGGGAACTCCGCAACGAAAATATTGATGTGATTAATTATACCGCCAACATTAACCTGTTTATTCAGCGTTCATTGAGTCCTGCCAAGATTTCTTCCATCCGTCTGGATGAGCCTGCAAAAAAAGCAGAGGTTTTCCTGAAACCCGAAGAAGTTTCCCTGGCTATTGGTAAAGGCGGTATGAACATCAAACTAGCTTCCATGTTGACAGGTTATACCATTGATGTGTTCCGTGAAACGGATGACATGGAGGATGATGATATCTATCTGGATGAATTTAAGGATGAAATTGATGAATGGGTGATTGAAGCCCTGAAAAAGATAGGATGTGACACTGCTCGTAACGTGCTAGCGATCCCGCGTGAAGAACTGATCGAAAAAGCTGACCTTGAAGAGAGTACAGTGGATGAGGTTCTTACAATATTGAAGTACGAATTTGATGAATAAACCTCTTTTAAACAGCCGGTCATTTTCACGACCAGATGTATTTTATAAATTTAACCCTAGTTTATGTCTATTCGATTAAATAAGGTAACCAGAGATTTGAATGTAGGAATGACCACCTTGGTGGATTTCCTGCAAAAAAAGGGTCACGTGGTGGAAAACAATCCGAACACGAAGATCACGGAAGAGGAATACGAAATACTGGTGAAAGAATTCAGCCAGGATATGACGCTAAAAAAAGAAGCAGAGCGCTTGGTTTATGAACGACTGAACCGGGAAAAACAAAAAATCGAGGAAGCAACGCCAAAAGCGGATGAAGTTGTTTTACCTGTTGTTGAACCAAAACAAGAAATCCATCAGGCTCTTGTTTCCGAACCGATTGAAGATGAACTGGCAGATTTACGGCCACATATCAAACAAGTTGGTAAAATTGACATTGATGCCATAAACAGAAAACCAAAGCCAGTAGAAAAAGTGTCAGTTCCTAAACAGACTGAAAACATAGAAGAAAAGACTGTTAGTGAGGTAATTGATAAAAAGGCAGAACCAGTTGCGCCTGAAGAAAAAACGCCCGGCATTCCTCACAGGAAAGCAGAGGAGCCAGAAAAAGCACCTGAAATCAGGAAAGAAGAAAAACCGATTGTCCTGGTTGAAAAAGTGATTATTGAAAATGAACCAGTCGAGGCAGAGCCGGAAGTATTTACATTGGGAGATAGAAAGATCGAATCGAACATCAAGGTTATCAAGACCATCGATCTGGATGCATTGAATCAGTCTACCCGACCCAAGAAAAAATCCCAGGCTGAGAAACGTAAGGAAAGAGAAGAAAAATTACTGGCAGAAAAAGGACAACGTCAGCCCGCAGTAAAGAGTGCTAACGAACAATCAGATAGAGGGATAAAAGCTCCCGTCTTGCCGGAAGAATCAGGTTCACCACAAGATCTGGCAAAAAAGAAGAAACGCAGTCGTATCAAAGACGGCAAAGTACGGGTCAGCGATACTCAGTCTGGTGGTATGCATCATGGAACACAGACGTCACAGGATGTCCGCTCAAGACTAAAAAAACCAGTGTTGAAATCAGAAATCAGCAGTGAAGATGTTTCCAAGCAAGTTAAAGAAACGCTCGCCCGGTTAACGACAAAACCCAAAAAAGGGACCAAATACCGTAAGGAAAAACGCGAAGTACTATCACAACGTCGTCAGGATGAAGCTCAACGCGAAAGTGAAGAAAGCCGCATCATTAAAATAACAGAATTTGTGACAGTTAACGACCTGGCCAACATGATGGATGCACCCGTTGTTGAGGTCATTTCCGTTTGTATGACCATTGGCCAGATGGTTTCCATCAACCAGCGACTTGATGCCGAAACCATCAATTTTGTGGCTGACGAATTTGGCTTTAAAACCAATTATGTAAGTGCAGAGGTAATGGAAGCCATTCAGGTTGAAGAAGATACAGATGAAGATTTGCAACCTCGTCCCCCCGTTGTAGCTGTCATGGGTCACGTTGACCACGGTAAAACATCGTTGCTTGACTATATCCGTAAAGCCAATGTGATAGCCGGTGAAGCCGGAGGTATTACCCAGCACATCGGAGCCTATAATGTAACATTGCCTTCAGGCAGAAAAATCACTTTTCTGGATACACCCGGTCACGAAGCTTTTACCGCCATGCGTGCCCGTGGTGCCAAAGTGACCGATATCGCAATTATTATTGTAGCAGCAGACGATAATGTCATGCCTCAGACAGTTGAAGCTATTAATCATGCTTCAGCAGCCAATGTGCCTATGGTTTTTGCCATCAATAAAATTGATAAACCAGGGGCTGATCCTGAAAAGATCAAGGATACACTGGCTCAAATGAATTACCTGGTGGAAGACTGGGGGGGTAAATATCAGTCACAGGATATTTCTGCCAAACAAGGCATGAATGTCAAAGAATTACTTGAAAAAGTCCTGCTTGAAGCTGAAATGCTTGATTTGAAAGCAAATCCTAACCGTAAGGCTATTGGTAACGTTATTGAATCATCCCTTGATAAGGGACGCGGTTACATAGCAACTGTTTTGGTTCAAAACGGCACTCTTAAACTAGGTGATATTGTTATTGCCGGTACTAATTTCGGGCGTATCAAGGCTATGTTCAACGAGCGCGGACAACGCATCAGCGAAGCTGCTCCTTCAGAACCGGTGCTGATTCTCGGTTTGAATGGTGCTCCTCAGGCTGGTGACAATTTCCATGTGTTGGATAGCGAGCAGGAAGCCCGTGAAATTGCCAACAAGCGCGAACAACTCCAACGCGAACAAGGACTAAGGACCAATAAGATTTTAACACTGGCTGAAATTGGACGTCGTATAGCTGTCGGTAATTTCAAGGAGCTGAATATCATTGTCAAAGGAGACGTGGACGGGTCTATCGAAGCCTTGTCGGACTCGTTGATTAAACTGACTACCGAAGAAATACAAGTTAATGTTATCCACAAAGCTGTTGGTGCCATTTCTGAGTCGGATGTGACACTGGCATCTGCTTCGGATGCTATTATAGTTGGATTTCAGGTACGTCCTTCCCAGTCTGCCCGCAAGTTGGCTGAAAAAGAAGGAGTGGATATGCGTATGTATTCCATCATTTATGATGCTATCGAAGAAATCAAATCTGCCATGGAAGGTATGCTTTCACCGGAAATCAAGGAAGAAATCACATCAACCATTGAGATTCGCGATGTATTCCGTATCACGAAGGTTGGCACTGTTGCCGGTTGTATGGTTAAAGAAGGTAAAATCAAGCGTGGAAACAAGTTGCGTCTTATTCGGGACGGTATAGTTATTTATACCGGTGAAATGGGCGCTTTAAAGCGTTTCAAGGAAGAAGTCAAGGAAGTCAATGCTGGTTATGAATGTGGTATAAGTTTTGCCAACTACCAGGACTTGAAAGTAGGCGACCTGGTCGAATCCTTCGAAGAAATCGAAGTACGCAAAAGCTTATAACAGGTATGTTCCAAAGGGACGTCAATCCCTTTTTGACATCTGTTTTGTGTATTTAAGAATTCCATTATTTGATTGATACAATGGGATGGCTTGATATTATCATCGGATTGTTGTTGCTGCTGAATATCATCAGTGGTTATAAAAACGGATTCTTTGAAGAAGTGGGCGGTTTCGTCGGACTGATTCTCGGTTTATTCGTTGCCATTGCGCTAGATGAGAAAATGGCACATTTTCTGACACGGGCTTTTTCTTCAGATCCTCCATGGGCCAACATTCTTGGATTCCTGATACCTTTTATCTTTGTTATACTGGTATTTTCTATTGTTGCAAAATTGTTCAGCCACTTTTTTAACATACTTTCCTTAGGTTGGTTGAATGGCATAGCCGGTGCCACGTTTAGTTTTTTCAAAGGAGTATTCATACTAAGCATTTTGTTGAACATATATGAGATTGCCGATAAGGATAGGAGCCTGATTGGTTCTCAACGGATCGAACAATCCAGATACTATAAACGGATTCTCAAGGTAGCACCTGACTTATTTCCCTCATTTCCTGATTTTTCCTTTGGTGATAAATCTTCTGATACAGAAGAATCCGAACCGAATAATCTGATAGTCTGATGGCAGATAGCTCAAATAAACTAATCGATCATGTTACCAATGGTGACTATAAATATGGATTTGTCTCTGATATTGAATCAGAGACCATACCTTCAGGGTTGAATGAAGAAGTGGTTCGTTGCATATCCAAGAAGAAGAATGAACCTGATTGGTTGCTCGAATTCAGACTGAAAGCCTATCGTCATTGGCTGACACTGTCTATACCCGATTGGGCCCATTTGAAAATTTCTGAGATTGATTATCAAAAAATTATCTACTACTCAGCTCCTAAATCAAAGAAAGGGCCTGGAAGTTTAGAGGATGTTGATCCAGAACTCCTGAAGACATTCGAGAAATTGGGTATACCTCTTGAAGAACAAAAACATTTGACAGGAATGGCTGTAGATGCTGTTATGGACAGCGTGTCTGTCAAAACAACGTTTAAAGAAAACCTGGCCGAACTAGGCATTATCTTTTGTTCATTCAGTGAAGCTGTTCAACAATACCCTGACCTGGTGCGTCAGTATATCGGTTCGGTTGTCAGTTACCGGGACAATTTTTTTGCAGCATTGAACTGCGCTGTTTTCAGTGATGGATCTTTCGCTTATATTCCGAAAGGAGTCAGGTGTCCAATGGAATTGTCCACTTATTTCCGTATCAATGCAGCCAATACCGGGCAATTTGAACGTACCCTGATTGTTGCTGATGATGAAAGCTATGTTAGTTATCTGGAAGGATGTACAGCTCCCGTACGTGATGAAAATCAATTACATGCTGCTATTGTAGAAATTATTGCCCTTGAACGGGCCGAAGTAAAATATTCAACCGTTCAGAATTGGTATCCGGGCGATAAAAATGGTGTAGGCGGTATCTATAATTTTGTAACCAAGCGAGGTCTTTGTAAAGGCAATGGTTCCAAGATCTCATGGACGCAGGTTGAAACAGGTTCGGCCATAACCTGGAAATACCCTGGTTGCATTTTAGCCGGTGATGATTCAGTCGGAGAGTTTTATTCGGTAGCCGTGACGAATCATTACCAGCAAGCTGATACCGGAACAAAAATGATTCATTTGGGTAAAAATACCCGAAGCCGGATTGTTTCCAAAGGTATATCTGCCGGAAAAAGCCAAAATAGTTACAGGGGTTTGGTAAAAGTCTCTGCCAAAGCCGACTACGCCCGCAATTTTTCACAATGCGACAGCTTGTTACTAAGTGATGAATGTGGCGCCCATACCTTTCCGACAATTGATATTAACAACGACACAGCGGTGGTGGAACATGAAGCTACTACCTCCAAGATAAATGAAGACCAGTTATTTTATTGCAACCAACGAGGTATATCGACAGAAGATGCTGTAGCGTTGATCGTGAATGGATATGCCCGGGAGGTGATCAATAAATTGCCAATGGAGTTTGCTGTAGAGGCACAAAAATTGTTGCAGATCACCTTGGAAGGAAGTGTAGGCTGATGGATGTTCTGAGTCAGACATTATTTACAATTGGAGATTATCCAATGAGTGTCCTGGAACTGGGAGGCGTGCTGACTGGTTTGGCTGCCGTTTTTCTGGCATCAAGGGAATTATCTGTCAATTTCTTGTTCGGGATGCTGAATAATGTTTTTTATTTCATATTATTCTTTGAGTTCCGGTTGTATTCCGTCATGTTGCTGCAAGTAGTTTATTTTATTTTCAGCCTGTATGGTTACTACTATTGGAAACACCCGAAACAAGGGCAGTCTGATGAAAAACAAGAACAACGCATCCGGTTTCTTCGGTGGAAGAGCCGTCTGATATACACAGGTATTATAATACTGAGCGGCATACTTTGGGGATGGTCTGTTATTAACTTGCAGGCACGTTTCCCTGAGTATTTTGCACCGCCAGCTTATCCTTGGCTAGATGCCTTGCTGACTATGGCCAGTGTGACCGCTCAATGGCTGTTATCCCGGAAATACTGGGACAATTGGGTCATATGGATTGTTGTGGATGTTATTTCTACTATCTTGTATGCCAGCATGGGTATGATTTTTACAGCTGTGATGTATGGCGTGTTCACACTTATCGCCATCAAGGCATTAGTAGATTGGAGCCGGACTTATAGGAAAAGTATGAAACGAGCATGCATGTAAAAGCACCCAAGCGTGGTATAATTAGGGCATGCGGTGTTTCATCTGTCCTTAAACAAAAAAATATTATCAGATGAAAGAAGATGTAGAAGAACCTGTCAAAAAAAGTGGGAAAGTCATAGCTTCGCTGATTTTGTTGCTTGTTTTTCTGATAGTGACTGGTGTACTGTTGATCAAATGGTACATGGAAAATATCAGGCAACAGGCGGTAGAAACAGATATGACCCGTGTAATAATAAGTGCTGGGGCGATTCTGGTGCTGATTATTCTGTTGACAGCCGTGTTAATTAATTTTATGCGTAGTGATAAAAAACATGCCAGGAAGAAAACCGCTAAAAGAACGGTTGCTGTCCGTCAAAATCCGGCATCACCGAAAAGATGTTCCACATCGGCAAATAGACGTCCGGTTGCGAAAAAGAAATGATATTATGTCGTAATTAGTAAAGAAAATATATGTTACTGAAAATAAAGAACCTGCATGCTTCCATCGAAGGAAAAGAAATCCTGAGAGGCATTAACCTGACTGTCAATGAAGGAGAAATTCATGCCATCATGGGTCCCAATGGATCGGGGAAAAGTACCTTATCTGCTGTTCTAACTGGTCATCCGGCTTTTCAGGTGACTCAGGGAGAAATCTGGTTTCGTGGCAAGGATTTGTTGGCCATGTCTCCTGAAGATCGTTCACGCGAAGGTTTGTTCCTGAGTTTTCAGTATCCGGTGGAAATACCTGGAGTGAGTATGGCCGGTTTTATGAGAGCTGCTATAAACGAACAATATAAGTATCGTCAGGAAGAACCGCCAACGGCTGCTGATTTTTTAAAACTGATGCGGGAAAAACGAAACATTGTAGAGCTTGACAGCAAACTAGCCAACCGGTCTGTAAATGAAGGTTTTTCCGGAGGCGAAAAAAAACGTAATGAGATATTTCAAATGGCTATGCTGGAGCCAAAGTTGTCCATATTGGATGAAACAGACAGTGGACTTGATATTGACGCTCT
>Ga0153915_10000704_pt1 | contig 30972 bp, 28 predicted proteins | sample Opewatmetagenome_2_FD_107003 | JGI IMG/M metagenome (GOLD analysis project Ga0153915, IMG submission 107003) | Freshwater wetland microbial communities from Ohio, USA - Open water 3 Core 3 Depth 3 metaG | ecosystem: Environmental > Aquatic > Freshwater > Wetlands | place: USA: Ohio, Lake Erie... | reverse complement strand
CTCTCTCGGCGCCGGTCGCGCAGCGACCGCCCGCGCCGAAAGCCGCCGCATCCGGCCGAGCCGCCCGCCGGTGGCGACGCCACGTCGCCCGCGTAGCGCTGAGCGACGGATCACCAGACGAAGGAGCGCTCCGCGGATCGGATCAAGGAAATCGCCGTGGGCCATCCGATCACGTCGTCCACCGAGCGGGCCAGGGCCTCGCGGTCGAGGCGCCGGTTGACCATGGAGGCGGAACAGCCGAGAAAGCGCACGCTCCCTGTCTCCCGAGCCTCGCGCAGCAGGCGCCCGGCGTTCCCGGTTTCCCCATCGTCCTCCGCGAGCCTGCCCGAGACCAGGGACTCGAGGGCCGCGTCGAACCAGATCAGCGTGACGTCGATTCCGAGCGAGACGGCCGCGGCAGTCATCGCGGCGGCTTCGTAGAGAGAATCCCCCGCTCCGCGTTGAACCAGAATCACCCAGGAAGGGCGTTCGGGGGCCTGCGTCTCCGTCATCGCGGTCGCGCGCGGGCGCGGAGCAGGCCGAGCATCTCGGCCGTGCCGACCACGCCGCCCGGGTGCTTGCGCCCCTCCGGGATGCCGTGGAAGTCGCTGCCGGCGGTCACGAGGAGGCCGAGCTCTCGCGCGAGCCTGCCGAACCTGGCCTCCTCGACGGCGCCATGGTCGGGGTGAAAGACCTCGACGGCGTCGAGGCCCGCTCCGGCCAGGGCGCGGACGAGCCCTTCGGCGTCCCTGTACCAGACGGCGTGGGCGAGCGACGAGACTCCTCCGGCCTCCCGGATCGCTTCGAGCACGTCGGCCGCCTGCCATTTCGTCGAGGGGACGTACCAGGGGTGCTCGCGTCCGAGGAAGCGATCGAAGGCGTCGTCGTTGGAGACGGCATGCCCCGCCCGCACGAGCGCGCGCGCCAGATGCGGCCTTCCCCACACGCCGTCGCCGACGTCCCGGCGGATTGCGTCCAGGTCGAGCGGATAGCCCGCTTCGACGAGCCTTTCCGCCATGAGCTCTCCGCGCAGGCGCCGGTTGCGCTGGCGCTCCGCCAGCCTCGTGTTGAACCGTCCGTTGCCCTCATCCACGAAGAGGGCGAGGATGTGAACGTCGTCCTGTCCCTGGAACTCAGCGGAGACCTCGGCTCCCGGGATGAGCTCGATGCCGAGTTGCTCCGCCTCCGCGCGTGCCTCCGGAAGCCCCTGCAGCGTGTCGTGATCGGTCAGAGCGAAGGTCGCGATCCCCGCGGTGCTCATCTTCCGGACCAGCTCCGCCGGCGAGTCGAGCCCGTCGGACACGGAAGAGTGGCTGTGGAGATCAATGCGCATTCGCACCATGTTAACTGACACGCCCTTCGCCCCTGGACCGAGGACCGAGGCTCCATTGGCCCTTCCCGTGAACGATTCCCGCGGCCAGAGCGAAGAGAGTTCTCACTCCGCAGATCTCAGTCCTCAGTCGCCCCGAGCCTTCCGTTGCCGGCCGCAAATACAATCGCGAAATGGACCGCAGAGAGGTCGCGCGCGTGCTCGAGGAGATCGCCGCGATGCTGGAACTGGCGGGCGAGAACCCGTTCAAGGTCCGGGCCTATGAAAACGGGGCGCAGGCGGTCCTCGCTTTTCCCGGAGACTTCGAGGCCGCGGTTGCGAGCCGCGGGCTTCTGAAGGTCCCCGGGATCGGGTCTGGCCTCTTCGCGAACATCGAGGCGCTCGTCGCGACCGGTTCCCTCCCCTACTACGACGAGCTTCGCGCGCGGTTCCCTCCCGGTCTTCGGGAGTGCCTCAGGATCCCCGGCCTGGGCACGCGCAAGGCCAGGCAGCTTCACGAGGCGCTCGGCATCGACTCCCTCGACGCGCTGGAGAGAGCCTGCAGTGAGGGCAAGGTAGCCCGCGTCAAAGGGTTCGGGACAAAGACCGCGGAGAGAATCGCGAAGGGGATCGCGATGGTGCGGACGAGCGCCGGCCTCCACCGCTATTCCCGGGCCCGCAGGCGCGCGCAGGAAGCCCTCGAAGCGCTCCGGCAGACCGGCCTCGCCTCCTCGCTGGAGCTTGCGGGAAGTCTCCGCCGCCGAAAGGAGATCGTCCGCGACATCAATCTCGTCGCCATATCGGCCGAGCCCTCCGCTCTGGCGGCCGCGTTCCGCGGACTGCCCGGAGTCGCCGACATCACCGCCGACGGGCCGGCGAAAACCTCCGTCCGATTCGCCGGCGGTCTGGCCGCCGACCTGAGGATCGTCGCCGCCCGGGAGTTCCCCGCGGCCCTCCTCTCCTTCACGGGGTCGAGGGAGCACGTCGCGCTCCTGCAAGAGCGCGGCAAGGGGATGGGGCTGGAGTTGAACGAACACGGAATCTTCCGCGGCGAGCCTCCGGATGGCGAGATCCCGTGCGAAGGCGAAGGGGGCATCTACGCCGCCCTGGGTCTCCCCTGGATCGAGCCGGAGCTGCGGGAGGGATTGGGCGAGATCGAGGCGGCCGAACGGGGAGAGCTCCCCGCGCTCGTCTCGGAGGCGGACTTGAAGGGGGTCATCCACGTCCACACAACCGAATCGGACGGACGCGACACCCTCGAGGACATGGTCGCGGCCGCCCGGAAGGCGGGCTATTCGTACGCCGCGATCACCGATCACAGCAAGACCGCGGCTTACGCAGGAGGCCTCGACGAGGAGCGCGTGCTCGCCCAGCGCGAAGCGATACGGGCTCTCCGGCCCCGTTTCCCCGGGTTCCGGGTCCTCCACGGCATCGAGGCGGACATCCTGGCCGACGGCTCGATCGACTTCGGCGACGAGTTCCTCGGCGTCTTCGACCTCGTCGTGGCGTCCGTGCACTCTCGCTTCGGGCTGTCTCGGGAGGACCAGACGGCGAGGCTCCTCGCGGCCGTTCGAAACCCCCGCGTCTCGATCCTCGGGCACCCGACCGGCCGCCTCCTCCTTTCGCGCGAGGGGATGGACGTGGATATCGAGGCCGTCATCGACGCGGCGGCCGGATCCGGCTGCGCCCTGGAGATCAACGCCTTTCCCGAAAGGCTCGACCTCGACTGGCGCCTCTGCCGGCGCGCGGCGGAGAAGGGCGCCCTCTTCTCGATCGACCCGGACGCGCACTCGGTCCGCGAGCTGGAATACGTATCCGTGGGGGTCGGCATCGCCCGCAAGGGTTGGGTCACGGCCGCCTCCACCCTCAACGCGAAGACGGCGGAGGAATTGCGGCGCTGGCTGGAGACGCGCCGCGGCGCTCCTCTCCCCGATTGGTGATTTCACCGGCTCTTGACTTTTAGTTAGTAAGTTTATATTTATTTACTCATTATGGGGCGGCCGGCCCGGGTCACGAAGGAGCAGGTCCTCGCGGAAGCGCGCCGGGCCTTCGCGGAGCGGGGCTTCGACGGCACGACGCTGGCCGCCATCGGCGCGCGCCTCGGCGTCTCGCCGGCGGCCCTTCTCCGGCACGCGCCGACGAAGGAGGCCCTCTTCGCTCTGGCCATGGAATCGGAGCCGGCCGGCGAAATTCTCCCCTCGGCGTTTCTCGCCGCGCTGTCCGGGTCCGAGGATCCCGCGAGGGTTCTCCGGCGCGTGGCCCGGGAGTTCATCCCCTTCATCGAGCAGAAGATGGGAGAGAACATCGCCCGCTTCCTGCGCGCGCGCACGGACGAAGAGGCCCGGACGATCCGCCTTCCCTTCGACCCGCGGGCGAAGAGCTCTCCCCCCGTCGAAGTGATCCGTGCGCTGGCGGCCTATCTTCGCCGCGCCCGGGCGAGCGGGAGAATTTCCCTCCGAAACGCGCGCGCCGGGGCCCTGGCTTTTCTGGGATCGCTCCAGTCCTACGTCTTCTTCCATCGCGTCTTGAGGATCCGGCCGCCGATTCCCTTGGACGACTATCTCGACACGCTCTTCGACATCTGGAAGCGCGGAGCGATTCGCGGAGGGAGGCCGGGGCGATGAAAAGGAAGCCTCTCCTGATATTGATCGCCGTCCTCCTCGCCGCCGCGGCCGCGGCCTGGTGGTTCCTGGCCAGGAAGAACGACAAGCCTCTCGTCCTCTCCGGCTCGATCGAAGCGCGCGACGTGGAGGTCGGGTCTCTGCTCGGCGGGCGCGTCACGAAGGTCCTCGCCGAGGAGGGCATGGCCGTCGCCGCCGGCCAGCCGATCGTCCAGCTGGAAACGGACCTGATCGATCTGCAGATCCAGCAGCAGCGAGCGAAGGTCGAGCAGGCCCGGGCCAACCTGACCAAGGCCATGCGCGGCCCGCGGGTCGAGGAGATCGCGAGCGCCCGGGCCCAGGCGGAAAACGCCGAGAAGGAGCGGCTCAGGCTCAGGGGACTCCTCGATCGGGGAGTGGTCCCCGAGCAGCAATACGACACGGCCGCGACGCAGGCGAAGACCAGCCGCGAAGCCTTTCTCCAGCTCGAGCGGGGAAACCGGCCCGAGGACATCGCCGCCGCGAGGGCGACCCTGGACGCGGAACAGCGCCAGCTCGGCTACCTCGAGCGCCAGCGGGCGGAGTCCGTCGTCTCGGCGCCGGCCGCGGGAGTCATCGAGTCGATGGACCTGCGGCCGGGTGACCTCGTCGGACCCAACCAGCCGGTCGCGCGGATGCTCGAGCCTTCGCAGATCTGGGTCCGCGTCTACGTCCCGGAGCCGCAGCTGGGCCGGGTGCGCATCGGACAGAAGGCCGCCCTGACCGTGGACACGTATCCGAAGCGGGAGTTTCCGGGGAAGGTTGTCGAGATCCGGACGCAATCGGAGTACACCCCGCGCAACGTGCAGACACTCGATCAGCGGATGGACCAGGTCTTCGGCGTCAAGATCGGGATCGACCCGACTCCCGAGCTGAAGCCCGGCATGGCCGCGACGGTGAGGCTTCTCGAGTGAGAGAGGAGACTCGGCCGGGAGCTCCCGGTCCGGCCAACACCCGCGACTACGGGATCCTCGTGGAAGGCGTCTCCCGCGATTTCGGGCCGGTGAGGGCGCTCGACAAGGTCTCGCTGCACGTCCCCCGCGGCGAGATCTACGGCCTGCTCGGGCCCAACGGATCCGGCAAATCCACGCTCATCCGGATCCTCTGCGGCCTCCTGGTCCCGACGGAGGGACGGGCTTCGGTGGACGGCCTGGACGTCGCCACGCAGGGAGAAGAGGTCCGCCGACGCATCGGGTACGTTCCTCAGAGGTTCTCGCTCTACGAAGACCTGACGGTGCTCGAGAACCTCGACTTCTTCGCGTCGGTGTACGGCCTGAAGAACGCGCAGCTGAAGGAGCGCCGCGAGTGGGCGATCGGGCTGACCGCGATCGGGCCCTACCGCGGCCGCCTGGCCGGGCAGCTCTCCGGCGGCTGGAAGCAGCGCCTCGCCCTGGCGGCCTCGTTGATGCACCGCCCGCGCGTGCTCTTCTTGGACGAGCCCACGGCCGGAATCGATCCCGTCGCCCGGCGCGAGCTCTGGAACCTCCTCTTCACGCTCGCCGGAGAGGGCGTCACGCTTCTCGTCAGCACGCACTACATGGACGAGGCGGAGCGCTGCGGCCGCGTCGCGTACCTGTACCTGTCGCGCATGCTGGTCGAGGGCGACCCGGCCGACCTGACGAAGCTCCCCGAGATCACGCCGGAGGGGACGCGGCGCGTCGAGGCCGACTGCGAGGAGGGCGCCGCGGCCGTCATGAGTCAGGCGCGCACGCTCCCCTACGTCGAAGACGTCACGATCTTCGGCAACGCGCTTCACCTGCTCGTGGAGGCGCAAGTGCCGGACGCGCGGATCGCGCGCGACCTCGAGGAGGCTGCCCGCGCGAAGGTCACGATCCGGCCCATCGAGGCCTCTCTCGAGGACGTCTTCGTCCGGCTGACGCGGCTCCAGATCGAGCAGCGAGGCGACATCCCGGCTGCCGCGGAGGCCTCGCGATGAGGGGGTTCCTTCCCGTCCTGAAGAAAGAGGCGGTCCAGATGATCCGGGACCGCGGGACGCTCCAGTTCGCGCTCCTCGTCCCCGCCTTCCAGCTCGTGCTCTTCGGACTGATCGATACCAACGTCAAGCACGTGCGCACGGTCGTCTTCGATCAGAGCCGCACGCAGGAGAGCCGGCAGCTCTTGAACGACTTCGTCAACACGAGCTACTTCGACATCGTGGCCTACGCGCCCTCGCGCGCGGCGTTGGAGGAATACATCGTGGCGGGCCGGGCCTCGACTGGCGTGGAGATCCCGCCCGACTACGCCCGCCGCCGCCTGAACGGCGAGCCGGCCGACGTGCTCGTCCTGATCGACGGCTCGGACTCCACGGTCTCGGCGCAGGCGCTCGCCGCGGCCAACGGGGTCGCCTTCGCGAGGTCGGTCACGGAGCTCGCCGAGCGCGCGGGCGCCAAGGATCTTCCGATCCGAACCCATCCGCTCCTCCTCTTCAACCCGGACTCGAGGAGCGCCAACCTCCTCATCCCGGGGCTCGTCGCGATCCTGTTGACGTTCTCCGGGACGCTTCTGGCCGCCTTCGCGATCGTGCGAGAACGCGAGCGGGGCACGCTCGAGCAGCTCATGGTGACGCCGGCTTCTCCGGTTGCGGTCGTGCTCGGCAAGCTCCTCCCCTACCTCGCCCTCGCCTTCCTGCAGCTGCTCTTCGTCCTGTTCCTGATGACGGTGGTCTTCCGCGTGCCGATCCACGGGAGCCTCCTGCTTCTCCTGGGTCTCGCGGTGATCTACCTCTTCGCGCTCCTCTCGATGGGCCTGCTCGTCTCCTCGCGGGCGCGATCCCAGATGGAGGCGATCCAGCTCGCGCAGATGCTCCTTCTCCCCTCGATCATGTTGTCGGGCTACATCTTCCCGCTCTCCTCGCTCCCCGCTCCCCTGCGCCTCCTGGCCCAGGTCCTGCCCGCGACGCACTTCATCGCGATCTCGCGCGGCATCATCATCCGAGGCGCGGTCTTTTCCGATCTGTGGCAAAGCGTGGCGGCCCTCCTCGCGATCGCCGTCGTCCTCGTCGCCGGCAGCACCCGGGCCTTCCACAAGACGATCTCGTGAGCAGGGGTTAGTAGGTGCTAAGTTCTAGGTGCGAGGTTCTAGGTGCGAGGTTCCAGGCTGCCTTCGCCCCTGACACCGGACACCTCGCACCGAACACCTGCCCCCGGCTATAGAATGGCGGCCCTGCGGCCGTGGCCGCGAAGAACGCTGTGAGGAGCCGACCATGACTCATCTCAAGCCGGACGACACCGCCCCGGATTTCACGCTCCCATCGACCATCGGAGAGAAGGTCACCCTCTCGGAGTACCGCGGCAAAAAGAACGTCCTCCTGTTGTTCTATCCGCTCGACTTCTCGCCCACCTGCTCGATGGAAACGAAGCAATGCGCCGAGATCCTTCCCACGCAGGGGGGCGAGGACGTCGAAGTCCTCGGTATCTCGGTGGATTCTCTCTGGGCGCACAAGGCTTTCGCGCCTCACAACGGGATCACCTATCCCCTGCTCGCCGACTTTCATCCAAAAGGGGAAGTCTCGAAGAGATATGGCGTCTATCTCGAGGACAGGGGCTTCTCCGCCCGGACCGCCTTCATCATCGGGAAGGACGGGAAGATCAAAGAGATCGTTGCGAGCGAAATCCCGGTTGCCCGGGACATCCCCCGGCTGGTCGCGAAGACGCGCGCCGCGGCATGAACGAGACCCTCGCCACCTTCCCCTCGGTTGACGACGAGGAGAAGGTCAGCGCGATCGCGGATCACATTCGGCAGGTCATCGAGCTGCTCGGCCTCGACCTGTCCGATCCCAATCTCTCCGAGACGCCCGGCCGCGTGGCCAGAATGTACCTGGAGATGTTCGGCGGCCTCGCCGAAGGGGCCGAGCCGAACATCACGTTCTTCCCCAACGACGAGCACTACACGGCCATGGTCATCGAGAAGGACATCCCCTTCTACTCGCTCTGCTCGCACCACTTCGTCCCGTTTTACGGGCACGCGCACGTCGCCTACATCCCCGGGGACAAGATCGTCGGGCTCTCCAAGATGCCGCGGATCTTCGAGTTCTACGCGCGGCGGCCGCAGCTCCAGGAGAGGCTGACCGAGCAGGTCGCGGGCTTCCTCGCGGAGAAACTGTGCCCCCAGGGGGTCATGGTCGTCGTCGAGGCCAGGCACCTCTGCGTCGAGATGCGAGGCGTCAAGAAGCCCGGCGCGCTGACGGTGACCTCCGCCATCCGGGGGATCTTCTTCAGCCGCCCCGTCCGGGAGGAGTTCCTGGACCTCCTGAACCGGCGAGGGTGAGAAGAGATTTGTGAATTGTGAATTGTGAATTGTGAATTGTGAGTGGTGATTCAAGCTGCCTTATTTTATTAGGAGAGACCGTCAGAACTCCTAATTAAGTTCGGGTCAGGTTCAGTCACAAAGCCCCAATCACAGATCACCAATCGTCTTCTTCAGTTCCCTCATCGCTCTCAACCCGTCCAGAGTCCGCACCCCGTGCCAGCAGTAATCATCTCCGTTGACGAAGAGGCGGGCTCGCTCCCTCCCGAACAACTGCTCCGTCAGACTTTCGTGCTTCTCGCGCCGGAACGGGAAAGGCTCGCTCGGAAAGAAATGCACGTCGGCCCCCCGCTCCAGAGCCGCTTCGGGTGTCGATGAGGGATAGCGTTCCTCCTCCCGGCCAAAGGCGTTGACGCCGCCGGAAAGGCTCAGCAGGTCAGCCACGTAGGTGTCGTCCGATACGGTCATCCAGGGATCCTTCCAGATCCAGTAGGCGTAGAGGAACCGGGGCCGCTCCTCCCCCTCGAGCGCCTGCTGTTCCTCCTCGATTCGCCTTGCCAGCGTCTCCGCCTCGACTTCGGCGCTCTCCTGCAGACGCCTCCCCCACCGCCGGACCGCCGCGGGCACCTCCGACACCGTCTTCGGAAAGGTCACTTCCACTTCGACGCCCGCGTGCTCGAGCGCGCGCACGTCTTCGATCCGATTCTCTTCCTCGTTTGCGAAGACCAGATCCGGCTTCAGGTCGAGGATCCGACCGATGTCCGGATCCTTCGTGCCGCCGATTCGCGGCAGCCCCCAGAGGAGACCCTTCGGCCTCACGCAGTAACGCGTCGCCGCGGCCAGGCGTTTCAATCCCCCGATCGCCACCAGCGTCTCGGTGATCGAAGGGCAGAGCGAGACAATCCGGCGAGGCGGCACGGCGAACGCTATCGCCAGCTCTGCTGCGCCGCCCATCGGGCAAGGCGCGTCGGACGGATGCCGAAGCGTCGTTCCAGGCCGGCGATGTCCACGTCGTAGCCGACGCGGTCGAACCACTCGAGCATCGTGGCGTAGTCGGCGCTCCCCTTGCGGACTTCCTCGATGGGCGCCCGGACGAACTCGACCTCTCTCCCCGTGGTCTTGCCGAGAATCCCGGCCGTTTCGGGCATCGTGTGTTGGTCGCCGGCGATGTCGATTTCGAGGCCATTCATCTCTTCATGGCGCTCGAAGGCCAGAAGCGTGTATTTGCCGATGTCCGCCACGGCGATCATCTGCAGGACCGTGTCGGGCTCGATGCCCATCGCGAGCTTCCCTTCCCTGATCGACGGCAGGAACCAGGGCGACAGGAAATTCTCCATGAAGAAGACCGGCCGCAGGATCGTGTAGGAAGGAAAGGCCGCCGACCGCACCGCCTCCTCGATTCGCGCCTTGCTGTCGAAATGCGGGATCCCCGTTTTCCTGTTCGCGGAGCCGACGGAGTTGTACACGAAGTGGCGGGCGCCGGCCTCGCGGGCGAGCTTCGCCAGGCGCTTGCCCTGCGCCTCCTCTCGCTCGACTCCGGCCTCCCACGAGTTCTGAAGGGAGAAAACGCCCCAGACACCCTGGAGGGCGTGCGTGAGAGAAGCCGCGTCGTCGAGATCTCCCGCGGCCACCTCGGCGCCTTTCGCCGAAAGGGCGCGCGCCTTTGCCGTATCCGGATGGCGCGTGAGCGCCCTGACCCGGTGACCGCGCGCGAGAAGCTCCCGCGCCGCCGCTCCTCCCTGCTGACCCGTGGCTCCCGTGACCAGAATGACCGGTTTGTCGGACGCCATGCTTCCTCCTGTATTGACTCCGAACCCTTTCAGCTCGATCCGGCCGCAGCCCGGGCCTCGAGCACGAGCGCGGTCCAATCGTCCTGGAGCGCCGGCCGGGTGGCTTCCCGCACCAGCGCAAACAGCCGGTCCAGCATATCGCCCGGAGACTCCGCGCCGAGGGCCGGGACGAGCTCCGCGAAAGCCTCGTAGCCGAGCGGGTCGCCCGAGGCCGTCGGAGCCTCGGGGAGGCCGTCGGTCACGAGCAGCACCCGTTCCCCCGGGCACAGGGTCATCGCCAGCGACTCGTAAGCCACCTCGGCGCGCACACCCAGCGGAAGCCGGGGCCCGGGAACGGAGAGCGGCCGCGCCGGCTCTCCGGAACGCAGCACGTAGGGATCGGGCAGGCCCGCGTTGGCGAGCTCCAGATCGCCGGCGGCTGGAGCGAAGCGGGCGTAGGCCAGAGCCACGAACTCGCGAGGCGCGAGATCGCCGGCGAGCTTGCGGTTCAATTCCGTCAGCGTCGCCGCCGCCCCCCGCCCCTCGGCGATCAGTGGAAGAACGGCCTTGGCGGACGCCATGATGAGGCTCGCCCCCATGCCCTTGCCGGAGACGTCGGCCACGGCGACGCCGAGCGATCCGTCGGACAGGCGGAAGACGTCGTAGAAATCTCCGGCCACGAAACGCGCCGCGAGGTTCCTCGCCGAGATCCGATATCCCTCGCCCTCGAGCTCCGGCGGCGGCAGCAGCCGGCTCTGAATCGCCCGCGCCAGCTCGAGCTCCTTCTCGGCGAACTCCTGCTCCTTGATCCGCTCGACCGAAGCGGCCAGGCGGTCGCCCAGGACTTGAAACGAGTAGAACAGCAGTCCGACGACGATCGAGACGCCGCCGCTGAACACGAGCGAAACCTCGAGGTCGCGGCGGCTCATCCGGAAAGGCATCAGCCCCAAAGCCAGCAGGACCACGGTCGTGACCACGAAGCCCAGGACGCCGCCCAGGAAGTAGAGCGGGATCCCGACGAGCTTGTCGGGAAACAGGCGCCGCCGACGGATCCGGTCGCCGACGGCGTTGTCGAGAAAATGGCAAGAGGCGTACATGAACAGTCCGCCGAGCGCGCCCCAGAGGGCGAGCCTCCATCCCCAGAACTCCGGCCGCGCGACGCAGACCGCGAAGACGACCGCGATACCGGTCGCCATCGAGATCGCAGCGTTTCGCGAGACAGCCGCAAGCCACCGGCGCCGGGCTGCGGCGACCTGTTCCATTGCCCTATCCTACGAAACCAGGTCGCGCCGCCGGAAACGCTTCAGGAATTGGATGGAGGCGGTCCGATCGCGATTCCAGAAACGGGCTGTCTCGAACCGAATCGGCCTGTCTCTTGCTACTGCCAACGATGTGGAATCGTGCAGCGGTTTCCGGCGGCAAAGATGCCGCGGAGCGGCCCTTGCCGCGGCCCTCTTTCTTGGCTTGACCGCCGGCCTGGCGGCGCAGGAAGGGCCGGCTCCCCCGGAGGTGTGCCCCGGGATCGACCCGCCGGGACAGGAGAACCCCCGTCCAGAGCCCGCGCCCCCGCCCAAACCGACTCTCGCGGCCCGCTTCTCTGGCTCGCTTGTCCGCGAGGTCAGGCGCTACGGCTCCGATTCGGTGGCCCTGTTCAAGGCCCCGATCACCTGGGAAAAGAAGGACTGGGAGAAGCTCGCGGGCGCGACCGTGATCGTCGGAGGCCTCATGTTCGCCGACCGAAGCATCGACAGGGCGGTCCAGAACAACCGCTCCCACTTCACCAATAGCGTCTCCAGCGCCAGCACGCCGCTCGGCTCGCAATACGGCTTCGAGCTCTCGGGAACTCTCTGGATCGCAGGCGCGCTCCTGAACCACGAGAACATGCGCGAAACCGGGCGCGATGCGGTCGAAGCGGGGATCCTTGCCTACGTTCTCCAGACGGGCGTCCTCAAGTTCGTCTTCGGGCGTGAGCGGCCCCGGGATTCGGGCGGAAAGACCGTCTTCAAGCCCGGCTCGAGCAACGACTCCTTCCCCTCCGGACATGCGACCGAAGCCTTCGCGGTCGCCTCGGTCATCGCAGCGCGCTCCAAGAGCTGGCCCATTCCGGTGATCGCCTACGGTCTGGCCACGGTCGTCGCGTTCGACCGGCTCAACACTCACGACCATTTCGCGAGCGACGTCGTGGCGGGCGCGTTCGTGGGCTCCGCCGTCGGGCACTTCCTCGTTCATCGCCACGGCGAAGAGGAGAAGGGGGTCCTCTCCAAGGCCACTCTGGACATCGTTCCGATCCGGCACGGCCTGGCCGCCCGGATCGGCTTCTGAATGACCGGGGCGTCTCTACTTCATGTACTTCCAGTTGCGAGCCTTGCCCTCGGCTATCCACTCGACGGCGGTGCCGAGGCGCTTCCTGCGGGTGTCTTCCGACCTGGCCTCCGTGATCCACTCGACGTATTCCCGCTTGCGGCTCGGAGAGAAGCCTTCGAACGTGGCCCGCGCCTTCGCGTTCTTGCTCAAGGCTGCCGAGAGGTCGGGCGGCGTCCGAAGCGCCTTCTTCGGCTCGCGCGGCTTACGCGGGACTTTCTCCCCCGCGTCGTTCAACCGAACGGCCTCCCGAACGTAGCCGGCGAGAACGCTGTCTTTCGGCAGATCCGAGAGCGACGTGATCCGCCCGAAGTGGCCCATCGCGTCTTTCTTCCCCGGCACGATCAATTTTCCCTTCCAGAACCCGAAGGCGCAATGCTCCTTGAAGGAGGCCATGGCGCAGAGCATCCCCTTGTACATGAAGTGCGGGAAGCTCCACTTCATGGTCTCCTCGACCTCGGGGCACTCCTCATGCACGACCTTGCGGAGATGCCGCAGGATCGGTTGTGCGAATTCCGCGGACTTCGCGATGTAGGCGTCCACGCGAGGATCCTTCTTCCCCATGATCCTGCTCCTTTCGTTCGGGCCGGCCGAACACCGTCGTGCTCTCTGCTGCTGCTCGATCCTCAGTCTAAGTCGGCTTCGACTCTCAAGGCTTGAGGGTGGTCGTGACGAAGCCCTTGACTGCTTCTCTGGCCTCCGTGGACGCCTTCTCGTCATAGCCGATCGTCGGCCCGTGTTCCACGCAAGGGTCGGCGTAGGTGAACGGCTGCTGTGTCCTGGCGTTGGCGATAACACCGTTCTCTGTTTCCACGAGCTGACAGCCTCTCGTTGTTTGCGCCTTATCGAGCTTCACAGGCTTCTTCAATGCCCGGGCATCGAAAAAGTGCCCCGCGCCCGCATACTCGGCCAGCCGGACATCCTTGCCTCTGGCTTTCAGCCTCTCGACGTAAGCGCGGCAGGGCGCGACGGGATTGTAATCGTCTGCGGCGCCATGAAAGAGCCGAACGGGTCTGCTTGTAATGTCCTCATCGTCGCGATAGGTCGTATTGCAGTCCGCATAGAACGGGATGTAGGCGGCGAATTCCTGGCCGGTCTGACCATACATGCGTTGGAAGCGCTTCAAGGCCGCATAGAGTACGGCCTGGCCTCCCCGCGAGAAGCCCATCAGGGCGATCCGAGTCGGGTCGATCCTCGAGTGCGCGGCAAGGAGGGCGAGGGCGCGGTAGGCATCGACGATCATCGCAAGGCGGCCCAATTGGGATTGATCGTTCAGGGTGTTGACGATACCTCGCCCGGCGAAACTGTCGATGACGAACGTGGCTACGCCTATCGCGTTGAATTCCTCTTCCCAGTCGAGGAGAGAGCTCCCTATCCCCCCCGAACCATGTAACAGGACAACAGCCGGCAGACGATCGTTTCCCGGGCGGGGCAAGCGGAGCTCACCGGCGAGAGTGACCGGTCTACCGTCCTTGCGTCCGGCCAGAAACTCCTGATCCGTCAAGGTCATCGACTGAAATGAGGGGAGCTCGATACGCGCGATCTGCGCGCTGCTCCTCGCAGGAATACCCAAGCCGAACGCGAAAAAAATCGCGTACGCGGGAAGGCGGGGGCCTGACCTCCTGGAGATTGGGGTATGCATTCCGGCTCCTTTAGATCTCACAACCCGGCTTTGAGACCTCATCGAGAGACTCCTATTTCGTCACACTGTAGGCTGTGTCCAGGGCTGCGGGATCCGGGGTGGCGCCGCCGAGATACCTGTGGAGCCAGTCCATGACGGTGGCGTGCCAGAGGCGCGAATTGCCGGGCTTCAGGACCCAGTGGCCTTCGTCCGGAAACGTCAGCAGCTTCGAGGGGACGCCCCGGACCTGCAGCGCGGTGAAGAACTGGAGACCCTGGCCGAACGGGACGCGGTAGTCCTTCTCGCTCGTGATGACGAGGGTCGGAGTCTTGAACTTCTCCGCGGACAGCATCGGGTTCCACTTCTGATAGGTCGAGCTCGCCTCCCACGGCCAGCCGCCGAACTCCCAGGTCGGGAACCACAACTCCTCCGTCTCCAGGTTCGCGGAGACGAGGTCGAACGTCCCGTCGTGCGAGACGAGGGCCGCAAAGCGCCCGGTGTGGCCGGCGATCCAGTCGACCATGTAGCCGCCGTAGGAGGCGCCGGCGACGCCGATGCGGCTCCTGTCCACGAAGGGAAGAGATTCCAGATCGTCGGCCTGGCGCATCAGGTCGTCGTAGACCTTTCCGCCCCAGTCGCCCGAGATCTCGTCCACGAACTTCTGGCCGAATCCGGTCGAGCCGCGCGGGTTCGGGGCATAGACGACATAGCCGTAGGCGGCCCAGACCTGCGGGTTCCAGCGGTAGGACCAGGAGTCCGTCCAGGCTCCCTGCGGGCCGCCGTGGACCAGGAAGACCGCCGGGTACTTCTTCGACGCGTCGAAGCCGGGCGGCTTCACGAGCCAGGCCTGCAGGTTCCGCCCGTCGGCCGAGCGGGTCGTGCGCTCGGAGACCTCTCCCATCTCCACTTCTCTCCACAGGCCGTCGTTGACGCGCGTCACGGGCGCCGCCCCCTTCCCGTCGGCGCCCATGCTCCAGATCTCCGCCGCCCGCGACAGGGAGGCGTGCGAGAAATAGAGCCGGCGTCCGTCGCGAGACACGGCGAGGCCGGAGGCCGATCCACCGCGCCAGATCTCCGCCGGTTTCCCCTCGAGTCCGACCCGGAAGATCGCGCCGCGGGCGCCGGCGTGGGAGGTGAAGTAGAGAGACCGGGAGTCGGGCGCCCAGACGAACGACTCGACCCATTCGTCGAACTCCTCAGTCAGGGGCCTCGCCCTTGCGGTCGCTCGATCGAACACCATGAGCGTGAACTTGTCCGACTCGAATCCGGGGTGCTTCTGCGCGCGATAGGCGATCCACTTCCCGTCGGGAGAGAACTTCGGCGTCCCGTCGTAGGCCTTGTTGGCGGAGGTCAGGTCCGACGGCTTTCCCTTTCCGTCGAATGAGACCGTCCAGAGATCGCCGTTGGTCGAGAGGGCCTCGACCCTGTCGGGGTTGGACGCGTAGACCAGTTCCTTCCCGTCCGGAGAAACATCGTAGTCGCCGCCCCCGCCGAGAGAGAAAGGAGGCGCGTCGCGGTCGCCGGGCGTCAAGTCCACGGCCGCCGAGGCCGGACCGAAGACCGGCGTCTTCCAGATGTGCGTCCGCAGGCCGTCCTTCCAGCGGTCCCAGTGCCGGAAGAGGAGGCGTTCGGCCACGCGCGCTTTCGTCTTCGACTTCTCCCTCTCCTTGAACCGCTGCTCGTTGCAGGCGGCGTCCCCGCAATCGGGGAAGACATCGGCGGTGAACACGAAGGAGCCTCCGTCGGGGGACCACCGGAAGCCGCTGACGTCCGCCGGGAAGGAGGTCGCCTTCGAAGGCTCGCCGCCGGTCGGATCGAGGACGTAGATCTGAGACCCCCCGTCGCGGTTGGACAGGAAGGCCAGCCTCTTACCGTCGGGCGAGAACCTCGGATCGGAGTCGCTCCTGTCCCCGGAGGTGAGCTTGCGCGGCTCTCCGCCCGACAGGGCCTGGATCCAGAGACCCGTCCGGGTGCGGTTCTCTTCCACGTCCGCCGTCGTGACCGAGTACGCCACCCACCGCCCGTCGGGCGAGAGCGAGTAGCCGGCGACGCGGCGGACGCCGGCGAGCTCGTCGAACCGGAACGGGCGTCCGGAGGCGGCCGGCGCGGAACCTCGGAGAGCGAGGAGCAGAACGGCAGCCAGGGCGGCGCGGAAGTGGAAATGCATTTGAAGAGCCTCCGGTTGGATTCTAAGCGCGGGTCTCCGCGCGCCGCGAGGGAATGAACGCCCTTTGGTATCATCCTCGATTCCCGAGGCAAGCGTCCCGCAAACGGGAAAGGAGTAACGGGTGAGCACGGTCCTTGAAGAAAGAGCTCAGGAGCAGGCCGGCCAATCGAGCGTCGTCAACGACTTCTCGATCCACGTCGCCACGGCCAACGGCTCCGGGAGCATGTCTTCGAACAACATCCTGATGCGGGCGATCTTCCAGATGGGGATTCCTGTCTCGGGCAAGAACCTCTTTCCTTCCAACATCCAGGGTCTGCCGACCTGGTTCACGGTCCGCGCCTCGAAGGAGGGCTTCATCGCCAGGCGTCGGGACATCGGGGTCCTCATCTGCATGAACCCCGAGACCGCTCACGAAGACATCCGCACGGTCAATGCCGGCGCGGCGGTCATCTACGAGGAGACGCTCAATCTCAAGTCGATGAGGAACGACGTGCACTTCTACCCCGTCCCGTTCTCCAAGCTCGTCCTGGAGCTCGTCCACGACGGGAAGCTGCGCCGCCTCGCCGTCAACATGATCTACGTCGGCGTGGCCGCCTGGCTCCTCGAAATAGAAATGGAGGAGATCCGCAAGGCGGTCGTCCGGCAGTTCAAGTCGAAGGAGAAGGCGGTCGAGGTCAACTGGAACGCGATCCAGGGAGGCTTCGACTGGGCGAAGCAGAACCTGACCAAGTCGGACCCCTACCGGCTGGAGAGGATGAACAAGACCGCCGGCAAGATCATCATCGAGGGGAATGCCGCGACGGCGATCGGCTGCGTCATGGCGGGCGTCAACGTGCTGGCCTGGTACCCGATCACGCCCTCCTCTTCGCTCGCCGAAGCCGTCATCGAGTATTGCCGGCGCTTCCGCAAGGACCCGGTCACGGGCAAACCGAGCTACGCGATCGTGCAGGCCGAGGACGAGCTGGCCGCGGCCGGCATGGTCATGGGCGCCGGCTGGGCGGGCGCGCGGGCCATGACCACGACGTCCGGGCCCGGCATCTCGCTCATGTCCGAGTTCGTGGGCCTCGGCTACTACGCCGAGGTCCCCGCGGTCATCATCGACGTGCAGCGCGTCGGCCCTTCGACGGGCCTTCCCACGCGGACGATGCAGGGGGACATCCTCTCGACGTATTTCCTGTCGCATGGCGACGCCAAGCACATCCTCCTGATCCCGGTGTCGGTCGAGGAGTGCTACTCCCTGGCGATGGAGGCCTTCGATCTGGCCGAGCGGTTCCAGACTCCGGTATTCCTGATGACCGATCTCGATCTCGGAATGAACAACTGGATGGCCGACCCCTTCCCCTATCCGGAGAACGGGATCGACCGCGGAAAGGTGATCCGGACCGAGGAGGAGCTGAAGGAGCACATCCGGAAGTTCAAGGAGTTCGCCCGCTACCGGGACGTGGACGGGGACGGCATCCCGTACCGGACGCTGCCCGGCCTGATCGACAACCCGGCCGCGATGTACTTCTGCCGGGGCTCGGGCCACTCCGAGCGGGCCACTTATACGGAGAAACCGGAGGACTACAAGGCGAACATGGACCGCCTGGCGCGCAAGTTCGAGACCGCGCGCCGCTTCGTGCCGAAGCCCGCCGTTTCGAACGGCTCGGGCTCGCGCATCGGAGTGATCGCCTACGGGTCTTCGGACTTCGCCGTCGAGGAGGCCCGCGAGCTGCTCGCGCGCAGAGGAACCCGGACCGACTATCTGCGCTTGAGGGCGCTCCCCATCGGCGACGAGACGGCCGGTTTCGCCGCATCGCACGACCGGGTCTACGTCGTGGACCAGAATCGCGACGGGCAGATGTACGACGTCCTGCGCCTCGAGCTTCCGGCCGAAGCCTCGAAACTGCGCTCCATCCGACACTATGACGGCTTCCCGATCGACGCCGAGACCGTGGTCGAGGGAATCGAAGCCGGGGAGAAGAAGTGATGTCCTCCGTCGCCGAACCGAAAGCTCTACCGAAGAACCGCGTCGGCCTGACCGTCAAGGACTACGGCGGGCTGAAGTCCACCCTCTGCGTCGGGTGCGGGCACGACGTGATCACGCGTCAGATCACCCAGGCCTTCTTCGACATGGGAGTCGTGCCCCACAAGGTCGCGAAGCTCTCCGGGATCGGATGCTCGTCGAAGACGACGGCCTACTTCGCCGACCGCGGCCATGGCTTCAACGCCGTCCACGGGCGGATGCCGGCCGTCGCGACCGGGGCGATGCTGGCCAACCAGACCCTCCTGGCGATCGGGGTGTCGGGAGACGGCGACACCGCGTCGATCGGCGCCGGGCAGTTCATGCACTTGCTGCGCCGGAACGTCCCGATGATCTACGTCGTCGAGAACAACGGCGTCTACGGCCTGACGAAGGGCCAGTTCTCCGCGACGGCGGACCTGGGGTCGAAGTTGAAGACCGGCGTCGTCAACGACCTGCCGGCGATCGACCTCTGCGCGATGGCGATCGAGCTCGGCTGCGCCTACGTCGCCCGCTCCTTCTCCGGCGACATGAAGCAGCTCCAGGCGCTCTTGAAGGGAGCGATCGCGCACCGGGGGACGGCGCTCCTGGACGTCATCTCTCCGTGCGTCACGTTCAACAACCACGAGGACTCGACGAAGTCCTACAAGTGGGCCAAGGACCACGAGATCCCGATCCAGGAGATCGGCTTCATCCCCTATTTCGAAGAGATCGCCGTGGACTACGACCCGGGCACGACGCAGGACGTCACCCTGCACGACGGGTCGCACATCCGCCTGAAGAAGCTGCGCGAGGATCACGATCCGACCGACAAGAGGGCCGCCTTCAACCTGCTGCACGAGGCCCAGGAGAAGATGGAGTTCCTGACTGGCCTGATCTACGTCGAGCCGCAGAAGAAGGACTTCCTCGCGCTCCTCGACCTGCCTGAGGAGCCCCTGGCGACCCTCCCTCTCGAACGGGTCCGCCCGCCGCGCGAGGCCCTCCAGAAGATGATGGAGGAGCTGCGTTAGAACACGATTCCCGGCGCGCCCCCGCCCCGACTCCCGCGGGAAGAATCTCCCTGCCGGGATGTTAAAACCCCGGGAGGATCCATGCGCAACTCCGGCAAGCTTCTCCCCGGCCTGTGCGTTGCCGCCCTGGCCGCGGCCGCCCTCGCCCTGACTCCGGCGCAGGCGAAGAAGGCGAAGACACCGACCCCCGCCGCGAAGCCCCCGGCCCCCGCGGCGCAGAACTCCTGCGCGACGTGTCTCGAAAGGCGCCCGATTCTCGACCCGGCCCTCTTCGCGAGCGCATCCGAGCCGGACGTCCAGCCTGCGTACGAGGTGGCGCGGAAATACCCCGACACGCTCGACCGGATTCACTGTTTCTGCGAGTGCAAGGAGAGTCCGCACGAGCACCACAAGACCCTCCTGACCTGCTTCACGGATCGCCACGCCGCCGGGTGCGGCATCTGCCAGCGGGAGGCCCTCCTCGCCGCCCGGCTCAAGGAGCAGGGGATGTCCGACGAACAGGTGGAGATGGCGGTCGAATCCGTCGCGAAGACGGACGGCCATGCGCCGACGTTCGGACGAGGACTCTGAAGACAGAGGACTGTGGACTCCGGACTGAGGACTTAAGGGGTCCGGATCCATACCTCTTTCGCGCAGCAACCGACGAAGTCCTCAGTCCCCCCCGGATGAGTTCTCGCTCCCCGCGCACTTCCGGAAGATGGCCCGGACTCACGCTCCTCTTCTTCCCGTTCCTCAGCCCTTGACCGCGAGGTTTGGCGTCGGGGGGCGGAAGACCGGGAGGCGGCCGCGCAGGTCGGAGCGCTCGCCGTCCCCGGGGATCACCGGTGCGGTGGCGGCGTCGGTCGGAGGGACCGTGCCGTCGCCAGGGTAGTACGGGCGGTAGCCATAGCCGTCCTTGACGGGGATCCCCGGCTTCTCGATCAGCTTGTCGATGCCGAAGATGGCCTCCCGGCGGGAGAAGAACGCCAGCTCGTAGTTGCGCGTCATCCAGATCGCGTCCTTGGGGCAGGCGTCCACGCAGAAGCCGCAGAAGACGCAGCGCAGCATGTCGATGTCGAAGACGACCGGATACTTTTCGTAGGCGATCTTCGGGTGTTCCCCCGCCACGATCGTGATGCACTCGGCGGGGCAGGCCTGCTGGCACATGTAGCAGGCGACGCACTTCAAGCTGCCGTCCTCGCGGGTCTTCAGGATGTGTTTGCCTCGGAAGCGGCCGGAGTAGTCGCGCTTCTGCTCGGGGTAGAGGATCGTCGGGAGCCTGCGGATCGCGAAGATGTTGCGAAGGAAGTGGCGGATCGTGACGCGCATCCCCGCGAGAACCTGCGGCAGGTACAGTTTCTGGGCGAGCGTCAGGGTCTTCGGGACCCGGACGGAAACGTCGACGACGCCGCTCATCGGTCGAGCTCCCCGGCGATGACGTTTAAGGTCCCGAGCGTGGCGATGGCGTCGGAGATCGTCCCTCCCACGATGATCTTCTCGAAGGCCGCCATCATCGGAAAGCAGGGAGGACGAACCTTCAGCCGGTAGGGTCCGCCGCCCCCCTCCGAGATGGCGTAGAACCCGAGCTCGCCGTTGGCTCCCTCGATCCATTCGTACCGCTCGCCCCGCGGCACCTTGATCCCCTCCATGATCAGCTTGAAGTGATAGATGAGCGATTCCATGTCGTGGTAGACGGCGTCCTTGGGCGGCAGGACCACGTGCCAGTCGTTCGAGTTGACCGGCCCCTTCTCGGGAAAGATCTCGAGCGCCTGCCGGATGATCGAGAGCGACTGTCGCATCTCCTCCATGCGGACGAGGTAGCGCGCGAAGTTGTCCCCCTCGGAAGAGACCGGCACGTCCCAGTCGAACCGGTCGTAGAAGCCGTAGGGATGGGCCCGCCTCACGTCGTAAGGGACTCCGGAGGCGCGCAGCATCGGCCCCGTCAATCCCCAGGCGACGGCGTCCTCCTTCGTCACGACGCCGGTCCCCTGCAGGCGGTTGCGCACGATCCGGTTGTTCGTGACGAGCCGGTCCACGTCGTCCAAGAACTTCGGGATGGATTCGAGGAGCGCGCGGCACCGCGGCACGAAGTCGTCGGGCACGTCGATCGCCAGGCCGCCGACACGCACGTAGGAGACGGTCAGCCTCGCGCCGCAGCAGGCCTCGATCAAGCCGTAGATGTTCTCGCGCGGCTGGTAGAGGTACCAGAAGTTCGTCAACGCGCCGATGTCGACGAGGTTCGCCCCGAGGTTGACGCAGTGGTCCATGATGCGCGAGAACTCCGACAGGATCGTGCGGACAAGGACGCCGCGCTCCGGGATCTCGATGCCCAGCATCTTCTCGACGGCCCGGACGTAGCCGACACCGTTGATCATCGCCGAGACATAGTTCAGGCGGTCCGTGTACGGGATGACTCCGTTCCACGTATGCGTCTCCGACATCTTCTCGAAGCAGCGGTGGAGATACCCGATCTGCGTTTCCGCCCTCGCGATCCGCTCTCCGTCCATCCGGGCGATCAGATGGATGATCCCGTGGGTCGCCGGATGCGACGGGCCGATCGAGAGAGTTTGCGTCTCGAAGTGCCCGGCGCGGGTGTCGGTCTCCTGCGACCAGGCCGGCATCTTCATGTCCTCTTCCGCCGCGAACCAGCGCTGGCCGGGCGCGTAGTCCTTGCGCAGCGCGTGGCCGACGAAGGCGTCATGGCAGAGGATCCGGCGCAGGTTCGGGTGCCCCGGGAAGGCGAACCCGTAGAGGTCATAGGCCTCCCGCTCGAACCAGTCGGCGGCCGGCCAGATCTCGCGGACCGTCGGGAGCGAGGGGGGCGCGCCGTCGGGCAGCAGGACCTTGACGCGGGCGTGCTCGTTGCGCGGCAGCGAGTGCAGGTGGACGACCGCCTCGAAGCGCGTCTTCCGCCCAGCGCGCTTCAGGTTGTCCACGCCCGCGAGGTCCAGAAAGAGGTCGTAGCGGCAGTTGGGATCGTCGCGCAGCCAGCCCGCGAGCGCGGGCCAGTCGGCGGGAGCGACCTCCATCGTCGGAAGATCGAGGTCGCGGACCTCCACCTTTTCGGAGAACCGCGAGGAGGAGAGGCTGTTGCGCAGCCGCTCCGCAGGGGCGGAGAGGGAAGGGGTCGCGACGGCGCTCAAGCGGGCCTTTCGGCGGCCCGCTTCGCCGACCGGCTGTCCCGCGAGATCTCGCCCGCCTTGATCTTCCGCTGCAGCTCGAAGATGCCGTACATCAGCTCCTCGGGCGTGGGCGGGCAGCCCGGCACGTAGACGTCCACCGGGATGATCTCGTCGATCCCCTGCGTCACGTGGTAGGCGCGGTAGAAGCCCCCGGAAGAGGCGCACACCCCCATCGAGATGACCCACTTGGGCTCGGGCATCTGGTCATAGACCCTGCGGAGCACCGGCGCCATCTTGTCGGTCACGGTGCCGGCCACGATGAGCAGGTCCGCCTGCCGCGGCGAGAAGCGCACCACCTCCGCGCCGAACCGCGACAGATCGTAATGAGACGAGACGACCGACATGAACTCGATCCCGCAGCACGCCGTGGCGAAGGGTAGCGGCCAGAGCGAGTTCGAGCGCGCCCAGGCGACCATCGTCTCCAGGCGCGTCGTCAGGAAATCCGAAGTCCCTCCCGCTCCCGTCTTCGGGTCGTATCCGGGAAGCGGTTTTCCTCCACCGACCATCGCTCCTCCCTCGCGATTCTAGCCGAGGCGCGCCTTCCCGCGCGACCCGAAGGTCCCGGACTGCTTCTCAGCCGAAATTGACCGTGTAGGCGAGGGACTTCATGTCCCGCATGCGGTCGAGGTACACGAGGCCTTCGAGATGATCGATCTCGTGCTGGAGGACGCGGGCGTGAAAGCCGGAGGCCTCGAACGCGACCTTCTTGCCGGAGCGGTCCAGGGCGCGAACGCGGATCCTGCGATGCCGGGGAACGGTTCCGCCCCAGAGAAACGGGACCGAGAGGCAGCCTTCCGAGTCCTCCTCGATCTCTTCCCCCGCCGGCTCGTAGGAGGCGTTGAAGTACGCCGTCAGCAGGACCTTCGGCTCGTCCTTCTTCCTCTTTTCGGGATTGACCTCGTAGAGGAACACCCGAAGGGGCGTGAAGACCTGGGGCGCCGCGATTCCGGTCCCCTCGTACTCCCGCATGGTTTCCTCCAGGTCGGCCAGGAAGGGCTCGTAGTCCCCTCGCGCGACCGCCCGCGGATCCACCTCCTGCGACTTCTGGCGCAGCGTCTTCACCCCGAGCTTCGCGACTTTGAGGATCATGGAAGTTAGCTCGCAGCTTTCAGCTCTCAGCTTTCAGCCGGAGCGGCCCGGCTATCCGGAGCTGACAGCTGAAAGCTGATGGCTGAAAGCTTGTATGGTGCCCAGGGACGGAATTGAACCGCCGACACACGGATTTTCAGTCCGTTGCTCTACCGACTGAGCTACCTGGGCATCGCCGGACGCGCAACTCTAGCAGAATGCCGGGGAAAGATGGACGCGGGTCGGACGTGGCGGGGACTCTCAGCGAGGGGGCACTTCGCGCGCCGCCCGATTCGCGCGGACCGGCGCGGGCGCGGCCCGAATGGGATCTCCACCCACGAAGAGATGACCGTTGTTCTGGGCGAAGGTCAGACCGTCCGGCGAGATCGCCACGGGCGTGTAGGCCGCTCCCAGCGCGAGGTCAAGGAAGATCCTCCCGGCGAGGATCCCCCCCGGGCCGATGGCGTAGAGGAACCCGTCCTCGCTCGTGGCGTAGGCCACGCCGCTCCCGTCGACCGCCGGCTGATTGACACACCACTCGAATCCGTTGGGATGGTCGGAAACGCAGGCGACGCCGCCGTCCGATTCACGCCGGCAGGAAAGCGTGTTCGTGCCGGTGAACTTCCATTCGACCGAGAGATCCGGATCGAGCGACGTCAGGTCGTACTTCGGTGTCTCCGCCGGGCAGTAGCGCGGGTCTCCGCAGTAGGACCCGACCTCGTAATGGTTGTCCTTCACGAGGATCGAGTAGGTCCCGTCGTGCGCGTAAACCGCCGGCGTCAGGTCCCAGCCGAAGTCGTAGGTGGCGAGCGCGCGGCCGTCCGAACCGAACTTGAAGAGGTGCCCCCGGGAGTAGTTGTACGCCGTGAAGGCGCCGTAGAGGATCGCGCCGTCCGGAAGTACGACCGGGGAGGAGGATGCGAGATCGGACACGCGGCCGGCCGGGAGGTCGTTGGTGGCCGGGTCCACTCCGAGAGTCGAGCTGTCCCTGCATCCGCCCGGAGTCCCATTCGGAGGAAGGCCGACGCCGCAGCCGTCTTTGAGAATCCCGCGAAGGCTCGCGCTCCAGGCCGGCGTCAGGTCCGGGTGGACGGCCACGAGGTACCCGTAGCGGCCGTTGAAGTGGGCGCGGCTCACCGTATAGATGATCCCGTCGGGCGCGATCGCCGGAATCACGTTGATCCCCGGCCGCTGCGAGCCGCACGGCAGGCTCTGCGGGATCGCTCGGATGGACGGCGGCCACGGCAGGTCGCCCGTGAAGCCCAGCTGGCAGGGGGCCGAGGCGGCCGGAGCCCCGGCCACGAGCTCGGAGAATGCGGCCTTCGATGAGCTCCCGTCGGGAGCAACCTTGACGAGCCAGGCCCCGGGAGCGTCGACATTCCAGGGGAGGTTCAAGTCGAGTCGCAGGACGTCGTAGAAGACGTTCCCCGACCCATCGGCAGCGAGCCCGCCCGCGACGAAGGCGCCGGAGTCGAGGTTCGCTCCGAAGGGATTGATCCGGGCGACGACCTTCCCCGTAGCCTTCGAGAGCTTGAAGACCGTCCCGCCGGCGCCCGGAACGTAGACGAAGTCGCCGGCAAGCGCCGGATGGAAAACCGGCTCCCAGTTCCCGACGCTCCCGCCGTCGGGCTCGGGCTTCCAGTCGCTCGCGAAGCTCCACGCCTCGACGAGCGCGCCTCTGCGCCAGACGAGCTTCTTGACGTTCCAGACCTGCGCCGCCCAGGCGTCGGGACCGCAGGGAGCCGGCATGCCCGAGCCCGGGGGGAGGCACGACACGTAGGAGCCGGACTTGAACTCCATATAGACGTCGGGACCATCGAGCAGCGGCACCGCGTAATGAACGAGGAGGGATCCCCCCGATTCGGCCTTCTCATCCTCGACGAAGGGATCGTAGACTAGGTCCGCGAGCAGAGCCATCAGCGGCTGGCCCACGGCGGCGCTGTCTCCCTGGTGTCTCGGGCTACTCCCCCGCTGCGGCCAGTCCCGGCCCGGCGCGGACCGCGGCATGGCGGCGAGGAGGAACCCCAGGAAGACGACGGAAGAAGGGAGGCGCCGGCGTTTCGAGGCCACGCGCGCATTCGATCATAGGATCGCGCTTGCGGGAATTCCGCCGCGGGAGGAAGGGTTTTTCGGACACATGCCGAAGGAGAGACGGAGACGGGAAGGCGCCGCCGCGCTCCTTCTGCTCGGCCTGGCCTTCGCTGACTACACGCGCGCGCAGGCGCCCGCGGCACCCCAGGGAGGCCCTGTCCGAAGCCCGGGCAACGCCGACTGGGCCCCGACCCTGGACGAGGCCCGCCAGCGCTCGGCGGCGCAGGGCAAGTTCCTTTTCGTCGAGCTCGGCTCCCGGGACTGCAGCGACTGTGTTCGCATGGACAGGCTCCTCTACCCCGCTTTCGATTTCGAGGCCCTGCTCATTCCCATGGTCCCGGTCAAGGTCTCGATCGACTCGGGCGAAGGAGCGGAGCTCGCGCACCAATACGGGATCAAGGCGGCGCCGGCGGTTCTGATCAGGTCGCCGGAAGGCCGGATGGTCGTCCTGGCGGAGGGGTTCACGACCCCGGAGGATTTCTACCAGCACGTGCGCAAGGAGCTGGACGCCTACGGCGCTTTCGCGAGGAAGGTCGAAGCGCAGGACATCCCCAGGCTGCCCGCGCGCGAGGCCCTCGACACGGGCCGCGAGCTCTTCCAGCGGGGCGACTCCGCCTCGGCGCTGCCGAGATTGAAGAGAGCGGTCGCCGCTCCCGGCGCGACGGCGGCCGAGCGCGACGAGGCGCGCGAGATCCTCGCCGCCGCCCAGCTGGACGCCGGGGACACGACGGCCTCGCGGCAGACGATAGACCGGCTGATCGAGACGACGAAGAACGCCGAGAGGCGGGAGAGGGGGGAGCTCTTCCGGGCGCAGATCCCACTCGCGGAAAACAAGCCGCAGGAGGCCTACGCGCTCTACAAGAAGTTTGAAAAGGACCATCCCGGCTCGAAGTATCTTCCCCAGGTCCGCGCTCTCGCCGAGCGCCTCGCCGGCGAGAAGCCAAAATCATGACGGCGCCGCGCGGCCGCTTCCTCGCCAGTCTGGCGGCCGTCTTGCTCCTTCTCTTCGGAGCCGCCGCACGTGCTCTTCCCGCTCCGGCACCCTCGACTCTCTTGAAAGTCAGCGCTCGGGTGGAGCCCAAGGCGGCGGGAGCGTTGCTGATCGTGGACGCGGAGCTCGCCTCCGGCTGGCACGTCAACAGCCATGTGCCCTCCGAGGACTACCTGATCGCGACCTCGGTCCGCGTGGATCCTGCCGCCGGCGTTCGCGCCGGAGAGGCGAAGTATCCGGAAGGCCGGATGAAGAAATTCTCTTTCGCGGAGAAGCCCCTCTCCGTTTACGAGGGCACCTTCACCCTCGAAATCCCCCTCACGTTCGAGGGCGCCGGGCCTTCCGCGGTCACCGGGTCCGTGGAGTTCCAGGCGTGCAACGACACCCAGTGCCTGGCCCCGGCCTCCGTCCCGTTCCGCGCGAGCCTCTCCGGCTCCGGAGAGGATCGGAAGCTCTCCGGCGGCGCCGTGCCGCTCTCGCAGGCGCCGGGCGGCGGCGAACGAGCGGCTTCCACGGCGGCCGCCGGCGCCTCCCGGGACTTCGGGCAGCTTCTCGAGCGCCGGGGCTTTCCGGTCGTTCTGCTCCTTCTCTTTGCCGGGGGACTCGCCTTGAACCTGACGCCATGCGTTTATCCCGTGATCCCCCTGACGGTCAGCTTTTTCGGCGGCCAGGCGAAGGGAGAGACGGGGCGAGTCTTCGGGCTCGCAACGCTCTACGTTCTCGGGATGGCGACGACATACTCGGCCCTCGGCGTCGCGGCAGGCCTTTCCGGCAAGCTCTTCGGCGCCGCGCTCCAGTCCCCCTGGGTGCTGGCCGGCGTGGCGGCGGTCCTCGTGGCCCTCGCGCTCTCGATGTTCGGACTCTACGACATCCGGATGCCGACCACCCTGATGCAGAAAACGGGCGCCAGGTCCGGACGCGCCGGCGCGTACGCGATGGGCCTCCTCGTCGGAGTCGTGGCGGCGCCGTGCGTCGGACCGTTCGTGCTGGGACTGCTGGCCTTCGTCGCCGCGCGGCAGAACGCGGGTCTGGGATTCCTCTTCTTCTTCGTTCTTTCTCTCGGCCTCGGCCTCCCCTACCTATTCCTGGCCGCTTTCTCGGGAAGCCTCTCGCGTCTGCCTCGCGCGGGAGAGTGGATGGAAGGCGTCAAGTCGGTTTTCGGCTGGGTGCTCCTCGCGATGGCGGCTTATTTCCTGCGGACCGCCGTCCCGCGCCCCGCCGGCGATTGGCTCCTGCCCGCCGTTCTCGTGGCGGGCGCGGTCACGCTCGCCATCCGCAGAGCGAGCTTGCGGCCGGCCGCGCGGGCGGCTGCCGCCCTGGTCTTTCTCGCGGCCGCGATCTTCTTCGTCCCTCGGAGAGCGGCCGCGGCCCCGGAATGGCGCCCCTTCACCGAGTCGGAAGTCTCCCGCGCCGGGCGCCCGGCCGTCATCGACTTCTCCGCCGCCTGGTGCGTGCCGTGCCGGGAGCTCGACGAAAAGACCTTCTCGGATCCGCGCGTGCGCGAGGCCCTCGGCAAGCGCGCCCTCTTCAAGGCCGACATGACGAAGTCGGCCTCACCCGAAGTCGTCGCGCTCGCGGAGAGATACTCGATCCTCGGCGTTCCCACGCTCGTCTTCCTCGACGCCGGCGGCGCTGAACGCTCGGAACTGAGGCTCGTCGGATTCGAGGACCCGGACGCCTTCCTGAAGCGACTGGACAAAGCCCCGTAGCTTTCAGCTGTCGGCTGTCAGCTATCAGCCAGAACTGGGCCGGATGAAGCGGAGAGCTGAAAGCTGAGAGCTGACAGCTACGCGGGGAGGCGGCCCAGCTTCTTGAGCGCTTCCTTGGCGGCCTTGCGCTGCGCTTCCCGCTTGGAGGCTCCGCGGCCGTAGGCGAAGGCCTCGCCGTTCCAGAAGACCTGGATGACGAAGACTTTCTCGTGGTCCGGTCCGTACTCGTCCACGATGCGGTAGTCCGGAAGCGGGAGGCCGAGCGCCTGCGCCGACTCCTGCAGGGCCGTCTTGTAGTCCTGGAACGACAGATCGCCGATGTCGATGCCTGATATGTCGGGGCCGAAGACGCGGCGCAGGAAAGCCTCCGCGGCGGGCAAGCCTCCGTCGAGGTAGATGGCGGCGATCACGGCCTCGAACCCGTCGGCTAAGAGCGAGAGCTTCTCGGCGCCTCCCGATCGGGCCTCTCCCGCTCCCATCCGGAGGTAGCGTCCGATCCCGATCTCCCGGCCCTTGGCCGCCAGCGTGGACGCGGAGACCAGGTGCGCCTTGATCTTGGAGAGCGCGCCCTCCTGCAGGTTGGGGAAGGCGCGGTAGATGTGCTCTCCGATGACGAAGCCGAGCACCGTATCCCCGAGAAACTCCAGCCGCTCGTTGTGAGAGGAGGACGTCTGCCTCCGCTCGTTCGCGTAGGACTTGTGCGTCAGGGCGCGCTCGAGAAGGTTCCTATCGCGGAACCTGTAACCCAGGATCTGCTCGAAGTCGGAAGTCGTCTCCGCGACGGCGTCGCTCATACGGTATTTCCCGTCTTATTTCCCTGGTGCCGGAGGCCGGAGTCGAACCGGCACGGGCCTTTCAGCCCTCGGGATTTTAAGTCCCGTGCGTCTACCAATTTCGCCACTCCGGCAAGAGTGCCGATGATAGCCGCAAGTCCCGAAGGCTCAAAGAAAAGCCCGTCCCGGTTCGACTCCCGCATTACCGCTCCGCAACCCGTGAAACCGCTTGCTGTTCCGTCTGGCGGTCCGTCCCGGCACCCTTCCCGACCCCTGCCGGGAACAAGATCGCGCCTTGTGGAGCCTCTCCGTCGATTGACCGCGCCGCGCGATCGAGCGCCGCCCTTACCTCGGTCAGATCCGGCAGCAGGTACGTGTCCGTCACCGACTCCGCCGCGTGTCCGAGCAGCGCCTTTGCGATCGCGTGAGAAGAAACCGCCTCAACCCGAGTCGCCGCCGTCTTCCTCAAATCGTGGAAACGCGGGCGAGCCTGCCCCGGCTTCTCGGGCTTCCAGATCTTCTGCACCGCCGCCACGAAGCCGGAGTAAACCGTCTTGACCGGCTCCCCCGTCTCCCCGAGGAAAACGTGCGCCTCCGGCTCCGGGTTCTCCGGTCGGATCGCCTCCAAGATCGAGAGCGCCACGGCTCCGAGCGGAACCTCTCGCTCCTGCCCGTTCTTCGCGTTCGCCGCGATCACGACCACCTTCCGCGCCTCCAAGTCCACGGCTGACCACCGCAACCGGAGGATCTCCCGGAGCCGCATCGCGCTATGCACGGCGAACCTCACGACTCGCACGGAGACGGGCGGCAAGATCGCGTAGAGCGCCCGGAGCAGCTCCGGCGAGAAGATGTAACCGCGCTTGCCGCCCTTCGGGAGCAGCTTCCGCCGTTGCGCCTTCGTAAGCGTCGCGAACGGCGAGAGCCTGAATCCGCTCCGACGCGGGCGCTCCGCTCCCCAACTGAAAGCCCTTCTCAGCAGCGCCATCGTCTTTTTCCGAGTCGCCGCCGCGATCGCCGGAACCTCCCGTTCCATCGCGTCGGCCAAATTCAACAGCGTTTCCGCGTCTACCGTCGCCGCCGAAGCGTTCACGTCCAGATGCCGCCGGAGCCTCTTCGCGCTCCCTCGATCCGTCTCGGCGCTCCGCTTCGTGCCGGCCCCGGCGCGGCGCGACGCGAGCGGCAGCAGGCTCGCCCCGCCTTCCCCGGGATCGCCCGGGCTGCCCGGCGACATCGCGCAGCGCCAGCAAGACCGCGTCGGCCTCGTCGGCGGAGAGCATCCGGGCGTCGGCGTATTCGGCGTAGAGAGCGAGGCAGTTCTCCCGCCCGCCCCCGAAGAGCCGCTCCAGCAGATCAATCGGCGGGCGCACGCTTCCCGGCGACGGCGCGATGCCGAGCCAGCGCCGCAAGCCGTTCAACGGCGCGTACACGTGCCGAGGGTGATCCTCGCACTCCAGCGGTTCCCAATTGATTCGTTCGCTCATCGCTTCGCCTCCATGTAAGTACTAAGTATATACTCACCTCGGCTTCGCGCTCGCCGCCGGGTTCCTCCAACCGAGCGGTTTCCCGCCCTCGGCGCGTTCTTTCCCGGCGGCGACGCGGGCCTTTTGGAGACCCGGTCTCGGCGCGGTTGCCCGGACGGAGCCAGCCGGGCTCATCGGGTTGCTCGGCTCGGCGGGTGCCAGCCGCGAATGCGTCACGCGGTTGCCCATTCCGGGGGCGCGCTGGTTCCTACTCCCCGCGCGTCGCACCCGCTGAGTCGGGAGCCGGTTTCTTCCGGTCCGGCCCGGAAAAGAAACCCCCGGTGAATTCCACCGGGCCTTCTCCCGGGCCGACGAAGCGACGCTTCACTGCTTGCGGATCGTGAAGTCGATGTACGACGAGCCGGAATCTACTGCTCTCCCGGCGATCGGTATTGCCTGAAGTCGTCCGGCGGCAAAATACCGGCGGAGCAAGTCGCGAATCTCTCAACGAGGCAACTCGCCGGTCAGCGCCGAAAGGGAACGGTCCGGGATGATTCACCCCGTGCGAGGAATGTTCTCGTAAAGAGACCGGCGGAATCCGTTCCTGCGTAAATTGT
>Ga0153915_10000703_pt1 | contig 30986 bp, 30 predicted proteins | sample Opewatmetagenome_2_FD_107003 | JGI IMG/M metagenome (GOLD analysis project Ga0153915, IMG submission 107003) | Freshwater wetland microbial communities from Ohio, USA - Open water 3 Core 3 Depth 3 metaG | ecosystem: Environmental > Aquatic > Freshwater > Wetlands | place: USA: Ohio, Lake Erie... | reverse complement strand
GGATGCTGGAAAGCTCCTACGAAAATTGTCATTTCAGCAACAAATCCGCTGAGCCCCGGAAGTCCAAGGGAGGCAAGACCAGCAATCACGTAACAAACTGAAAGGAAAGGAATTACTTTCATCAGACCACCCATTTCATTAATCATCCTAGTGTGGGTGCGTCCATAAAGCATCCCGATAAGAGCGAAGAACAGTGCTGTCATCAATCCGTGGGATATCATTTGAATAATAGCTCCGTTCATTGCCGTTTTGTTCATCATAAGAATTGCAAACAGAACAAGGCCGCAATGGCTGACTGAGGAGTATGCGTTGATGTATTTCAGATCCTTCTGGACTATTGCACCAAAAGCTCCGTAAATAACGCTTATTGTGGTAAGGATTATGAATATCCACGATAATTCCTTTGCGGCTTCAGGCATAAGAAAGATTGCCACCCTGAAAGCCCCGTAGCCTCCTAGCTTCATAAGTACCCCAGCATGAAGCATCGAAACGGCAGTTGGTGCGGAAGAGTGACCATCGGGTGACCATGTATGGAATGGAAATAAAGCACCGAGCACTCCGAATCCCACAAATGTAAGCGGGAAAAACAGGTGCTGGGCTGACATCGGGATCGTTATCTTCGAGATCTCCAGGATATTAAAAGTAAGCTGGCCACCATTGGGTGCCGAATTGAAATAAATACCGAGTATTCCGACAAGCAACAGGGCAGAGGCCCCCATAAGCATAAGCGTCAGCTTCATGGCTGAATACTCCTTGGGACCGCTTCCCCATATACCAATCAGCAGATACATCGGTATGACCGCGAGCTCGTAAAAGAGAAACATGGTGAACAGGTCGATCGAAATAAAAAATCCAAAGACCCCCGTTGCAAGAAGTATCAGTGAAATAAAAAACTCTTTTGTAAGAAATTCTACCTCCCATGATGCAAAGATTCCAGCAAATACAACAATCGATGTAAGTGCAATCATTGCCACGGAAATTCCATCCACGCCTACAGCATAGTGAATATTGAAGCTTTTAAACCAAACTAAATCCCTGACAAACAGCATTTCAGCAGTATTCCCTGCATGCCGGGCAGAAACATACAGAATAATCAGCACAGCCGCCAGCAACAATTGAATTCCCATCCCTGTGGCAGCAACATTTCTCACCTGCCGAATGTCCTTAATCAACACTATTCCGGTGATTGTCAGTACTGGTATTACAACAAATAGAGTAAGAATATCCATAGTTTTAGACTTGTTCTTTTAGTTATCACCGCAGGTAAATGAATAAGATTGCCAGCAGAACTATACCTGAAATAAAGACAAATGCATATTTCTGAAGCTGACCCGATTGGAAACCTCTTATTTTAAAGGATACAACCTGGGTTATAAAAGCAATGCTGTTCATTGTACCATCAACAATATGCCTGTCGAACCATGCTACCGGTTCGGATATGTATCTGAATATTATCTTTTTAGTTACAAAAAGATAAATTTCATCTATATAAAACTTATTATATGACCATTTGTAAGCGTATTTAAATGTTGCTGCAAGCCGGTCGGGTATTGAAGTTTTCTTGCTGTAAAGAACAAAAGCGATAGTTATGCCAAGCAAAGCAATCAGAACAGACGGAATTGCAACCGCCCATTCTATTTCACTCTCAAAGACTTTTCCGTCTGATGTTACAAGCTGATTGAAAGGAATGAATCCTGATACAGCTGCTCCAATGGCAAGCACAATAAGAGGGATTGTCATTACTGCAGGAGCTTCGTGAGGTGTGTGATGATATTGTGTTTCTTCCCCCCAGAAAATATTAAAATAGAGCCTGAACATATAAAATGCCGTAATCCCGGCGACAGCATATTCTACCGCAAATAGGAACTTATTATGATGGAAGGCGGCTGCAAGAATCTCATCTTTGCTGAAAAAGCCTGAAAATGGCGGAATACCTGCAATTGTAAGGCAAGCTACAAGAAATGTTATGTGGGTAATTGGCAGATATTTTCGAAGACCTCCCATATCGGTCATGAAATTGCTGTGAGCTGCATGGATGATCGCACCTGCTGCAAGGAAGAGTAAAGCTTTGAACATGGCGTGCGTAAAGAGGTGGAACATTGATGCCATATAACCCAGACCATCATGACCTCCGTAACCAGAGACTCCAAGGGCAAACATCATATACCCAATCTGGGACATAGTAGAGTAGGCAAGGACCCGTTTTATATCTGTTTGTGTGCAGGCAATGACTGCAGCAAAAAGAGAGGAAAATGCACCGACATAAGCCACTACCTCAAGGGCAACAGGGGCAGAAAAAACATAGATCGGGAACATTCTGGCAACGAGATAAACACCTGCCACAACCATTGTTGCAGCATGTATAAGTGCCGAAACCGGGGTCGGGCCTTCCATCGCATCCGGAAGCCATATATGGAACGGGAACATTGCAGATTTGCCCACGCCGCCCATATAAACGAATATCATTGACCAGGTCATCACCGATAATCCCATGAATGTGATTCCGCTCCCCTGGGCAATGGCGGGTCCGGTAGGATCTGTAAGCGTGATGAAATCAAATGTTTTTGTATTGAATGAAAGAATAAGGATACCTATAAGAAAACCAAGATCTGCGAACCTTGTAACAATGAATGCTTTTTTGGAAGCCCGTACTGCTGATGGTTTTTCATAATAAAATCCTATAAGAATATATGATGAGACACCTACCAGCTCCCAGAAGATGTACATCTGGAAAATGTTGGTAGCAACTACGAGGCCAAGCATTGAGAACGTGAAGAGGGAAAGAAAGGCAAAAAAACGTTCAAAACCTTTTTCCTCCTTCATATAGCCGAGACTGTAAATATGGACCATGAACGAAACCGTGCTTATCACAATAAGCATCATCACCGAAATAGGATCGAGCAATACTCCAAGATCAATATGAAGCTTGTCGGTTAACTGAAGCCAGGTAATATTGGAAGATATTATTTTCTGATATGCACCACCAACCTTTTCTCCCGGGAAAAAATATAACCAGGCGGTAATGTACGACAGAACTGTAACTAAAGCTAGTCCTGATGTTCCAATCAGGCCAGACAGCCTGGGCTTCAGCTTATGGCCTGCAAGACCGAGCAGGATAAAAATCAGGAAGGGGATCAGTGGTATCCAGATGGTATAGGAAAAATCTATCATACAGGGCAGTTCTTTACGATTATGTTCAATACTTCATCACATCCACATCTTCAACATTTATTGTTGTAAATCGCCGGTAAATATTGATAATTATGGCAATAGCTACAGCAGCTTCCGATGCTGCAACTGCAATAACGAACAGGCTGAAAAAGAGACCCTCAAGCTTATGCGGAAAGAGAAATCTGTTAAAGGCCAGGAAATTAATATTGACTGAATTAAGGATCAGCTCGACTGACATAAGTATTGTGATCAGGTTCCTGCGGGTAAGAAAGCCATAAACGCCAACAAAAAACATTATTGCAGCGAGGACCAGAAAATAGGATAATGGAATGCCTGTGTTCATTTGTTTACTGGTTTAGGGTTTGGGATTCCGGTTTCTTTGGTGCTCCTTTCTTTGCCACCACTATCGCAGCCACCATTGCAGCTATCAGCAGTATTGAAATAACCTCGAAAGGTAAAGCATAACCATCATTGCCAACTGATAAAAGGCTGGTGCCGATAAGATGCATATTTACCTCCCTGGCTGCCTCAGTTGTGGCTGAGAATTGAAAATCAAGGATTGTGGTTATTGTAAGAATTGCACCTGCAATTGCTGCAAGAGCGGAAAAGAGAGATTTTTTCCAACCGACAGGTTCGAATTTCTGATTTATATGACTCGTAAGGAGTATGGAGAAAATTATGAGCACAACGATACCCCCGGCGTAAAGTGTCAGCTGAACAGCAGCCAGAAACTGGTAGTTCAGCATGAAGTAGAGGCCTGCGGTTGCCACCAGTACAAAAAGAAGATAAATTGCCGCTCTTAATATTTTACGGCTGGTTACCGTCAGGATGGAAAAAACAACTATGACGGCGGAAAATAAAATAAACATTATCTGATTGACACCCATTATTCTACTCCTTTCATTAGTTGTGATCCGGGTTTATTCGAAATCTTAATAAGTTGTGCCCTATTAAAGACAGCATGTTCGAATTCCTGTGAAAAAGCAAGAGCATTCGATGGACATGTTTTAACACATAATGCACAGAATGTGCACATTCCGAGACGGTAAATATGCTTGTCGATAGCTCTTTTCTTTTTTCCGTCTTCAGTTATAATTGTTTTTGAAATCACTTCAATCGTACCATTCGGGCAGTTTATCTCACAAATACCGCATCCCGTACACCTGTGCTCATTCTTTTCATTATGCGGCATAATGACATGGCCCTTGAAACGGTCGAACATAACAAGTTCTTTCCTGTTGTTGGGATATTTCTGGGTCACGATTGCGGATGGGCGGAAAAAATAAGATCCCGTCACCTTCATGCCTTTTAACAGCGACCAGATTCCCAGGGCAATATCTTTAAAATAATTTATAATGCTTCTCATAAAGAGATGTTAATCAGTTTTTTATCAAAAATGCCATCCCATCAGGACAATGAATGACATGACAAGGACATTGATCAGGTTTAACGGTAACAGGTATTTCCATTCCAGTGTAAGCAGCTGGTCAATCCTCAGTCGCGGAAATGTCCATTTGAACCACATCATAAGGAAGACAACAAAAAATGTTTTACCAATATACCATATAAATGGTGGTATAAAATCCATAACATGATTGAAGGTATCCCAGTTTCCCACATGGAAAGGCATCCAGCCCCCGAGGAACACCGTGGCTGCAATTGATGCTACGATGAACATATTCATGTATTCTGCCAGGAAGAAAAAGGCAAACTTAATACCGGAGTATTCAGTATGGTAACCTGCCGTGAGCTCCGATTCAGCCTCTGCAAGGTCAAAGGGCCCGCGGTTGGTTTCAGCAGTGCTGGCAATAAGGAAGATGACAAATGCAATAAATGCCGGAATATGTCCCTTAAAAATGAACCAGCCAGTAGCCTGAGCCTGGACAATTTCCGAAAGCTGCATGGAACCGGCAAGAATAACTACTGTAATAAGAGAAAGCCCGACTGACAGTTCATAACTGACAATCTGTGCACCGCTTCTCATTGCACCGATAAGCGAATATTTATTGTTGCTCGACCAGCCTGCAAGCAGAACACCTATCACACCCATTGCCGAGACAGCTATGACATAAAAAACACCAATATTCAGGTCAATAGCATGGAGCCCTTTGGCAAACGGAATAGCAGCTATCGCCATAAATGAGGCAATTATTACTATGAAGGGTGCCAGGTTAAACAGAAATTTATCGGCATTTTTTATAGGAACAAGTTCAACAAGCAGCAGTTTTATAAGGTCAGCAATCGTCTGGAAAATTCCGAAAGGTCCAACCCTGTTGGGCCCGAGCCTGTTCTGCATAAAGGCACAGACTTTTCTCTCTGCATATACCAGGAATAGCCCGATCAATGCATAAAAAAGCAGGATCAATACTCCAATAATCAACATTTCCACAACCACTGTCAACAATGGCGACATTACATTGTGAAGGCCGGTATCGATCGATTTGGTAAGTTCCGAAAAATCATACAGGTTTTTCCACCATGGTATGTGTAACGCTATTATATTTTGAACAGTCAGATTCAATAGCATATGCCTGATCTTTTATCTTTTAACTTATATAAATTAACCCACTCACAACCCCACCACAAACTCTCCCCTTCAGTCTGGCTCCTGACACCCTTCTTCCTACCTGTCGATATCCGGTATAACAAGATCCAGTGAACCTCCGATAGCTACCAGATCAGCAATCTTAAAGCCTTTAGCCATTAGATTCAGAGCTGAGAGGTTGGCAAAATTCGGTGAACGGAATTTTATCCTGTAGGGATTTTTGTTTCCGTCGCTGATTATATACACACCCAGCTCGCCACGGGCAGTTTCAACCCTCTGAAAATACTCACCTTCAGGCAGTTTGATAACTGGTTTCATTTTAACCGCAAAAGATCCTTCAGGGATGTTATCTATAAGCTGTTCAAGGATGTTCATCGACTCCCTCATTTCCTCCATCCTTGCAAGGTATCTGTGAAAAGTATCTCCTTCAGTAAACAGAACTTCACTGAAGCTTACCCTGTCGTAAGCGCTGTAAGGTTCGTGTTTCCTTACGTCACATGAAAATCCCGAAGCTCTTCCATTCGGTCCTGTAACACCATAAGAAACAGCATTTTCGAGCGAAAGCCTTCCAATACCTTTTGTCCGTTCATGAAAAATAACATTGCCTGTCAGTAGCTGGTCATATTCCGGTAATGTCTTTCTGAAATATTTTATAAATTCCTTAACGCGCTTCTGGAAATTGGGATGAATATCGTACATCAGTCCTCCGGGACAATTATAGTTGACCAGCATGCGGCCGCCGCAGGTTTCCTCCCAGATATCAAGCACTTTCTCCCTGTCGCGGAGCCCGTAAAAGAAACAGGTCAGACCGCCAAGGTCCATCCCGAAAGTTGCCCAGAAAAGCTGATGGGACTGGATACGGGTAAGCTCAGACATTATCGTGCGTATAACCTTCACCCTTTTGGGAATTTCAATCTCAAGAGCTTTTTCAACATTGAGACAAACAGCTTCATTATTAATATGAGCCGAGAGATAATCCATCCTGTCGGTAAGATGAATTATCTGGGGATAAGTAATGCTTTCACACATCTTTTCTATTCCCCTGTGAACGTAACCAATATGAGGCTCAACATTCCTTACCATCTCCCCCTTAAGAGAAACAACAAGCCTCAGCACCCCGTGCGTAGACGGATGCTGGGGACCCATGTTAATGACATACTCCTGGTTCTCGTCGATTATCTCTTTTACTGTTTCTTCCATCGAACTACTTCGTAACAATATTTATTTCATCAACATAGTCTTTGCGCAGAGGAAACCCCCATGAACGGTCGAGAAAAAGTCTTCTAAGATCAGGATGGTTGGAAAACCGTATTCCAAGGAGATCATATACTTCACGTTCGTTGAAATCAGCCGTTTTCCAGATATCTGAAACTGAGTCAAGGGTTGGATTATTCCTGTCTGATATCCTTGTCTTCAGGACTACTGAATGGTTAAATTTGCTGGAACGGATGTGGTAGACCACTCCAAGATCATTCCCATAATCTACTCCCGTAAGACAAAACAAAAAATCAAAATCTGTATTCTCGTCCTCCCGGAGTCGTTTAGCCAGTTTGTATAAATTCGAAGCCGGGACATTCACCTCCACAAACTGTTTGCCTTCTTTGACCTCAGCTTCTTTATCAAACGATCTTATCAGTTCACCTAACTTCGGTTTATCCATTTGTTTCAGATTTCAAAAGTAATATGGATTATTTAACATCATGGGATGCATTGCGTTTTCTTCTCGACCGGATAGATTCAGTTTCGATCTTCCGTTGGAGTTGAAGCATACCGTATAGTAGTGCTTCTGGTCTGGGAGGACATCCTGGCACATAAACATCAACCGGAATTACATGCTCGACACCCTTTACAACACAATATGAATTCAGGAAGAACGGTCCGCCCGAAATTGCACATGCCCCCATTGCTACCACATACTTGGGTTCAGACATCTGATCGTAAAGACGCTTAAGGACAGGTGCCATTTTGTTGACTATTGTCCCTGCGACCACAATTACATCAGCCTGACGCGGACTGGCACGGTAAACCTCCATTCCGAATCTGGCGAAATCGTGACGCGGGGCTCCTGTTGCCATCATTTCGATACCGCAACAGCTAGTGGCGAATGTCAGGGGCCATAATGAGTTCTTTCTGCCCCAGTTTATTACATCGTCAATTGTTGCAAGCAGAACATTGGTGCCGGATTCCTTCAGAAGATCAAGGCTATCATTATCCTTGAACTCCTCATTCTTCATCCCTTTTATTCCCATATAAGAGCGTGTTTTTTCCAGGCGTATAATAGCCCCAGACCCAGAATAAGAAAGAAAATCACAATTTCAACAAAGGCAATAATGCCTGTTTCTTTCATTACGACGGCCCATGGGAATACGAGGACTGTTTCTACATCAAAGACAAGAAAAAGGATCGCAAAGAGATAATAGCCTACATTGAACTGTAACCATGTTACACCGGTTGTTGGTATCCCGCATTCATATGGTTCAAATTTCTGCGGGTTTATGGATTTTGGGGCAATAATTCCTGAGAGGATCAGCACAAGGCCAACAAATATTGCACCAACAAGAAAAAACAAAACCAGCCATTCATTACTCATATGATTATTTTCAAGTTTAAGTCTAAAAAAACCGCACAAAATTATAGTTTCTTTTAGTTATTGTGAAATAATTAACAGCAAATTATGATGATAATTATCATCTGCCTGTCATTAATCCCCTTGTAGGTTCTGATCATCAGGTAATAAAGGCTTTTCAATCACTTCATTAAACAGATAAGTCCTGCTCAATATGATATATTTCATTTTATTTATAATAATTAAATGACTACTTTTGAGCCCTTTAAAATTACAAGGTCAGGGTTACTAAAATTACTAATATGAGCACAGATTCCCATAATTCATCACTTTCAAAGCTCGGCACCGAATTGCTTGTGCAGACCGGAGTTAAGGTGACACATTGCTACCAGTGCGGAAAATGTACTGCTGGCTGTCCTCTGGCTGAAGAAATGGATTATCCTCCCAGTCTGGTCATGAGGATGCTTCAAACCGGGAACCCGGAGCTGGAAGAGAGAGTCCTTCGTTCTTTTTCGATCTGGGTATGCCTGACATGCGAAATGTGTTTTGCCCGCTGCCCGATGAGCATCGATATTCCGAAAATGATGGACTACCTCAGAGAAAAAGCTATAAAAGAGAAAAAAGCCAATCCAAAGGCAAAGGAGATTATAGCATTCCATAAGTCTTTTCTTGATTCAATAAAGTATACCGGAAGGTTGTATGAAATCGGACTATTTGCAGGATACAAATCGAGGACACTGAAGATCCTTGATGATCTGTCGCTGGCTCCTAAAATGATGAAACGCGGTAAGCTTAATATCCTTCCTGAAATGATACACGACCGGTCGGGGATAGCTGCCATCTTCAGAAAAACAGTTAAAAAAAATAAAAACTAAAGATATGACTCTCGGATTTTACCCCGGCTGCTCCCTTAAAGGATCTTCGCGTGAATATGCGGAGTCAGTCCTTGCTGTTGCCGGTGCATTTGATATTTTCCTCGAAGAAATCTCAGACTGGAATTGCTGCGGCGCTACGGCAGCTCATAATATCAACAGGGAATTGTCGGTGGCCCTTCCGGCACGGATACTGTCGCTGGCTGAGAAACAGGGCTTTGAAGAAATTGTCGTTCCATGTGCCGCATGTTTCAGCAGATTAACAGTCACAAAACATGAATTGTCTGCTGATCCGTCTCTTAGAGAAAGAATCTGCGAGATCAACAAAATGGATTATAAGGGATCAGTGAGGATCCTTAATATAATCCAGATGCTTGATAAATATGTCACGCCTTCCCTTGAAAGCCGTGTTACAAAGCCTTTTGATCATAAGGTGGCATGTTACTATGGCTGTTACCTTGTAAGGCCTCATGAGATCCTGAAATTCGACAGGGAAGAGGATCCGCAATCGATGGATGATCTGATGCTGAAAATAGGTGCAACACCTATTGACTGGGCTTTCAAGACGGAGTGTTGCGGAGCAGGATTGTCTGTTTCAAGAACCAGGTCGGTCGGGAGATTATCGGGAAAAATAATTAGCGATGCGGTCGACAGGGGAGCCGAGGCTATGGTAGTCGTATGTCCGATGTGCCATTCCAACCTTGATATGCGCCGTGACGCAATCAATACTTTTCTTGGTGAAAAGATCGGTATTCCTGTGCTCTATGTTACCCAGGCGATTGGCCTGGCAGTAGGCATCGACAGGAAAGCACTGGCATTGCAGAGGCATTTTGTTAAAGTAACTATTTGAATATTAATAAGTTTATTATACCTATATGTCAAAAATAGGAGTATTTGTTTGTCACTGCGGCGAAAACATCAGCGCCACAGTTGATTGTGCAAAGGTAGCTGAAACTGCAGCTAAGTATGAGGGGGTGACTTTCAGCGTCGACTATAAATACATGTGCTCCGATCCGGGTCAGAGCATAATTAAAAACGCAATTAAGGAAAAGGGACTGACAGGTGTTGTTGTTGGCTCCTGTTCGCCACGCATGCATGAACCTACATTCAGAAAAGCCTGCGCTGAAGCAGGATTAAATCCATATATGTGCGAGATGGCCAACCTCAGGGAACATTGCTCATGGGTACATGAGAAGGCCGAATCAACCACCGAAAAGGCGATAGATCTTGTGAGAGTGCTTGTCGAAAAAGTAAAGTATAACCAGTCTCTTGATGCGATAAAAGTTCCCGTTACAAAGACAGCCCTGGTAATCGGAGGAGGTATAGCCGGCATTCAGACAAGCCTGGATATAGCTAATGCAGGACACAAAGTTATTCTGATCGAAAAAGATCCATCAATAGGAGGGCACATGTCGCAGCTTTCCGAGACGTTTCCAACACTCGACTGTTCACAGTGCATACTGACCCCCAGGATGGTGGAAGTAGCCCAGCATCCGAATATTACGCTTTACACATATGCTGAATTAGAAAGTCTTGAAGGATTCATCGGCAACTTCAAGGTCAAGATCCGGAGAAAGTCAAAAAGCATTGATGAAAAGCTATGCACAGGTTGCGGAATGTGCACAATAAAGTGCCCTAATAAAAAGATCCCCAGTGAATTCAACGAAGGGCTCGGGAAGAGGACAGCTATCTATGTTCCGTTCCCCCAGGCTGTTCCCAATAAACCTGTAATCGACAGGATAAACTGTACTTACTATACCAAAGGTAAATGCCGCATCTGCGAAAAGGTTTGTCCAACGCAGGCTATCAGGTTTGACCAGGAGGATCAGATAGTTGAAGCTGAAATCGGAGCTATCGTAGTTGCAACCGGATTTGCAGTAAAACAACCAGATTTCTTTCCTGAATACGGTTATGGGAAATACGCGGATGTGATAACAGGACTTCAGTTTGAAAGGCTGGCATCAGCATCAGGTCCAACCCTTGGAGAAATACGCAGACCCTCTGACGGGAAGATACCGGAGAAGATTGTATTCCTGTCCTGTGCCGGCTCCCGTGATGAGGCAAAAGGTATTCCGTACTGTTCCAAGATCTGCTGCATGTATATTGCCAAGCATGCCATGCTTTATCAGCATAAAGTGCATGGCGGGAAATCGTATGTCTTCTATATGGACATAAGGGCTGGGGGCAAGATGTACGAGGAATTCGTCAGGAGAGCTATTGAGGATGATGGTGTAAACTATATCCGGGGGAGGGTTTCAAGGATTTATGAGAAGAATGGCAAGTTGATAGTTAAAGGAGCTGATACCCTTTTGAATGCAATGCCTGTCGAAATAGAAGCAGATATGGTTGTTCTGGCCACTGCAGGCATTGCAAATGAAGGTGCTGAGGAACTTGCCCAGAAATTGCACGTTTCCTATGATTCCTATCATTTCTTTGCTGAAGCACATCCGAAACTAAAGCCGGTTGAGACAAACACTGCAGGTATTTTCCTTGCAGGAGCCTGCCAGGCACCAAGGGATATCCCTGAATCTGTTGCGATGGCATCCGGGGCTGCTGTAAAGGTTGCAGGGCTATTCTCACAGGATGAGCTCACGCGAGAGCCATTGATCGCATTTGTAAACAGGCAGGCCCCTCCGGTTTATTCATCCTGCGTGGGATGTTTCCTATGCGTTTCAGCATGTCCTTACCAGGCAATTGAGAAAGAAGAAATTAAAAACAGGAACGGTGAGGTGCTTAAAACTGTTGCCAGAGTGAATCCCGGATTGTGCCAGGGATGCGGGACATGTGTGGCATTTTGTCGTACTAAATCAATTGATATACAGGGATATACACATGAACAGGTATATTCCGAAGTGATGGCTTTATTAAATGATTAATAAAATATTTCCTGATGGAAGATTTTGAACCTAAGATTGTGGCATTCGTCTGCAACTGGTGTACATACGCCGGAGCAGACCTTACCGGAACAAGCCGGATAAAATATGCCTCAAACGTGCGGATTATAAGGTTCCCGTGTACAGGACGCATCGATTATATGCTGCTGATCAAGGCCTTCGATGAAGGAGCTGATGGCATAATCGTTTCAGGATGCCACCCGAATGATTGCCACTATACTTCCGGGAATTTTCATGCAAGAAGAAGATGGATAATGTTTCGGGCGTTATGTAATTTCGTTGGAATTGATATCAGAAGGATTAAATTTTCATGGGTCTCAGCCGCCGAAGGGGCGAAATGGGCAGACATAGTCAACTCAACGGTCTCATCAATCAGGGAGCTAGGTCCGTACGATGAGTATAAAAAAGTAGCCGGAAGGCCGGTAAAGGAGGTAGCCCATGGATGATTTGATAAAGAGGGCAAAAGAGCTTCTCGAATCTTCAAGAGTGAAAGTCGTAATTGGTTATGAGAACGGAACCGATGGCAAGACCCGGGCTCTTTTCGCAGAGAAACCCGGAGATGCTGACAATCTGGTTTTTAACAGCCGTTGCATAATGAATCTTGCCGCTTACGTTACAAAGAAAGAAATCAGGAATAAGGGAAAGATGGCTCTGATTGCTACGTTACCCGTGATGCGGGCAGTTATTCAGCTTGCCTCGGAATATCAGGTCAATGATGACAACCTGCTTGTTTTGGGAATAACTCCTGAAAGTAAATTGATTGAATTTAAAGATCTTGCTGAGGTAGAAAAATTTGTTCATCAGTTTCAGATAGAAATTGATTCCCGCAACAAGGAGATGCTCGATAAAATTGAAAAGATGACACCTTCTGAACGCTGGGATTTCTGGATACAGGAACTCTCACCATGCTTCAAATGCTATGCCTGCCGTGCTGCATGCCCGATGTGTTATTGCAGCCGTTGTACCGTTGATTTCAATCAGCCGCAATGGATTCCGGTACCTTCTCACGAGCTGGGTAATCTTGAATGGCATATTATGAGAGCTATTCATCTTGCAGGAAGATGCATTGATTGCGATGCATGCTACAATGCATGTCCGCTGGCTATCCCTCTGAATTTGCTGACAAAAAGAATGCTTCAGGATGCAAGGGAAAATTTCGGCGGTTATCAGCCTTCACTGAAGGCTGACCACCTTATGTCGACATTTAAGCCTGAGGATAAGGATAATTTTATATTGTAGGCTATGAATATTGAAAAACGATATATCCGGAAGGGATCACTTGAAAAACTGTTTGAAATAATTAAGTCAGACAGCAGGACTGTGGTAGGACCTTCAGCCAGAAACGATAAAATATCATTTAAAAAGATTGAGAAGTACAGTGAGATCACTGCTGATTATATTCAGACTACTCAGTCTGCAAAGGAAACGGCATTTCCAAGAACAGAAAAAATCCTTGATTATTCCAAGAATTCTGATGGAATATCGGTAATTGGAACTGATCTGAACGAGATACCGGAAATAGTTCTGTGGGGTGTCAGACCATGCGATACAATAGGTGCGGGGGAACTCAGTGCGATTTTTAACTGGGATTACAGGGATGAGATCTATAACAATAGGAAATCCCATATTGCAGTACTTGGATTCAGTTGCAGCAAAGCTGATGAATATTGTTTCTGTACGTCTGTTGGCGGGAATCCGGGAAGCACGGAAGGAAGCGACATTTTGTTCACCCGGGCAGGAGATGATGGTGACTATCTTGCTGAGATAATGACAGAAAAGGGTCTGCAAATTGCTTCTCTTGCTCCTGATCTTTTTGAAAAGGATGGCAATGTTGACAAATCTGGATATCTCGCTAAAGTACCGGTCAAATTTGACAGGGAACAGGTAAGAGAAAAGCTTGAAAAACTGTTTGAGAGTGGGATGTGGGTGGATCAATCACTTAAATGCCTTGGATGCGGAGCATGTGCTTATGTGTGCCCGACATGTGCCTGCTTTGATATACAGGATGAAGCACACGGGAGATCAGGTTCTCGTATCAGATGCTGGGATTCATGCGGCTTTTCAATATTTACGCTTCACACCTCCGGCCATAATCCAAGAGAGGTTCAATCACAGCGATGGAGACAAAGAATTATGCATAAATTTTCTTATATGCCGGACAGGCTGGCGGTTTATGGCTGTACAGGTTGCGGACGCTGCAGCAGGGCTTGTCCTGCCGATATGAATATACTGGAACAACTAATTTCAATTCAGGAGGCTATTGTATGACAGATAATATCTATATGCCATACCTTATGAAGGTCGAAAAGATCACCTGGGAAGCTCCGGGTGTAAAGACATTCATGCTGAAATTCGTCAATGATGAAGATCAGGTTAATTTCAGCTTTAAGGCTGGACAGTTTGGAGAATATTCAGTTTATGGGGCAGGGGAGTCGACCTTTTGCATAGCATCATCCCCAACCCGAAAAGGATATATTGAATGTACTTTCCGGCAGACAGGCAAAGTCACAAACGCTCTGGCAAATTGTGAGGAGGGAAGCGTTATTGGATTCCGTGGACCCTATGGTAATATTTTCCCTATCGATGAGTGGAAAGGAAAGAATCTCCTGTTTATAGCAGGCGGAATTGCACTGCCACCCATGCGTTGCGTGATCTGGAACGCCCTCGACATAAGGGAAAATTTCAGGGACGTGACTATAATATATGGTGCAAGGAGCGTGAAAGACCTTGTTTACAAGTATGAACTGGAGGAGTGGCAGAGGAGGAAAGATATAAAATTGATAACTACTGTCGATCCGGGAGGAGAAGCCCCCGACTGGAGAGGCGAAATCGGATTTGTCCCCACAATTGTAGAAAAGGCGGCACCTTCATCTCAGAATACTGTTGCTATAGTTTGTGGCCCGCCGGTAATGATAAAATACACATTCCCTGTTCTGGCCAAATTGGGCTTTGCCGATGAGAATATCTATACGACACTGGAAAACCGTATGAAATGCGGTTTTGGCAAATGCGGAAGATGCAATGTTGGCAAGGTTTATGTTTGCAAGGATGGGCCGGTGTTCACCCTGGCTCAATTAAAAGAACTGCCTGACGAATATTAATTAAAAGAGAGCATCCGGATCCTATAACTGGGAGCTGGATTTCTCGGTTGCCATTACCATTTTGATATTCAATCTGACTCCTACTTCAAGAATATCGACAAGATCCTGAATATTAAGGCTTTTAGCAAATCTTAATACGACAGTCGGATTCTGGATACCCTGTACGTGCTCCTTCAGCTTTTGTTCCAGCTCCGATAACAGAACCTCCTTTTGATCAATAAAATACTTCCGGTCAGCAGTAACAGTAAGATTTACCTGCTGTTTGTCTATTTCCTGAGCTGTTTTGGATTTTGGCAGAAGCACCTTGATCACATTCGGATTGGCCAGTGTTGAGACTATCAGAAAGAACAAAAGCAGAAAAAACATTATGTCATTTAAGGAAGAGGTGCTTACCTCTGGCTTAAAATGTTTACTTCTCCTGATATTCATGTCAGAGAGCTTTTAGAAATTGAATAAGTGATTCCTGAAGCTTTATAGTGTACCTGTCTATCTTCATCTGAAGAAAGTGGTATGCCGTATAAGCCAGAACACCGACAATTAAGCCGGCCCCACTGCAGATCATTTTCTGATATAATCCTCCTGAAATTATTCCGATACTGATATTATCTGCCAGTGATATGTTATAGAAGATCTTAATAACTCCTGAAATAGTTCCTATGAATCCGAGCATAGGAGCAATACCTGCTATGATGCCAAGATAGCCAGTATATTGCTCCATCTTTGTTATTTCAAGATTAGTAGTGGTTTCGAGATTCCTTTCCACCTCGCTTACCGGTTGACCGACCTTTTCAAGTCCGCTTTCCAGTATCCTTCCGACCGCTGCCTGATTATTTCTTGCATGTGTCATAGCGTTATTCTGATGCCCGTCCTTCAGCTCGTTCAACACTGCAGGAACCAGTCCCCTGTCAATGAAGGATGACCTTCTGATATATGCTATTCTTTCTATAAAAATGTAAATAGTTAAAAGTGATAAAAGTACGATAGGAATCATAATGACCCCGCCCTTCATCATAAGGTCGAGGAGAGTCGTAGCCGGTTCATTTGAAATGGCAACCTCAGGCTCTAAAAGTGCAATTGTCAGAATCATATTCTTTCAGTTAATTATTGTTTGGTCAAATTAGTTAACTCCATTTGCCAGATGCCAGTTGCTAGTTGCCAGTCGCTAGTTCCTGGATTCTGGTTACTTGCTGATTAATAGATTAATATGGAACGTATCCTTAAGATATTCATTATGCTTAAAATATTTAAAATATTCATTTTCAAACAAAAAGCAACCAGTAAACAAGTAACAGGCAAACCAGGGAAGTTACTCTAACAAACGACGAAACGATTTAAATATTTCTTTCAGACTATCTGATTAATTAACAAAAATCCTGTTGTTGTTAATCAGTTAGTTTAGGCTCTGCACCTTATCAGTTTAATTATTTTAATATCAAACAAAAATCTCATCCGGATATTCGATCTCAACCAGGAAGAGCCCCTTCGCCGGTGCTGAAGTTCCTGCTCTTGACCGGTCTTTTGCCAAAATCACATCTTCAAATTCCTTCAGTGACATTTTACCATTTCCAACCTGGACCATTGTCCCTACAATTGCCCTTACCATATTCCTGAGGAACCTGTCAGCCTTTATAGTAAAAATCAATCGGTTTTCTTCCTGTTCCCAACCGGCATAATTGATCCTGCAAAAATTGGTTTTACTTCCTGAATGAAGCCTGCTGAAACTTGTAAAATCCGCATGATTTAACAGTAAGCGGGATGCTTTGTTCATCAGCTCAACATCAATATTCCCATGAATATACCAGCTTGAATCATCGCCGAATGGATCTTTCCGGCTTGAAACGAAATATTTATAAGTCCTGGAAATTGCACTGTATCTTGCATTTACATAAGGTCGGACTTCCCTTATTTTTGATACCGATATATCGGGAGGCAGAAACCTGTTGAGCCTGAAGACGAGGTTTTTGTCTTTCTCAAGATCCGGAGAAGTGCAGTCAAAATGAGCGCAGAACACTTCTGCATGAACTCCTGCATCGGTTCTTCCCGCTCCGGTAGTTATAACTTTTTCCCCGAGAACAAGGGTAAGCGATTCGTCCAATATTTTCTGTACCGTGACAGAATTTGGCTGAACCTGCCAGCCATGATAGGAAGTGCCTTTGTATGAGATAAATATGAAGTAACGGGTCAATATGAAAATATTTCTGCAAAGATATGATTTCGGCATTAATAATCTGATTTCCTGTAGTCATTAAAAAAATGAAGGTCTGCTATAGGAAAATCGATTCTTAAATGTAATTTTACTGCCACCGTAAACTGATCGGAACATTTGTTTAACCTAAACCATTCACAATGACAGAACAGAAAAATACACAAACAGCCGGTATGGCTTTTATGGGAATGATATTCTTCCTGTTTGGTTTTGTTACGACATTCAACATTACACTGGCTGATAAGTTCAAAGCAGTATTTGAACTGTCCAACTTTCAGGCTCAGCTTGTTAATGGTGCTTTTTTCTTTACCTATTTTGTATTGTCTTTCGCCTGCGGAAGTCTGATAAAAAAGATAGGGTATAAGTCAGGTGTAATCCTTGGATTGGTACTTGTAGCGATAGGAAGCTTCCTGTTTTTCCCCGCGGCAAAAGCCATATCCTTTCCGTTCTTTCTTGTTGCAATATTTATTATGGCTTCAGGGGTTGTTTTTCTCCAGGTTGCCGCAAATCCCTACGTTACTGCGCTTGGGCCATCTGAAACCGCATCGGGAAGGCTGAATCTCACACAGGCTCTTAACTCAATTGCTACTTATATTGCACCTCTCATAGCCAGCTGGTTTGTTTTCGGAACTGCAAGTGCAGCTCTCTCTGCTGAAGAAGCAGCGAAAAGTGTTCCGGGTCCTTTTATCATCATAGGCGTTATTGTCCTTGTGATCGCAATTGCTGTTTATCTTCTGAAACTTCCAACAATCCCGACACAAGGGGAAGAAAAGAAAAGCATCTGGAAATATCCGCACGTTATACTGGGAGCAGTTGGAATCTTCTGTTATGTTGGTGCAGAGGTAGGTTCTGCAGCAATGCTTCAGAGATATTTTCAGGAAGCTCTCGATATGGCCCGGTCTGACGCGGCAAAAATGATAGCACTTTATTGGGGTGGCGCCATGGTGGGAAGATTTTACGGATCATTTATGCTTTCCAATGTAGAAAAATCGAAAAAATATCTCTATACAGTACTGGTAGTAGCGCTGGCATTATTTGTAGGGTGGTTTGTAAGAAAAGAAATAACTGACGGATTGATCTTTGCGGCTATTGCTGTTGTGAATTACCTTGCCATGCAGCTCGGAAGAGGCAATGCAAGCAGGTCACTGGCAGTATTTGGCATCATAGGAGCAATTCTCCTGTTAGTCGTAATGTCCGCAAGCGGTAGTATTATTCTATGGCTGGGACTCTCTATCGGTTTCTTTAACTCCATAATGTTCCCGAATATTTTTGCACTCGGTGTTGATGGCCTTGACAAGGGCGAACTAAGCATGGCTTCGGGCCTTATCAATTCACTTATCGTTGGTGGAGCAGTAATACCTGTTCTCATGGGTTCCATAGCTGATAATTTCGGAGTAAGATTTGCATTTATCCTGCCGATCATATGCTATCTGTATATTGTATTCTTCGCTTTGATCGGAAGTAAACATAAATAAAACCCTATCTGTATATAGAGTCTGAATAAGGAGGCCGTCTCAAATTTTGCAAGGAGACGGCCTCATTTATAATTCCCCGACAATTATTATATTTACAATCAATCGTAATTCTCAAAATCAAAAATCCATGGCAACAACAGAAAATCTGATCCGTAAGATCAATAATGGTGACAATAAGGTTTTTCGTGATTTATATGGCAACGATCCGGTTAAATTGAAGAATAATGCAAAAAGATATACTGACCTTCTGAAACAGTTCAATACTACGTTCAGAAGCAAGGATTCTGACTTTTTTACGTCACCCGGACGTACAGAAATAGGAGGTAACCACACTGATCACAATTACGGCCGCGTTCTTGCCGGTGCCGTTAACCTTGATAATGTGGCTGCTGCAGCTAAAAACAATACCAATATAATACATATCCTGTCGGAGGGTTATCCTAAATTTGATGTGGATCTGTCGTCCCTGAAGCCTGAACAATCTGAGAGACTTACTTCAGCTGCGCTTGTAAGAGGAATTTGCTCCCGGTTTAAAGAACAAGGTTATGCAATAGGGGGTTTTGACGCATGCATCGACAGCGGTGTACCAAAAGGGTCCGGGTTAAGTTCTTCTGCTTCATTTGAAGTGCTTATAGGCGCCATTTTGAGCCAGCTTTTCAATAATGGGAAGGTGGACCCGATACGGAATGCAATAATCGGGCAGTACTCCGAAAACAACTATTTTGGCAAGCCATGCGGACTGATGGACCAGACAGCCTGTGCAATGGGAGGCCTTATTACCATTGATTTCAAAGATCCCTCAGAACCGGTAGTAAAAAGGGTCAATTTTGATTTTGTAGCAACAGGTTTTTCACTTGTCATTACTGATACAGGTGGTAACCACGCTGACCTGAATGATGAATATGCTTCCCTGCCAACCGATATGAAAGCTGTTGCTTCTGAGCTGGGAGCTAAAGTACTCCGCCAGGTAACTCTTGAACAGGTATTGGACATAGCCCCTAAAATACGGGAAAAAGTAGGTGACCGTGCAATTCTGCGGGCAATACATTTTCAGGGTGACAATCAGCGTGTTGTCGATCAGGTAGCCGCACTTGAGAGAAATGATTTCAAAGCCTTCCTCGGCATGGTCATTGATTCAGGTTTTAGCTCCTATATGTACAATCAGAACATATATCCTGTAAATAATGTCAGGGAGCAGGGGGTTTCCCTGGCTCTGGCATTAAGTGAATTGGTACTCAAGGGAGAGGGAGCATGGAGGGTTCATGGCGGTGGATTTGCGGGTACGATTCAAGCGTTTGTGCCCCGGAACCTTCTTGAAAAATACATCAAAACACTTGAGCATTTCTATGGGAAAGCCTCTTGCCATAATTTATTCATACGGCAACAAGGAGCCGGAAGAGTAGATCTTTAAGCTAAAAAGCAGAGATTACTAACTTTTATGTCGTTATATAAAATCAAAATCAAAAATGATCAGCGAAGAATTGTTCAGAGGCACACACAAAGGGAAAAATGTAAACCTTTACACCCTTAAAAACAGGAACGGGCTTATCGCCCAGGTAACCAACTATGGTGCAATAATTGTCAGCATTTATGTTCCCGACCGTAATGGAAAACTGGCAGATATTGTTCAGGGTTATGACACTGCTGCCGAATATATCAATGGAAATAGTCCTTATATGGGCGCAGTGTGTGGACGTTGTGCCAACCGTATTGCCGGTGGGAAATTCAGTCTTCTGGATAAGCAATATACGCTTGCTGTGAATAACGGTCCGAATCATCTGCATGGAGGAATTACTGGATTTAGCAAAATTGTGTGGGACGTGGTAAATACTTCGGGTAATTCTGTGAAGATGGAATATCTTTCTGCTGATGGAGAAGAGGGATATCCCGGAAACCTGAAAGTGTCAGTCACATACACACTTTCTGATGAGAATGAATTCCGGCTCGATTACTATGCAACCACTGCCAAGACCACTATGGTGAATCTCGCAAGTCATTCCTATTTCAATCTTCTGGGTGAAGGATCGGGCAGTATTTATGATCAGATGCTGATGATAAATGGTGATTTTTATACACCGACTGATGAGACTTCAGTTCCTACCGGAGAAATCCTGAGCGTGAAAGGAACGCCAATGGATTTCACGACTGCTAAAAGGATTGGGGAAGACATCGAAAGGAATTTTGAACAATTGAAATTTGGTGCAGGATATGATCATAATTTTGTTCTCAGGCATCGTATGGGAACAATCGGCCTTGCCGCAATTGCCCATGATCCGGTATCAGGAAGGGTAATGGAAATTTATACAACACAACCCGGGGTGCAATTGTACACAGCCAACTGGATAAACCGGGAAAAAGGCAAGGGTGGTAAGATATATAACAGGCGCTGGTCATTCTGCCTCGAAACCCAGCATTTCGCGGATGCGATTAACAAGCCTCATTTCCCTTCAACAATAATTAATCCCGGCGAAGTGTACAAGCATATATCTGTTCACAAATTCAGTACAAAGTAGTGAAGCAAATTTTTAAATTCTTAAACCTATAGACATGCAAGACAAAAACAACAAATTCCTGTTCCCTCTGATCGTGATGGCTACACTATTCTTTCTGCTGGGCTTTATCACTACCATGAATAACTCGCTTATTAATTACCTGAAGGACGCCTTCAATTTAAACGAGGTTGAAAAACAATTGCCAAATACGTTCTTTTATGGCGCATATATTCTATCGATACCGGTCGGTTATCTGCTGAACCGTATTGGCTATAAGAACGGTGTGCTCGCGGGGTTAGGCCTGATAAGTCTTGGGTTCTTCCTGTGCATACCGGGCGTAGCAGCGGGATATTATGGGTTCCTGAGCGCTGTGTCTGTATTTGCAATAGGCGTTGTGATTCTCCAGGTAGCTGCAAATCCTTATGTAAACGCCCTCGGGAGTCCTGAGACAGCTGCCAGCCGTCTGACCCTCACTAATGCGCTTAATTCTGTTGCTACAGTGATTGCGCCGATCTTCGTGTCCATGCTGATTGTTTCAGCCAATACAAGTGGTGCTGCGGATCCCAAAACTGTCCAGGGTCCTTTTGCAGGTATAGGGATCGTAACTCTGGTTATTGTAGTTATAATGTTTTTCCTCAAGCTGCCTGAGATAAAAGAGGGTGAAGCAGCAGCTGAGGGGGGAGCTGTTCAAAAGATTAAATCGAGCGCTTATAAATATCCTCACATGTGGCTTGGTTCACTTGCGATTTTCTTTTATATGGGTATTGAAATTGGGATTCCAAGTTTTTTTGCAGACTATTCTGGTAAACTTGGATTCAGTTTTGATGGTGAAATGCGGACAAAATTACTTGCTTATTACTGGGCAGGACTTATGGTTGGCCGTGTAGCCGGTATTTTTATCCTGAGGAAGTATTCAGCCGGCAAGATACTAAGCTTTAATGCTATTGTGGGCGCAATTATGCTTCTATTGTCGCTTATGCTTGGAGGTATGGGAATGAGCTGGATTGGACTCGTTTTGTTCCTGGGAACAGGACTAATGCACTCAATCATGTGGCCATGTATCTACAACCTTGCCCTTGAAGATCTGGGCCGTCATTCCAAGGTTGGTTCGGGAGTGATTGCAACATCAGTTATCGGAGCTGCATTGCTTCCGATTATGATGGGAGGAATTCAGAGAGGCATTGGCCTGATTGTCGCTATATGCTGCCTGTTTGTATATTATGCTTATATCACATACTTTGCTCTGAAAGGATCGAAGATAAGGTGACAAAATAGGATGGAACCTGACCGAATCAAAGATCTCCGACGAAACACCGTTTGTCGGAGCAGGCCTGACCGTAGCGTCAGGGGGATATAGGGGCAGACCATAATTGACTTTTAAATTACTCTACATTATAGAAAAATTAAATAAACCATGAATCGCAGAAAATTTATCGAAACTTCAGGAGCAGCCGCAGGAGCAGCTGTTCTTGGCAATGTGGTGTCTGCTAAAAGCGTCAACCCTGATGCAGCATCGAAGGTGAATGCAGCCGCTGGTAAAATAAAGCTGGGTCTTTATTCAATTACATATGGGGGCATCTGGTATATGGGACCTGCACTTTCGTTTGAAGAATTATGCAGGCGGGCAAAGGAAACAGGATTCGACGGAGTTGAACTTGATAACAAACGTCCGATGGGAAACCCATTGGACCTTAATGAGCGTAGAAGAGACGAAATGCGCAATTCTCTTTCAAAGTACGGTCTCGAGATACCATGCGTGGCAGCAAACAACGACTTCTCAAGCCCTGTCCCTGAACATAGAGAGTGCCAGCTTCTGATGGTCCGGGAAACGGCGAAACTGGCCAAAGACCTTGGTGCGAAATTCGTCAGGTTATTTGCGGCCTGGCCTGGAGTCCCGATCCATGAAGGTGTAGGAACATATGACCTGACAAGGGGTAACGAATTCTATACATTCCAGAGGCAGTTTCCGTTTGCCACGTGGATCGACAGGTATAATTTTGTTAAGGATTGCCTCAGGGAAGCCGCAAAAATGGGAGAGGAGTCCGGTATAACCATGGTGTTGCAGAATCATGCTCCTCTTATAAGGGGATGGAAGGATACTCTCGATCTTGTAAAGGAAGTGAATTCCCCCTGGCTTAAAATATGCCTTGACCTGCCCATATTCGAAAACCTTAATAAGGATTATGTGGCAAATGCTGTACATGCAGTCGGAAACCTCCAGGTTCATTCCCATTTCGGCGGAGAATATTACCGTGATTCCGCTGGGACGGTCAAACCAGTAGTGCTTGGTTATTACGCCAACGGGATGATCCCTGATTATGGACATTATATCGGATTGATGAGAGAGATCGGCTATAACGGGTATTTCACCTTTGAACTTTGTCATCCTGTGTTGAATGAAGATCATACGAGGGGAGGGATCGACTATGTTCATGAGCAGGTAAAGCTTGCCAGGGAATATATGAGTAAGATTGTCAACGGTTAAGAGCCAGGAAGGGCAATTGATGGAAAGAACCGGCAATAAAAGAGGATTCGCCAGTGATAATAATGCAGGCGTTCATCCTGATATATTGAATGAGATCATAAGGGCAAATGAAGGTCATGTTATAGGCTATGGCTCGGATCCGTACACTGAAAAGGCAATAGAACTCTTCAGGGAGCACCTTGGAAAAGACACGGATATCTTCTTCGCCTTTACTGGAACAGGTGCAAATACACTAGGTATAAGCAGTGTAGTACGTCCCTGGAATTCGGTTATAACGGCATTTACGGCACATATAGAACAGGATGAATGTGGTGCACCAGAAAATTTTATTGGATGCAAAGTTCTGACAGTTGATTCAACTGATGGCAAGATAAGTACCGAGATGATGGCAAAGCATATGCATGGCTTTGATTTTGAACACCATTCCCAGCCTAAGGTAATTTCGATTACTCAGGCAACGGAAATGGGAACTGTTTATACAAAGGATGAAATCCTGAAACTTGCTGATTTTGCCCATGAAAGAGACATGCTTCTTCATATGGATGGTGCCAGAATAGCCAATGCCTGCGTTTCTCTTGATCATTCCTTTAAATCTCTGACAACAGATGCCGGTGTTGATATCCTTTCATTTGGAGGGACCAAGAACGGGATGATGTATGGGGAGGCAATATGTTTCTTAAAACCAAATCTTTCCGGGAATTTTAAATACATCAGGAAACAGGGAATGCAGCTTGCTTCCAAGATGAGGTTTATTTCGGCACAATATCTGGCTTATTTCAGGAATGATCTCTGGAAGAAAAATGCAGTGCATTCGAATTCAATGGCCACACTTCTTGCTGAAAAGATGAAAGATCTTGTCGGAATCAGAATTACACAAGAGGTGCAGTCAAACGGTGTGTTTGTTATAATGCCCCGTGATGTAGCAGAAGAAGTAAGCAAGAAGTACTTCTTTTATCCGTGGAATGAGATGATTTCGGAGTACAGGCTAATGACAAGCTGGGACACTACAGAGGAGGATATAGACGGATTTGTAACGCTGCTGGAGAAAGAACTTAGATAAATCCCCTTCAGGGGGAAGGGGGCGGAATATAAAAAAGCCGGACTTTACAATCCGGCTTTTCTGTAATAAGTATTGAACTTATCTATTTAAGAGTAAAGTTTATTGGTACCATGTACCAAACCGGAACCGGCTTTCCGCCCTGTTTGCCCGGTTTAAACGTAGGAAGTGTTCCAACAACTCTGATGGCTTCTTTATCAAGTTCGGGATCGACACCTTTCAGGATCGATACCTTATCGACGCCACCTTTTGAGGTTACACAGAATCTTACAATGACCTTTCCCTGGATGTTGTTTTCCTTGGCAACTTCCGGATACTGGGTATGGTCAGCGATATACTGCAAAAGAGCAGTTTCACCGCCCGGAAACATGGGCATTTCCTCTACAACTACAAAGGGTTCAGCTTCAGCATCTTCTTCCTGAACCTCTTCTTTTGCAACCTGAACTTCTTCAACTATTTCTTCGTTCTTTACTTCAACCTGTGCCTGATCTGCAGTCATAAGCTGAACATTTTCCTCAGGTTTAACAGAGTCAACTACTACAGGAGGAACGTATCTTGCCTGCTGAACCACATCCTGTGGAGGAGGCGGAGGAGGCGGAGGAGGAGCGACCTGCTCAGCTGGCTGATCCAGATTCTGCATCTTTATTTCAACCTGTCTTTCGGCTTTTTTAGCTCTGTTTTCTGCAGCTTTTGCATTAAGATAGGGTATAAAAACAGCAGTGCTAAGGATTAAAATACCTATCAGCATAGAAATTAAGACATTGCGGCTGTATCTCTTACGAAGTCTGTAGGCTCCGTACTCCTTGTTCCTGTTTTCAAATACAATGTCATCAAAAGCAGGAGCTTTTATATTCTCGTTTGCCATTTTCTGATGGTTTACAGGTTATTTGGTGGCAGAAGCAGTTGGGACTGGTGTTATACCGGCTGCTCTCTCCACCATTCTTTCTTCATACCACGCGATTGGCATGAATGTATACCGGGCAATCCCACAGATATTCATCTCATCGAGAATATCGACAAAATTGCCGTAATTTGCTGTCTTATAGGCTTTGATAAGCACTATAGGTCCGGTATCATCATCTGTTTTGAGCTGACTTACCAGAACTTTGGCAGAGTCCTGTGAAATAGGAATTTTACCTGAGATAACCTGCTGGTTAAATTCGTCTATTTTTTTGAACAGGGCTCTGTTTCTCTCAAGAAGGACTTTGCGGATACCTTCCGGACTGAAATCTGTATCCGTGAGAGGAGGCAGTACCGGTGGAACCGCACTATATTCCTCTGGCTTAACTGATCCGGGGTAAACATAAACCTTATTTTCCGGACCAAGAATAATATTCAGAGTACGGCTCGCTGAAATTCTCGGAGCCTCTTGCTTGGTTGGATCCTTAATCTTTTCTGGAAGAATGATCTCCATTATCTTAGCTTTGCTGAATGCAGTTGTCAGCATAAAGAATGTGATCAGCAGACACATGAGGTCAACCATTGGTGTCATGTCGATCCTCGGCGGATGTTTCTTCGCTTTTTTCTTTCCGCCTTTGCCTTTTTCCTCAACGATTACTTCTGCCATATCACTGTTGTATTTCTTCTAAGTTAATTTTAATTGCTTCAAGACTGGTGATCAGATTAAACCTGTTTACATTTTTATCCTGAAGAGTATTAAGCACTTTCTCTACAACCTCAAATCCTGTTTTTGAATCTCCTTTTATACATGCCTGATAATTTGGATTTACCTTGCGGGCGTATGTTATCCACATGGCCAGCTGATTATCCGCTGAATCAATAGGGATTCCTGTCTGAAGATTCTTTCTCGTATTTGCATCCTTGGAGTCCAGGAATTCTTTCATATTTGCCATAGGTACACCTATTGACGATGGAAATTTTTCAAATTCTCTCCGTTCCAGATCGTTGAATTGGATACCGTAACGGGTTCCCATTTCATCCAGAATTTTAGGCCTGAATTTTGAAAGGGTATCACCTCCGTTATCGAAATTCATGAACACCTTGCTATCCACAGAAATAAGGAATGTCATCATATTAAAATCAGGAGTTGGTTTCTCTGAAATTGAAAAAGGAGTATCAACAGTAGCCGGTTCCGGTTGTCTCATTGTTGTGGTCAGCATCAGGAATGTAAGTACCACGGCAAATGTATCAACCATAGGGGTCATGTCGATGTGAGGCGACTTGGTTGGTAATTTAATCTTTGGCATCTGTTTTTTTATTTAATGATTAAACCAAAAGATAAATTCAAAGTTATTGGCTCTTCAATGAAGCAGCGAAATTCTGTGTAAGACTGAATCCTGCTTCATCAATTTTAAATGTATAAGCATCAATGTTTGATGTGAAATAATTGAACGCAAGAATTGCCAGGGTTGAGCCTGTGATACCGAAAGCTGTATTGACAAGGGCTTCGGATATACCTTGTGAAAGTTGCAGAGCATCAGGTGCACCTGATTGTGCAAGAGCTGCAAATGCTCGGATCATTCCAAGAACTGTTCCGATAAGACCGATCAACACCGAAATTGAGGCAAGTGTTGAGAAAATTACCATGTTTCTGGAAAGCATCGGCAATTCGAGAGCGGTAGCTTCCTCGAAAGATTTCTGGATGGAGAGGATTTTCTGGTCCTTCTCAAGTTCCTTGTCTTTCTGAAGGTCGCGGTAACGTAAAAGTCCGGCCTTCATAACATTGGCAAGTGAACCTTTCTGCCTGTCACACTGATCCATTGCTTCTTCAATCTTATCTTCTGCAAGCAGGGTCTGAAGATTGTGTACAAAAGTGTTTATCCTGCCTTTTCCCTTAGCTCTTGAAAGAGTTATAGCCCTTTCAAAAATAAAGATGATAAGGACCAGCACGCAGGTCATAAGAATGGGAACGATGAAACCACCTTTGAATACAATGCCGAGAATGTTGCCTTCCAGGGCACGACCGTGCGGGTTCCCACCTTCGAAGTTAGAAGGGTTTCCCATTAACTGGGTGAACAGCAAATAGGAAACCACAAAAGCTATTAAAATAGCGCTTACTGCGAAAATATTTTGCAGTACATCTTTGAACGAACTTCCTTGTTTACTCATTTTTATCGATTTGTTTAGGTTAAGATTTTATGATTTGCAAATATATATTATCAATTGTTTTTTTCCAATAGGTCAAAAAAATATTGTTTTACTTTTATATATGATTAAGAATTTGTCTATTAAATATGACACTTAACCTTATCATAAACCCTATATTAAAACTCTGCTTTTTTTAATAAACTGTCAGCTTTTAGTGCCAGGCTTTCAGCTGTCATCGTTTAGCCTTCAGTTGTTAGCCGACAGCCGATACTGGTCGTCAGCAGTTACCCGCCCTTATTGCTCAAGTTTTACGTTATAAATTCTGGATTTGGTAATAGCAACTTCCTGTGTTTTATATCCTTTAGCGCTTATAACCAGGATTTCTGATTCCTTCGGAATTTCGAACTTATATTCTCCTTTGGCATTTGTAAGGTTTTCAGCAGCAGTATCTTTCACCCTCACCGATGCATAAGCAATAGGCTGCCCCGTAGTATTTGTGACTAATCCTTTAATCTCATTCGGATTGATTCCTTTCTTGACTGAAGCCTGGTAATCCTGAACCCATTTCAGATTACTCTTTGCAGATGTATTTGCCGGATCGAGTAAAATGATCCTTTCATAAGCATCCGCAGATTTAGCAAGATATCCAAGTTTCCCTTCAAGTGTTTTTTCAAGTCCTGCAGCTCTTGACTCAAGGTTCCCTAAACCATTATATCCCTTTATCTTGTTTTCTTTGCTTGCCGGATCAAGAGTGATCATCCTGTTATAATAATCCTTGGCTTTGGTATAATTGCCATTTTCCATATTATAATAGCCAAGGTAGGTAAGGGATTCAATCATTTCAGATTCATTTTTAAGAGAATCCTTTTCTGCAACATTCAGAAGTTTTTCAAATTTAGGTTTTGCAAGCCCCTGTTTAGTATCAGGGTCCATTTTTGAATAAGTTCTGGCAATCCAAAGATATGCCGGAACAAAATCAGGTGATTTTTTCAGTATAATATTAAAGACAGAGTCAGCGGATTTGTACTTTTCACCATTATGATAAGCTTTCCCGATCTGCATATATTCATTAGTGTTGTTTTCCTTGGAAGGATCAATAAGTTTTAGCCATGTACTGGCCGCACTTGCATACCTTCTATAATTATAATAACTGCTTGCTATCTCGCTTAACATTGACCTTTCCTGTGAAGTCATAGCGGCATTGGGGTCAGTTCTCTTAAAGTTCAAGGCTTTATTATATTCTGCGAATGCCCTGTCTATTTCCTTATTCGCATTTGCTAAACTGGTTTCAAGATTTGCTATTTTAGCTGTGAGTCCATCGACAGAGGCCTTGTATTTTGGCTTGTCAGCTGCAGGAGCAGTTGCCAGCCTTGATTTTTCCCTGTCAAGCTGAGGTCTCAAATTGTTGAGTTCATCCACCATCTTGGGATAATTCTGATTCTTTTTCAGAAGTATCCTTGCCATATAATGGTAGTCTTTCTGCAAAATGTATTCAGGGGATACCGTTTTGAAAAGAGTCTCCATATATGAAAGTGCCTTGTCATAGTCCGGATTTTTCTTTTCATAGCAGGAATACCCGGCAAGACGGTTCATATATGCCCTTGATTTATCCACAGCAAGTATTTCCTGGACATTCTTGATGACTTCATCATAATCTCCCGCATAGAAAAGTGAGTTTACATATCTGGTTTTGGCCGGAATATTCCCTGCAGTCAGGTCGAGATATTTCTTAAAGTTTGTTTTTGATTGTTCAAGACGGCCGGCACGCCAGTATAGTTGGCCAAGCTCGCGATATGCAGGTGCGTAGTTCGCATTAAGTTCAATTGCCTGTTCAAAATTTGGAATAGCCTGCTGCAATGCCCTCCCTTTCAGATATACATAGCCAATCTTCATAGCAGCTGTCGGAGATTTCGGATCGGCAAACTGTGCAAGGTTGTAGTTCTTAATCGCATTCGATCCGTCATTGACCATCATATAAAGATCGCCAGCAATTAAATATATGTCTTTATTCTTTGAATCAATGGTAACTGCCTGCCTGATAAGCGGTAGAGCCTTTGAAGTGTCAACCTCTCCGTCCTTGGCATATGATTCGGCTATCTTGGCAAGAGCAAATGCATAGTCTGGTGCGGGAGGATTTATCTTTTTGAGATTTTTATAAGGCAGCAGAAAGCTTTTTGCCTTTGCCCGCATCTCGTTGGCTTTCGCTTCATCTCCAAGGTAGTTTGCAACCTTTGCCAGTCCGACATAGTTCAACGGATCGCTGGGATTTGCAGTGACACCTTTTTCATATGTCTCCTGGGCAACCTTTGTTGCAACCACCAGAGAATTGGAAATTGTATCTGCAAAATAATCGAGTAAGTAATTTTCACCAAGATAAAAATAGTTTTTGCTGTTTCCAGGTTCCTTCTGAATTAAAGCCTTGTACATCGTTTCAGCTTTATCATATGATTCGCTTCTGGTAAGCTGGATCGCCTCATTCAGATCCTGCGCTTTGACATTATTTACCATAAAGAAAACGAACACACCTGCCAGCAATACAACTGGTCTTAACATAGAACGTTTCATAGCTTTGTAATTTGAACTCATTTATTGTTACTTATATTCTTTTATTAACGGACTTTTATATTAATTATCATTATTACAACTTTTTTTCGCTTTTTCTTTAATATATTCCCTTCTAACTTTTTCTTTCCCTGCAGTCTGGCTCCTTCGTCAAAGTTAACCCCATGGTAACTTTTTACACTCAGTCCTCTTTTTAATTCTTAATCTGTACGAGCCTTATTGGCATCGTAGCGGGGACAAGGCCGGATTTCAGAACAATCCTCTGTCCCTGTTCCCCGGTCGCCCATTGGATAAATCCTGTACCAAGTCCGGTAAATGTCTCTCTCGAAATCAAAAAAACCTCCCTTACGAATGGATATGATCTGTCGTAAATTGAACCCTGATAAGGGCGATAGAATGATCCGTCATTAATAAATTCCTGAGATACAGCAATAACATTTACCTTTTTTACAAAGCTCATACTCAGTGAATCATCCTTGTCGCTTATCCAGTTTACACTTAATATTCCAAGG
>Ga0153915_10000702_pt1 | contig 31004 bp, 25 predicted proteins | sample Opewatmetagenome_2_FD_107003 | JGI IMG/M metagenome (GOLD analysis project Ga0153915, IMG submission 107003) | Freshwater wetland microbial communities from Ohio, USA - Open water 3 Core 3 Depth 3 metaG | ecosystem: Environmental > Aquatic > Freshwater > Wetlands | place: USA: Ohio, Lake Erie... | reverse complement strand
GCGCTCCTCCTCGGCGCGCTCGCGAAAGGGGAGACTCTTGCGGCGCGCCCGAATCGCGGGGCCGACTGCCGCGCCACTGCCGGGGCCCTCCGGGCGCTCGGAGTCGGGATCGAAGAGGGACTCCTCCCGGGCGCCGGGGGGCAGGGCTTCCCTGAGGCCGCGGAAGAGCTCGATGTGCTGGCCTTCCCAGACGGCGAGTTCCCGGAAAAAGTCGCGTAGGGCGGTCTCCGCGGTCCTGCGGGCCGCCTCCTCGTAGAAGGCCCTGCCGTTCTCCTCGATGCGGACCCCCATCCCGTAGACTTCCCAGGCATTGAACTGCACCGACATGGGCGCCTCCTAATACTCGGGCGGCAGCTTCTCCAGCTGCGCGTAGGTGAAGACCGGCCCGTCCAGGCAGACGTACCTGGTGCCCACGTTGCAGCGCCCGCACTTGCCGATCCCGCACTTCATGCGGTTCTCCAGGGACAGGATGATGTCTTCCTTGGAGAACCCGAGTTCCAGGAGCACGGGGATGGTGAAGCGGATCATGATCGGGGGGCCGCAGACCAGGGCCAGGGTGCCGTCCGCGGAGGGGGCCAGCTCCTTCACCACGTTCGGCACGAGGCCCACCCGGCCGGTCCAGCCGTCCTTGGGCCTGTCGATCGTCGGGACGAAGGTGATCTGCGGGCTGGCCTGCCACTGCCGGATCGGGTCCTTGTAGAGCAGTTCCCCCGGTTCCCGCGCGCCGTAGACCGCCGTGATCCTGCCGAACCGCCTCCGGTTCCCGTCGTGCATCATGTAGGTGATGGCGGAACGCAGCGTGGTGAAGGCGAACCCGCCGCTCACGATGAGCACGTTCTTCCCCTCCAGGCGGTCCCAGGGGAACGGATGGCCCATCGGCCCGCGCACCCCCATCTTGCGGCCGGGCGCCGATGCGTGCAGCTCCGAGGTCACCAGACCCATGCGTTTCACAGAGAAAAGAAGGTGCCCCTTCTCCGTCGGGGAGGAGGCGATCCCGATGGGGGACTCCCCCGTACCCAGCACGGAAAGCTCCGCGAACTGTCCGGGCAGGTATTGGAAGCCTTCCGCGTCCTCCGGCCTGTCGAAGCCGAGGCGGAAGGTCTTGATGTCCCCGAGGTCGTTCTCCACAGTGACCTCCTCGATGGTCACGGGAATGGGCAGGTAAGGGTTGGTCATGGTTTGGCTCCCAGGGCGGCCACGATTTCCCGGATGTCCAGGTTCACGGGGCATACGGCGACGCAGCGGCCGCAGCCCATGCAGGAGACCATGCCGGCGGTTTCGGGGGTATAGGAGAACTTGTGCATCACCCTCTGGCGCATGCGCTGCCTCCTGGCCGGCCTCGGGTTGTGCCCGGAGGCGTGCGCCGTGAAGAGGGGATACTGGCAGGAGTCCCAGGAACGGAGGCGCACCCCCTCCCCGTTCCCGCCCGTCTCGTCGCTTATGTCGAAGCAATGGCAGGTGGGACAGACGAACGTGCAGGCCCCGCAGCCCAGGCACGACGACGTGAGAGCCTCCCAGACCGCGGAGTCGAAAGCCGCGTCGGCGCGCGCCTTGGCATCGGCGGCATGGACCGGCCGCACGGCGGCTTCGGCGGCGCGGGAGATACGCCCCTTATCATCGAGCTGCGCGGAGGAAGGGGCGGAGAACAGGCCCGCGTGCCTGTCCAGGAGCGCCTGCCCCTTTTCCGTGACCGCTTCCAGCAGCAGGGACCCGTCGGGCAGCTCCGTGGCCAAAACGTCCGTCCCGGCGATACCGAAGGGATGACCGCCCACCGAGGTGCAGAAGCATGTGGAGCAGGGTTTATTGCAGCCCAGGGAGATCACGGTGCCCGCTCCGCGGCGCGCGAGGTAGTAGGGGTCTTCGTGCTTCAGGGAACCCACGCGTGCGGGGCCGAACACCTTGTCCAGGAACGTGAGGGCCATCGCGTCGCACGGCCGGACGCCGAAGGCCACCAACGGCGCCTTGGGCTCCGCCACCGCCTTCACGGCGTCGTCCCGGAAGGAGAAGAGGGGCTCCCGCTGCGGGAAAAAGAGGCCCTTCACGGAAAGGCGCGTGTTGGACGCGCCGAGGCGCAGGCTACGGACCCCGTCGGAGGCCGCACCCGGCCCGGAAACGGCTCCGAACACGATGTTCTGTCCCGACTCGACCGGCGCGTACACCGCCGCCGTGTTTCCCATGGCCCCGAGGAACTCCTCCAGGCGCCCCTTGGAGAGGATCGCTTCCTTCATGAGGACCTCTCCTTGGCGTCGGGGTCGGTGATGAACGCCTGCCCGTCGTCCTCCCGGAAGGTGCAGAGCGGCGGCTTCTCCTTGATGTCGAAACCCGGCGTGAAGCCGAACATCTGCCGCACGTCAGCGGCCATCTTCCTGGTGAACGTCCGCAGGTCGATGCCCATGGGGCAGGCGCGGACGCAGGCGTCGCACTCCACGCACCGGCCCGCCTGGTGGTAGATGCGGATCAGGTGGAAGAGCATCGCGTCGGTGACCTCGGAGCCGCCCCCTAACCATCCGGGATTGTTGTCCTCCGCGAAGCAGACCTTGCAGTAGCACGTGGGGCAGGCCTGGCGGCAGGCGTAGCAGCGGATGCAGCGGGACATCTCCACGCGGAAGGCGGCCCAACGCTCCGTACGCGCCAGTGCGGCGAAGGCCGCGACAACCGCATCTCCGCCGTCTCCCGCGGGCCGCGCCTTGGCCTTGATGGTCACGTCCGCGCCTTCGGGTACCGGATGACGGCACGAGAGGCACGAATCCTCCAATACGTCTTCCCGCCGTACCGTGACCGTCCGGACGCCCGCGGTGACGCGAAGCCCGTCCCCTTCCTCCATGGCATCCAGGATCTCCTCCCCGCCGACGGCGGCGGAAAGTTTGCGGAGGCTCACCATGCCCGCGCACGGAACGCCCACGACCACGACGTTCTCCCGCGGAACCTGCCGCTCCTTGGCCAATGCGATGAGGCTCCGCATGTCGCAGCCCTTCAGGAGGAGTCCCGTGCGGGGAAGGGGCGGCTCGTTGCCCTTCTTCGGCCCCTGCCTCCTGTAGATCTCCGGCAGGTAGACGGCCAGGTTGTTGGAGCAGAAGCCGTCCCACACCAGACGCTCCGCGTCCTCGGCGCGGGAGAGGAAAGCGGGCCTGCTGCGCGGGGGCACGCTCCCCTTCTCATGGCCGATGAACCTGTCGATCCTCTTCTCCTCGAAAAGGCCCGCGACGGCGCTCCGGATTTCCCGCGTGATGTCATTCATGGAGGGCGATTTCCTTCTTGAACGCCTGCTGGGGGCCAAGCTTCCGCACGTCCTCGGTGACCTTCGTGATCAGGGAGGAGAAGCGGCCGCCTTCGGATGCGGAGACCCAGGAGAACTGCACCCGCTCCGGCTCCACGCCCGCGAATTCCAGCATGCTCTTCACCAGGGCGAATTTTCGGCGCGCCACGAGGTTCCCGGAAAGGTAGTGGCAGTCCCCGGGATGGCAGCCGGACACCAGCACCCCGTCCACGCCGTTCTGGAGCGCCTTCACGACGTAGAGCGGGTTCATCCGGCCGGAGCACGGTACGCGGATCACGCGGATGCTCGGCGGGTACTGCATGCGGCTCACGCCCGCCAGGTCGGCCCCGGCGTAGGAGCACCAGTTGCAGAGGAACGCGACGATCTTGGGCCGGAAGCTCTCGTCTGTACTCATCGGCTCACATCACCTTCAGCATGGCCAGGATCTGCTCGTCACGGAAGCCCTTCAGGTCGACGGCGGAGGAGCGGCAGGTGGCGGCGCAGATGCCGCAGCCCTTGCAGACCGCCTCGTTCACCCTGGCCACGTTCCGCGCCGGGTCGATCTCCACGGCCTTGTAGGGGCAGACCTCCACGCAGGCGCCGCAGGCCACGCAGCGCGCCTCCTTCACGGAGGAGACCTTGCCTTCCGCCTCGATGGCCTCCCGGGCCAGCACGGTGGAGGCCCGGGCCGCCGCGGCGCGCGCCTGGGCGGAGCTTTCCGTGGAGTCCTTGGGATAATGGGAGATCCCGCAGACGAACACGCCGTCGGTGGCGAAGTCCACGGGCCGCAGCTTCGCGTGCGCCTCCAGGAAGAACCTGTCGGCGGACAGCGGCACCTTGAAGAACTGGGAGAGGTGTTCGTTGTCCGGATTGGGGTCCACGCGGCCGGAGAGGACCAGGAGGTCCGTCGGGATCTCGAGCTCCGCCTTCAGGATCGGGTCGCGGACCCTCACGGACAGGGCCGGTTCGTCGGCTTCCCCCGCCTCCCCGGCGCGTTTCTCCGCCACGGGTTTCGAGTCCAGGTCGTAGCGGATGAAGTTCACGCCGAGCTCGCGCGCCCTGGCGTAGTAAAGCTCGCGGAAGCCGTAGGTGCGCATCTCCCTGTAGAGGATCAGCACATTGGCGCACCGGTCCGCCTCCTTGATCCGGATGGCGTTCTTCACCGCGGCGGAGCAGCAGATCCTGCTGCAGTACATCTTCCCTTCCTCGCGGGAGCCCACGCACTGGATGAAGACCGCGGTGTGCGGACGGACGGACGCGGCCTTCCACGGCAGCCCCTTGCGCATCCTCTTTTCCAGCTCCAGCAGCGTGACCACGGCGGAGCTTTTGCCGTAGAGATACTCCGTGGGCTTGGATTCCCGTCCTCCGGCGGCGAGGATGGTCACGCCGTGTTTCACGAGGACCGGATCCCCGCCGCCATGGCGGGAGATGGAGCACTGGAAGTTGCCGACGAAGCCTTCGATTCCGGAAAGCTCCGAGTCCAGATACACGGTGATCCGCGGGTGTCCGCTGACGGCCGCGGCCAGCGCCTGCGCGTGGGCCGCCACGCTTTCCCCGGAGAGGGAGGGACCCACCCGGTTGGCGATGCCGCCGAGCTTCGGCGACTTCTCCACGAGGTGCACGGGGTAGCCCTGATCGGCCAGCGCCAGTGCCGCGGTCATGCCGGCCAGGCCTCCTCCCACAACAAGCGCGGCGCGCGTGACGGGCAGCTTGGAGGAGGCGAGCGGCTCGATGTAGCGGGCCTTGGCCACGGCCATGCGCACCAGGTCCTTGGCCTTCGCGGTGGCCGCTTCCCGCTGTTCCATGTGCACCCAGGAACACTGGTCGCGGATGTTCGCCATCTCGAAGAGGTGCACGTTGAGGCCCGCCTCGCGGATGGTCTGCTGGAACAGCGGCTCGTGGGTGCGCGGGGAGCAGGAGGCCACGATGACGCGGTTGAGGCCGTGCTCCGCGATCCGGTTCTTGATGATCACCTGGGCGTCCGAGGAGCAGGTGTACAGGTTGTCCATGGCGAAGACCACGTGCGGCAGGCTCTTCGCGTACTCGGCCACGGAGGGCACGTTGACCACTCCTCCGATGTTCTTGCCGCAGTGGCAGACGAACACGCCGATGCGCGGCTCCTGGCCCGCGGTCTGCGCCTCGGGGGGCAGCTCCACCTTCGTCACCAGGGTGCCGCGCTTCGAGGCCAGGAGCGCCATGGCCTCCGCCGCGGCGCCGGAGGCCTCCACGACGGTCTCCGGGATGTCCTTGGGCTCGGAGAAGGGGCCGCAGAGGAACACGCCGGGCCTCGAGGTGGAGACGGGGTTGAACGCCGCGGTCTCGGCGAATCCATTGGCGTCCAGCGAGATCCCGTACATGGCGGCGAGCTGCGGTCCCGCCTTGGGCGGATTCAGGCCGCTCGCGAGCACGGCGAGTTCGAACTCCTCCGTGGCGTAGGTCCCGTCCTCCGTCACGTAGCCCATGCGGAGGTTCTTCGACGCCGCGACTTCCTCCACGCGGGAGGGGCGGCAGCGCAGGAATCGGATCCCGAGGGCCTTGGCCCGCTCGTAGTAGGCCTCGAAGCCCTTGCCATGGGCGCGGATGTCCATGTAGAAGACCGTGCACTCGATGTCGTGCTCGTGCTCCTTGGCGATGATCGCCTCCTTGAGCGCGTACATGCAGCACACGGAGGAGCACCACTCGTGCGCCTCGTCGCGGGAACCGACGCACTGCAGGAAGGCGACCCGCCGGGGAGCCTTACCGTCGGACGGCCGCACGACGTTGCCCATGCAGGGGCCGCTCGCGGAGAGCACCCTCTCGAACTGGAGGCTTGAAAGGACGTTGGCGTGGGAGGCGTAGCCGAGTTCCGGCCGCTCCGCGGGGTCGGAGAGGCAGAAACCGGGGGAGAGGATCACGGCCCCGGCCTTCAGGGACTCAAGGCTGTCCTCCTCGCCGTAGTCGATCGCCCCGGCCGGGCAGGCCTCCGCGCAGGCGCCGCAGCCTCCGTTTTTGAAGCGCACGCAGTTGGCCCTGTCGATGACGGGCATATTTGGCAGGGCCTGCGGGAACGGGATGTACACCGTGGAGCGGGGCCGCATGCCCATGTCGAACTCCGAAGGTTGGGAGATGAGCTTCTTGGAGAACACCGAGTCCAGGCGCTTGGAGTGCGTGGGGCAGACGAAGGCGCAGGCGCCGCAGGTGATGCAGACCTCGCTCTTCCTGTCGTAGGGCGTGTTGACCTTCATGTCCGCGCCGCGGCCCGTGAAGTCCGCGGCTCCCACGCCCATGCGCTCCTTGCATACGCGCACGCAAAGGCCGCAGAGGATGCAGTCGTCCTTCTCCTTGGGGAAGCGGGTAGCCTGGATGCCGTAGGCCTTGGCCAGGCGCTTCAAGGCGTCCACCTCGGGGCAGCGGGATAGCAGCAGCTCCACTGTCATCCTGCGGCTGCGGCGCACGCGCTGCGAGTCGGTCTCCACCTCGAGGCCTTCCGAGACCTCGTAGTTGCAGGAGGTCACCAGGCGCCCCCGCCCGCGCGCCTTCACCTCCACCATGCAGAGGCGGCAGGCGCCGTAGGCCTCCACCGTGGGATGGTGGCACAGGGTGGGGATGCCGATCCCCTTGGCCTTGGCCGCCTCCAGGACCGTCTGTCCCTTCTCCGCCTCGACGCGCTGGCCGTCGATGGCGAGGGTCACCCTGGAGGCGTCCTGCTTCATCCCGCCGCTCATGCCATGACCTCCACGGCGCGCACCTTGCGGATGGCGGAGAACCGGCAGGCGTCAAAGCACACGCCGCAGGTGATGCACGTCTTGCCGTCGATGACGTGCGGCGTCTTCCGCTCCCCGGAAATCGCCTTCACGGGACACTGTTTGGCGCAGGCCATGCAGCCCGTGCAGGCCGCCTCGTCGATGCGGTAGCGGAACAGGGCCTTGCAGACGCCGGCGGGGCAGCGCTTCTCCCGGATGTGCGCCTCGTACTCGGGGCGGAAGTACTTCAGCGTGGTGAGCACCGGGTTGGCAGCGGTCTGGCCCAGCGCGCAGAGGGCCGTGTCCTTGAGGTACTGGCCCATCTCCTCCAGCGTGGGGATGTCCTCCTCCGTGCCCTCCCCGCGGCAGATCCTTTCCAGGATCGAGAGCATCTGCTTGATCCCTTCGCGGCAGGGCACGCACTTGCCGCAGGACTCGCCCTTCAGGAAGTTCAGGAAGTAGCGGGCCACGTCCACCATGCACGTGTCCTCGTCCATGACGATCATGCCGCCGGAGCCCATCATGGATCCGGCCTTGACCAGCTCGTCGTAGTCCACGGGCAGGTCGATCATGCTCTCCGGGATGCAGCCCCCCGAAGGGCCTCCCGTCTGGACCGCCTTGAACTTTTTTCCCCCCGGGATGCCTCCGCCGATCGCGTAGATGATGTCCCGAAGCTTGATGCCCATGGGCACCTCGACGAGGCCCGTGTTGTTGATCTTGCCGACCAGGGAGAAGATCTTGGTGCCCTTGCTCTTCTCCGTGCCGATGGCGGAGAACCACGCGGCCCCGTTGTTGATGATCTGGGGCACGTTGGCGTAGGTCTCCACGTTGTTCAGGTTGCTCGGCCTGTCCCAAAGGCCCTTCTCCCCGGTGTGCACGTACTTGGCGCGGGGCCGTCCCACGCGGCCTTCCAGGGAGGCCATCAGGGCCGTGGACTCGCCGCAGACGAAGGCGCCCGCGCCGCGGGCCATCCGGATGGAGAAGTCGTGTCCGCTGCCCAGGATGTCCCTGCCCAGGAGGCCGTAGGCCTCGGCTTGTTTGATGGCGGTCTTCAGGTGCTCCACGGCCAGGGGATACTCCGTGCGCACGTAGATCCAGCCGTCGTGGCTCCCGATGGCCCACGAGGCGATGATCATGCCCTCCAGCACGCAATGCGGATTGGCCTCCAGCACGGCGCGGTTCATGTAGGCCCCGGGATCCCCCTCGTCCGCGTTGCAGATGAGGTAGCGGATCCCGTCCTGCGACTCGGCGTTCTTCGTCGTCAGCCACTTGCGCGCCACGGGGAACCCGCCGCCGCCGCGGCCCCGCAGGCCCGATTTCTCGATCTCCTCCACCACCTGGTCCGGGCTCATGGAGGAAAGGACCCTGGCCAGGGCCGCGTAGCCGCCTTGGGCCAGGTACGAATCGACGTCCGTCGGCACGATCGCCTCGTTGGGCCCCATGATGAGGCGCATCTGCTTGCCGTAGAACGGGACGCTGCCGACCTCCGCGATCTTCGCCTTGGTGGCGGGCTCCGTGTAGAGGAGCCGCTCGATCACCTCGCCCTTTTCCACGGTCCGGCGGATGATCTCCTCCACGTCCTCCGGCTTCACCTTCATGTAGAGGATCCGCTGGGGCAGCACGATGACCATGGGCTCGATCTCGCAGAAGCCCAGGCAGCCGGAAAGCCTGAGGCCCACCGCGTCGGTGAGGTCGTGCGCCGCGATGGCGGCCTTCATGGCCTCCGCCACCGCTAGGCTCCCGCGCAGGATGCAGCAGGTGGAGTCCGTGGAAACGACGATCTCCTTGCTCTTCGGCCGCCGCGCCGCCCTGGCGGACTCCCGCAGGGCCTCCAGATCCTTCAGGCTCCCAAGTCTCATCGGCTCACCTTTTGGCGTACCGGTCCAGGAGTTCCGGCACCCGGGCCGTGGTCATGCTGCCGTGGTAGTCGCCGTCCACGGCCACGATGGGCCCCAGGGCGCAGGCGCCGAGGCAGTTGACGGTCTCCAGGGTGAAGAGGGCGTCCTTCGTCGTGGAGCCCGCCGCCACGCCCAGGCGCCGCTCCATCTCCTCCAGGATCCGCTGGGCCCCGCGCACGTGACAGGCGGTGCCCATGCAGACCTGCACCACGTGCTTCCCGTGCGGCTCCAGGCTGAAGGCCTTGTAGAAGCTGGCCGCGCCGTAGACCTCCGCGAACGGAATGCCGAGTTTCGTGGAGATCCTGTGCAGCACGGGCTCCGGCAGGTAGCGGAACTCCTTGTTGGCGTCTTGTAGAAGCTGGATGAGGCAGTCGCGGGAGAATCCGTAGTTCTCCATCAGCGCGTCCGCCCGCTTCACCTCCTCGGAAAGCTCCTCCTCCACCGCCTCCGGCACCCGCACGACATTGCGCACGGGACAGGCGGCCTGGCAGGCGCCGCAGCCCGTGCATTTGGCCGGATCCACGGAGCGGGCCTTGCGGCGCACCTGGACCGTGAACTCCCCGGCCTCCCCCTCCACGCGCTCCACCTCGGCGTAGGTGAGAAGCTGGATGTTGGGGTGCCGGGCGCATTCCACAAGCTTGGGGGAGACGATGCACATCGAGCAGTCGTTTGTCGGGAAGGTCTTGTCCAGCTGGGCCATGGTGCCTCCGATGGTGGGCGACTGTTCCACCAGGTAGACCTTGTAGCCCCCATTGGCCAGGTCCAGGGAGGCCTGGATCCCGGCGATCCCGGCTCCCACCACCAGCACGGCGCCCACCGTCTGGCCGCCGTCGCGCACCGTCGCGCGGATGGTCTGTGCGGTCCCCTGCATGGGCGCGCCTACTTCCGCCCCGACGGAGCGGGCGCGGCGGCGGCCAGCACCTTTTCGGCGCCCGCGCGCACCTTGGCCTCGTCGGCGCCCGCCATGCCCAGAAGCAGGTTGATGGCGTCCCGACGCATCTCGTGCGCCGCGCTTCCGATCCGCTCGATGCGCTCCGGAAGGTCCGCGGGGGCCAGTCCCTCGCGCACCGCCATGTCGCGCAGAGCCATCATGACGTTGGAGAAGTCCACGCCCTGCGGACAGCCCGCCGTGCAGGTATAGCAGCGGGCGCAGAGCCAGATCTCCCGGGAGGACAGCACCTCGGTCCGCAATCCGAGGAGGATCATGCGGATGATCCTGCGCGGATTGTAGGCGCCCTCCACCTGGAACACGGGACAGCCCGCGGTGCAGGTGCCGCAGGCGAAGCATTTGCGGATGTTCTCCCCGCCCGGAACGCCTGCCACCTCGTCCCTGAAGGCGGGATCCAGTTTCTCGACGGCGATCTTCATACGCCTTCCCTTCAGACCACGGGCCGGGGCAGGAGGCCCGCGCCCTTCACGATCTCCGGCACCCTGTCCTCCCACTCGATGGCCATCAGGTGCACTCCCGCCACGCCCTCGATCCCGCGCAGCCTCTCGATCTGCTCGACGCACATCTTGATGCCCTCGGCGGCCTTGTCCTCCGCCTTGGCGAGCCTGTCGATCCAGTAGTCGGGCACCGAGAGCCCCGCCACATTGTCCCGCATGTGCTTCGCCATGCCCAGCGACTTCAGCGGCGTCACCCCTGCCAGGATCTTCACGCGCTCGTGCAGGCCGCGGTTCCTCACCTGGCGCATCCACTCCTCGAAGCGCTCCATGTCGTAGATGCACTGGGTCTGGATGAAGTCCACACCGGCCGCCGCCTTCTTGCCCAGGCGCGCCGCGCGGAACTCCAGGGGATCCCCGAATGGATTCTCCGCCCCGCCGATGAAGATCCGCGGCTCCTTGAGCGGCGCCTTCTTGGAGCTCCTGATCTCGTCGCCGCAGGCGAACTTCTTCTCGTCCCGCATCTTCTTCAAAAGCGCGATGAGCTGGATGGAGTCCATGTCGTAGACGTTCTTGGCCGTCGGATGGTTGCCGAACTTCTGGTGGTCCCCGGAGAGGCAGAGGATGTTGCGCAGGCCCAGCGTGTAGGCGCCCAGCACGTCGCTCTGGATGGCGATCCTGTTGCGGTCCCGGCAGGTGATCTGGATCACGGGCTCGATGCCCTGCTGCAGGGCCAGGTACCCCGCGGCGATGGAGGAGACGCGCACGATGGCCGTCTGGTTGTCCGTGATGTTGGCCGCGTCCACCGCGCCCTTGAGGAACTTGGCCTTCACGGAGATCGCCTCCGCGTCCGCGCTCTTGGGGGGGCCCAGCTCCGCCGTCACGGCGAAGTGCCCCGCCGCGAGGACCTTCTCGAGGTTGCTTCCGGCCTTGAAACCCTGCGGTTGGGTGTCGCTCATAGGGTGGCGTCTTCCTTCACGATCCTGCCGGGTCCGCCGTCGCGGCCCGTGCTCCAGTCCTTCAGCGGCTGCACGGCCTCCAGGTCCGCCAGGCGGCCCAGGAGCTTCATGCGGTCGTGGATCAGCTGCCAGCCGCATTCGATGTTCGCCGGGTCCACCTCGCACTTGCCCTTGGAGGAGCCGCCGCAGGGGCCGTTCAGCAGGCTCTTGGAGCAGCGGGTGACGGGGCAGATGCCCCCGAAGTCGGCGATGACGCAGGTGCCGCACCCGGAGCAGCGCGCCGACCAGACGCCGGGGCCCTCCGTGGTGCCGTAGAACTTCGTGTTCAGCGCCGGGAGCACGGCCTTTCCGGCAAAGACCTCGCCGCAGAACTGCGCGCCCACGCCGCAGGCCATGGAGAGCACCGCGTCCGCCGCGGCCATCTTTTCCTTCACCGCGTCGAAGAACTCGCGGTCGCATTGCCGCTCGATCGTGGCCTCCGTGATCTCCCGGCTCCGGCCGTCCTTCTGGTCGGCCAGGCGCAGCGTGGAGGCGAGGATCCCGACCTCCTTCTCGCCGCCCGCCATGCAGACGGTGACGCAGGTGCCGCAGCCGAGGATCAGAAGCCTGTCGTAGCCCTTCACCAGGTCGCGGATCTCATCGAACGGTTTGCGGACTGCTGTGATCATGCTTTCCCCTCATGGGCTTCCAGGGCCGCCTTCATGGCCCGAATGGCTTCCGCCAGGCGAGGAGTGTCCACGGAGGAGATGAACTCCATGCGGACCCGCTCCTCCCCCACCCCCGCGTCCTTCAAGGCCGCGCGCGCCACGGCGACGCGCTTCTGCGCCCGTGCGCTGCCGCGCAGGAACGTGCAGTCGTCCTTGGGGCATCCGAGTACCAGGACGCCCGCGGCGCCCTTTTCCAGGATCTTCAGCATCATGCCGGTCTCCGCCTTGCCGGAGCAGGGCAGGCGCACCGCCTCCACGCCGTCCAGCACGGGGTCGTCCCCCAGGGAGGCGAGGGCCTTCCAGCCCGAGTTCTCGCAGCACAGGGCCACGATCCCGCCCTTCACGGCCGCTTCTCCTTGGCAACGGAGGCGGCATCCGGCGCGGCCCCGGACAGCGCCAGGATGATCCCGTCGCTCCACAGCGGCAGCGTGATCGCCTTGTTGGGGCACTCCCCGGCGCAGAGGCCGCAATGCATGCAGGATTCCGGTACGCATTCCGCCTGTTTTTTCTCCGCGTTCACCGTCATGGCGCGGAAGGGACAGAGGCGGACGCAGGTCAGGCAAAGGGCGCACTTGTCGCCGTCCACCACGGCGTGGGACAGCTCCGTCTCGACGGGACGGGAGAGCAGCTCATGGGCGGAGAGCGCCGCGTTGCGGGCGTCCCGCACGGCATCCGGCCCGTAGGTGGCCCCCCGGCAGGCTCCCGCCACGAAGATCCCGGCGCGGCCCGTGAGTTCCGGGAGCAGCCGGATGTTGTTCTCCTGCAGCCGGCCCAGCGCGTCGGTGCCGATGCCGAGCATCGCCGTGAGCTCCGCGTCGGCGGGCGTGGCCAGGCCGTATCCGCTCACGGCTGCCAGGCCGCAGGAGATCTCCACCTCCTCGCCCAGGACAGTGTCCCTGGCACGGACCTTCACGCCGCTTCCCGCCGCATCGAGGCGGATCCGGCCCCCGTACTTCACGAACTGCACGCCCGCCTCGCGCGCCCTGTCGTACAGGTCCTCAAGGCCCGGGCCCGCGACGCGCGCGTCATGGAGGAACACCCAGGTCTCCACGGGCCGCAGGGACTTCGCGTCCAGGCAGGCGCGGCAGGCCTCTTCGAAACCCGCCCTGGTCTCGTCGATCTCCATGTCGAGGACCACGGCCAAGGAGGCGGGGAACTCACGGCGCGAAAGGCCGGAAAGGCGGTCCGACAAATCCGCAAGGGGGATGATCCTCCCGGGGACGAAGGGCTTGCGGGAGGCGTCGGGCTCCGGAAGCCCCGCGGCCACGATCAGGGCGCCGAACGTCCGCGCATTCTCCCCGTCGCCGCCGACGTTGCGGAAGCGCACCGTGAAACGTCCCGCGCTTCCGCGGATGTCGGTCACCGAAGCGGCCTCCGTCATCAAGGCGGTCCGTCCCAGCGACGCCAGCGCCTCGGAGGCGGCCCTCCCGGTGGCGCCGCATCCGATCACCAGGACCTCCCGGTTGGGCTTCGTCTTCCGCGTCCGCACCTCGGGGACCAGATCCAGGGCGGCGAGCGCGGCCCGAACCGACGCCGCGCGCCCCTCCGCATTGCCCCGTTTTGCGAAGCGGAGGGCCCGTACGCGGCCCGTGCCGAGGCATGCGGCCTTCCGAAGCGAGGCGCACACGGCGTCGACCTGCGCGGCGGCGCAGCCCAGCACAAGGGCGCGGTCCACCCCGTGCTCCCGGATGGAAACGGCCATGGATGCGGTGCCCTGCGGCGTGCAGAGGCGTTCCCCGGGGAACACCCGCGCGCCCGCGGCCTTTTCCAGCTCGGCCCTTCCGCAGACCTCCCCGAGGCAGGAGCAGAGGAAGATGCCCGTCATCCGTGGCCCCCGGCACGGCTACCGACGTGGCCTCCGGCACGGCCGCTCATGAGTTCCAGGGCGGCCGCGCGGCCCTGCGCCATGGAACCGGGGATGCCCTGCGGCGCCGCGCAGGTCCCGGCCGCACGTACGCCGCCTCCCCCCTCCGGCAGGAAGCCGTCCGCATCGGGGTCGAGGCCGAACCGGGCGGCCGTGGCGCGCGCCCGCGGATCGGGGCCGAGCCCCACGGACAGCACGACCGCATCGTGTTCGGCGGTCCGCGCGCCGCTCTTCGGGTCCTCGACAAGGAGCCGGAGCCTCCCGCCCGCCGCCGAATCCACGGAGGAAGGCACGCCGCGGACGATCTTCACGCCCTTGGCCTCGAGCTCCGCGCGCAGCGGCGTCAGGGCCTTGTCGAAGTCCTGCACGTCGATGGCGTACACGGTGATCTCGGCCCCGGGGTCTCGGTGCGCGAGGAGACGGGCCAGGCGCAGCGCGTAGGCGCAGCAGACGGCCGAGCACCAGTTGCGCTTCAGAAGCGGGTCCCGGGAACCGACGCACTGGATGAAGGCGACGCTCCGCGGCGCCGCCGTCGACGCGGCATCGGCGCGGGTGAGGGTCGTCCGGCGGGAAAGGATCTCCTCGGCTTCGGCGCCCGTGAACACGTTCGGGAACCTGCCGTAGCCCAACCGGGGCTTCAGCGCGGGATCGAAGGGCCTGTGGCCGAGGGCCAGGAGCACGCCGTCCGCCTTCTTCAGCGTTCCCGCCGGATCGGCTGCGTGGATCGCCCCGGTCGGGCAGGCGTTCCGGCAGGAGGGACAGGGCGCATCCGGCGCATCCGCGCATTGCGTTCCTTCGATGTGGTGGAAGGAGACGCCCCCCCGCGCATACCGCCGGATGGCGCGCGACGGACAGGCCGGGACGCAGCGGCCGCAATCGATGCAGGCTTTCGGATCGATCCAGGGACCGCTGGCGCCCACGCGGACCGAGGTCCGCCCGCCGGCTTCCCGGACCGTACGCAGGTCGACGGCCGTCCGGATGGCGACTCCGGGATGGGCCAGGATCTGCGCAAACAGGTCGTGCGCCGTGCAGACGCCGCAGCGGCTGCACGAATCCGTGGCTTTGCAGCAATACGAGAGGACCTTCCCTCCGATCCTGCCTTCCGCCTCGAGTAGCTCAACCTTGTTCCCGGCCTTCGCGAACGCCAACGCCGCGGCGCAGCCCGCCACGCCGGAACCGACGACAATGTATGTGCTCATCGATGAATGTGGAGGTAGAGTAGGCCGGCGGCCGCAACAGGTCAAGGGCGGCGGATCCGGTTTTTGTTGCGCACCCTTCACGAAAAGTCTATAATCTCCACATGGTTCGGGGAACGGGCCGGAAGAGCGGCCTTCTGTTCATTCCGCTGCTCTCCATCCTGCTCCTGGCCAGCCTCTCCGCCGGGGTCTACATCGCGCTCAACAAGAAATGGATGGATTCCCTGATCCAGAGCGTGGAAACGCAGCGCCGCCAGAACCTGATACAGATCCTGACCATTGCCCGCAACACCGTGGAACCGGTCCTTGTCCGGCTGCGTCTTGGGGAAATCGACGTACGGGAGGCCACGGAACGGATCCGGCCCATGATCCGCAACATGACCTATGTGGACCAGTACGGCAGCAACTACGTCGTCATGAGCCGCTACGACGGCATTACGTTGGCCCTGCCGTTCGAGACGGCCAAGGAGATGACGAACGAGTGGGACCTGCGGGACGCGAACGGCGTCTACATCGTCCGGGAGCTCGTGAAGGCGGCACAGACGAATCCTTTCGGGTCCTTCGTGAAGTACCTCTATTACCTGCCCGGGGTCTACGAGGTGCAGGAAAAGACCTCTTTCGTGATCGGTCTGCCTGAAATCGACAGCTTCCTGGCCACCGGCATGTACATGCAGAAACCCACCATGGAACAACGCAGGATCCTGGAGACGTTCCGGATCTCCTCCCTCTGGCTGCTTGCGGCCGTCTTCGTTCCCGCCGTGGCATCGATCCTGATCATCCTGTACCGCAACGGGCTGCTCCTGGCGGAGATCGGGATCCGCAAGGAGGCGGAAGACAAGTACCGGTCCATCTTCGAGAACAGCGCGGAGGGGATCTTCCAGGCTTCCCGGGAGGGCCGCTTCCTCAGCGTGAACCCGGCGCTCGCCCGGATGACGGGCTACGGGTCCTGCCGGCAGATGATCGACGACGTGAAGGACATCGCCGACCGTTACTGGGATCCCGGGGACAGGAAACCGTATCTCCAGGCCATCAGGACGGCCGGATCCGTGCGCGACTACCTCGTCAAGCTGCGGCGGCGGGACGGGACCGCCATATGGGCGTCGGTCAATGCGCACGCCGTGAAGGATGCCGCGGGAAACGAGCTCTATTCCGAAGGGACCATCCAGGACGTGACGGAACGCAGAAGGGCCGAGGAGGCCCTGCGGGAGAACGAGGAGCGTCTGCGCGCCATCACCCAGAAGATGCCTGGCGTGGTCTTCCAGTTCCATGTCGGCGCCGATGGCATCATCACCGTCCGTTACGCGAGCGAGCGAATGGCGGAACTCTTCGGCCTGCAGTCCCCTTTGAAGGAGCTCTTTCCCGCCTTCGCCGCCCACGTCCACGAGGAGGACAGGGACGGTTTCCTCGCCTCCGTCCGCGGGGCGGTGGAGGGCTTTTCCACGTGGGACTACGAAGGCCGCTTCGTCAAGCCGTCGGGCGATCGGATCTGGTTCCACGCCCTGTCCATTCCCGTCCATCACCCAGACGGGATCGTCTTCAACGGGATCCTGCTCGACGTCACGGAGAGCAGGCTGGCTACGGAGGCCTCCCGCTACAACGAGGACCGGTTCGCCAAGGTCTTCCAGTCCGTTCCGGAGTTCATCGCGATCACGCGACTCTCGGACGGCCGCATCATCGAGGTGAACAAGGGTTACGAGGACATCATTGGATGGAAACGCGAAGAGAGCGTCGGTCGGACCTCCGTGGAAATGGGCATCTGGGCCGATCCGGAGGACCGGCGGCTCATGGTGGAGGATCTGGCGGCGGACAGGGACATCATCGACAGGGAGTTCCGTTTCCTCAGGAGGGACGGCGCCAGGCGCATCGGGGTGTATTCCGCCCGTCCCATCCAGGTCGACGGCGAGGCCTGCCTCATCTTCGTCATGCAGGACGTCACGGAACGCAGGACGGAGGAGGGGGAGAAGGCCAAGCTGCAGGAGCAGCTCCAGCAGTCCCAGAAGATGGAATCCGTGGGTCGCCTGGCCGGAGGGGTGGCGCACGATTTCAACAACATGCTCGGCGTGATCCTGGGACACGCCGAACTCGCCCTGGAGCAGGTCGACGCGTCCTCGGCCTTCCGCGGGAGCCTGGAGGAGATCCTGAAGGCGGCCCGGCGTTCGGCGGACCTGACCCGCCAGCTCCTGACCTTCGCGCGCCGGCAGGCCGTGAAGCCCAGGGTCCTGGACCTCAACGGGACCATCCACGGCATGTCGAAGATGCTGCGGCGCCTGATCGGGGAGGACATCGACCTCACCTGGCAGCCCGGGAAGGATCTGTGGCCCGTGCGGATCGACCCCGCGCAGCTGGACCAGGTCCTGGCCAACCTCTGCGTCAACTCCAGGGACGCCATCAGCGGGATCGGCAGGATCGCGCTGGAGACCCGCAACATCACCGTCGACGGCAAATCCTCTTCCGACCCCGCGGGCATCGCTGCGGGCGACTACGTGCTCCTGTCCGTGAGCGACGACGGGAGCGGCATGACGAAGGAGGTCCTCGGGCACCTGTTCGAGCCGTTCTTCACCACGAAGGGCGTCGGGAAGGGCACCGGCCTGGGACTGGCGACCACCTACGGGATCGTGAAGCAGAACGCCGGCTTCATCAAGGCGCAAAGCGAACCGGGACACGGCACCACCTTCAGGATCTACCTCCCCCGCATCACGGGGGAGGCGGAGCCCGCCATGGCTCCCGAGACGGGCACGATATGGCGCGGGGCCGGGGAGACGATCCTCCTGGTCGAGGACGAGCAGGCCATCCTGGCGATGGTCAAAGCCATGCTCCGGCGGATGGGATGCACGGTGATCGCCGTGACGACGCCCGCGGAGGCGATCCGGCAGGTCACGGCCCATCCGGGGGGGATCCGGCTGCTCATCACCGACGTGATCATGCCGGAGATGAACGGCCGGGAGCTGGCCGACCGGATCGGAGCCATCGCGCCGGGGCTGCGCTGCCTGTTCATGTCGGGCTATACGGCGGACGTGATCGCCCATCAGGGCATCCTGGAGGAGGGCGTACGCTTCATCCAGAAACCGTTCTCGTACAGGGACCTGGCGGACAAGGTGAAGGAGGCGCTGAAGCCCGCGACGGCCTGACGCCGCGGACGTCCCATTGAAAAACGCGCCCGCGTCGCCTACACTGGCAGCCGTGTTGCTGCATGAGGCATCGACGGGTAAGCGCTGGTCCGACGGGCAGGCGAACGAGTGGTACGCAAGGCAGCCCTGGCCGGTCGGATGCAACTACATCCCCGCCACGGCGGTCAACCAGCTGGAGATGTGGCAGCGGGAAAGCTTCGACGAGGAAACGATCGGGCGGGAACTCGCCTGGGCGGAGGGCCTCGGGTTCAACACGCTGCGGGTCTTCCTGCACGACCTGGCATGGCTGGACGACGCGGAGGGCTTCAAGGCGCGGATGGGCCGGTTCCTCGACGCCGCCGCGCGCCACGGCCTGCGGGTCATCCCCGTGCTGTTCGACGACTGCTGGAACGGGAACCCCGCCATCGGGCCGCAGCCGGCCCCCGTGCCGGGCGTGCACAACTCCCGATGGGTCCAGTCCCCGGGGTGGCGGGTGGTCCGGGATCCGGTGGCGTGGAACCGCCTGGAGGCCTACGTGCGCGACGTGGTGGGCGCCTTCGCCGCGGATGACCGCGTCCTCCTGTGGGACCTCTACAACGAGCCGGGAAACCGCCTCCTGCATCAGCTTTCCCTGCCGCAGCCGTCCAAGGCGCTGCACCTGGCCGCGGGAGCCGTCCGGCATCTGCTCCTGCCCTCCCCTTCGCTGCCCCTGCTGCGGCGCACCTTCGCATGGGCCCGCGCCGCGCGGCCCCGGCAGCCGCTCTCCGCGGGTCTCTGGTCCGTGCATCCGGCCCTCACCCGCATCCTCCTGGCCGAAAGCGACGTGATCACGTTCCACGACTACGGGGACGCGCGCGGCCTCGAGAAGCGGATCCGCCGCCTGAAGGCCCTGGGACGGCCCGTCCTGTGCACCGAGTACATGGCGCGCACCAAGGGGAGCCGCTTCGAGACCCACCTTCCCGTCTTCCGGCGGGAGAAGGTGGGCTGCATGAACTGGGGTCTTGTGAGCGGCAGGACCCAGACGATCTGGACCTGGCGGTCCCGGGGGACCGGCGGGGAACCCGAGGTCTGGTATCACGACATCCTGCGGCCGGACGGCAGTCCCTACGATCCCGCGGAGGTGGAGGTCATCCGGAGGCACACGGCGCCCCCCCGGTGAGCGTCCTACGCGGTAGGGCTTTCCGAGGTCGCGGTCCAGCGGCCATTGTGGTTGCGCAGGCGCCACGTGGAAATCCTGCCGGGCTCCATCCTTCCCAGCGTCACGGGCTTTCCCATCCACTCGAACTCCGCGGTCGCGGCCCCGCAGGCCGGGACCTGCAGGGATAGAAGCAACCCGTCCCCGTCCTCGGCCTGCTTGAAAAGCACGACTCGGATCCCGGTCGGGGACAGTCTCATCAGGCTGCCCGCGCGCGCAAGCTCCCCGCTTGAGGCCGGCACGGGCACCGCGACGGGCGGTTCCTCGAGGAGCCAGGCTTCGGAGGGCAGCTCCTCCCCGCCCGGGGTCAGCAGGAAGCGGAAGCGCAGCTCGCCGCAGTCCGTCGCGGGGGTCCAGGGTTCCTCCGACGCCGCGATGCGGCGGTCGCAGCTGTAGCGGGTGGCGCGCACCACAGTGGCCCGCAGGGCGCCGCGTTTCAGGTCGAAGCTGAACAGCGCATCGCTGGCGAACCCGAGGACGGAGACCGCGCCGGCAGCCGCGTCCGGGACCGCGTCGAAAACACGCACCCAGCGCCCCCCCGGCACTTCGCCGACCGCCCCACGGACCGCCGTCCCGCCCGGCACCTCGAACTCGGCGGTCCCGGCCCCGCAGGGCAGGACCATCTTGAGGCGGGCGGAGCGCTCGTCCCAGAACACGCGCGCCTCCACGTCCACCGCCTCCCGCATGCGGGACACGGACAGGCGCAGGTCAACGCGGGATCTTCCGCCCTCCAGCCGTACCCAAAGCATGGCGCGCTGCGGGCCCTTCTCCATCGTGCGGACCGCGGTGACCTTCCACGCCGCGATGAGCGTGGAGAGGTCCAGCGATTCCGGCTCCTCGTTCATCCCGCCCCAGGATCCGAAGGGATCCTCCACCGTGATGAAGTGCAGCCCGGCGGACCCGAACAGGTTCCGTCCCCGGTGCTGCACCCGCACGCCCCGGCCCCCGACCCGCGCCGCGACCCGGTAGATGCCATTGTCGACGACTCCGGCGCGCGGCGCGGAGGCGGGCGTCTCCGCCTCCGGAACCTCGGGATGGTCCACGAACCCCATGGTGAGCAGGCGCCATCCCATGGGCGGCAGGCGCAGGCGCGTCACGATGCGCTTGCGCCAGGGAAGGTCCGGCATGGCCAGGTGTTCGGTGGGGATCTGCTGGAACGGTAGCGGCCGTCCCTCCTCGTCCCGAAGCTCGAAGGGCAGCTGCGCGACGCGGCCCTTGTAGGCCCAGATCGGCCTGTAGTCCAGGGCGGCCTCGATTTCCACGGGGACCTCGATCTGCGCCGGATGGGGGTTCCAGGCCAGGATGGGCACGGGGGCCGGGCGGTCGGGCTCCGGCGCGGCCACCGTCGTGTCGATGCGGTCCGCCAGCGCGAGGAGGGCGTCGTTCTCCACGCCGCGCGCCCGGTGCATCGCCCCGCCCAGCCAGGCCAGCTGATCCTCCATCGCGCGTTCGATGAGGGAGCCGGGAAGGACGTCGTGGAAGGAGTTGAAGGCCAGGCCGGCCCACGCATTGCGCGCCGTCAGGGCGTCCTTCCCGCCGGAAAGCGCCGCGGAGACCGTCGTGGCGGTGCGCTCGGCGCGCGAGGCGACGGCCTCCGTCCTGCGGAAGGGGAACTTCAGCCGCGCCAGGGAGGAATAGCAGCCGCGGAGGCAGAAGTTCAGCTCGCCGCGGTGCACGGGGAAGAAGTCGGCCCCCTTCCGCCGCCCCTCCTCCCGCAGCGCGTCCATCAGGCGGTGGAGCGTGGAGAAGGACACCTGCACCTCGGGGTGCGCCGCGGCCCAGGCGCGGATGTCCGCCACCATGCGCCGGGACGGTCCGCCGCCGTGGTTGCCCAGGCCGTAGAGGACGCCGATGTTTTCGATGCCCGTGCCGTCGAAGGCGGAAAGCAGCCCGTCCAGGCGGCGGGGCACCTCGTCGCGTTCGCAGCCGTACCAGCCCGCGGGCGGGCGGTAGGCGAGCAGGCGCGAGCCGCCGCTTCCCTCCCACCAGAACACGGGCTTCCCGATCGGCAGGACCTGCGGTCCCGGCCGGCTGAAGGCGAACGCCTCGATGCCCGCCGCCGCGAGGATCTCGGGAAGCCCCGCGCTGTGGCCGAAGGAGTCCGCGAACCAGGCCACGCGCGCCGGGGCACCGAAGCGGGAGCGCAGGTATCCCTGCCCCAGGACGTGGGAGTGCAGCAGCGTGGCGGTGGAGGCGAGGTTGGTGTCCGACTGGACCTCCGTGCCCCCCACGGCCTCCCACCGCCCGGCCTCCACGTAGGAGCGGATGCGGCGGAAGGTCGGCGGGTCATGGGCCTCGATGTGGGCGTAGAGGGCCGTCTCCCCGCGCGTGAAGGTCAGATCCCCGTCCTCGTCCATGAGCTCCAGGATGGCGCGGGACGTGGCGATCCCCTCGTTGAGGCCCTCCCTCCAGTCCCAGGACCAGACGGGATCCAGATGCGCGTTGCCGATGAGATGCAATACCCTGCGGTCCATGCCGTGGCCTCCTCGCCAAACGAAGCACGGCGGCGCCCCATGCGGCGCCGCCGTCCAACGCGGATCCTACCGTCCCGCCTCGTCCTTCCCGATCTCCCGGATCAGGATCCGGCCGGCCTCCTCCCGGAACCCGAGACGGCGTGCCCAGCCCCGGGCGCGGCGGGAAAAATCCCCGTCGCAGCGGATGGCAACCGTCCCAGCGGGCGCCACCTTGGCCAGCAGCCCGATGAAATCCGTGGCGATGCCGAGGCCCCTGTGGGCGGGGGACACGTAGAGCTCCTCGAGGCACAGGAGCATGCCGCCCAACGCGACGCTCCAGCAGCCGACCAGGATGACGTACCCTACGGCGTCCTCCTCCCTTTCGATGACGAAGATGGAGCCGCTGCCCTTGTGCCGGGCGAGATGCGCGACCGTGGAGAGCATCCGCTCCCGCGCCGCGGGGTCGCTCCCGTGGAACTCCGCGGCCAGCGCGAGGAACGCCGGCACGTCGGCGGGCTTGAGGATGCGGTAGGCCGCCTTGGCGGTCACGAGGTCGTAGTTCAGCATGCCCACCCCGGGACGCGGGATCCGGGCATCCGCGCAAGGACGCCGGAGGGCAGCGGGGCCGGAAGGGATCGCTGGCTCACGCCGTCCAGGATAGCAGACGGCGTGGCCTCGATCAACATGCCCCGCGTGCGGATCAGTCGGAGGGGGGGCCGGATCGGAACGCGGCCAAGGCCCCCGCCGAACATGCAAGGAACAGGCCGCCCATGGTCAGGACGGCCGCCCGGCCGTCGAAGGAGAAGGGGATGCCGTACAGGTCGATCCCCGTGGCGTCCAGCAGGAACAGCGACGGGATGCAGGAGGGCACGAAGGAGCCCGCGGCGGTGAACAGGAACGTCCGGTAAAGGATGAGGAGGACGAGGCCGACAAGCACGGGGCCGACGGTCCTCCGGCCCAGGATGCCGGCGAGCATTGCGGCCGGGGCCATGCACAGGTGCAGGCAGGAGAGAGCCAGCGACAGCGACAGCTGCCGCGCGAGGAACCCGCCGCCGGGAGGCAGGGTGCCGGAAAGCAGGATCCCTCCGCCCAGGGCTGCCGCCATGCAGAGCAGGACCGTGGCCAGCACCTGCGGCACGAAGACCAGGTACTTGGCCAGGAGGAGCTTCCAGCGCGGGGTGGGACTCCCGAGCAGGGCGCTCCAGGTGCCGCTCTCGTACTCCCGGCAGACCGAATACCCGGCCAGTGGGGTGAGCACGATGAAGCCCGCCAGGTTCACGAAAAGGAGCGCGCTGAGGCAGAAGCGGTCCCAGGAGAAAGCGTTGGGATAGAACGCATTGGTGATCGCCGGGAGCAGGCCGGCGGCGAGCAGGAACCAGGGGACGCCGGAGCGCCGCAGTTTCACCACTTCCGTCACGAGGAGGTCCCGCATGCTACCTCCTCCGGAACAGGGCCATGCACAGGCCCAGGGTAAGGATGAAAAAGACGCCGAGTGAGATCCAGCCCGGCGTCCGGAAGGCGAGGTCGCTCCCGTCGAACCCTATGGTCTTGGAGAAGTGCACGACGGGCACCAGGTGGGGGAACAGCCAGTAGAGGTCCGTGCGGTGGAACGGAAACAGCATGACGATGAAGCCGAAGGCGACGAGCAGGGAGGAGAACATCCGCTTCATGACGATCCCGATGAGGGCGATCCACGGCGCCAGGAGGGCGAACTGCAGGGTGTACAGGACGGTGCGCCCCAGGAAGCGCCGGACGAAGGCGGCGTCCCAGGGCCCCGAAGCGAGCAGGAGCGCGCCGAGGAACCGGGCCGCGAAGGAAAGGAACATCGCCGCCGCCAGGACGAGCACGGTCACCGCGAGCTTGGCGAAGAGAAACGGCAGGGGATGGTGCGGCGTCGCGAACAGCGGCCGGATGGTGCCGTCCTGATACTCCCGCGAGAAGACGTGGCAGCCCGCGAGCACCAGGGTGAGGAAGGAACCGAGGGCCCAAATCTCCGCATTGGACTGCAGGGCGGCCTGCCTGTCGGGGAAGCCGCGCGCCCTGAGGGCCAGGTCCGCGGCGCTCAGGACGAGGGGGATGAGCGAGGAGGCGAGCACCACCCACTGGATGGACGAATGCCTCCACTTCCGGGCTTCGGACGCCAGGATGCCGCTCATTGGCCGTCCTCCGTCATGCGGAGGAAGTGGTCCTCCAGCGAGTCGCGCATGGTCTTCATCTCCCTGACGGATACCCCGCCGGTGACCAGTTCCCTGTTGATCTCGTCGGCCCTGTCCAGCTTCTCGTAGATGCGCAGCGTTTCCGGTTCCGTCACCCGGTAGTCGCTGATGCCCAGGCGGTGTTCCAGGAGGAAGCTCGCCTTGGCGGCGTCGGCCACGTGCAGTTCCATGTACTGGCGGCTCATCCGCTCCATCTCCTCCAGGTCGATCTCCTGGATGAGGCGGCCGTGATGGATGATGCCGATCCGGTCCGCCAGCTTCTCGATCTCCCCCAGGATGTGGGAGGAGAGGAAGACCGTGACGTTCCGCTCCCGCGCCAGGCCGGACAGGAGGCGTCGCACCTCCTTGATCCCCGCGGGATCCAGGCCGTTGACCGGCTCGTCCAGGACAAGGAGCTCCGGCTCGTGCAGCAGGGCGCGGGCGATTCCCAGGCGCTGCCTCATCCCCGTGGAGAAGTGGCCCACCCTCTGCTTCGTGTCCTCGATGCCCAGGAGGGAAAGAGAGCGGCCCACGGCTTCCCGATCCGCCACGCCCATGAGCCTGCGGTGGATGTCCAGGTTCTCCCGGGCCGTCAGGTTGGGGTAGAACCCCGGGGTCTCCACGATGGAGCCGATCCGCTCCAGGTGCCTGTACTCCCCGAAGCGGATCCGCCTTCCGAACAGGCTTACGGTGCCCGCGGTCGGCCTGGTGAGGCCGGTGAGCATGCGGATCGTCGTGGTCTTCCCTGCGCCGTTGCGGCCGAGGAAGCCGTAGATCTCCCCGCGGCGCACCGTCAGGTCCACGCCGCTCACGGCCTGACGGCGGCCGAAGTCCTTGCACAATCCTTCGGTACTGAGGATCTCTTCCATGGTTGGATCAGGATAGGATGGAAACCTTAAGAAATCCTAAAGAAGGGGGACGGTGAACCGGAACTCGACGCCGCCCGACGGTCCGCCCTCCGCCGCGATGGAGCCTCCCATCCTCTCGAGCAGCCGGCGCACGATGAACAGCCCCAGGCCCCGCCCCGGTTGGCCGGAGGCGGAAAGCCCCTCCCCCGCATAGGGATTGTCGAACAGGGCGGGGATCCCGGAGGCGGGGATGCCGCAGCCGTCGTCGCTCAACGTACAGACGGCGCTGCCGCCGCATTCCACGATGGAGAAGGCGATCCGGCGCGCCCCATGCCCGTGGCGGAGCGTGTTGGAGACGAGGTTCATCAGGACGCGCTCGAGGTCCGTGCGTGCGGCGCGAACGGGAACGGGACCGTCGGGCATGCGGATTTCGGGCTCGATGGACCGCTCGGACAGCTCGCGATGGAAGGACAGCAGCACGTCCTGCGCGACGGCGCACAGGTCCACCGGTCCGGCGGGCGCGCCGGCCGCGGCTTCCTGCTCCAGGAGCGACAAGGCGAAAAAGTCGTCGATCAATCCATTGAGGAAGAGGCACTTCCCCTTCACGATGGCGAGGAAGGCGGCCCGCTCCTCCGCGGTCAGGTCGCCGTCGGTCGACAGGGCCTCCACGTATCCCAGGACCGAAGTGAGGGGAGTGCGCAGGTCGTGCGAGATCTGGGAGACCATGAGCCGCCGGGCGTCCTCCATCCGCCGCTTCTGCAGCAGCGTCTCCTGGAACTCGCCGAGAAGGACATTGAGCTCCTCCGCGATCCGCTCCAGGCCGTCCCCGCCCGGCCTCAGGCGGAGCCTCCGGCCTCCGTTTCCGCGCCGCGCGTCGTCGATCGCCTCGAGGATGTAGGCCGCCCGCCTGCCGAGCGTGGCGCGGAAGGCCGCGAAGGCGGCGAGGAACAGGGCCAGGCCGGCCAGCAGGAGCCCAGCGCCGGCGTTCACGACGGCGGCTCCCCCTCGAACTTGTAGCCGATGCCCCAGACGGTCCGGATGTAGCGGGGGTGGGCGGGATCCTCCTCCAGCTTCCGCCGGAGATTGCTCACGTGCACCATGATGCCGCTTTCCTCCACCGCGCAGGCCCGCCCCCGGACCGCGTCCAGGATCGAGGACTTGGAGAGCACCTTCCCCGGCTCCTCCATCAGGAGCCTGAGGATCTCGAACTCCGTTGCGGTGAGATCCAGGTCCTTGCCGTCCCGGCGCGCCGAAAAATGGTCGGGATCCAGTTCCAGGCCTCCGGCCCGCAGGATAAGGCGGCCGTCGGACGCTTCCGCCCTGCGGCTGCGGCGCAGGAGGGCTTTCACGCGGGCCGTGAGTTCCGGCATGGAGAAGGGCTTCGTCATGTAGTCGTCCGCGCCCAGGTCGAGGCCGGCGAGCTTGTCCCTTTCCTCCCCCCGGGCCGAAAGGATGAGGACGGGCACGTCCCCGCCCCGCCGGACACCGCGCAGGACGTCCAGTCCCCCGACGCGCGGAAGCATCAGGTCCAGGATCAGGAGCGCCCAGCCGCCCTCACCGCAGCGCTCCTGCGCCTCCCTACCGTCGCGGGCGCGTTCCACCCCGTATCCCTCGCGGGACAGATAGCGCGCGATCAGGTCCGAGATCTCCTCGTCGTCCTCGACGACGAGGATGCGTGTTTCCGTCATGGGTCGCCCCTTCGGCACGGCCATCATGGGGCAGTCGCGGACCCATGGTCAATCCGGGTCAGTCGAGCCTGAGCGAAAGGCGGACCCCGCCCGAGGTCGGCGCGAGGGAGACCCGGCCGCCGCCTTGGCCGGAGAGCAGGGCGTCGCGCAGCAGGGGAACCCCGTAGCCGACCGCCGTGCCCAGCAGGGCGCCGACGATCACGTCGGTGGCGAAGTGCATGCCCGAGGCGACGCGCAGCGTGGCGGTGGCCCCGGCCAGCGCGTAGTTGAGCCCCACGAACGGGAACAACCAGGGCGAGTCGGGAATCAGGCGCGCGAAAAGCCAGGTGTTGACCGCGGCCGCGGCGAAGGCCATGGTCGCGTGCCCCGAAGGGAAGGAGACGGAGTCCTCGTCGGCGTCGACGCCCGCGGCGCCCCCGGTGTACGTGTAGGGCCGCCAGCGGGGAAGGAAGTACTTCAGCATGTTCTTGGCCCCGTAGGCCCAGGAATACGCCTCCGCCGCGACCATGATGGCCCCCATGCCCTCCTCGACATCCCCGAGGAACAATGAAAGCACGGGCAGGGCGAGGACCGCGTACTGGCACGCCTCGCCCGCCGCGTCGAGGCCCGCCGAGTAGGGGGCCAGGAACAGCGCGTCGAACGCGTTGACGTCGCTCTGCTGCGCCGCGGCCGGGGCGGCGGGAGGAAGGAGGCTGAACAGGAGCTCGCTTCCGCCGGCCAGGAGCATCCCGCCGCCCAGCAGGACGCCGTCGGCAAGGGGATCGAAGCGGAGCGTCTCCGGGTGCGCCGCGGAGGCGGCCAGGAGGAAAACGAGGATCGGGGCGCGGAATCCCGGCTTCATGCGGACCTTCCTTTCGCGGTTTCCACCCGGACGGCGCCGGCGGAACGCACGGCCGCGCACAGGCAGCTTTCCCCGCCGAACACGGCGCGGAGGCGGGACAGGTATCCTTCCAGCAGGTCCTCCGGCACGAAGGCCTGGATGGTGCCCGCGAATCCGCCGCCGTGCACGCGGCAGGCGCCCCGGCCGCGCAGGGCGTCCCGGCTCAATGCCAGGGCCAGGGACAGCCCCTGCTCCCGGGGGCTGTCCGGGGGCCAGACGTTCTGGAGCAGGGTCGCGGAGCTCACGCCCGACTCATGGACCAGGCGCAGGAAGGCGGGAAAATCGCCGCGCTCCAGGGCGTCCGCCTCCCCGGCGGCCCGGAGGTCGTCGTCGAAGAAGTGCAGCGCGCGCAGCAGGGCCCGGTCCCCCACCCGGGCGCGCAGCCGCGGAATGGCGGCGGCCACCGCCTCCCGGCTCACGTCGCGCAGCACCCCGCCGCCCAGCTCGCGCGCCACGGACTTCATCTCCTCGGGAATCGCCGCGTACTGCCCGGTCAGGTCCGCGTGGCTGCCGCCCGTGGCGACGATGACCAGGGCGTGGCCGCTCGAGGCGAAGTCGAAGCCCACCTTGCGCACGACGGCCGCGGCCGGATCCCGGAAATCGATGGCCACGAACCCGCCGACGGCGGAAGCGGTCTGGTCCATCAGGCCGCAGGGCTTGCCGAAGTGGTGGTTCTCCGCCCACTGTCCGATGCGGGCGATCTCCACGTCGGGGACGCGGCCGCCATTGTAGAGGCCGTTCACCACGGTGCCTATCAGTACCTCGTAGGCGGCGGAGGAGCTGAGGCCGGATCCCATCGGCACCGCGCTTTCCACGCAGGCCCGAAAGCCCCCGACCGCGTGGCCGCAGGCCTTCATGCGGGCGCATACGCCGCGCACCACAGCGGAGGGCGTGCCCTTCTCCGCCTCCAGCGGTTCCGTCACGTCCAGTCCGATCTCCTGCCGGGGGAATCCTTCGGATTCCACGACGGCCCTCCCGTCGCCGCACCGGCAGGCCACGGCGATCGCGTCCACGTCCACCGCGGCCGCGAGCACGCGGCCGTGGTTGTGGTCCGTATGGTTGCCGCCGATCTCGGTCCTGCCGGGCGCGCTGAAGAGCTCCGCCTCGGCATCCCCGTCGAAGGCGGAGAGGAAACGGTCCAGCAGGCGCACGTACCTGCGGGCCGCCGCCTCCGCCTTCCCCGGCCCCCTGCCATAGAGCCGTTCCAGGGCCTCACGGGCGCCGCCCTCCCCGATGATCCGCCGCAGTTGCCTCGCCGTAGCCATGCCGTCTCCTTGCCCGCGGATCATAGCGTGCCCTCGGTCCGCGGGCAAGGAGGCATCCGCCGGTTCCCTCCCGGCTCGGAACCTCCTTGTTCCCGGACCGTTTAAACGTTATATTCCGTCGGAATGGATTCCGGTTCTCCCAGACCCCGCCTTTTCGACCACAGAAGAATCACGCCGAAGGAGCTGCCCGGCGTCCTGAACAAGCATATCTTCACGGGAGCCCTGGGAACCGCATGGGGGAACCTCATCGGCGGCGTGCTCTACGTCTCCTTCGGCAACGTGATCGGCATGACGCAGTTCCAGTGGGGCATCCTGGGCGCCGTCTCCTCCTGGGTCATCGCCCTCCAGCCGCTCGCGGCGCTCATGGTGGACAAGGCGGGAAGCCGGAAGAAGGTCTGGTTCTGGTCCTGCTTCCTGGAGAGGGTCCTGAGGGCCGTCGGCATCTTTTCCTCGTACCTGCTCTGGAAGACGGGACACCTCAATGCGGCCCTGGCGCTCATGACGGGCATCACCCTCGGGGTCCTCCTGGGCACGTTCCAGGGCCCTCCGTGGTACTCCTGGCTGGCCGACATCGTGCCTCCGGAGATCCACGGCCGCTTCTGGGGCAGGCGGGAGACCTGGGTCTCCATCGCGACCATCGCCGCCGTGGTTCCCGCGAGCCTCCTGGTCGACCTGGTCCCCGAGTCCGCCAAGGGCGACGCCCTGGCCGCGGTCTTCGCCTTCACCACGGTGATCGGCATGATCGACGTATTCGTCCACGTCACCATCCCGGAACCGGAGATGCGGCACGTACCCCCGAGCCGTTTCTTCCACAGGCTCCAGGAGCCCTTGCGGGATCCGAAGTTCAGGCCCTGGCTGCTGTTCGTCCTGGCCTGGAACTTCTCCATGATGCTGGGCTATTCCCTGAGTAACCTGTACTTCCTGAAAGACCTCAGGCTGCGCAACAACCTGTTCGGCATGACCATGGTCATGACGGTGCTCACCCTCCTGACCGGCGTGTTGACGGCGCGCACCTCGGGACGGCTGATCGACAAGATCGGCATCCAGAGGGTCCTCTACGTCGGCTACATCCTCTGGTCCCTCATCCCCGTCGTCTGGTTGTTCGCCGTCCCCTCCACGGTGCTCTTCTGGCTCGCCATGGCCAGCCTCATCGGAGGTTCCTTCTCCGTGGCCGCCAACATGGCCGGCATCAAGCTCCTCACCCGCACGCCTCCTGCGGAGTCACGGACGATGTACGTGGCGGTTTCCAACACGCTGGGGCTTCTGGCCCAGGGCGTCGGGGCTTTCCTGGCCGGTTCGTTCCTCGAGGCCTTCGGCTCCCGGTCCTTGCGGATCGTGGGCCTCGTGGTGAGCGGATTCCCGCTGGTGTTCATCGCCTCCGCCGCGCTCCGCCTCGTCTCCACCCTGCTCCTGGTTCCGCGCATCGTCGTGGAGCCGAAGGGACCCGGCGCGAAGCGCTCCTGAGGCGCCGCGCGCGCCGCTCATCCCGTCTTGAAGGCCCCGAGCTGCGTCTCCATCTCCCGGTTCAGCGCGTCGGTCTCCGCGGAGAGCTTGGAAAGCTCCTCCATGGAGGAACGGACCGCATCGTTGCGGGCCCCCAGCTCCCGCGCGATCCGGATGGTCGTGTGGGAATCCGCCGAGAGCTCGTTCAGGGCGGCGAGCATCGCGTCACTTTTTCCCTGGAGGCTCGCGGTGATCTTCTGCACCTCGTCGGTGATGGCCGTGGTGCGTTCCAGGAAGCCCAGGATGTCCTTGTTGGCGCGGTCATGTTCGGAGAGCTGGACGAAGATGGACCCCGACTTGTCCTGGATCTCCGCCACGGCGGATTTCATGGCCGTGAAGCCCTCCCCCGTGGTCTTCGAGACCCGCAGCGTGTTCTCGATCTCCTGGAGGATCTGCCTCAGGTTGTCGCGGCTGCGTTTGGTGTTGGCCGCAGTGCTCTCCGAAAGCATGCGGATCTCGTCGGCCACCACGCTGAACCCCCGCCCCTTGTCCCCCGCGTGCGCGGCCTCGATGGAGGCGTTCATGGCGAGGAGGTTCGTCTGGGAGGCGATGTTGGAGACCAGCTGGTTGATCTCCAGAAGGTTGCGCGACAGCTTCACGACCGTCTGGGCCGAGCCGATCGTCTCCCCCATGCCTTTCTCCCCCGCCTGGGAAAGGCCCACCAGTTCCCCGATGCGGGTGCGGACGTCCGTCGCGTTCTCCGTCACCTTGGAGAGGGAGCCGATCATCTCCTGCACGGCCGCGGAGGATTCGCGGATGTTCGACGTCTGCGCCCCGGCCCGGGCCACGATGAGCGCGATGTTCGAGATCAGGTCCCTGCCCGTAGCCAGGGAGGCGTCCACCGTGCCCCCTTCCTTCTCGACCAGGCCCGCGGTCTCCGTGATC
>Ga0153915_10000701_pt1 | contig 31032 bp, 52 predicted proteins | sample Opewatmetagenome_2_FD_107003 | JGI IMG/M metagenome (GOLD analysis project Ga0153915, IMG submission 107003) | Freshwater wetland microbial communities from Ohio, USA - Open water 3 Core 3 Depth 3 metaG | ecosystem: Environmental > Aquatic > Freshwater > Wetlands | place: USA: Ohio, Lake Erie... | reverse complement strand
CTCAAATGCAGCGGGGAAATTATTCGTTCGAACAAAAGGAAATTTATTCGCATGAATTGATACTGAAAACCATTGAATCGATAAAGCCGACAGCCGAAAAGAAAAATATTTCGATCAAATATATTTTGTGCGCAAATTATTTGAGAAACCATTCTCGCATTATTTGAGTAAAAATATATGTCAAAATGCCAATATCAATCAAGCGTAACTACGTTTACCGTTACCCCGTTTATGGATTTACTTCTCGAATATAGGACTGTCCCCGTAGAAGTCGTTCCAATAGCTGCGGATTTTGCGCCCCAGCCGGATGATAAATACTTCAAAGTTCCGTTATCATAATAAGCAACAGCATCGATACCACTCGAATTCACCTTCGCTTTTTCAACATTGTTTATTCTAAAACTTATTATATCGCTCGTCCCAACACCTAATACCAAGCCGTTCAGCGATCCATCGGTAGCTATTCGCCCGAAACCCGCAAGCGTTGCGTCAGAATATTGACTAGCGAATGCCTGCATAGCAACCCCGGCTTGGGAACTTGATTGATTTGCCTTCGCATAAAAACCCGACAAAGCTGAGGCATTACTTGTCTCGGTATTTGAGACAATATTATAATAACTACCTGAAACACTTTTAGTCCATGTATGAGCGCCTGTCCATGATAAAGTACCACCAAGTAAATCAATAGGTGTAAAACTCGTTCCGTCTCCAACTAAAGCATATCCTGATGTTGCCAACATATTATTTACGCAAACAAGTTGTCCAGATGAATTTACAACGAATTGATCTGCTGAGCCACCCTCAAAACCTCCAAGGGCACTCACAACTTGACTTGAAATAATATCTCCACTATTTCTTACATAAGCCGCTGCGAATCTTACATCATAAGCCGTAAAATTCAAGATGGGATAACCGCCTGATGTAGAAGCGGAAATACCCCCTGCTAAATTATTGCTGCCATCATAGAACCGCAATGTGTTAGCATACCCACTTTCATTTATAGTTATTCTCTGTCCGCTTGCAGCGGTTTGGATTGTCCCGCTTGTAATCGTCGAACCCTTTAACGTCGCGCCGTTGAACTCAGCCAATCCTTTTGCGATCTTCCATCCTGTTGAGCCACTTACATAATCATATGATTGCAAATATCCCACCGTTGAAGATGTGCCGACAATAGCGCTTCCGAGGGTCGCGCTTATAGCGCTAAGATTGGCCACGCTTAATTTATCGTATGTGATACTTCCTGGTGTAATTAATTGCCCGTTGACACTGAAGGTCCCTGTAACATTCACATCCCCATCAAGGGTGATTGTTTTACCGGCAATCCTTGCGCCGGATGTTGTTAAATTAATCTCGGAAATTATATTGTAGCCGCTGAAATCACTCTCCAAAAGTCGTAACGAAATATCTGTTGCCATTTGTGTAATCTGCGAAGTGTGAGTTGATACTGTTCCGGATAAAGTATTAAAAGAAGTTTCTGATACTTTTGTTGTTATACTCTGTGCGTTTTGTAATATCCTGGAATTATGAACTGATAAAGTATCAAATGCCTCGTCCAAATCAACCTGATCGGCTTTGAAAGTAATTGCGTTTGTATTCTGACTTATTTGAGTTGTATGTGTTGAAAGAGTGCTATTGATACCTGTTATTGTTGAGTTAGCTGAAATAGTTAGTGCATTCCCATTGCCTGCAAAGGTTGCATTGATATTAAGCGCAGAGCCATCCCATGTTAGTGTATTGCTGGAATTTCCTTTTAAATAAAGACGTCCCTGGTTATCCATGTAAGTGCGCCATGGATCCGACGGGAATTGAGTAGCATTATAAAAACCAAAATTAGAACCGCTAAGATAAAGTCCCGAACCCGTAGGCGAATTAGTATATGTAGGTTTATTATTAATATCATCCCAATAAACAATTTGGATAAAATCTTCCGGATTTGTTGCTATCAAATGACCTTTTATATATGCATTATTTATATATACGCCATCGCCGCTAAGTGAACCCAAATCGGGATCATTTATTCCAGTGAGATTACCAACTCGTACAATAACTTTGTTAAATGATGTAAAATCGCTTACTGAAGCAACGCCAGAAATCATATCCATATATGGAGTATTGGAACCCGAAGTTGCGAAGTAAATTGAATTCTGTCTTGCAGTATTTGAGGTGTTCCCTATTCTAACAATAACATCGCCTGGTTGAAAAACATCGCTTGTATAATAATTTACATATAGGCGGATCATATTGGCAGCAAACGTTTTTGTTATAACCCGTGCCTTTGCATCTCGAATGATTGTACTTCCGCTCATATTAAATACTTGTGTCATTATTATATCGTCAACATCAAAAGGACTGGTTCCATCGCTATCCGGGTTTTCAACAAAGACAAAATTTCCGAAAGCGCCTTTTACCCGTCCCGTTGAAGAGAAAAACACATTCCCCGTTTGAGCATTTATTTTATTTACAATCAGCTCGTTTACTGTCAAACCGTGGCGTAGAATTAAATTATCTAATTCAAGCGTGTAACCGGAGGAATCGTCATATCCGAGCTGCCAGCCCGCACCTGTCCATCCGCTTGCGAATGATTGTGATCCGGAAATAAGTTTATCTCCGATCGTCCAGTTTTTTGTCGGGGCTTCATATTGCGGAATACCGACAGCAGCTTTAGCCGTTGAATCATTCCCTATATAAAATTGATCGGCAGTTGTCCCGTCGGCATCAATTGTGTTTGTTGATTGAGCCGAAATATTTGATAAAGACAAAATGCTCATTATAAAAAAGAGCATTACAGATTTGAATAAAACATTCCTATTCATTTGCTTTCCTCCAAAGTTTTTTAATAAAGAATAAACTTACTGTGCCCGCCGGGCCTTCAAATATTCCGCGTAATGAAACTTCTGTATTGGCATCCGTCGTGAGAATATTTGTAGCTGAAAAAATACCTTGCCGATCGGGAAATATTTTTTTTGTAATCTTTGTAATCTCTGTGTCGTTTTGATCTATTACCTTGAATGTTGTCCCAAGGGGCGCCGGGGTTTCAACGATACATTTTAACTCTTCAAAGAATTGCATCCGCGGTATAGAGCCAAGATCAATTTCACACGGTACGGCCAGCTCTTCAAAAACATAAACATTACCGCTGTTTATAAATGGGCCGATCAAACTCATTTTTCTTCTCCATGACTCCATCCTAATTTAGGATGTCGACGTATTCCAAAAATCACCGGCGCGTTTTTTAGTTGTACTCCCATCCAAAGCCAAAATTTTTTGTGAATTACACTTAGATCCGGTAATAAAAATTTATACTGGTATTCCGGATCGTAATGATTAGAATCTGGGTAATGATCAATTAGATACCAATCTGCCTGGTTATCATCAGCGTTTGGATAAGAATATTGCGGCGCATTCCCGTTTTTAGCAACAGCTAAGTAAACGATATAATTCTTTACCGATTTTGCAACTTTATCTCGCTGGTCGATCGGGATTGTTATTGATGTGCCGTTGTATAAAGTTAATGTGCTCGGAGATGTTGCAAAAAAATTGTCAAATACCGCATAAACTTTTTCATCCGATCGCAACCGCCAAATGCTTTCGATAGAAATAGTGAACAGATCATTTTCCAACGTTGCTGTGGGCGCATCTATTAAATGATTTATTTGTACTTCCAGGCTTGGGTTTATTTCAATGTTTGTTGCGTCAATTAAATCAAGCGTTGCAGTTTTTGTCTTTAGATTATAAGCTGCTTTTCTAAGCCGGTAAAATTGCGTAGGGTTATCTGCAAAATAATAAAACTGTCCAAAGTGTATATCTCTGAAGCTGCCCTTAACATCAACCGAATAATTTTTTCTATCCTCGCCGATGGCGCTCCAAATATATTCCGATACTAATTCATACAGTTTTGTCGATTCAAAATAAGTTCCATCCGGCTTTTTAATTCTATATAAAATCGGAGTATAATCTTGAGGCGTTCCGAGATACAATGATTGTCCTTCTGTATATAAACCTGAAGGTAAAACACCGCCGACATCAACCATTTGTATTTTTTCTGTATTATCATCGTCGGATAAATCGCTCTTAAAGCCGACATATTTTTCCGGCTCTGCGGGAACATAAGACGCCGGGCTTGAACCGGCAACTTGATAAAAACGATAAACATCCATCATCAAGCTGTCTTTCTTCGGGATAGTTGTTAATTCCGGTTCCGACATTAAATTTGTTTGATTCAACTCAAAACTTGCGGCGCCGTCGTAATATTTTCGCGGATAAATATAAAATTTACAATCAAAGCCGATTACGCCAATACAACCGTAATTATAAATCAGCGCTTTAAGAATCTGTAAACAATCTTCAAAAATATTTTTATTGAAGTAACGGAATATTCTTGTTGCGAAAGTTGCAAAAGGATACCAACCGCTTTCAATCTGAACTTCGAGCGTGTGTAAATTTACTATCGTGCTAATATATGGATCTGCATAAACCGCTCCGTTTGTTAACAATCCTCTTATTAAATCAAAGATGTTTTTATATTCAAGAGGATCGCTGTATAAATTTGGCACGAGTGCATCATTCGATGAAGCATAAGATTCGAGCCGCTTAAATTGGTCGATAATTTTCAATTTAATAAGCTGTGTATTTTTCATACCGGTTACATCTTCGTTGGAAACATAACCGCTATATACTTTTGAAGAATTAATAAATATTTGAGCGATGACTGTTTTTGTTTTTAATTCACGTACAATATTTTCGAATTTAAAAACGTCAGCGTCAAGTTTAAAACTAACGTCAATATTACCAGGGAAAAAAACACTTTCGTCTTCATCATCACTGCCAAGCTCAAAGCTGCCGAAATCTATTAATGTATGCTCTTCAGTGCCGGAATAAACAGAGAAGCTGTTTATAAGCTTGAATGTGATTGTATCGCCCGGCTGCTCAAATGCAATCGGATTATCGGAAAGATTTATTGTTAACGTGCCCATGTTAAAACTTCAGACGGTTATATTGCGCTTGTAATTTATTCGAACCGGAAACAAACTCGCCGCTTTCAAATCGAAAAACAAATTCGCTCTGCCACTGATCTATTTTCTCGAATTGCGCGGAAAAATATTTATCGAGATTAACAGATTGAAAAGTCTGTTCGGCCATCTTTGCTTCAATTGCAAATTTCGTCATCGCCGCAACCTGGGCAAATCCCTCGGCATATTCTTTCGCCGGGGAAATAATCTCCAAACCATCTTCGCCTACAATTGCGCCGCCGTCTTTAAAACCTTTCATCTTTGGCGGTTCTGCGGCAATAATATCATTTACTTGTTTTGCTGCAACTATTGCGACACCAATCGCTGCAAGTTCTCCAAACGGCGGGGGGAATGCTGCGAGAGCTGTAAGAAATGCCTGCTTTGCTTTTAATAATGCTTCGAACACAGCCGCTGCTTTTGCCATTACTGTGTATTGATTATAGCTCGCAGCGAGATAATTGAGAACGTCGGATTGAGCTTGCATTTGAGCTGTTGCTTTTTCATCGAATAGCCATATTTCAAAATTTGTTAAGTCCTCGGTTAATTTTGCTCTTTGCTCTGTATGCTTTCTTGTTAGTTCTGTCATCGTTTCTTCGCCAAGTGCATGCATCTCTATTCTTGGATCTATTTTACCTTTTTCAACTTCCCTGGGCTTTACGGACTTCTCAAGTTTATTTTCTAATTCCGCCTGGGTTTCCTGGATTTTATAATTAACCTCTGTTACATCCTGTCCGTATTTTTGATAGAGTTGTTTCTTCTTTTCGAGCTGTTCTTTTTGCAATGTTAATAATTGGAATTCATTATCGGTTTCGATTTGCAGCATGTTGCGCGCGTGGCTCTGTTCTATCTCAAGCTTCTTGAATGCAAGATCAAATTCTTTCTTTAATTCATCGTCTGTTTTCTCGGGTGTTTTTTTTCCGGGATTATTACGTGATGTAATCTGCGCACTTAAGCTGTCTATTTCACTCCACATTTGTTGTATCTTGATTTTATTTTTCTTGAATAAATCATGTTCGGCTGTCATTGGCCCAGAATCTTTCATTGATTCATTAGATTTTTCCAAACGGAAAATTTCTTCGGCAAGTGTTTTCTTCTCAGCCTGCATCTGCTCAACAGTTGCAGTGGAGTAATCTAATTTTGCGCGTGCCGCTTCCTCCGTATTTTTTGCAATCAATAACCACAACCCCGCAATAGCAGTAAGTCCAAGCGCCAGCCATCCCGCCGGGCCAAGCGTAAGCTGCAACGTAAGCAAGCTTGTTTTTAGAGCCGTTAAAGCCGGAATAAATCCGGTAACAATATTTTTTATTATTGCCCCTACACCTGTAACATTCAAAGTTACCATCACAGTTGTAAGAGTTGCAACAAGACCAATTAGCCCGGTTAAACTCGGGGATATTTCATTTATCTTGCCCATTATGCCGCTTATCAAATCCAACAGCGGTGACAATGCGCGTCCGATCAAGTCGCCGGTCTCTTTGCGTACGCTCGTAATCATATCGCCGAAGTTGGAAATTTTCCCGCCGAGTTTTTCGGACTGCTTTTCAAGCATCTGATAAAATCTTCCGCCTTCGCTCGTTACGTCTTTGAATGCTTCGGTTATCATATCGGAAGAAATGGCGCCTGCTTCCATTTCTTTTTTTAACGCGCCGATCGACTTGCCGGTTTTTTCGGAAATAACCTGGAGCGGATTAAACCCCGCGTTGATCAACTGCAATAAATCCTGTCCCATTAACCGGCCCGTGCTTTGAACCTGTGCATAGGCAAGAGTTAACGATCTAAGTTTTTCCGCATCGCCGCCGCTAACATCGCCGAGCATCTTTAATGTTGGCATTATGTCTTTACCGGCTATGTTAAAGTTAAGAAGTGTTTTTGCGTTCTCACGCAGGTCTGTAAATTCAAGAGGAGTTTTTGCGCCGTAATCTTTCAGATCAGCAAGCATTGATTTTGCTTTCTCTGCATTGCCTAATAACACTTCGAAAGAAACTTGCGCCTGTTCATCATCTACAAAAACCGAGATTGGTTTACTGAATGCATCGACAATAACGTTGTAAGTTTCTTTGAATCCCTGGATTATATCGCGAGCTTGTGTGAAACCTTGCGAGACCGAATTAGCCATCTGGCTCGCTTCCTCTTTGCCAATCTTGAAAGCATTATATAATTCCTTGACATTCTGCTTTGTAAGAACGAGGGTGGCATTGCCGTTCTGGTCCTTAATTACTATTTCTAATTCGATTTTGTTCATGGTTTATTTTTTTTGCCACTTTTCAAGCTGTGCAATTTTAATAAGCAGTTCGTTCAATCTGTCAATTCGTTTTTCATATAACCAATGGTAAGCATCGTCCCGATCACAATTTTCAATTAAAGATTTTTTTGTTAAATCGTTATCGCAAAGCTCTTGAATAATTATTTCGTTCTCGGTTTGCTGTAATTTGTTTTTGTAGAAAGTAACACTAAGTTCGGATAAACTTTTTATCCGCCTCGAACAGTCAATCAACTCCGCGTTTAATTCTACGAGGATTTTGTTGTATTTCCCGTCAAAGGATTTTTTCTCGAAAAAAAATCCTTGGTTACCTTATTGACCGTGTCGAAATCTTCCTCGTACAAATCTCCGCTTATCGGCTTATCTAAAATCAAATTCAGCAAATCGCCGAGTTTATCTTCTGCAAGAAGGATGATCATTGATTTTTCAATATTATCTTTATCTAAAGTTTCAACGCATTGGATAATCCGGCCCCAATCCTTAAGTGTGTATTTTTCTTTAAGATGGTATTCTGTGTTGTTGATGATGTAGGTTCTTTGTTCAGCAGCCATTTTAGCCTCTTTATTTATCAAGTTTTTATAATGTTTCTATAAATAATAGTTTCACTGAAAGGGCTAAGCGATGTTACTCGCGACGATTTTCCTAAAGAAGGAAGTCTAAAATAACCCTCCGTACAAGATGGAGTTATAATTTCTCCGGCAGTAACTTCTATATCCCAGCCGTCGCCAATTGCAAATGCAGTTGTATCATTGGTAATCGTAAATCTTAATAGTCCCCAATAACCTTCATCAATTTTTATCGTCGCAAGAAGGTTGTTCTCAGGATCCTTTAATTCGAACTCGGCTTTGTCCATATCACTGGCATCAATATATGAGCATCTTACCGTGTATGTTCCCGCTGGAGTTGTATTATCAAGCGGCGAGTCTTCGTTCATTGTTAAAGCTCCGTCTCCGGTATTGCCTCCGCTTTTTACTGCAACCGAAGCTTCACCGGATTCTCTATATGGCGGCGGGCAGAAACTATTTCCTATCGCATCATAAAGATCCGGATAAGTATCTATTAATACCTCGGCGCCGTTGCATTCAAGATAACCTGCTGGAATAGAATCACCGGCAAATATTTTTATTAAACCCGGTGTTTTTATTTCTATATTTTCATGATTATCGATGAAATTAAATTCAATCAAAGACATTTTTTATGACTCGTATGTTGGATAATCTATGATTAATATTTTTCCTGCTGCTAAAAGTGATTCGAGTCCAAGTCCATTCCAGCTTACATCTTTGCCCGTAATAGAATAATCAACAACGTTAAGCTGTATGATACCGCCGACGAGAAAAACTTTTACATTGCCCGCTGCAATCGGCGTCCAGGTAAGAGTTACCTTTTTTGCTGCAATCGCGGCGGCGTCAAGCGTGAATGTTTCCGTTTTCGGTTTTGCGGCTTGTTTTGTACCCGAGATAATCCATTTGAAATTTGCTGCCGTATCAGGATCATATGTATAATCACAGTCATCATTTGAATTTATGATCAGCCAGTTTTCTACCGGCGAAGTATAATCCCATGTTGCGCCGTTGAATTGTGCAATTTTATTTATATTCGCGCCGTCTGTGATAACATAACGATCATTCGTATTCGGCGAAAGAGCATCTAAAGCAGTTTGTGTTATAAAATTAATTACAGCTCCTTTGCGGGCTATGCCAACCAACGTATCCGCAATTGCCGAGTCAACAGCGGAGCCGATTGCCGACGATGTTTTTGCGCTCGACCATATTTTTGTTGAGGATGTTTCAGAATCCGAAATGTCGGCTTCAATTCCGCTCGCTGTTTTTTTAAGTCCTCCGCCGCTTTTTATTTTTACCTGTAATTCATCGCTTGTATTGTGTTCAAGTGTTTGCGAATCCTTTTTAAGGAGATCTCCTGTTATTTGTGTCATGTTTTTACCTCAATAATAAATTCTAAGTTTGCGCCCAAGTTTCATGAATTGTTCTGCTCCTAATCCATCCCAAATTATGCGGTTATTCTGAAATATATAATCGTCGAGATATGAAAGCTTAGCCATTGAGCTTTCAATCCAAACTTGCACCGTTGAGAATACAACACCTTGCAGATATGTAGCTTCAATAAACTTATTATCAATATCACTTCGGCTTAATTGGTGTAGATGACTGCGCCCGATCCCTTCATAAATATTAACGTCTCCGTTTATTACTTCAATTGTCTCAGGTTCGTCGGTTGCAATTTCCAGGATAATCGTTTCCTCGTTTGTAGTTAAATCAATATCAAATGATGAATCAGCCAAGTTTTATTCCTCGCTCTAACACTCTGCAAGTTCCGTCAATCCATGTTTTGGGTTTAGTATTGGTGAATAAAATCAGTAGTTCCAAACTTTTATAATCTCCCGCAATTACATTTGTTTTTGCGAGAGGCAGATGCCAAATCATTCTCCCGGTGGATATTTCAATATCGGTTGTTGATTTTTTTAATTCAATTGTTGGAGTCTCTACTCGTTTCGAACTTTTAACCTGGAATATGAGATCATCAACATTGTCCCAATCATAATCTTCGCCGTTTTTCTTTACAAGAAATGCTCGGTCGTAATTATCGCCTTGACGAATAGTCAGTTGCACATTCAGTGCTTTGTCAAAATCTAAGATCATTGTTTGTTTTTGTTTTTTTCATCTTCGGTTTTTACGTCTTCCGGTTTAATCGCCGTCAGCGCTTCTATTCTGTCAAGTTCTATTTGCTGCGAGGCCCCGCGCAGTTGATTAAGTTTGGGATCGTTGGTAAGTAATTCTTGTATTCGCGCATCGTATTGCTGTTTAAGCTGCTGTTGTTTGGTATCATATTTTTTATTGATGGATACCGAATCAACCTGTGCAAACATCAATGTGCTAAAGGCTAACAGCCAAAAGCTGAGAAATATATTTTTCATTTTGTGTTTCCCTCTTCTTTGTTTATTCCGATCTCTTCGGCTACGTCTGGACTTTTCGGAACAGTTCCGAATTCTTCTTTGCCTTTATCATCAATAAGTTTGTAATCGTGTCCGGGATATTTGAACATTTCTTCTTTAGCTTTTAGAACATCAATCAGGTAACCGTCTTTATATATTCTTATTTCCATTTTTTCTCCTGCTATATTGAATAAATCAATAACCAATTTTCATTGTTCCGCCTTTAGCACCAACAGTATCTGCTGCGTCTCCGCCGTTGCTTGCGCCGAATAGAAAGCTAATATCGTTAACCGGAACATCTCCGCTGAATACGATCGGGAGCGTTCTTTCTTCGTCGGTATTTTTATGCTCATCATGTAAAGTAAGTACTCCTGCTGCGAAGTCGAACATATCATATAACGAGGAGGTTGAATTCTGTTTTTTAATTTTTATCGACGGGGATACATCCTTATCAATAATTTCAAGTTGCTTCGTTATACCACTGTCGTAGGAAGAAACCTTGATTTCAAAAGTTACATAATCAACCATCGACGAATTGTATAAAGATTTTTTATTCTTCGATTTGATTGAGAGACTTATTTCGCTTAACTGTAAGAGCGAAGAAAAAAGAGCTGTCGATTGCGGCGCTTCAATTGTCGTGAAGTAAGGCGCATTATATTTTGTGAAATCCGCTCCCTCGCCGGTAATACCTGTAAATGAAACTGCCGTATTTGTTTTAGCGGAATTAATAATATCCCGGGATTGTGCATAAGGGAACGCGCCTTCCAATATTGCTTTAAGCGAAACTTTATCATGTGTCGCCAAATATTCGAAATCGAGACCGAGTTTATTCACAGAAGCGAATTGATAGACTTCGTTTGCTTCGCGAGTAATAATTTGCGAATCACAGTTTAAGTTGGTCCATCCGATCAATGCTTTTAAAAATTGCATCGTGGCTTGCAAACTTTCAGCATCTATTTTGAAGCTTGTCATATTGCGCAGTTTGCGCCCGCGGTAATCCGTAATTTCGGCATGCGGCGTTCGCTCCATTGTTGCCGCATTCCGCAGACCTATTGCAAGTGGGCTAACAGGCGTTGTTAACATTGTCCCTGCGTTGCACATTACTATTTGTTTTAACCCTGTGCGTTCCATTTTATTTACCTCTATTTTTTATTCTTCTTTTTCTCTTCCCGAAGATCTCTTAACCATCTCCATCCTGTATAACCGCTTGCAAGCAGCCCGGCTACTATTGCAATAATTTCTTGAATATGTACAAGCTGTAACAGCCAGGCAGAAATAGTAAAAGACCAGACGGATAATATTTTCATGAACATTTACCTATTATGAATAAAGACAAAAACGTAAGCAGCGTTAAAACTATCCCGATTGCATTTTTGATCGTCCAGCCGCTTTTCAAAGTTTCGCTCAACGAATTAGATAATTCCTTTTCAACTACCGGAACTAAATCTTCAATGTCTAAATCAACGTTCGCCTCCGGCTTTGCCGGTTCGCTTACTTGTTCAAGATGATCCGGAGAAGTAAAAACCTTCTCCGGAATTTTTTCTAATCCCTTCGCGGGGATGTCGAAATTATCTTCTGTCACTTTATTTCACCGGCATTTGCAAGATCACCGATATAACCGGCAGCAATTGCTACCACGGCGCCTATAAAAGTAATTGTTGAAAAATTTATTGAGAGGCCCAAGTATTCGACTAATCCTAATATTGCAGCAACAAACCCTGCAAGCAATGTCCGATGAAATTTATTGATGAACCAACCGACAAAATTATTTAACAATCCTTTTAATAAATTCACCGAACCGAGGACTTTATAAACTTTATAGACATAATGGATCAACATACCGAGGATAAAAAATCCAAGATAAAACCAATTGAATCCTTCGGGTACTTCGATATTTGGGATTAATGTCGAAGTCGTATCGGATTGTGCAATGACTGTGTTAATAATTAATACAAACATTGCGAGCATTATGAATGGAAATAATTTCAAATATCGTAACATTTTATACTCCTACAAATTTTTTATAATTTTTTTTGAATTCTTCAATTGTTCCGGCGCCAAGTTGAGTATTGTAATATTTCTTCCAATAGACAGCCATGCCTGGTAAATCATCATGCGCTGGTAATGGTTCCGGCATAACCTTATATCTCAGTCGGCACAATAAGATAGCTTGTTTGAGATTGTATTTAAGCTCTTCGAAATTTCCGATCGGATATTTTTTTTCGTAAACATTTTTAAGCCAATTAAAAGTAGGACGTTCCATTTGAAAAATACCGAGCGCCGGGCCATTGCCGAGTTGCTTTAGATATGTGCCGAATTGACTTTCTTGCGCAGCAGTACCAAGTAAAAGATTAACCGCCGCTTCCGAGTAGAGAGAAAATTCTTTTAGCACTTCCTCTATTAAACTTTTAAATTGACTTTTATCAAACATGTTTTTCTACTTTAATTATTCTTTAGTTTTACATTTATCGTATAACCGGTTGACACTCCGTTCTTAGAATGTCCCCTGATTCGATAACGTATTCCTGCATCATATGAAGTTATTGTATCTCTTATACTCGCCTGCGAATTTTCTACCGAATCCGCCGCAACAAGATTTTTTTCACAGTCCATTTATTGCTAAAATAACTTTCTTGTCGATCGATATAGATCCTCGCAGAGTCGTGAGCATTTGTAAGCGTATATTGCAAATCAATAATCGCGTTGTGATTGCCGAGTTGGAATGTTGCAAAGTTCGATGTATCCGTTCGTGCAACCGTCCCGGCAAAAGTGTAAGTAGTATAATAAGTACCGGGATCCCTAGCCCCGTTTGTGGTAATTGCAGTTTGTGCGCATATATTCAGCGCAGTAAACATTACGAAAATAGAAATTAGAATAATTTTTGAAAGCTTCATGGTTTTACTCCGTCTTAAATTCGAAAAAATTTTTAATGAGGCGCCCTGCCCGCTGCAAAGCAGAACGCCTCAACGGCACGATACGGGAGAAGACATGCTATACAATTATAATTCCTTCCAGCCGTGCAACTGATTTATCGTTCAAAAGAACTAAGTCGAGATCGAAATCAACAGAATGCGTATAATGAACGCCGACAAGTCCGAGGTCTTTAACTTCAACGCCAACGTTTGTAGCAAAAGAAAGATCGGATGCTTCGCCAAAACGGAAGCCATAAATTGATGTGCAAACATTTCCGGAATTGCCGACTGCTTCTGTATGCGATAGAATTCTGTTACCGTCTTTATCATAACCGGAAACCAAGATAGGCAGGTTATTGAAGTAAGCGATTCTGGTCCCGAATTCGTTTACCGTCCAGGTGACCGGTGCGATAGAAGTTAAACGGTCGAGTGTTTTGCCATCCATCAAAAGCGCCTGAGCACCGCCATCAACACGATCAATCATCGAGTTAACCAACTCAATGAATTGCTGTTGTGCGGTTTTGTTTGCATCGGAATTTCCGAGAGGAACAGAAAAACCATTCTGAGCGGCTGGAACTTTTTGACCGCCGGGCATAATCTTTTTCAAGCCGTTAAATTGTTTAACGTCAACCGCGGCATCGCCGTTAATAAAATTATTCTGGAATTGTTTACCACAATTTTTAGCGAAGGTTAATAACTCACTGGCTCGCACAGATGCAACATCGCTTCCGCGTCTTTCATGTGCGCGGTCAACTTGAACCTGATCGCCGAATATTTTAAGAGTTGGATTCGCAAACGATGGATCAACGGGGTTATCGGGGTAATTTGTATTCAATGCTCTAAACTGCCCGCCGGTTGCCGATGCTGCTTTACGTGTATAATCGGCATTGCCGACTATCGAATAAAATTCCGCAATCTGAAGTACGTTGCTAACTTCAAGCATTGCATTTCTAACTGTTGCGGTGATTGCGTCACCGGGAAATTGACTTATTTTCATTTTTTATTTCTCCTTGATAAATTTAAATGTCCAACCTTTTTGAATAACCTTTTGCAGCTTTATCCCGGCAGTCTGCACAGCTTCATCAAGAGTTTTTGCTTTTCCAATCATGGGAAGAATAGAATCCTTTCCGCCGTACTGATCATATATCTGAAACTGTAAATCGAAAACCTTCTCTGATATTTCTTCGGGCGGTTGTTGATCAACTTCCGACGTATTTTGTTCTTGATCTTGAGCGTTGTCCACTTCTTGTTTTTCCAACTGCTCTTGTACCTGCTCTTGATCTTGCTCTTTTTTCAATTCATCTTTTTTCGCCATGGTTAACCGTCCTAATTTTTATAAGATTCCATCTGTGCCGAAATTGCATCTTTCAAAGCAGTGCGATCAACCTTGAAAGGAGTATCTGTAGTTGTAGTTTTGACGTCATTGGTTTTTGTTGATGATTGCGTTGAATTTGAATCTGCAATTTTAGGGAGCGCATTAAGTGCGGCTTCGCCGTTTTCAAAATCGACTTCCATTAATTTCCTGTAACGAGCTTCGGCTGCTTCATCTTTTGCAGGAATTCTTTTTTCATCTTTAGCTTTTTGAATGGCGGCATCAATCTTTGCTTTTGCCGCCGCCTTCGCCTGGTCTGCCAGAAGTTTTTCGCGGTCCTCGTCTTTTTTTGTTTGAGCAGCAAGAGCATCCAACAATTTTTGATTCTCCGCTTTCATTGATTCAACTAACTGAAAAACTTCAGCGGGTAATTTCGTTTCGGTTGATACAGCCGGTGGCGTTGTTGTAGCCGGAGGAGTTGCCGGTTTTTCATCTTCAAGCTTATCAATGTCTGTATGTTTATCCGGGAATAATAACTTCAATAATTCTTTTATCTTCATAAAGTCTCCTTGTTTACAAATCCTTATTTAAGGTCTTGCGAAACTTATTTACCACAAGAAAATAATGTCGGGTATATGCGTATATAGCCGACTTTTTTTTATCTGCTTTTTGATTTTTACACAGCAATAAAAACGGAGTATTGATGTACGCGATTAACGATGTGAAAGATTTGCTTGGCAAGCAGTTCAAAACGTTGCTTACGGATGATAGCAATAAATTGTTCGACATCTACGAACCTCAAGCTGCCGAGATCGTAAAAAATAAAGCGGGCGTCACCGCAGCGGCTGCATGGTTAAAACAACCGTTCGTTTGGATACTCGAATATCTTTCGCAGTCTCAATTAAGCGGGCAATCAAAAGAGCAAATGGATTTTATCTCCGAACATTATGACAAAGCTGTTAAAATACTTGAGGAAGGATACACGGATACTCAGAATGCTTCCACTTCAAAAGTCGTTTCTTATAACGAAGTTTATTCAACGGAATAATTATGCTAACATTTACATCGCTTGCAAAAGTTTGTAAAGAATATCTTGAAGGAAATCTCCCCGATGTTAAAATAGAGCCGGGCAAGCGCGGGGAGTTTCCCTCGATCACTCCATGCGTTTGGATCTATGTTGAACCCTCGCGCCCAAAGAATAAAAATTATAAAAACTACCCGGTTTTACGGCGAGCGCAAGTTACTTTTTTTGCATGCATAGGATCCGCTAAAGATCAAACCGAAGCTGCAAATAAATCAATGCAATTAATTGAAAAAGTAGAGCAACTACTTTTCGCTGAGGGTTTTCAAAATTTCCTAAATGCCCATCAAGAAAATATAAACGACGCCATTACTGAAATTACATATACGGATGCCGAGCAACCGATGTATTTTGATGGGATCTATTCCGACTTTGCAACAAGCGCTCTGGAAACATGGATGAATTACGCTCCGTTTTGGGAGGCACAATGATTTTGTGCGGTTTTTTTTACAAGGTTTTATTCAAAAACCGTCTTTTTAGAGCCCGATCAAACAAAACAGCTTTACTAAGTGTTTACTTAACGTTCACTTTTCGGCTGTTTTTGTTTACTTCTGTTTACTTAGCGTTCACTTTCGGGCTGTTTTTGTTTACTCGCTGTACACTTTCAACCCGGTTTCTATATAAAAAAGTTTACAATGTTTACCGGGTTTTGCACCCTATAAAATACCGGGTTCATGGCTTTTTAAGCCCTCTACGGGCTTCTATTGCGTTTTTCTTTTCCAAAAAGTACCGGTTTTGCCGGGTTTAAGGTTCTATCGTTTCTCAAATAATTAGAGAAATATGTAAAAAATTGTTGAATAAAAATTTTTGCATAAAGGTGTGTTATGAAAGGTAATAGGAAAGGTTTTCTTAATGATGAGTACAGGGTTAAGATCGCGAAGTACAAAGGCAAACATCCGGGCGCGTCTCTCGAATCCATTGCACAATTATTTAAAGTTACTGAGCGCCAAGTATTCAACGCCGTGCATAAACACCCGGAACATTCCGGCGTTGAGAAGCGGGACTTTACCGACGAGAAGCTGTTAAAAAAAATTGCAATCTATAAAAGCAATCATCCGAAGATTACACTTGAGCAGCTTGAAAAGAAATTTGATGTGCCTACACACACGGCGCGTTATGCTTTACAAAAGTTTGCTCTCGAAGCCGATCTTGGTAAAGCCACTGTGAAAGGCAGAAGGCAGCTTGCAGAGATGATGGCAGATGATCTTAATGAAGCCGAGGTAATGCGGTATCAACTGAATTACTGTTTAGCTGAAATGGAGATAAATAAAAAGCTTGCATTGCAAAGCCGCATAGATCTTCTTTACAAAACAACCCGCATACGAATGCACATACAAAGAGTTGAACTTGAATCTCATCTTAAGCGTGCAGATGCTCAGTTGATTGCAAACATTATACGCCGTTTCGAACCGGATGCCTCCGACGATATGGTTGTGAAGATATACAACGAAGAATTACAAAAGTTGCGCGAGGAGTATGGAACAATTTAGCCGCATAGAATTAAGCTTCAAAGATTTTGAGAAAGAAGTCGAGCTTAAGAAATTATCGCTCGGCATTAATCTCACAAATTTTTCCGGCAAAGATGCAACAAAAGAAGCAAGCGCAAAGCGCCGCGAACGAAGCGATAATGATTATTGGTATTTTGATAAGACGTACTTCCCGCCTGAACTATACGAAGATTACGGCGAACCGAATGTTATGCTTGAAAAAATTGTTGACGTCTGCCGTAAAGCTGGTATCCATATATTCATAGGTCCGCGCGGACATGGTAAAACTATCGAAGGCAAAAAACTTTTGATATGGTTGTTGGTTACGGGAAAAATTCATGTATCCGGTGTTTACTCAGAAATTATTCTTAAAGCATCGTGGTTATTGTTGAACATTTATTTATTAATGAAAGAAAATGTTCGGCTGCGTTACGATTACAAATTTGAATTTGTTACAGCCAATGCGGATGCTATTAGAATAAAAATGTTGGACGGGCAACAGCGTCCGTTACGTGTTTGCGCTGCATTCAGCGAAGGCAGATCGGTTAAAGGTTTTACCGAACTTTTTGGACGCCCGGAATTTTTGTTAGGTGATGACATTGAAACTCTTGAATCATCTTTTACATCCGGCGCTGTTCAGTTAAGGATGCAAAAGATTCAAGAAGCTTATCACTCGTTAGGCAACAGCGGTGTGTTCTTAATTCTTGCAAACGATTTTAATCCGGCATCGTGCATACATCAAATACGTTACGAGCATGAAAATAATTTACTGCCGGAACATTGGCACGTTTATGCTTATAAAGCTTGGTCCAACATTAAAACAAAACTACAGCCGAAAGGCGCGCTGTGGTTTAAAAGATTCAAAGCAACTACCGAAGCGGCATTAAAAAAAATGTTGAAGCCCAAAGATGAAAGCGACTGGCAAACCGGCTTTCAACAAAATCCAACTCCGCCCGAAGGTGATTTTTTCAAACGCTCGGATTATGACGAATATGTTTCTTTGCCGCATGATGTACGCGGAATAATTTATTGCGATCCAAACTTATCTAAAAAAGGAAAGGGTAACACAACTGCAATCCCCGCACTTTTGTATTCGCCTTCAACAAACGAATATTATATACCTATGGCGGTATGCCGGAGCTTCGCGGATTCTAATAAACTACTCGCTTCAATTTTTACTTTGAAGGAATATGTAACTACCGAGGCAAAGCGCAGTTGTATTGCTGGTCTCGCGTTCGACGGCAACGTTACACAAGAAAGTACCTGGACACAGCACATAAGAAATTTTTGCAAGATAACAAGCCAGCCGTTCCCGCATGTTGAATACAAAAAATATAAAGTGAACGATCTTGCTAAAAATTTTCAATCGGCGTATGCCGAGGGTAAAGTAAAGTTTGCGCCGGGATTTTCTAAAACTGTTGATGGCGAAAGATTCCTTGTACAATTTTTCTCATTTAGCGGAGTAAAAAAAGAAGGCAATGATGATGACGCTCCGGATTCTATGATTTGCGCTTTCGAATTTATTCACGAGCGAAAATTAATCCGGCAAAAACAGCAGCCGGTAAAAGTTATCAAAGATTATTATCAATTATAATTCCCTGGAGAATTTATGGCAACGTTTTATCCTAAGCTAAACGAATTTGTTAAAAATGCAAATGCAACCGATGTAGCAAAATTCCCGGCAAGAGATACAACAAGTTTATTCCAATCGCTTAAAAGAATCTTCTCTCTTAATGCAAAAGTATTTGGACATTATTCGGTACGCAAATCAGCGCTTGCTTCCTTTGATTTTTTAATCACTGCAAAAGATAAATCAACGCAGGATAAAGCCGAGGAAGCGAAAATAAGATTAACCGATGCAATCCTTTCTATTCTCGAAGTACAACTCAAAGCAGTGGCGTTCGGTTCCATGTTCGCTAAATTGAAAGTAGTTGCTACTCCGGAAGGGAATAAAACAACTGTCGAAAAAGTTTTCGCTCCGGACGAATATGATTATGATTTCCCGTCCGTATATTTATATAAAGAAGATAAGAACGGCGATCGTAAGAAAGGCAACGGTTACGACACTATCGACATGAACATAACAAACGATTACATTTTTGATGTTGTAGAGTATCCACACCGCGGCGGATTATTGAGAACGATTATGCCGCTTGAAATTTTACGAATGGACATGCTCATTGAAAATGCAAACTTCCTGCGCAAGTTGAAAGGACTTTTACAGATCGTGAACAAAGGCGGAACGCCGGAAGATGAAGCGGCAGCCGAGAATGCAGCGGCTAATCTTATAAAAGAAAATTTCTTTATTTCATCTGATTCGCTTGAATTGAAATTCAATCAAGTTACCGCGGCGCAAAGTTATCTTTCATTCCGTGATTTTAACGAGTACATCGACAACTCAATTGCAATCGCGTGGCTTGGTAACGCAAACACATCCGAGCTTCCCGCTTATGCAGGAAGCCGCGCAGCTCTCCAAGTGCAGAAGATGATGAGCGCAGATATTTTTTATAGCGATATGAACCGCGTTGAAAATTTGATAAATAGACTTTTACTTATTGATTTTCGTTTGAATTGGGAATCAACAATGACAATCGATAATCTTCCTCATAAGTTTTTATTTAATCTTTCCGAGGAACAAGATCTCGAAGCGAACGCATCCGCAATTGATGTTATTGTTAAAGCCGGTATCCCGTTAATTAAATCTGAAGTTTATAAAAGAATCGGTTTTACTCCTCCGCAATCAACCGATGAATTATTGGAAGCTAAACCAACAAATAATTTTAGCTTATGAAAAAATTATTGGATGTTGCCGGTGTTTATGTTCTCGGCCAAATTGAAGAAAACATTCGCAAAGGCATTGATTACGACGGCAATAGATTTGCTTATTCCGAAAGACCTTTCTTCCGTCCTTTCGACGAAGCCCTCTATAAAAAACTTAAGAAGAATCCCGCTCTCGCTTCAATAGTCCATTCTAAAAGAACCGGGACGTTTGGCTTTCTCATTCAAGGATATAAAAAATTCAAGCAGTATGTTTATCCCGGAGCGGCTGATAAATTTTTAACCGTGAAAGGAAAAATGCTTCGCGATATGAAAGTTGTTTCCGTAACGGACTCCGCTGCGTTCATTGGCTTCAACGATCCGGAACAGGCGCAGAAAGCTTTTTGGTTGAATGTTTCCGGGGCGGGCAGGGGAAGAAAGCTTTGGAAATTCCTCGGCATTACCCCTGCCCAGCAGAAAATATTAGCGGATAAACTCGGCGGTGAATATAAAGATATTGTTATTAAAGACCTGGGAGAAGTTATTTTACAAAGCAAAAAAATATAACAACAGGTTACTTCTTATTTGCCGCCTCATAAATTCTTGAAAGCAAAGTTATTATCTCTGCCAGCGCAACGAACAAAAGAGTTGTTAACGCAGCGCCAACAGCATAGAAGATAGAAGTTAGAATCATCTCATATTCGTATGCTACATACCCTGCGTATGCAATTGCAATTAGACCAATAGAGTATCCAACAGTCTTTAATATTGTGGACAAAGTTTCCGCTCGATCGCTGATGTCAAGATCACTTTCGGATTTATCCGAGTTGGCATTTCTGTTTCTGACTATGATTACAACGGTAATAATTATTCCCACGATGATTATTAGAATGGACATTTTCCCTCCGAAATAATATCTCTAAGTAAACCAAATATTAGTTTATTCATTTATTTATATCAGATAGAAGAACTAAATATTTATCGAATATATCTTTTGCTTCCTTGTAAGCATCATCCGATGCATCAAGCATTGAGCTTTTCATGTAATCTTCAAATGTGATTGTGGCTGAAGTGAAATATTTCGTTAGCAAATTATTAACATCTTCTATCTTAACCCATTCACCATCAAGTTCTTTTACCGGTCTCAATCCTTCGTATGTTTCCTCATAGGTTTGAATAGAGTTAATCGCTTTTTGTAAATCTGTTGGTATCATTTTATACTCATAGTTTTTTAGTTAATCGTGTCGCAATTTCTTTCTTTGCAACTTCATTGTCAATTACATTTATCCATCTGTGGCGGCATGGGCCGTAACCGCCGTTATAGATTAATGCCGGTTGCCCGAAATCGTTAACCATTTTTTGTACTTCCTCAAGCGTGTAAACTTTATCTAAGTGTTCTTTACAAAATGATCTCTCTGTTTCCGGGCCAACATAGCATAAATATTTTACATCGCCGCTTATAAAATTCTGAGCTCTTTTTATATTATTAAGCGCAAGCTTCATGTTTTCTTTTTCGGCTTCGATGTAGCGTTCTTCCAATTTTATTTTTCTCAACCCTTTAACCAGGGCAGTATTAATATCTTCCGGATTACCGGAAAGGACATCTTCAATTATTCCGTAAATTTTTTTCTGCCGCTCATTTTTTCCGAACTGTCCGTTCTTTGCAACTCTCAATAATTCTCTTTGAATTGTCCCGTCAATCGGTCGGAGTTTTTTATCCAGGAAAAGTTTCCCAAGATCATCTTGTATTTCTTTTATCAACGGATTTATTTCCGATTTGATTTTACCGTAAGGAACATCGTAGCGTTTAAGCAGACGCTTGATTTCTTCAACGCCTTCGGTTCTTATTTTATCCGGCTTACCCTCAATAAAATATTTCTTAATTACCGATTCTAATAAAGCTTTAACTTCGCGTTTCAATCTTCTTTCTCCTGATGCGAGGATTCTATAAACTCATTGAAATTGAATTCGCCCTGATCATCTTTGATAACTAATTTATATTCTCTGTTAAAAATTTTTGCTTTAATTTCTGTCTCGGTGACGAACCGCGTTCCGCAAAGCTTGCAGATAACAATGCGGCTGTCAATATCATCGTTAACTTTGAATGTACCTTTTGATTGCCGCCGGTTGCGGAAAACTTTGATAACGTTAAAATCATCGTGTCCGCATTCTGTGCAAATCATTTCTTCTTTCCTTTTAAATAAAGATGCAGAGCTTTACAGTTCGACGAGAAGTCCCGAATTACAGGCGATCTTGCTTTACTTATTCCGACCTCGCAAAGTTCAAGAAAACGCTCATCCGTAAACATGTTGGTTAATGTCTCTTCCTCAAAATTTAGAAGAGTAACAATTTTTCCAAAGTCATTTTTGTTGTAACTGTCATCATTAAGAGTTCGGTACACGTGTGTTTTGGATTTGCCAATTGATTTAGAAACATCAGAAATTTTCATTCGCCTTCCGTTTATTGTTTAATTGCTCTTTCAAAATCTGCCTTCGCCCGTTTATATTCATCCGAGTTTTTCCTGTCCGAGTGCCGCTTTTCTTTTTGCTCTTTACTTTCGGCATTCTGCTCGTTGAATATTTCCGATAGGTTAACTCCGCACAATTCTTCACTGCTTTCTTTCTGTTCGATGCTCTTTTCCCGCTGCCAACTTTGTTCTCTATTCTTTGCTTCACTTATTTTTTTTGTTGATGCCCGGCGCTGGAGTATGCCGCGCACATAAGATAAATTTAACTGCTCTTTTGTTGCCGCTATTATAAAAGCTTCCTTCACTTCCTCGTAGCCGTAATCTTTTATAAACCGTCCAACCATAATGCGCGCAGCTTGGTTTATCTTCGGTTCATCGCTCCAAAGTTCGAATAGTTCTTTTACTATTGGCATGTATCACTCAAATAAATTAATTCACCTTCGTAATTCCATATTCCTTGTTTGCCCTTCGCGGGGATTGGCTTAATCGGTTTTATGTCTGTGAGAAATAAGCCGAACAAATCATTATCGCATTTGCATAACGCTTGAGCATCAATTACCCAATACCCCGATAATAGCCAATGAGCTTTTTCAATCTTCGCGGTAGCAATGATACTCCCTTTGTACCAAGGTATTATTGGATTATCATTGAGGAAGCGTTCTTTTATAACATCAATGTCACGATACTGATCTTGGAATAGATATGGTTTTGCAAGTTCATATGCCTCATCGTCCCATTTCTGCCCTGCATGTATCGCAATCGTTTCACCAACTAAATTCTTGAATCTGTCATGTGTTCTCGTCTCAATTGTTTTCCAGCCAAATTCGATGAAACTCGCCCACGGTTGCCAAAGTGTTATAACTTTCATATTACCGCCTCTTAACAATAGTTGAAGATGCGCGTTTAGATTTTTTTGCCCAAATGCGAGAAGAAAATATCCCATCTCTGCGAGCATCAGTCTCAAAGCTTATTTTACCAACTGCGTTCATACCCATACGTGTTAGAAGCGCAGCTTCCATCATACTTTCGGCTGTAAGGTTTATTGAAAAAGAACCTTCACATTCCTGTATTGTTGTAATCATATCTTTTCTCCCTATATTTTTAGAATAAACTTGGTTGTTCCAAATCTTTGTTGATCATCCAAAGCGAAACATCCTGACGGGAATTGTATTCTACTTTTGACAATCTACTTTTACCTGTCCCGGCAAATTGTACAAGTCCAAGCTTTCTTAATTCCAAAGTGCGCGGTGTTACTTGATGAGGATGTACCCCGAGATGATCCGCAATATCTTCATTGCAAATCGGCTGCCAGCGTTCAATTACTTCTAATACTTCAAGCTGCCTTTTGCTTAAATGAACATTTGCAAATGCATTATTGCGAATCTGCTCGGAGTAATATCCTTCACGTACACTCATGCTGTTATGCAGTTTTTATTGTTAATGATGAAGACTCAGTGATGGTTACAAACGGTTTCAGTTTAGTACCGATGACGTTTTCACTATCCTTAATAAGCGAACGCATCTTTGGTGTTAAGCCCCAGCTTGTTTTTTGATTTATATAATCATCAACTACTAAATTGTTATCAGATAAAACAACTTTTACTTCCGAAATTTTTGATTCATCGATACTGTAAGAATTGGATTTCGTCAGATCCACTGTACCGTCTTCGCAGAAGAATTGTTTAGGATCTTCGGCGAAGATAAGTTTTAATTGTCCCTGTACCTCGCCGAAACGTGCCTGTAACTTTTCAATTTTCTTCTTAAGATTAAGCGCTTCCTGGCAGACGTTCGCTTTGTAATCGCACCATTGTTTTGAGCCGACCTTTGGGGCATTTTCAAGTGTTGTTGCTGTTGCTTCTTTCATTTTGTTTCTCCTTTGTTGATTTATCCGCCGAGGCGGATTCTTTTAGTGATTGAATTATCTCTCCCTTTTGGTCGTGCCATTGTGCAAGATAAAATTCACTAATCAACGCGAGCGCGAGTGCAGCGAGCTCGTCACGAGTTAGTTTCCTAAGATCGTTTTGTATTTGTTCCAATTGCTTCATTAATTTTTTCTGCCGATTCCGATTGAAGATTTATTATTGTTTTCTTTATAAAATATGCAGCCGTAATGCATGAACCGGTAAAAGCCGAGCATAAAAGACAGATAATAAAAACCGCGAGAGATATTTCTATCAGTTACTCCCGATGTTGATTAAAAGGTTTATCAGTTTGTATTCCGCAGTGGCTGTCTCGGCGCTGTGTTCGCGCTTGGCATAATAAATTATTTTGTTAAGTATGAGAGAATAATATTCGCAAGCTGTAACAGTATTAAGCCCGGGGTAGCATTTGCGCGCTTTCTCAACAACCTGATGCAGAGTTGGCAATTTCTGCTTCGCTCTCTGCATTTGTTTTTTCTCTTTCTGCATTCTCCGCGTCCCTTTTTTGTATTTGATCTAATCGCTTTATTACCGCATCCGCATCTTTAGATGAGAGAAGCCCGAGGAGTTTATTAAGCTTGCTGTTTCGGACTTCCCATAGAGAAAGGCGTTTGCGGTGTGCCGGACATGTATCGAGTATATAACTGAATATCGATTCGTTGGACCAATTCAAAATATATTTTCCAACTTTTATTATTGCAGCGCGCTGGCGGTCGGTTATTTTTCCTTCGCCAATGGCAGCTTTTAAACCATCAACATTGTTCGAAACTCTTTTTGCAGTTGCAGTAAATTTTTCTACAAGCTCTTTCGCTTCCGGATTGCTCAGTTCTTTTACAGACGAGAGCCCGCGGGCTGCGAGCTCCCCATCTATTACATAATCATCCCCGCAAATTATAGCCGAGAGGGCATGCAGCTTATAATTTAGGAAATGACGATATGTTTTAAAACCTCTGTACATTTATCAACCCGCTATAATATTTTATTGTCGATTCCCTTATTCTTTTTTCACAAACATCCATTGCTTCTCTCAGTTCTTTTAAATGAGAAATAATATATTCTCTCTGCTCGGGACTCATGTTTGCAAAACTCGATCTCTCTTTATAAGCTTTGGTTTCAGCCGGTTTTTTATTTAAATCAACGTGCGGTATATTCGTGTTGAGTAAAAGATTTTCTGTCATTAGCTCAATGGCGTTGTTGCTCTTTTTTATATTGAGATCAATGTATCGTGTCATGTTGTCCCTCTATTTTTATCTCTGTGCTTTGCTCAAAATCTTTCTTCAATTCCTTCAAAAACATACTGTCAGTCTCGCAGTAAATTGTATTTGTTTCAATGCTCTCGCGTTCGCCAGTTTCCGGGTTAGTAAACTCAAACCGTTTTATTTTTTCTTCTTTGCCTATAAGCTTTGTAGTCGTATGATTGCTGTAAAGCACAATGTAAATTCCGTTCGCATAAACAACTGGTTGGTCTTTTTGAAATATTTTATTTGCCATGCTGCACCTTTTCTTTGAATGATGCTGTTTGGTTTCTTAAGATGTATTTGCATTTGTGGCAAGCTCTATTAGTACTTTCCGATTCAATTGCTTTTAGATCAATAATCCTTCCTGAATGTTTTACTTTCTCAATTCCAAAGCCGCAAAGCGTGATAAACTTTTGATGCTCGCTTTCAGGATTAATTAAATGCACAATTTTCTTTTTCTTCTTAGCCATTGTTTACTCAACTCCATTTTACCAATTGAGTGTTTTGTTATATAACGAAGCTAAACCCCACGCCGCCGCGCCGATAATATCCAACAATTCTTCCTCTATTTTTTTCATGTCCTTGGAGTGAACGGCATCGGTTAGTTCTTTATATTCTTCCGTTACACATCCTAAAGTTTCATGGCTCGATGTGAAACTGCCTGCGCCTTTTACCATAATATTTTTGTCCAACTCTTTCAATATCTGTGCTTTCATATAAAGGATTTTTTGGTTCGGGATTATTGGTCTAATCATGGTTTCACCTCACTTGATTCAGTTTCTTGTTTGATAGTCTCGGCATTTTCATTTTCAATCTTTTTTCCACACCAAGGGCAGTACGAATGCAATAAATCCTCATTCTTCTTTTTCCCATTGCTAAGTTCTATTTTTATCGTACTGTAGGTTTTAATTTGTGATTGTGATAAATCGTCAGAAAACATCAATGCTTTTTCGTTAATCGAAACCTTAACGACAGAATTTTTCCCATATCTATTCTGTTCGTTAAACCGTGTACACATTTTTCCTTCTATTATCTCCAAACAATTACAATTCATGACTTCACCTCACTTTCATTACCGACAAGTAATTTAAATTCTATTACACATAAACCGTCGAGAGCAATATCCTCGCTAAAGTGTATGCTTCTAAATTTAACTTCTTTCGGTGTGCATCTTGGATATTCAGCATTTAGTTTCGCAACATCATTGAGGATATTATTTTTATATTCTTCAAGCAATTCCTCTTTTATGATTTTTCTATCAATATTTTTGAAATAAGAAGTTATTGCATCGTCCAATTTGTTCTTTGGGACAAAACACCACGCTATATAATTCAAATATTTCTTCATTGTTGCTTCTCCTTTCTATATTGTGTCCAAAACAGCTTCATCTTTTTGTTCATTTGTTTTTTTAAGCAACCGCAGCTTTTGGTGTCACTATTCCGAAGAGATTCGAGTCTTACATTTACTATCTTCCCACAATCGCAACGGCAAGAAAAATATCTCACAAAACGACGGCTTAAGGTTTTTCGCGGTGCACATTCCATAACAACAACTAAGCGTCCGTAACGATCTCCGGGCTTAATGCTTAAACTCATTTATCCTTCTATCATCTTTATTTGAGAAAAATTCTTTTCCGAAATACCAAGCGCTTTTGCTAATTGCTTCATCCCGTCGTAACGGTTGAGCAGCTGTTTAATTTGTGCATCGTTTCTTCTCGTATCTTTTTTGAGTGCGGCAAGTTTTACGGCAGCCGGACTGTTTTTAATTTCGTTGGATAATTTTTTCTGAGCAGCTTTTGCTTTCTGTTCAAAACTCATGCAGTCCAAAGCTTCCTTGTAAACGGAAAGCACTGTGTTGATAATAATTTCTTTTTGCTTCCGTGCCGGTAAGTCTTCAAAATTTTCAGGCAGCTCGTTCTCGTCGAGAAGATCTTCGACTGTTACTGTTGATAGTTCTTGTTTAGCCATTTTATTCCTCCTCTGTTCCGGCAAAATAGCCGGGTTCTTTTTCGTTAATTATTTCATCCAATTCCTCTATTGAAAACGTGTGGTTCTTTTGCTCAATTTTTTCTGAAGCTTCAACCGCAATTTTTTCAAGCGGCATTTCATCGTTTATTATTCTCGCAATTTCCTTTTGTACTTTCTTTGGAGTGTCTTCAACTTTGCCGGCTTCATTTATTGATGCCATTACATCAATCGGTAAAAGTTTAAGCGCAAGCTTGCGGGCTTCTTTCTGCCTCGATGAGTTATGAATTGCAACAAGTTTTTGTTTCTCTGTACCGAGTTCGCGCACAGATTGAAGCGTGCAAACAAATTGACCGGCTTCGTAATAGATGCCGTGAATTTTATCGATGAATGATTCGGCTGTGTAGAGATCCACTTCGTTCAAATTTGCCGGGTTGTAAAGTATTTTGTAGCGGCGGTTAATAAAGCTCGAAGGCAAGGACTCGGTTCCAAAATCTACCGGAATAAAATCACTCTGATAACCTTCGATGTTGAGATAGAAGCGGCCTTTGAAAGTGTAATCTTTTTGTTTCTGCAAAGCATAACGTAAGGCGCGTTCCGGTATCGGTTTGTAATCAAATGTTTGAAATAACTCATCAAAGTAATCGCGTATGCAAGTCCTTTTCTTCATCCCGTCGATTGTTAATGTGCGTGTACGAGTTTCGTACCAGCCGTAAATATATTGTTCATATTTTTTATTGTAATCAGCAAAAGTATAATCCGCCTGATCGGGTGTTAGAGAATTTGTTTTATGTATGCCTTCCTCTTTGTGATTATCGCCTACAAAGTTTTTGAAATCAACATCAAGCTCGTCTTTTGTAATTCCAAATGATCTTTCAATCGGCGATTTATCCGTGGGGTGATACGGCTTCGCAATTTCATATTCCAACTGGTAGGCATTCAAACCGTAAATTTCTCTTAATGCATAATTCAGGTTGGTTACAAAATTCTGGAACTCTTTTGAAGATGCAATTCCGTTATCAACTATTACTTTAGTGCAGCCCATTACCTGGAGAGCTTTTACAAGCAATTCAATTGTGTCATCCGCTTTAAAATCTTTTACATCATTTTTGAATGATAGATATTTTCCGGTACGGCTTTCAATTGCATTCCAGCTTTTAATTTGCTTCAGTTCGTTCTTGCGTGTGATTGAATTATAAACCCATGCCGAGGCAACGTTGCGCTTGTTATCGTCCATCAAAATGGTTCCGAAAGGAATATCATCCGTGAATGCGCCTGTGCAGTATGTTTTCTTTACAAACCATTTATTATAGTGGTTAAGCAATTCGTGTTTTTCTTCCAAACCAAGAGCGGCAAATTCCTGGGTAAGAACTCTATATAATGTTTTCTCATTTATCGCGGCTATCTCATAGAAGTTTTCATCCGTCTTGGAGTAATCAATCATTTGGTCAAGCGTTCTTAGAATGTTCGCCTTCGCGCTGTTCAAATAAATATATGCCGCAAGAGGAAGGATGTGGCTGTACAAAACTTTATTTACATTTTCATCGCGGTAAAAATGTTTATCGCTGCGCGTTTTCCGATCGCTTTTTGTTTTACTTCTTTTTTTGTTTCTATCAACCGATCTGTAATCATAACCAACTATATCATATTTATTATGTTCTTTCGTTTCCCAGTTTTCCCCGGCGCACTTTTTACCTTTGAAAGTAATTCCAAGCGCCTGATATTGTCGGATGATCGGTTCAATCTGTCTCATTAGTCCCGCTGTCGGAGTGTTGTAACCGATTAATATCATCTCGCCAAGACGTTCGTTGGCTTGTTTTATGTTATAGTCTTTCTGTGGTTGCGAGAGTTTAGAGTAATTGTTCTTTATATCAACGATAATTTGTAGAGCTCCCAAGCTATCAACATAAGTTTGTAATTCTTCGCGGTCTATCATTCTATAAACACGACGTAATCCAATGTTATAATTTTCAGAATATTCTTTAGGTGTCATTTTCACCTCTTAAGATGGATGCGATTTTTGTGAGCTGCTTTTTAGTGATTTCCCTTTTGGATACGAGCCTATTGTATTCACCTTCGATTATAAATTCCGCAAGATATTTTTTCCTACCATCAATAATTTCTTCTCCTAACACATATATATCTGTAATGCCTGCCCTAACCTTCATCCTTAATAATTCTTCCTTATTGCGTTCGTCTTGAAATAATTCCTCGCAGATTTTATCTTCACTCAAAAAGTCATCTCCGTTTGTTCGTTTTGAATTATGTTTTCCAAACAATGATCCAATAACTCTTGCAGACCGCTTTTGATTTTATCATAATCCGCTATCGCCGATTGATATTCTTGAGCAACTTGAAGTTTGTTCTGCCTGGTTGATTTGAAAGGTATTTTAATAACAATGCACCCGCAGCTATTTGCAAGATGTTTAATTAATGCAAGGTTGCGTGTTGCGTGGGTAAGCGGTATCACTTTGGAAACCGGCATATCGGTTCCTGATTCTCCGTCTAATCCGTATCTGTACAAACTATTATCAGAGCAGCCAAGCATATCAGCAAGTTCGGCAACCGTCTGATTTTTGTTAATAACCATTTCCTTTATTACGTCCCGGACTGTTCTATTTTCCATTAAAAATTATTCCTTATTTTTTACTCGCATATCCTATTGTTCTATATTATTTTTGTTATAGAAGTACGGCATATATTTTACAGGGTGGCTATGCGGCTTTGGAAAACTTCGAGAGCAACAGCTTCTCAATTTTGACTAAAAGCTTCTTTTGAGCCGGCCCTTTCCTGTAACCGGTTATAGCCATATTTACGTTGGATGTTGAGCATCCAAGCTCACGGGCTATTTCTGCTTGATTAAACAAATTCCTGTTTTTTTGAATGTATGACATCCGTACCTCTTTGTAGTAATAGTGAATTAGCTTACACAAATATAGTCCCCATTGGGGACTTTGTCAAGAGAAAAGTATCTTATGGGAACTAATAATATTACATCAAGAATTAATTCGCTCTGTGAACAACATAATGTGACTGTTTTTAGGCTGAGAGAGATATTAACTATCCCAAAATCAAGTTATTATAAGATGCTAAACGAACAGAGCGAGTGGAGATTAGAATATTTAATTAGGATAGCAGATTATTTTAAGGTTAGTCTTGATTACTTAATCAAAGGAGAATTACCATGTGATATTGATTATAAAAAGCTTGAGGAGGAGAAACGAGAACTTAAAGAGGAGAATGAGCAACTCCGCACTTTTGTTGACCGTTATACTGAACTCCTACCTCAAGTAAAAGACCTGAAAAAGGGTAAACATAAACGCAAATAGTATTCTATGACAAAATGACAATTGACACCGCAAAAAGCAGGTGTCAAAAGTGTCAAAATATCCAGTATCATCCTTAGATTTCAGCTTAAAAACAAAATAATAATTTTTAGTAAACATAAAAAAGTGTCATTTTCTCAAATAGCGTGGGTAATACCCTTTGTTTTTGTGCAAAAAACAAAATAATGGTAATAGTAATTTCTCAAATAATAACGGAAAACAGTATATAACGGCGAGGAGGACGGAAAAATATTCGCCGATGAAAATATGATTAATTCAGTCCTTTCAAATCTTTTAACGAATGCAGTTAAATTTACAGACAGGAACGGACAGGTAGTTGTCTCTTT
>Ga0153915_10000699_pt1 | contig 31051 bp, 24 predicted proteins | sample Opewatmetagenome_2_FD_107003 | JGI IMG/M metagenome (GOLD analysis project Ga0153915, IMG submission 107003) | Freshwater wetland microbial communities from Ohio, USA - Open water 3 Core 3 Depth 3 metaG | ecosystem: Environmental > Aquatic > Freshwater > Wetlands | place: USA: Ohio, Lake Erie... | reverse complement strand
TTGTAACCGGATCAATCGAAAAGGATGGTGGTCATGGCGGGGGTGGTGGAAGTGTGGATCAGTTTATAAAACAGTGTAAGCTTACTGATGCGTGGGAAAGCACATCAGAACTTGGATCGCCACAGGATGTTACCACAAAAAGGATTTCGGGTAATATTAATTGGGACCTCAATTTTGCCACCTTAACAATAATACCGTCATATTCAAAACGTGATGGATCCCAATCACAAGCCGTGACAGCTCAGGGTACCAATATCACTTATGATGATGAAACAACGATGGACACTACCGAGAAGAGTTTTGAACTGCGCATGGCGTCAGCTTCCGATTTCTTTTTTAAATGGATAGCAGGATTTAATTACTACAATTCTGAAGATTATCAAGGAATGATGGAATATTATAACGGTACATATAATCAGGTTTTCCGGAAGATGCAAAGGAATGAAAAACAGAAGGCTTTTTATGCAAATGTGACCTATCCTGTTACGAATGTATTTCGTGCGACCGGCGGTTATCGCTTGAATTGGGACGAGTTGCATAACATTAGACAAGAGAATACGATGGTCGGAAGAACTGATATCCCGGATCCAGAAGATTCCAAAGCTAATTATGATAAAAGGCCTGATTATATGGTTGGAGTGGAGTATGATTTGGGTGAAAACGCAATGGTTTATGCAGATTACAAAACGAGTTTTATGACCCAGGGCGAAGGTGGAGGCGGAGGCGGACCGGGCGGAGGCTCCAGCAGTCTCACGCCACCACCGCAAAAGCTTAATGCCTACTCAATAGGCTCTAAAAATAGGTTCCTTGATAATAAAATTCAGATGAACACATCTGCTTTCTATAATATTTATAAGAATTTTCCAGCACAGAATCAAGTATATGTATGGGAAGGAACTGACCCTTATGATACAACTGCTTACCCTAATGGGCCCATGTCTGATTTGGTTGCGGGTGATCCTAACTCATCTACCTATGGCGATGGGCGTATGTACGGTATTGATTTATCGACAAATATAATCATAACCAATAAGGATAAACTGGATCTTTCGATTTCCTATTTGAAATCGGAATGGACGAGTCTTACTTTTAATTATCAATACAGCTGGCAAGTTACGGACTATATGCCTCCTCCTCCTGGTAATCCATCATCGGAAGTTGTTGGTGTTACAGTAGTACCTCTTAGTGCATTGACCTATAATGGAAAGCCGATGATGAATTCTCCCAAGATTACTGTAAATCTCGTTTACACTCACGATTTCAACCTGTGGAACGGCGGAGATATCAAGACACAGATCGATGCCCGTTATAAGAGTTCCTATCGTTTGACCTGGAAGGATGCAGATTATCCATATAATTATCAAGAGGCCTTCACTAAATACAATTTTTCCGCTACCTATTCCCATCCGAACGGAATTTGGACACTTACCGGTTATGTGAGGAATATTTTTAAATATGCCGAAAAAACAGGTTATATGGGTGATCCTATTAATCAGACCATGATTGGTGATCCACGGACCTTTGGTGGTACTCTATCTGTAAAATTTTAATCCTGTACTATTTCCAATTCGGCCCCGGTGGTCTATGTGATACGACCGGGGCTTTTTTATCTTCAAATTTTCAGGGTGCATTGTTTATATCTCGCAGCGGTTTTTTTCTAATGCTTAATTATTAATTCCGTCTTTATTCCGAAGAAAAGTATTCTTTTTATTTAAAAAACAAGATATATTTTTATTACCATGATGAGTTTAGCTTATTATTCGAAGAAATAATTCAGGGGAATTTTAATAGTATTATGAAAAGAGTTACAAATTCAGACAGGGTTGAAATAATAAAGAAACAGGGCCGATCACAGATATCCAAAATGGATAGTCTAACCTCAGCAAGACCATCAAAAGGGTTTTGGGAGGGCCAAAGGGTTTCTTTGCTTATTGATGAAGAGACGGACATAGGTTTTAAGGCAATTATAAACGAGAGTAATGAAGGCATTATTTATAAAAACGAGATATTCCAGCCGTTGAGTAAAGGGCAGATTATAGAAGGCTATATAAAGAAGATACGGGATGATAAAAAGATAGATCTGTGCCTGTATAAGCCTGGATATAAAAAGGTGGATTCATTAACTGAAAGGATTATTGAAGCCCTCAAGGCGCATAAGGGGTTTTTGCCGGTGACCGACAAAAGCCCGCCTGAGGCCATCTCGGGGCTCTTTGGGGTCAGCAAGAAGACATATAAAATGATTGTCGGGCGTCTTTATAAAAATAGAGTAATTTCCATCGAAGATGACGGAATAAGGTTGATTGAAAAGAGATCATCTATCAGCCGGAGACATTCACCTGTCGGAAAATTATTTTCTAACAAGTGATGAATTTCTTTGTGCTGCCCAAGACTCAGGTATGCGGGAGTTTATAATAAATAATGAGACTGTAAAAACGTAGATGGGGGCTTTCTTAGTTCCCCCCTAATAGGGGGAGGAGGCAAACCATTTGAGATGGCAGGGTTGTCTGCACATAACGAGTCTTGTTTCACATAACGGTTGATGGCGTTGGACACAAGGTAAGTTTTATGCCATTGATGTTAGCCGTCAGCTCGACCGTTAATAATAATTAACCCAATATACCCTAGGCATTATAGCCTTTTGCATTTTTCGTAATATTTTTTGCAGATATCACATTTGTGACATTGGGATGAGCACTTCATGGTATGGCTATAAAAATCCTGGTCAATATCAACAGGCTCCAGCACTGCTGCCGGCCCTCCGCCTATCTCATTCGGCGGCAGCGATTCACCGGCAATATATGCATTAAGAACCTTGAAATATTTTTCCGGGTCTTGCAAGGTGGCACGGCCTGCCAGCTTCAGCTCGTCATAAACGCCTTCATATAGATGCAGGTGCTGGGGGAGGACCCAGGCGCCTGTTAAACGAAGCCATGGCATTGCCTTAAGCATATCATCGCAGAGGGCGCGAGAGATCATGTTGTCTGAGCACATCTCATAAAAATGCTGGACGCGATAGGGACAGCCGGGGATGCACGCCTCATTAACTATCAATCTGATCTTTCCTTTAAATGCCTCTCTGAGCTGCTTCAAGGCTGTAATGTCGCGCATGATCCTGCTTGAGGGGACAATGCAATCAAATATATCTCCCAGCATCTCAACCTGATTGGGTTTGTGGATATCCATCAGGATTGACGCTGTAAGAGGGACATCCGGGAAATGACTGTGTATCCATTTTGCAAGATCGATGTTGGTGACCGTGATCCCGGAGATCGGGTAATGTTCCAGCTGAAAATCCAATTCTTGGAGGATGGGGTCAATAAAGTGTTCCACCCTGTTACTCAGGACAATGGGGTTTATCAGGACAGCGCCGTTAAAATAGCCTGAAGTTAAAAAACTGTTCAGATGAAAATCCGGTTGCATGGGGCGCCCGCTTCCGATGATCCTGGGAGATATTGGAAAATAGACCTCCCTTATACAGGCACCGAGTTGCCCGGATAATTTTTTCCAGAATTCGGTCGGCTGGTCAATATATGGCACTACCCACTGCCTGGGTTTTGCATTTTTATCATTCATAATCGTTCACATCACATCCTTGTCGCTTTCTTCAATTGCCTTATCTATCTCCGCCTTTAATTGCGGAGGCAGCCCTGGTATGTCAACGCTTAAAAAACCGCGTACAATGGTTGATGTTGCCTCATCCCGGCTGAGCCCCCTGGACATCAGGTATGCTATCTCCTCTTGGGCGATCTTGCCTACCGCCGCCTCATGGGACATCTCCACCCCTTCCACATGGGCGGTCAGCTCCGGTATTGCGTCAATAATGCCTCCGTTGATCAGAAGCCCCCTGCATTCCAGGTGTGCCTTGATTTCAGGCGCTTCACCAATAAGATGCCCTCTGTTGATTACCTTTGCACCGTTACTTATAGATCGGGCTATTATCTCGGCCTTGCTGCCCGGTTCCTTGAGATATATCCTGCCGCCAAGGTCATATTCCGATCCAGGGCTTCCGACTATGATGCTGTAAAACCTGGCGACTGCGTCCTTGCCGACAAGGTATGTTGTCGGATACATCTGCAATGACCTGACAGGTTTCATGCATATATAATTGTTCAAGAAGAGTCCGCCCTCTTCTACCCTGGCTACTGAGCGAGGTCGCACCATCATATCTTCTGCCCAGTTATGGATCATGGTAAAACTCAACTTTGCGTTCTTTTTAATGAAAAATTCCGAGATTCCAACGTGGAGGCCTGTCTTCATGTGCGGAGAGCTGGCGCATCCTGTTATAATATGAAGTTCTGAACCCTCCTCTGCGATAATTAGGTTGTGTACATTCTGTTGCAGACCATTTTTATCCAGATAGAGGCATGCCTGGACCGGGTAGATGGATTTGCTTCCTGGAAGTGCCCTTATCACATATCCATTGTGAAGCCCTAGTTCTGCGGCTGCTGTGTATTTGTCCGTATCTACGGAGACCAGTTTCCAGTAATATTCATTGATCCAGTCATATTTTTCCAGGGCCTTTCTTATTGGGATAACCTCTATCCCGTCCTGGCTTGAGTGACAGTGTATAACCTGTGTGTCTTTCTGAAAATATGTCCCGATCCTTTCCTTCTTTGTTAGATCCATCCCCGACATGTTCAGACGCTGCTGGTCTGATTCAGGAAGATGACACAGATCCTCATCCGCAAGATATGCATGCTGCACAGGTGCGGGGGTAAATTGATTGAAATCGATGTCCGGCCCTATGGCCGCCTTTTTATCCTTGGCCTTTTCGGCCAGTTCCTTTAATTGCACCCTGTCATGCATCGCACACACTCCTCATATCCTGATTCGCCTACGCATCTTAATATCTCCCTGGGGTTCTCCACACTGCTGAGCTTGCCATCAAAGAGCACTTGTCCCTTATCTGCCGTGACGTAGTCAAGGATGTATCCTGTGTGGGTGATTATCAACCCCATCTTTTTTCTATTAAGCTTTGTCTGTAATTTTGATTTGCCTTCATCATGAAGGATGACCTTCTGGAGCAGTGAGGCTATGGTCTTTCCCACCAGGGCCATGTTTTCAATATCCACGCCGGATTCAGGTTCGTCAAAAAGCATGAGGTCCGGGTTCTGGGCCATGAGCTGCAACAGTTCAGATCGTTTTATCTCGCCGCCTGAAAAACCGGCGTTGACGTCCCTGTCCAGAAAATCCTTGAAATTAATGCGCCCTGCCAGCGCCTCTTCATTAACTTTTCCCTTGCCGCATAAATTTATCATCTGCCGGGTCTTAAGGCCGTGTATGGTTGGAGGCCTCTGGTAGGACATGCCGATTCCAAGTTGGGCCCTTTCATTTATGGGCATATAGGTAATGTCCTCGCCCTTAAACATGATCCTGCCCGAAAGCACCTTGTATTGGGGGTACCCCATAATGGTCATTAGCAGGGATGTCTTTCCTGATCCGTTCGGGCCAAATAGCATATGTGTCTCGCCCGGTTTGATCTCTAGGTCAATGTGCTGCAGTATGATCCTGTTTGAGAGTTCCACCCTCAGATCTTCAATAATAAGCATGTTAATACCCTTGTTTTAGTTTTCTTCTTATATTTATACCTCATAAAAGAAGAATTTGCATGTATTTTATATTCTGGAGATGCGTTCAGGAAGGCGATATGTCATTTTGAGGCGAAGAGAAAATAAAAAGCCCTCCAATATTTTAATGGGAGGGCTTTTTATAAACCGATTATTCAGGAATTGTAAAATTCACCGGAAATATATGGGGATAAAATAGATCTTAATATTATCCGAGTACAATCAAGACGGCATCAGCTTCTACCGTATCGCCTTTTTTACATTTAATCTCTTTTACTGTCCCGGACCCGGTTGACACTACCGGAAGCTCCATCTTCATTGCTTCCAAAATAATTACCTCGTCATCTTCGCTTATTGTGTCGCCAATATTTACCTTTATGTCCAGTACCTTCCCACCCATAGGTGCAGTAATTTCACTCACGGTCAATTCCTCCTTATCAATATATTGGAATATGTTTTTTCAATCAAATGGAGGTTACTTTATTACTGTTTATTTTAATAATGTCAAGAATAAACTGATAATAAAGGTTTGTACCTAACTGATTAATAAAAAGAAATAATTTGACATTGATGGGATTATGTATAACTTGTCCCAAAAAAATAGATCAACCATGATCGACAAGGAGGCAATAATGCTAAACGTAACAGAAAAGGCAAATGAGATGATAGGCAATTTCCTTAAGGGAAAGGAAGGGCCATCATATATAAGGGTATTTCTTTCGCAGGGAGGTTGCTGTTCCGGACCGTCTTTGGGGATGGCTTTAGATGAACCGAAGGTTAATGATGAAATCATAAAAAATAATGAAATCACTTATCTTATAGAAAAGGATCTCTATGATAAGATAAAACCGATCAATATAGATTTTATTGATTCTTCAATGGGGTCAGGATTTTCCATAACATCAAAACTTACACAGGATAATTCCTGCGGGTCATGCGGCGGCGGCTGCAGTTGTTAATAAGGTCACTATTTAAAAACCGCCATCGCAAGAGGATGCCAGCCAGGCTACTCATGCGATGGCGGTTTAGTTGTTTAGTGTCCATCCATAGTAAGGCCTTTATGGATGGAGCGATCAGCCACCAGCTATCAGCAGTCAGCAAACCTAATGATCTATAAGGTTTTTGCTGAAAGCTGACTCCTGATAATCTATTTCTTAAAACGCCCCTAGTTGGCATTGCGAAATTTTTATTTCAAGGTTGTCACATGCGGATGTCACATCCATTCTGCCGATGCCCAGACTATCAGCGATTTTCCAGGCGTTACTGCATGCCAGTTTTCCTTCTGTCAGATTGTCACGAATGATATTCGCAAGTGAGACGGGGATATCCTTTGCGGGTTTGACGGGCTTATTATCCGTGCCATAGCCAAAGATTCCCAGCTGACATCTTGAAATCTTGATTTCCAGTAGATCAAGGGTTATTCCCACCTCGCGAGGCCCCGCGTCCAGCTCTCCAGCAATTTTAAATGCCACAGCACATGGGAGTTTCCCCTCTGATGTAAAGATTTTTACTTTTTCGGCAATGTCAGGGTTGATTATTAGATTCTTTTCATGTTTATCCGCATAGTGCCTATGTTTTTTCATCTGCTTATCCCCCTGATGCGGGTACAAGGAGATCGATTATATCGTTATCTTTTAGGATATGATCAAAACCTGCGATCTCCTGATTTACAAAGACATGGAGCATAATATTATCCCATAGATCCGGACTTCCCATGGAAGGCATTTGAAGGAGCATCCCTTCAACCGTAGTTCCCTCTTCCAATTCCATAACTATGTTGTCATTGTCATGGGAAAACGCCTTTATATGACCCAATGAATAGGTTGAATTGATTATAACTCTGATGGTTTTCTTTTTCATGGGATACCTGTCCTGATTTTTTTATAACAAGGTTGCATCTCTATTCAAGTTTTTAATTTTTTTATATAATCACATGAACAGCTCATGTCACCTGAAAAATCAAATACTGAATATTTATTGTGATCAATGAGTTTTTATGCTATAGTTCCCGATTAAATCAATCTTTTCATGTGGTTAACTCGGTAAAGATCGGGTTTGACCGAATGAATCCCAATAATCTCAGGAGTTTTAAATATATGAAAACGGTAGATATGCACACAGAGGTCATTAATCAAGGGGGGCCGCCTCCCTGCTTGCAGACTATGCAACAATGCCGCGGATGTTTTGGATGGCCTAATATGATCAAGGCCGCTTATGATAATGATATATGGAGACAATACCCCCTGAGGTGCACCTGCACGGGGCTTGTATTAAAGGTTGTCGAAAACAAACATTAGCATCCATAAAAAGGGAGCATCAATTAATCAAGAGGTTAAATAGTTTTCTTCCCTTTTTAAAGTTTGGCATTTAATGAAAATACTCCCTCGCAGAGGGTCTGGTAAGGGGTCTCATCAGGTCCAAGTGATTTTAACCTAATGAATGTATCATTTTGTTTCAGTGATGCTCCTGCAGTATCTTATGTGACATCCCATTTTCCCATAAACTCCTACTTTATATTTCCCTGTTTTAAGCCCCACCCAAACCATGGTCTCAAGGGATAAAAGGAGTCCGAATTGAATGCCCGGGCTCACCCAAATATTCTGAATAAATTTAAAAATATACTATTGATGAAAATTTGTATCTACGGATTTATCTTGACATATATTGACGTGTTGTCTAATATTTAGACGCAATGTCAGAGTGAGTGTAAATCATTATTTCAATATTCGATATAGATGTATTTTGCGATACCTATAGGTTAAGGTTAAAAGATCAATTTGGGGATCTCTGAACGAAGAAAAAGAGAAAAGGATCAAAGACGGGAATTCGCTATGGATGCCGCAATGGCAATCTATAACGAGGAAGGCTATCATGCCATTACAATGGAAAAGATAGCAGAGCGTTGTGAGATCAGCCGTGCATCCCTTTATCTCTATTTTAAAAATAAAGACGAGATATTAATAGATGCAATCGTTGAACATACAGAATACTTTATCGACCTTTTGCAGGACCTCTATGACAACCGTGAACGTCTGAGGGAAAATCTGCTCAAGGAGCTATGGAAATGTTTTATTGCCTTTTATGAAAAGGAACCTGACACCTTTAACGCATCTCTGTATTTTCGAAATAGAGAGATGATTATCAACCTCCCTGAACAGTTAAGGGATAGCATTAATGAATCCGGCTCCAGAGTCGTCAGTCTCCAGCATAAGATTATCGAATATGGTGTTAAAACGGGGTTATTCATTGAATGTAATCCCATGACACTTGCAGAAGTAATATGGACCTCTTTTCTAGGCATTATACAGCTTGAGCGGAGCAAACAGGTCCTTTCCCATAAAGTCCATTTTGAAACAACACGCGATCTGGCCTTAGAAGTCTTAACAAGAGGGATAGCAAGAAGGCAGCAGTCATAGGCTTTCGGCATTTCAAGATGTTTGCATGATATTTGAGGTCAGCGAAGCTGCGCCAGGTGAAAGACATAAGGAAAAAATCAATACCTTAAGCCTTGCGCCATACGCCTTGCGTCGACGCTATAGTAAGGTCAGGATTGAACCGGTGTCGCAGGCATTAGGATCAAAAAGACCGATCAGTCATAAATAACACGGAGGAATAGATTTCATGAAACAGGTTATCACCTTAAATGTAAACGGGGATACTTATTCCCTTGCTATTGAGCCTTCGAAGACACTTAACGAAGTGCTGAGAGAGGACCTCAATCTCACCGGCACAAAGCTGGGATGCGGGGATGGCGACTGCGGCGCCTGCACGGTCCTTGTAAACGGGAGGTCGGTCAGTTCCTGCCTGACCCTGGCTGTTTCGGTTGACGGCAAGGAGATTACCACAATTGAAGGGCTCGCGTCAGGGGAAGAGCTGCATCCGATACAGGAGGCCTTTATCGAACATGGGGCTATACAATGCGGCTTTTGTTCTGCAGGAATGGAGATGTCGGCCCTGAATCTGCTTAATCAGAATTCGGAACCGACAGAGGATGATATCCGTAACGCTATCTCAGGGAATCTGTGCCGGTGTACAGGCTATTACAAGATAGTCGATGCCATAGGGGCAGCAGCAAAAAAAATGAAAGAGATAAAGAAGAGTTAAGGGGGTATAAGAGATGAAGCCAACAAAATTTGATTATTATACGCCTGAGACTATCGAAGATGCCTGTAAACTTCTTGTAGATCTTGGGGACGGCGCTTATGTAATGGCCGGCGGCACCGATCTCCTGGTAAAGATGCATCGCGGGGTTTTAAGGGCAAAGGCGATTATCCACCTGCAAAAGATCAAGGGGATCGACGGGATCACATATAAAAAAGGAAAGGGGCTGACCATAGGGGCAACTGCCTGTCTTACGGATGTTGGAAACCACCCTGATATTAAAGCTAAATACCCTGCAATATCAAAGGCCGCACTATGCACTGCCAACACGCAGATACGCAACATGGGAACCTTGGTAGGGAACCTCTGTAATGCCGCGCCATCAGCGGACAACGCCCCTGCGTTGATAACAATGGGCGCTGTTGCAACCCTGAAAGGCCCTGATGGTGAAAGAGAGGTTCCTCTTGATGAGTTCTTCAAGGGGCCAGGCATGACTGTTATAAACAAAGGGGAGATCGTTTCCTCCATATTTGTTCCTGATCCCCCCAAGGGCTCGGGTACATCCTATCAATACCTTTCCGCCAGGGGCAAGGTTGATATTGCAGCGGTATGTGTGGGAGCGACAATGATCATGGACGGGGATGTGTGCAAGGATGCCCGGATCGTCCTGGGTGCCGTTGCCCCTGTGCCCATGAGGGCGAAAGAGGCGGAAAAGGTCGTTATAGGGAATAGGCTCGCGACAGAACTCCTGGAAAGGCTGGGGCTTGAGGCATCCAAGGAATCCATGCCTATTACGGATATGCGCGCTACCGCTGAATATAGAAAGATACTGGTGGCGGTACTCTCTGCAAGGGCTGTAGAGGAAGCGGCTAAAGATGCCCAGAAGAGATAAACCCTCTTTGTAACAATTATGGAGAATATAATATGTCAGAATTTTCTTTAGTAGGGACAAACGTAACCCGTTCATTTATTAGAGATAAAGCGGTTGGGACCGCTACATATACTGATGACATAAAACTGCCAGGGATGCTTCATGGACGCACTTTGCGGAGTCCCTATCCACACGCCCGCATACTGAATATAGACACGAGCAAGGCAAAGTCTCTTCCCGGCGTGAAATGCGTAATAACAGCTGAAGATATGCCGAAGGTTAAATTCGGCAACTGGCGGCTATTTCCTGATACCCAGGATGAAACCGCCCTGGCAATCGACAAGGTTAGGTTTATAGGAGACGAAATTGCGGCTGTAGCTGCTGTCGACAGGGACACGGCTGAAGAGGCGCTTTCCCTCATCAAGGTGGAATATGAGATCCTGCCCGCATCCTTTGACATTGAAACGTCATTAAAAGAAGGGGCGCCAGTAATACATGAAGCCAATCCAAATAATATCAGTCTCCTCAGAAGGGTCAAACACGGCGATGTTGAGAAAGCCCTGGCTGAATCATATTATATAAGGGAAGATACATTTACTGTCCACGCCATATACCCGGCCTACCTGGAACCATGTTCAGCGGTTGCAAAGGTGGATTATGACGGGAGGGTCACGCTTTGGACCTCTACACAGACGCCATACGTTGTCCAGTGTCTCCTTGCCTCGACGCTGGGTATGCGCGAGAACGATGTCCGCGTAATCAAACCCCAGATAGGCGGCGGGTTCGGGGCCAAGATGGAACTGAGGAAATGGGATATCTGTGCGGCCTTTATGGCAAAGAAGACAGGAAAACCGGTTAAGTTTACCCTGGACAGGGCAGAGGACTTTGAGGTTGGCAGACGCCGTCATCCTATGAAGATCTATTCAAAGGTAGGCTTTACAAAGGATGGAATGCTTACAGCCAAGGACCTTAAGATACACCTCGATGGAGGGGCCTACAATGCGATGGGGCCCACTGCCACATTCCTGTGCGGGAACTACGGGCTTATGCTTTACCGATATCCGGTCTATCGTTTCTACGGGCAGCATGTGTATACCAATAAACCTCCTGCAAGCGCCATCAGGGGGTTCGGTTCTCCTCAGTCCACCTTCTGCACGGAGAGCCAGATGAACATGGCGGCGGAGGAACTGGGTATTGATCCCATCGACCTGAGACTGAGGAATGCCTTGAAGGAAGGTGATGTTGTGCCTGAGATATCGAGGATTGGGTCCTGCGGCTTTGCCGAGTGTCTTGAGAAGGTTGCGGAGATGAGCAACTTCAGGGAGAAGAGGAAAAATCCGGTCAAGGGAAAGGGTATCGGCATAGGCTGCTACAGTTTCATCTCCGGCGGCGTCTTCAACTGGTTCGACACCCAGTATCCCTTTACCGCCACGGAGGTAAGGGTCTTCCCGGACGGCACGGCGCATGTCCTTTCCATGTGCGCGGATATCGGACAGGGGTCGGATACGGTTATACCATTGATACTTGCGGAGGAACTGGGGCTCAGGATGGAGGATATCCGCGTGACAACAGCGGATACAGCCATGACGCCCCAGGCCGACCTCGGGTCATGGGGAAGCAGGGTAACGCTTATGGCCGGCAATGCGACAATTGACGCGGCCAATAAGATCAAGGAGATACTCTTCGGCGCCGTGACCGCCCACTTTAACTTCAACGTCATCCATGACCTTGAATGCAAAGGCGGAAGGATCTACTCAAAGGGAAGACCGGACAAGGGGCTGACATTCGGAGAGGCAGTGGCAGTCGCCCAGAAATTCAACAGGGGGCAGCCCATCGTTGTCAGGGGTTCCTATACGCCCAGGGGCAAGGGGCTTGTGACCCCTGCCTTCAGCTTCGGCGTCCAGGTGGCAGAGGTGGATGTTGATAAGGATACCGGCATCGTCGAGGTCTCCAAGATGTACACTGCCCATGACTGCGGGACAGTGTTGCATCCCCAGAACGTCGAGGGCCAACTGGAAGGCTCCATACAGATGAGCCTTGGTTATGCCCTATCCGAACAGTTCGTGGAGAAAGAAGGAAAAACCCTCAATACCACATTCCTGGACTACAAGATGCCGAGTGCCCTTGATATGTGCGAGAGCGAACACACCTGTGTTATCACCTATGAGAAGGAAGGCCCCTTTGGCGCCAAGGAGGCAGGCGAAGGCCTGACCTCGCCGACGGCGCCGGCCATAGCCGATGCGGTGTATGACGCCACAGGTTATCGGTGCAAGGATCTGCCCATAACGCCGGAGAAGGTGTTTAAGAATAAGACGAAGTTATAGCTTAAGTTATTTAATACCAAATGGAGGATATCATATGGATGTAAAAGCGAAATTGTCCAAAGTTGTCGGACCGAAGAATGTTTCCGATGACCCCGCGCAGTTGTTGGCCTATTCCACTGATTACAGTTATATGCCTGCGGGGATGCCGAACCTTATTGTAAAGCCGGCGAACTCAGAGGAAGTATCGGGTGTTGTAAAGTTCTGTAACGAAAACAGCATCCCTGTGGTCCCGGTCAGTTCCAAGGTCCATTTCTACGGAGCCACAATACCCAAACAGGGCGGCGTGATGCTGGATCTCTCAAGGATGAACAACATCTTTGAGATCGACGCTGATAACAGGCGCGTCAGGTTTGAGACAGGGGTCACCTGGGAAAAAATGACCAAGGAACTTGCGAAAAAGGGCTTCAGGGCCATCATGCCCCTCACTCCCCCCGCAGAACGCTCAGTCCTGATGGATTTTATGGAAAGGGAAGAGCCGACAAATCAGGTCTATGATTATGGAGAACCACTTCAGGGCATGGAGGTCGTATGGCCCACAGGTGAGATCTTCAGGATGGGTTCTGCCAGCGTCAACGGCTACCCCAATTCCATGTCCAAAGGCACCAACCCCATGGGGCCCGGCCTGGATTTTTTCAGATTTTTTCAGTGCGCCCAGGGGACCATGGGCGTTGTCACATGGACCAACCTCAAGATAGAGACAATACCTGCGATGGATAAGGTGCTCTTCGCCCCTCTGGAGGACCTTGATTACGGGATCAATTTCCTTTACAGGATCTTGCCCAGGAGGATAGGACAGGAGGTATTGCTCCTTAACAATACGGATCTGGCTGCAATCATCGCAGATAAGGATAACTGGGACGAGGATTTTGAAAGGCTTGAAGCGACGCTTCCTCCCTGGACACTTGTCCTCGTGATCAGCGGTCTGGAAAAACGCCCTGAAGAGAAGATCGCCTATGAGGAGAATTTTCTCAAACACGTAATCGATCACGAGTTCCCCAATCTGCAACTGGGCGAGAACCTCCCGGGTTTCCCTGGCCTGAGGAAAAAGATGCTGTCAGTGCTCCGCAACCCCTGGCCTGCAAACGTACCCTACTGGAAGAACAATGTCAGGGGCGCCTGCCAGAGCCTCTTCTTCCACTCCAAACCGGAGCTTGTTTCCTCTTTTGTGGCAACCATTGAAGAAATAGCCGCACAATATGGTTATCCCATTGCAGAGATCGGAATGTATATGCAGCCGATCGAGCACAACAGGGCAATGAGGGCGGAATTTAATTTCTTCTATGATCCTTCTGATCCGGAAGAGACGGAGATGATACGGGCACTCTACATAGAGCTTGCAAAAAAGGTCCTTGCAGATGGCGCCGTGTTTACCAGACCCTATGGGGATCTGGCCTCTATAGTTTATGAGAGGGCCGCAGGCTATGCCGCTGCGCTCAAGAGGCTGAAGAAGGTCTTTGATCCTAACAATATTATGAATCCCGGAAACCTGTGCTTCTAAGGAGGGAGATACAATGGCTAAAAAATTAAAAGTAAGATACTACAGACCAAAAGCGGATGTTGCGCTGGATATCAACGATATCCAGAATTTTGTTTATGATATGAGCCGTTGCATCAAGTGCAAGGGCTGCATGTGGGTCGACCACACCTATATGCCGGGCCAGAGTACGGGGTTCCTGACAAAATGCCCGAGCGTAACTATGTACGAGTTTGACTCCTACTGCGCGGCAGGGAAGATGAGGATCGCCCATGCCATGGCAGAGGGCGTACTAGGGTGGAATGAAAAGGCCCTTGAGATTGTGTATGCATGCACCCTTTGCGGGGCATGTGATACAGGGTGCAAGAGAAACCTTGACCTTGAGGTGGAACTGACACTTGAATCCCTCAGGGTAAAAGCGGTAAAGGACGGAGTCGGTCCTATGCCCGAGCACAAGAAGGTTGCCGACAACATCATTAAAAAACGCAATCCCTTCGGCGCCCCTCACAAGGGCAGGACCGAATGGCTCCCGAAGGGTACGGCCCCGGCGAAAAAGGCGGACGTGGTCTATTTTGCAGGGTGTAATTCCTCATATGTAAATAAGGAAATAGCTCAGTCCACAGTAAAGATATTCAAGGCCGCAGGAACGGATTTCATGATGCTGCCGGATGAGGGATGCTGCGGCAATATCATCTTCTCGGTCGGTATGGTCGATGAGGCCGCAACCATAGCTAAGAAGAATATCGAGGCAATGAGAAAGACAGGTGCATCAACCCTTATCACAAGCTGTGCAGAGTGTTACAGGATGTGGAAGGTCGATTATCCCAAGCTCCTCAATATCGCAACCGCGGACCTCGGGTTCAAGGTCCTGCACATCACAGAGTTTGCAGACGCGATGATCAAGAGCGGCAAACTCAAGATGAAAAAGGAATTTGATTCCCGCGTGGCATACCATGACGCATGCAGCCTGAGCCGTCAGAGTGAACCGTGGACCCCGTGGAAAGGCAAACGCGGATGGATGGGTTGCGTGGAGCCGAGGCTTAAGAGAAGAAGGGGCGCCAACGGTGTGTACGCCAAGCCCAGAGACATCCTTAAGGCAATACCAGGCGTCAGCTTTGTGGAGATGCCCAGGACAAGGGAAAACGCCTTCTGCTGCGGCGCCGGTCGCGGTACAAGGGAGGCATTCCCCGAATTTGCCGAATTCTCAGTCAACAACAGGCTTGATGAAATCAAATCAGTCGGCGCGGAGACACTGGTAACAACTTGCCCCATGTGCAAGACCAATTTCTCCAGGGCCGTTAAAGAAAACGGTGACGATGTGAAAGTCATGGATATCACAGAAGTCATTTGCGCATCCATTAAAGGTTAGTAAGGAGGAAAACTATGGCGATATCCAAAGATATTTTAAACGTACTGGAGTCCATCGTAGGTCCTAGATACATCTCTGCCGATCCGGTTATCTGTGAGTCATACAGGAGCGGACCCGGAGGCTATGAGAACGGCACAGGTTATGAGCGTGTCATGACCACCATTCCAGGCTGTGTCATAATGCCCAGGACCACAGAAGAGGTCCAGAAGATAGTAAAGGTATGCTACAGGAACAACGTCCCCTATGTGCCATATGCAACAGGGTTCTACGGTCCGCGCACCCATCCCCACGTGGAAGATGCGCTCCTGATTGATATGAAACGCATGCAGGATTTCTTGATCGATGACAAGCACTTTTTGATCGATGTTCAGGCAGGTGTGATCTATTCGCCGATACAGCAGGAATGTCTTGAGCACGGCGCATACGTGGTCATCGGCGGAGGCGGCGCGCAGGCATCCGCCATCGCGAACCTTTTAGGCGACGGATGGTCTCCCCTGAGCCACCGCATCGGCATGCCTCACCGCCGTATCCTGGGCTGTGAGGTGGTGTTGCCCGACGGAGAACTTCTGAAGACCGGTTCTCTGGCCACAGGCGACGATCCCTTCTGGGGTGAATGCCCCGGCCCTGATCTCAGGGGCATACTGAGAGGCTATACGGGCGTCCGCGGCTGCCTGGGTATTGTTACCAGGATGGCAATCAAGACACTGCCCTTCCAGCCTGAACCGCTTGTCCCGACCGGCATTACGCCCAATACGGCCCTTGCCCTTCCTGAGAAGCGTGTAAAGTGGATCAACTTTGTAGTGCCCACCAAAGAGGCTCAGGAAAAGGCCATGTTTGATATAGCCAGGGCAGAGATAGGCGGCGCGGTCACAAAGGTGCCTCTCTTCTGGAGGGCCATTGCCAAGGCCGAGGACAAGGAACATTTCTGGGATATGTGGGGTAAGGAAAACGAGCAGACCGTCAACAACTTCTTCATCGTCCGCGTCCTTCTGATCGGTTACACCTCGGAGGAACAGATGCAGTATGATGAGAGGGTCCTCATGGATATAATGACTGCACTCGGCGGAGAGGCGCGTGCTACCAAGCCCTCGGATGAATCATGGATCAAGAACGCCGACTCGGCAGGGATGTGGCTTATGTGCGGCGACTATGTCTCCGTTGATTACGTCAGTGAGAGCTTGTCGCAGGCCGTAAAGCACGGCACCACATATGCGAACCTCAAGAAGAAATACACCCCGCCCCTGATGCCGGACTACGGCGATCCGGGCTGGTTCCAGAGCTTTGAGTGCGGTCACCAGGGTTACTCAGAGTTCCTGGTCTACTGGGATCATGATGACGATACGGACAAGGTCGACCAGTTCTATCTTGATACATCAAAGATGAACATCCAGAATCGTTTCTATACCTCGTTGCTGGGACCCCATCAGCCGATGTATCTGACAGGACCCCAGTATGGCCCCAACTATCATATCTACATGCTCAAGGTTAAGGATGAATTCGATCCCAAGTGGATGTCCCATCCGCCCGTACCCCTGGCACATGACGTGTTTGTGGAACGCGCACCCTGGATGCACAGCATGAAGGATTGGAAGGTGCCGGATAATCTTCCGAAGTAACCCTGTAAATAATTGATAACACCTGATCCCGCCGGGCCGGTAAGCCCGACGGGATCATTTTTTTTCAAAATCCAGCATCCTGTCATTCTGTGGAAGGCCTGTCCTGTACCTGATCCATGAACCGCAGCATCCAGGCCATTAAGCCTTTGAAAAGGGTCCTTTTCAGGTGGGGACTTAAGAGGAGGGATTTTCTTTAATTGATTTAAGCTCCCTTTTAAGGTAAAAATCCTGTACTAATTTGGTTTATTAAAATAACTGTCATCCCATCCAAACCGCGAAGAGGCTGTTTCCCATGTCCGTTATCCAGAATCACCTTTCGACCCTTTACTTCACAGTCAACCTGTTTATCGTTGTAGGTCTCTCCATCAGGGTGATCCTTCGGAGGCTGCCGGTGGGAGTATCACTGGCGTGGCTGGTGCTGGTCTTCAGCGTCCCCTTTGCCGGCGCTATAGCGTACCTGATCTTCGGAGAAAAACGTCTGGGCAGGGAACGCAGGGAGAGGGAACTGGCGGCCATCAGGGAGGTAATGAAGGTGACAGATCTCTTGAACAAGGAGATGGTGACGGCAGGCCCTCCAGCGGGATCGAGCAGCGAGCCCATCTATCGTCATGTGCAGAGTCTCCTCACATTTCAGGCATTGCTGCACAACCGTCTCAGGCTCTTGACAGATTTTGAGTCCATCTTCGATTCGATTATCGCCGATATCGATGCTGCTCAACATAGCTGCCGTCTCGGTTTTTATATATGGAACGAAGGCGGACGCACGGACGAAGTCATTGATGCACTTATAAGGGCCCGCAGTCGCGGGGTTACCTGCCGTGTGATGGCTGACTCCATGGGCAGCAAGAGGTTCTTCAAGGGGAAGGCCGCAGCAATGCTCAGGGACGAAGGCGTCGAGTTTGTGATTGCCCTCAGGCCTTCTATCAGGCGTCGTGCAGACCTGCGCAACCACCGCAAGCTGATAATCATAGATGACCTCATTGGCTATACAGGGAGCCAGAATATGGTGGATCCCCGGTTCTTCAAGCAGGACTCAGGGGTAGGCCGGTGGGTGGACGCGATGGTCAGGGTTGAGGGACCGTCCGTTACCTTGCTTTCCAATGTCTTTCAGGTAGACTGGTGCGTGGAGGGGGATCTTCCATTTGAACCTGCTATACACCATGGAAAGGACAGTGAAGATAATAAGGACCCCGGGACGCTCCTGCAGGTTGTCCCCTCCGGGCCTGTATTTCAACCCCAGGCGATCTATCAGTTGATCCTTACCGCCATCTATTCCGCGCGCCGTGAGATCATCATCACAACCCCTTACTTTATCCCGGACGATGCAGTGGTGACCGCCCTTTTGTCGGCGGCCCTCCGGGGCGTTCAGGTGACTATAATCATCCCTGCGCGAAACGATTCATTCCTGGTGCGCCATGCAAGCGCCTCTCATTTCGACAGGCTGCTGAGGGTAGGGGTGAGGATTGCACTCTTTGAAGGGGGGCTCCTCCATACAAAAAGCATTGTCATAGACGGGGAGTTCAGCCTATTCGGTTCCGTTAACCTTGACATGAGGAGCCTGTGGCTTAACTTTGAGCTCTCCCTGTTCATATATGACACCGGCTTTGCATCCGAGCTGAAGGCCATGCAAGATGTTTTCCTGGCACAATCGACAATGGCGGATATCAAGGAATGGCGGGACAGGCCGACCCATCTCCGCATTGTGGATGATACAATCCGCCTGTTCGGTCCGCTCCTTTGATCTTAAGCCGCAAGGGTGAAATGGTTTTGAAGGGCCGGTTTGCATGGCAGGCCCCTACAAGGATAAAATTACGATTCACCCTGTCCAGGGTTTTTAAAGCCATGTCCCGCCCTTTTCGCCGGCCATTTTCCCATTGACACATAATGTCTATCCCCCTATACTTTGTCCCTGAAAAGCAAATCCTTATCAAACAAAATCAGATTAAATGCCGATGCACGCCTCCACAAGGAGTACAGTGGTTTTCCCGGGTGAAATCTCCCTCTAACTGATTGCATTTATTAAGTTTGATTAGTATTATGTTGAAAGGAAGATATCGAATGACTTCCTTTACAGGGGTGGATCTATGAATAATGTAAATATCGAGAGATTGAAAGAGATTGTCGGTGAAGACAACATCCGGGACAATGCAGCGGATCGTTATGTGTACGGCTCCGATGCATCCGTACACGAGGCTATGCCTCAGGTCATTGTCAGGCCGGAAAACATCGAGCAGGTCCAAAGGATCATGGCCTACGCCGACAGGGAAAAGATCCCGGTGATACCTCGCGGCTCAGGTTCCGGGATGTGCGGACAGGTGGTGCCCGTCATGGGCGGTATCATACTGGATATGAAGGCCATGAACCGCATCCTTGAGATAAATCCGCAGAACGGTTACTGTCGCGTTGAACCTGGCGTGGTGGATGACGACCTTAACAAGGCCCTCAAGCCCTATGGCGTCTTTTATCCGCCTACGCCGGCATCCAGCGTGGTTGCGACCATAGGCGGAGAGATCGCCAATAACGCATCCGGTACTCGTTCGGTAAAATACGGGGCCGCGCGCGATGCAGTCCTTGAGCTTAAGGTCGTTCTGGCAAACGGCGAATGTCTTTCCTTCGGATCAAGCACCAGGGTAGCCGCCTCAGGCTATCCACTTGAACGCCTTATCGTAGGATCGGAGGGGACCCTCGCAGTGATTGTCGAGGCAACGCTCCGTTTCGTGCCTATCCCTAAACTGCGGTGCCTGGGCATAGCCAAGTTCAATGTCCTGGGCGATGCAGGCGACGCCATATCAGATATCATGGGAAGCGGCTGCCAGCCGTCTATGCTTGAATTGATTGACAAGATAGCCATCACCGCTGCAAACAAGGCCGAAGGGCTCGGCCTGCCTGAGGTCGAGGCCATCCTGCTTTTCGAGGCAGACGGAATGGCAAAGGAGACGATTGACCCCGAGATAGAAAACTTCAAGGCCATATGTGAAAGGCATAACGGCTTCGGGATCGAATTCAGTTATGATGAAAAGGAGAGGGCCAGGATCTTTGCCGGGCGCTCCAAGCTTTTTCCATCCCTCTCAAAATATGACGAGCGGCTTCCCTCCACTTCACTGGCGGACGACATGGCGGTTCCCTTTTCCAGGATGGCAGAATGCGCCAACAAGATCCACGAGGTTGCGGAGAGGAACGGGCTTGTCATGACAGCCTACGGACATTGCGGCGCAGGCTGTATGCACACAAAGATCCTGATGGATACGGACAAGGAGATACAGTGGGAGGCGGCGCGGAAGGCAGTGGCGGAGATCTATGATTTTGTCCGCTCTGTAGGAGGCACCACCTCGGCGGAACACGGCATAGGGCTTTCAAAGGCCGCGGCCTTTAAGAAGGAAAAGGAGACCACCCTGGAACTGATGCGAGCGATCAAAAAGGTGTTTGATCCGAATAACATCCTGAACCCAGGCAAATTGATGGACGGTCCGGACAACTGGGTTGAGGCCACCAATCTGCGTTATCAAATATCAAAAGCATAGATACGATGACTGAAGTTAATAAACTGGAGAAATGGAAGACGGCCCTGAACAAGTGCATCCGATGCGGTTACTGCTATGAGCACTGCCCGATCTACAAGTCCACGCGATGGGAGATCGACAGTCCGAGGGGCAAGCTTATATTGCTTTTCGGGCTGCTCAACGGGGAACTGGAGCCGTCGGATTACATAGCCAACAAGCTCTTCGAGTGTTTTCACTGCGGACGCTGCCAGAAGGCATGTTCATCGGGGGTGCCGACACTGGATATATACGCCGATGCAAAGGCCTATTTCCTTGAGGCGGGTTTCGATGTCCTGGGCACTACCTCCCAGACAGATGAGAGTGTCTGCGCAGGCTGCCTGAGCTGCGTGCGCGCATGCAAATACGAGGCAAGGAGCTTTTCGGACGGCAGGATTGTCACCGACCGTCTTAAGTGCCGGAGCTGCGGCAGCTGCATCGATGTCTGTCCTGCAAAGGGCATCTCCATAGGAAGGGGCTACGGCACCAATCCTGATGAACTCCTTAAACAGGCAGGCCTGTTTCTTGACGATGCCGGCAATCCGAATGCAAAGGCCATAGTCTTTTCATGCGGGTGGTCGAGCTATCCCGGGTTCCAGGCCGCGCGCTGCGACACCTTTGACGTGAATCCGGAATACAAGGTCCTGGTTACCGCATGCAGCGGACGTCTCAAGACTCACACTGTCCTGGAGACCCTTGAGCATGGGGCATGGGGCATACTGGTCTGTTGTTGTCCTGAGGATGAGTGTGAACACGGGGGGAGCAAAAAGATCAAGGCCCGCATGCAATCACTGAAAGGGACCCTGGAAAAGATGGGGATCGATACCGGGTGCATACAGGTGGCTGAGGTGCCGCAGGGAAACCGGAAGAGATTCACCGATGCGGTGAAGGGCTTTATGGAACAAATCAGGGCCATCGGCCCGTTGTTTTCAGGGAGTGAAAAATGATCCTTCGTGTCCCCTACGGCAAAGACGGGCAGATTGAGGCGGAGATTGATGAAAAATGCCTGGACGGCGTCATATCTCCCAATGAGGTAGAGATAGGCGATGAGGCAGGGGTGATCCGCAATGCGCTGGCAAACCCCATAGGCACAGGAAGCCTGAGCGAATTTTTAAAGGATGCCAGGGATGTCCTGTTCCTTGTCAATGACGCTACCAGACCCACTCCAACGGCCCGCATACTGGATATCATTGAAAGGGATATCAAAGACATCAATATAAGTTTTATGATTGCCACCGGCAATCACCGTGCCCCGACCGAAGAGGAATATATACAGATCTTTTCCGAAAGACACTGCTCAAGATATAAAGACCGGATCTTCAGCCATGACGCCAGAAAGGGCCGGGATATGGTGTTTCTGGGCACATCGAAAAACGGCACAGAGATGCGGATAAACCGGATGGGGGTTGAGGCACATAAGATCGTGATCATCAGTTCCGTTGAGCCACACTATTTTGCAGGCTATACCGGCGGACGGAAATCATTCCTGCCCGGTATAGCCGCCTTTGAAACCATAGAGCAGAACCACAAGCTCGCACTTAAACCGGAGGCGTGCGCCCTCAGGCTGGAGGGCAATCCGGTTCACGAGGACATGATTGATGCGCTCAAGACGGTAAAAAAGGAGATCTTTGCAATCAACATAGTCCTTGATAAGGATCACCGCATCTATGCGGCTGCGGCCGGAGACATATATAAATCCATGGATCAGGCGGTTGCAAGGGCGGAAGAGGTCTTTGTGGCCAGGATCAAGGGGAAGGCGGATATAGTGGTTTCAGTGGTAAAGTATCCCGCCGATATAGACCTTTACCAGGCGCAGAAGGGCCTAGACAACGCAAAGCATGCCCTCAAGGAAGGCGGCATCCTGATACTGGTTGCAAAATGCCGGATGGGGACAGGAGAAATGTCTTTTGTGGATCTGCTGTCTTCCGCCGATTCGCCGGGAGAGGTCCTGGAGTGTATCGGGGAGAAATATGTCCTGGGCTATCACAAGGCTGCAAAGATGGCCGATATCAGCAGTTGGGCGCAGATCTGGGCCGTAACCGACCTGGCGCCGGAACTGCTTGAAAAGATCTTTCTCAGGCCGTTCTCTTCTCTTCAGTCGGCCCTGGATGAGGCCATGAAGGAAAAGGGAAGGGACGCCAGGGTCCTTGTCCTGATGGACGGCAGCCTGACCATACCCTGTGTCGCGCAATAAACCTTTGAGGGATGGGAAGATGTGCCCTGATATGGAATTGATAGGAAATGTTAAAAACGATAGATTCGCCAGATACCTTGGCATCAAACTGCTGGAGGCAAAATACGGTTATGCAAAGGCAGAGATGGAGATCACTGAAAATCATTTGAACGGCCTGGATATCCTGCACGGCGGGGCGATCTTTGCCCTTGCCGATTATGCATTTGCGGCGGCATCGAATTCAAAGAATATTACAGTTGGGATAAACGTCAATATTACCTATTTCAGATCGCCCAGGGGCAGAAAGATCTTTGCAGAGGCCAGTGAGATTTCAACCCAGAATAAGACATGCGGTTATAAAGTGGATATATACGATGAGGATGGGGAATTAATCGCACATCTTTCGGCCCTGGGTTACATGATGCAGAACAGGGGTAATTAAGGGTGACTGGAAATCTTATCTATCTTAAGCATTCATGTGGATATCTAATATCCAGTATAGAATTATTAGGTTCATAAACCAAGCACTTCGATTAATTTTTAATTTTCCTCCCGATTCTTATTGAATACCTGGAGGGACGCCATAATAACGCAAAAAGGAATAAAATGGTCATGAAATGCCATGACTTTTTTGTTTAGAGGCGCTTATTTTGTTGCCAAATCATAATATTTTTCTTATTCTCCTTTCCGTAATTGAGATAAGAAATCGATTTAGGATATGGCTTTTTTCCTGATGCGGCGACCGCCCAAAAACGAATCCATTGCGAAACATGATATTGGATTACAGATACAATGCAGTAATATTAATAACAGGGTCAGGCGGTCCGGGAAGGAAACATGAAAAAATCAATAAGACAATCCAAACCTTTGTCAGCATTAGAGCCCGATAAAATAAATAATATAAATGCGAAATTAACCGTGCCCTATTGTGCCTTGATAAGAGATTTAATAATTATCATAGCCCTGGGCGGCATTGAGAGTAACTTTTGAATATTGGCCTGCGTCTGCATTCCGGTTGTATGAGTCCGGTGTTTTATAAAGTTAAACATAGATCTTTCTATGTTGGATATCCAATAACGCTTAATTATGGAGGTGCTTTATGAGTGACACGAATTATTCCGGTTTTAGATGGTTTATCTTTTTGACAATGATTATCGTTACAGCAACCACGTCCATGTCTATGATCTCTCCTGCCCCCCTGATCCCCGCATTGAGCAAGGCAATGACTGGTGTGGATGCAGGCCAGGTGACCTGGGTCACAATGGGAATCTTTAATTTCTTCCTTGCAGTAGCCGCCATGCTCGGAGGCTTTCTCCTTGACAAGCTTGGTTCAATCAAGGTCTTCATCGGCGGCCTTATTCTGATCATGATAGGCGCATTCCTGATCCCTGTCATCGGGAGCACATACTGGGGCATGATGTTCTGCAGGCTTCTTGAAGGGTTCGGAACCGGACCTGTCATGGCCGCTGCCCCTGCCATAGCCGCTTCTTACTTTCCGATGAAGGAAAGATCCATCGTAACCGGCGCCCAGGGTTTCTCGGTGGCGCTAGGTATTATAGTCGGACTTCAGGTCGTTCCGCGCCTGTTCGCTTCTTCAGGGGATGCCTTTACTTCGTTGAGGATACTTGCTCCGGTTACCATAGTCGGCCTGATCCTCTCCATAGTTGCCCTTTTTGGCCCGAAGGTTGAGCAACAGGCGCCTGCTGCTCCTGCCGCCGGTTCCGATGATGCAGGCACAAAGGCCCTGTTTAAAAAGGCCCTTTTAAACCCCATGACATGGGTTGCCATTGCCTGTTTCACGTTGATGTCCGGAATTTTCCAGCAGTTCAACTCTATCATTCCTTCCTATGTCGGTGCGGATGCCCCCCTTGGCCTTGGTATGGGAGCGGTCGCTGCCGGCAATGCGGCAACCTACGCAACGATTTTTTTCTGTCTGGGTTCCTTTGCCAGCGGTTTCATCTGTGAAAAGATCTTTAAGGGCAATGCGCGTCCGGTGATTGCCGCCGGTTTTCTGGTGGGCGCCATCTTCGCCTTTTCAGCTAAATTTTCTTTTGTGTCCTCAAGCTTTGGGGTGCTGGTTGTGGTTCTGATCATCACGGGATTCTTTTTCTCATGGGTCAACCCTCAGGCCCAAGGGTATATTGCAAAAAATTATGCCCAGGAGATTACCGGAAAGCTGGGAGGCCTGTTCATGTTTATCGGGATACTTATCGGCAGCACTATCGCCATCTGGGTCCTGGGGAAGGTGCTCTCCGCCACAGGCAATTACATGATGCCCATTAATATCATGGCAGGTCTCTGCATAGTGGGATTTATCGTGTCCCTGTTCCTTAAACCAAAGGCAGATTAACAACAAAGTACGATTCCCAGCCCCTTTGCCTCGGGTAAAGGGGCTGGTTTTTTTGTAGGCGGCGCAGGTCGAAAAACAATAATCACCAGGTTTGTTAACCTGCCCGGTATCTGCTAATCTGCGTCGTCCGGCAGGCCGGTGGAACTCGGGATCTCTGACTCCTCCTCCTGTATCTCGGCCTTCACGGATTTACTCTCCGTAATCTCCAGTGTGAAGATGTTTCCCGGGCCTCCATTGACAGGGGCGATAGAATAATTGGAGGCGCCGTTCAAATCCAGTACAAAACGGAATTTCTTGGTGGCCTTATCATAATAGGATCGAAGCTGCTTTATGTATTTTGTATCTGCGATTATTTTTGAATAATCCTGCTCCTCAAAATCCGCAACAGGATAGAATTCCATGACAACATGGGTGTTAGCCCCGTTGATATAGCGTGTCTTAGGTTTATAGGAACGGTTAAGCGTTACCATAAACTCCTCCTTCCCATCCTCGATACGGAAGGAGATATCCTTGATCCTTAAGGTGTTTGCTGTCGAGGTTGTCTGCTTTTTTCCGCTGGTTTTTGACTTTGTGACCTTTCCTTCCCCCTGCAAGATCCATGGGGGCAGGAATAGTAGCGCAATCAGGATCAGCGCCGAGAGATAGAGAGATGATTTGCGGGCAGCAATTAGCCCGACAGGTAAATATCTTTTGGCAATCATCAGGTCATCCTCCAAAACCCTTTATGATTTTATAAACGCCATAGTAGGCCGTACGCCAGAGTGGTGTATCTTAGCAATTAACTATCCAAAAAGAAAGGGCATTCGATCTTGTTGCGTGTGTTTTTTTTATGGAGGTTGATCGCTATTTTCCTGATCAGTGTATGGATAGGAAGAAACAATATAATAACTGTTGGTCATTGAATAGTTGATTGGAGATCGGCCCTTCTGAACCCCACCTCTGTAAGACGTGGGATGTCCAGAGATACACAGAGACCACATTTAAAATTTTCAATTGTGTCTGTTTTTTTGAAAAGTTTTTCATCCTTTGAACAAGTGCGGCGATCCTGTTGGCCGATAGATCCATGTCCGATATGAGTCGGATCAGGTTGGCCTTCAGAAATTCATATGTAAATCCCCCCATATTTATCACGTGTGCCATCTTTGTCGTGTTTTTCTAATAGGGGCAGGATATCTTTCCGGATCTGGATTAAAAGAGGGGCATTGCCGGTTATAATATCCAGCGGATTATTTATTTCATGAGCTACTCCAGAGACAAGTCTTCCAAGGGATTCCATCTTCTGGGACTGGAATAATTCTGACTGTAATAGCTCCTTTTCCTTTTCGATCTTTATGTATTCCGTTATGTCGCGATTGCTTGCGCGCACACCAAGACATATCCCTCCGTGATTGTGTATGCGCTGACAGATATGTTCAATCCAGCGTTCCTCTCCGTTCCAGGTAAGGATTCTAACCGTCAAGAAATGATCTGAGATGTTTCCTGAAAATATATCCTTTTGATGTCTTTCAATAATCAGCCGATCATCCGGATGGACTATCCTGATTAAAAGAGAGGGATCATTGATGAACTCTTCTTCCGAATAGCCGGTTATCCGTCTGCAGGAGGGGGACACATAAATATATCTGCCGTCCGTGTCTGTCCAGGTCTCCCAATCATAGGTGAAATCCGCTATGGCCCGGTATTTTTCCTCGCTATTCTTCAGCGTCTCTGCTGTCTGCCTGCGCTCGGTGACGTCCAATCCCATGCTCAGGGCATACTGTTCGCCCTTATAATTGAAAAGCTCGGCGAACATTAAGTGAAATGTTATTGGTGCCGGATTTTTTCCTTAATCTGTGTTCAAATCTCTTGCACTGCCGTCTTTTTTGAGCAAACTGAAAAAAGGTCTCGCTCATCTGGATCGGCCCAACAGTTTAATTCTGAACAGGTGTGCCCGACCGTCTCCTCCTTGCTGAAACCAGATTCCCTTCCCCAGGCATTATTGACATCTGTAATTCGCCCATCTTTAATCCTTGTGATGGCCATTGCCATTGGGCTTGTATCTAATATTAAAGAGAGCCGTTCACCTTTGTATCCTCTTTCTTTTATTCCGGATCTATTGTTCATAAGTCTTTATGCTCCCATCTCCATCCATCCAATTTTTCTAAGATATTCGCCCGGGTGTATAGGATGTAAACCTTTTTTAACCATAATTTAATCTCCTTAATGATAATCCACAATTTTGACAGCATAAGCATCACCCTTTTTGAATTACTTCTGAAATGATAGGATAGAGCTGATATCACAAAGATTCATTTATATGAAAATAGTCTGGTGGCGGCAAGATGTCTGTAGTTTCTCCTAGGGGCTGATCCTGGTATTTTTTGGATTGATATTTTGAGGTGTTCCCCATTTCACAAATTTGCTGAAGATATTAATGCGACATGACCTATCCTATAAAATTTCGAGCTTTTTCATTCGATGTTGCAGGGTAGTCCTTTTTAGCCCCAAATATTCGGCTGCCCCACCATGGCCGCTGATCTTTCCTCCGGTCTTCTCCAGGGCATATTTAATATAACGGCGCTGCATCTCGTCAAGCGATGGGTGTTCATGAAAAAACTGGGTTGAATCGTTATTAATGTTATCAGGAAGGTCAAGCACTAGGCCCTCCTTCATGGAAAGTACTACAGACCTTTCAATAATGTTTTGCAATTCCCTGATATTACCGGGCCAACTATAATTCATAAGCCTCTTTTCGTCTTCCTGTGTGAAATAGCGCAGGACACGATTGTATTTCGCCGTATATTTCGCAAAGAGATGGTGTGCTATCAAGGGAAGATCCGTCATGCGTTCTCGCAGAGGTGGAATTGTAATTGGAACGACATTCAGGCGGAAATACAGATCTTCTCTGAAACGGCCTGCTGAAACCTCGTCGGCGAGATCGCGGTTTGTGGCCACCACCAGGCGGAAATCCGAAGAGATAGGTTGTGTTCCACCCAGCCTCATCAAGGTCTTTTCCTGCAGGACCCTTAAGAATTTTGCCTGAAGAAGCTTTGGTATCTCTGCTATTTCATCTATAAAGAGGGTGCCTCTGTCAGCCATTTCCATCCTCCCGATCTTGCGACTGTCCGCACCTGTAAAGGCGCCCCTTTCATGACCGAAAAGTTCGCTTTCGAAAAGGGGTCCCGGGATGGTGGTTGAATCGACAATCACAAAAGGTCCATTCCGTTTGCTCATGTTATGGATTCTGTGTGCTAAAAGTTCTTTTCCCACGCCGGTTTCGCCCATGATCAGAACGCTCGAATCCGTAGTTGCAGCAAGATCTGCCTTTTTAAGCGCCTCTTTCATTATGGCGCTTTCAGCAATAATTTTTAATCGATCAGGGAAATTTGTGGTTTGAACAGGCTCTGTTGAAGATTGTTTCAGACTTTTTGTAAACTCATATGCCTGATCTATGTATGTACTCAAGGCATTCCCCAGTTTGGGTAACAGCGATCTTTCGAGCAGATCAAAACAATCATTGCCATAGGAGTTGTCGTAATAAAGCACTCCGTTGCCGTGTCGCCCTATGCCGACGGGGAGACATAATATCCCTTTTATTTTTCCCGGTCGCGTATCCTTGTGCCCCATGCGCTCTATGAGTGGCTCTTTTGCCTCATAGGAACGAAAGACCAGGGAAAGATTATATTTGAAATCTTCTGAAAATACCTCGCGCTGCGTCAGATGATATCCACCGCTGAAAACCGGTTTGCGGTTATGCTTCTTCTCATCCTCAAACCGGAATAAGCCTCCCCGCTCGGCTCCAAAAAAACGGTTTGTGACAACCACTGCCTTGCTTATGAGGATATCAAGATCGGAAGACGGCGTCAGGTCCTGTATAATTGAAATAAGCTTTTCGTTTAATTCCCTGCTCTTCTCCTGTCTGGCCTGGCCTGGGTCATTCAAAGACAGCAGATATCTCATGTTATCAGGGAAAAAAATGTCTACATAACCTGAAAACTCATACCACGCCTTTTGTGCATAATATTTGGCCTTTGCGATGTCATCTTTTTTCAGCATCAGGCGGGCCAGTTCAAGCCTTGTTTTTGCCGATTGTATAGGATCACCCGATTGTTCAAGGAGTGCCTCGCTGTTCTTCAGAGTTTTTTCTATATCAATAACATCCTTACTGCCTTCAATGTCCATCAACGCCAGAATGCGATGGGTCACCCCTTGAATATGAATACTGGGACTTTTTAAATACTCATTTATACTGTCATATAATTTCAGCCCCGGGATTGTTTTGAAGCCGAGGCGGAATAATTCATGAAGCTGCTCAACAATCAGAGGGGAATCATAATACAAATGTAAACCGGTTTTTTTACCTCGGCTCATATTCTTTTTGAACAACTCAAATGAAGCCCTGGGACGGCCGTCTATCAAAGCATGATAGCACATAAACCCGCTTGACAGATAAAAGGCTAGGTCATTGTTTTCTTTTTCTGCCTCCTGAAGCGCCCGCGTCAATTCATGGAGAGCCTCATTTTTTAAATTGAGCATTAAAAGTATGAATCCTTTAATGGCGCCCAGCGTAGTGGCAAGAGACCTGTCACCCCTGTCCCTGGCAAGCCGCCGGTAATAATCCAATGTCCCTGCAGCCTGATTAAAATGACCAAGATAGGCCTGATTTAAGGCAAGCAACACCGGGCCTGAAGGATTTAAAAGCCCTCCCTTTTTTGACTCATAAAGCGCTACGGCACGTTCCAGGTGCGGCAATGCCTCTCGGTAAAGACCTTTTATGTAAAAATAAAAGCCAAGGAACTCCGCTGACCTGTTGAGTATGTCTTCATCGTTAAGCTCTTCAACCGCCTTTTTGCCGTTAATAAAAAATTCCAATGCCTTTTGATGGAGATCGGTAAAATAATAAAAGCGGCCCAGATGCATTAGTATCAGGGCATTGGAGCGTCTGTCGCCGAAGTCTTCGGCCAGGCTGTTTGCAGACCTCAGGTGTGAGGCGGATTCGGTGAAGCCCTTTCCCAGATGAAAACAAAGGTCGGAAAATTTGATGGCTGAGGAAATAAAGATTTCATGACAGCTAGACTCAGCCTTATTGGATGATACGCTACTCAGGACCTGGCTGAGATTCAGCCATGCAGTCTCTGGCTCTCCCTTGTCCAAGGCCTTTTGTGCAAGATCCATTTTAAGAAGAGAGGATTCTTTAAGCTGATGAAAAATTGTAGAATTATTTTTTGCCACCTGTCTCCCCTTGTCTTTTTTTCGTCAACTTAAAACAACCGCATACAGAATACAAGATATATCAGCCTATATTCGGGCACAAATGCCCATATTTGGGCAGCCTTTTATTTCATGAAATTTTAATGCATTAATATCAAGAAGATGCCTATAACAATTACATGGCATGTGATTTGCTTTTTAAATACAAACATGTTCTCAACATACACTAAAGTAATTTAGAATACGAACTGTGTGGCTGTTGATGCATTGTTTTGTGCAGATGCTGAAAAAATTTTATTAACATTTCACTGGAGACTAAAAATTATGAAACAATACTTCAATTATAAATTAGTCATTATATCGGCTTGCCTCGTTCTGAGTACATCGGCTTTCGCAGCCTCTGACAAAGCAGGGGTGAAAACAAGCGATGATGAGCTACGCAAGAAAAACCAAGCTACTGTTGAGAAGTATTTTACTTCA